>Ga0307505_10003289_pt1 | contig 10269 bp, 9 predicted proteins | sample 23_S_MG_FD_202183 | JGI IMG/M metagenome (GOLD analysis project Ga0307505, IMG submission 202183) | Soil microbial communities from Populus trichocarpa stands in riparian zone in the Pacific Northwest, United States - 23_S | ecosystem: Environmental > Terrestrial > Soil > Riparian zone > Trees... | reverse complement strand
GGACTGTGGAGATGAGCGGCCACCTATAGGTGGCTCACAAAGTGAGGGGCCGCGTCAGCGACCCCTCCCAGCCGCTTCGAGCGGCTCCCATCACGAATGCCCCCGGCTTTGCCGGGGGATGGTTACCTGCGCTCGATGCGGAACACCGCCACGCTGGCCAGCAGGTTGGGCCAGCGCCGCACCATGCGGCCGCGCTGCAGGCCGAAGCTGTCGCTGATGCGCAGCCCGAGCTTGCGCGCCAGCAGCTCGAAATCGGCAAAGGTGCCGACGCGGATGTTGGGCGTGTCGTACCACTGGTAGGGCAACGCCTTGGTCACCGGCATGCGCCCGGCCAGCACGCTGAAACGGTTGGGCCAGTGCGCGAAGTTGGGGAAGCTGACGATGCCGATGCGCCCGACGCGGGCGGTCTCGCGCAGCATGCGCTCGGTGTGGCGCAGGTTCTGCAGCGTCTCCAGCTGCAGCACCACGTCGAAGCTGGCGTCCTCGAACAGCGCCAGCCCGTCCTCCAGGTTGAGCTGGATGACGTCGACGCCGCGCTGCGCGCAGGCCAGCACGTTGGCGTCGGCGATCTCGATGCCGTAGCCGCTGCAGCCGCGCTGCTGCTGCAGGTGCGCCAGCAGCTCGCCGCCGCCGCAGCCCAGGTCGAGCACGCGCGCGCCCTGCGGCACCAGGCTGGCGATGATCTCCAGATCCGCTCGCTCGCTCATGGTGCTCCCACCGCCACGCGCTCGAAGTAGGCGCGCAGCACGCCGTGGTAGCGCGCGTCATCCAGCAGGAAGGCATCGTGGCCGTGCGGCGCGTCGATCTCGGCGTAGCTGACGGCGATGCGGTTGTCGACCAGCGCCTTGACGATCTCGCGCGAACGCTCCGGCGCGAAGCGCCAGTCGGTGCTGAAGCTGATCAGCAGGAAGCGGTTGCGCAAGGCCGGTGCGAAGGCCCGCGCCAAGTCGCCGCCGGCGGCGCGCGCCGGGTCGAAATAGTCCAGCGCGCGCGTGATCAGCAGGTAGGTGTTGGCGTCGAAGTACTCGGCGAACTTGTCGGCCTGGTGGCGCAGGTAGCTCTCGATCTGGAACTCGATGTCCTGCGTGCTGAAGCTGAGCTCGCCATTGCGCAGCGCGCGGCCGAACTTGGTGTTCATCACGTCGTCGGACAGGTAGGTGATGTGGCCGATCATGCGCGCCAGGCGCAGCCCTCGCTTGGGCACCGCGCCGTGGCGCTGGTAGTGGCCGCCGTGGAAGTCGGGGTCGGTGACGATGGCGCGCCGCGCCACTTCATTGAAGGCGATGTTCTCGGCCGACAGGCTGGGCGCGGTGGCGATGGCCACGCAGTGGCGCACGCGCGCGGGATGGCGCAAAGTCCAGGCCAGCGCCTGCATGCCGCCCAGGCTGCCGCCGATCACCGCCGCCAGCTGCGTGATGCCCAGACGGTCGAGCAGCCGCGCCTGCGCGTCGACCCAGTCCTCCACCGTCACCACCGGGAAGTCGGCGCCGTAGGGCTGGCCGGGCTGGCCGGGGTTCGGGCTCGTCGGCCCGGTGCTGCCGAAGCAGGAGCCGGGGTTGTTGACGCCGATGACGAAGAGCTTGTCGGTGTCCAGCGGCTTGCCCGGGCCGACCAGGTTGTCCCACCAGCCGCTGCTGTTGGGCTCGGCGGCGTAGCTGCCGGCGACATGGTGGCTGGCGTTCAGCGCGTGGCACACCAGGACGGCATTGCTGCGCGCCGCGTTGAGCGTGCCGTAGGTTTCGTACACCAGCGTGTAGCCGGCCAGCCGGGCGCCGCTTTGCAGCGGCAGCGCCTCGGCGAAGAACATCGACTGGGGAGTGACGGTACCGATAGAAGCCATGGGCCAGAAACGACAAACCCGGTGCCGCAAGCTCAGAGGCGGTCACCGGGTGCCCCTCTTTAGCTGCATTTGATATAGCGCCCGCAATCCGGACAAATCGGCGCTGTGGGCGAGAGTATAGCCATGCCGCGCAGGGCGGCGTCGGCGGCCCTAGCAGTCGTCGGTGCCGGTGGCCAGGGGCGCGGCACGTGCGCCGAAGTCCGGCCGCGTCACGTTGTGTGCGCGGCCGGGGCCGCGCCGCTCCAGTGGCGGCGTGACGGGCGCTTCGTCCGCGGCGAGCCTGAAGGCGGTCACCGATTGCAGCAGCCGCGCCGCCTGCTGCTGCAGGCTTGCGGCCGCGGCGGCGCTGTGTTCGACCCGCGTCGCGTTGTGCTGCGTCGCCTGGTCCATGCGCTCGACCGCCTCGCCCACCTGGGCCATGCCGGCGCTGTGCGCGCTGCTGGCGCTGCTGATCTCGCCCATGATGTCGGTGACGCGGCGGATGGCGGTGACCACCTCGTCCATGGTCGCACCGGCCTGGTCGGCCAGCGCGGTGCCCTGCTCCACGCGTTCGACGCTGGCGCCGATCAGGCCCTTGATCTCGCGCGCCGCGTCGGCGCTGCGCTGCGCCAGGCTGCGCACCTCGGCCGCCACCACCGCGAAGCCGCGGCCCTGCTCGCCGGCGCGCGCCGCTTCCACCGCGGCGTTCAGCGCCAGGATGTTGGTCTGGAAGGCGATGCCGTCGATGACGCCGACGATGTCGGCAATGCGCTTGGACGCGGCGTCGATGCTCTTCATCGTGTCCACCACCTGGCCCACCACCTGCCCGCCCTGCAGTGCCACCGTCGATGCGCCCAGCGCCGCCTGGTTGGCCTGGCGCGCCTTGTCGGCGCTTTGCGCGACGGTGGCGCCCAGCTGGGCCATCGATGCCGCCGTCTGTTGCAGCGCGCCGGCCTGCTGCGCGGTGCGCGCGCGCAGCTCGTCGTGTCCCTCGGCAAAACGCGCCGAGGCTGCGGCCACATGCTCGGCGTTCCGGCGCAGCCGCGCGCGCAGCTCGCCCAACTCGGCCTGCAGGCCTTGCAGGCCGGCCATCAGGCTGCTGGTGTCGTCCGCCCGCAGCATGACCGGCGTGTCCAGATCGCCGGCGGCGATGCGCCGGGCCAGCGCCGCGGCCTCGTCCGGCTCGGCACCGAGCTGGCAGCTGATGCGGCGCGCAAGGGTGCGGCCCCAGGCAGCCAGCAGCACTCCCAGCAGCATCGCCAGCCACGTGGCCAGGCGCAGACCGCTCGCGCTTTCGGCCGGGCCGATGGCATGCAGCGCCAGCGCGCCCAGGCCCAGCAGCAGCGCGGCCAGCACGCCGACCAGCAGGCTCAGCCGGCTGCCGATGCGCCAGCGGGTCATTGCAGCGCCGGCTCGACCAGGCCGATATCGGCGCCGGACAGGAGCTTGTCGATGTCCACCAGGATCAGCATGCGCTGGTCCACCGCGGCCAATGCCAGCAGGTGTTCGCCCGCCAGGCCGGCGCTGAAGGGGGGCGGTGGGCGCAGCTGCTCGCTGCGCAGCGTGATCACGTCGGACACGGCGTCGACCACCATGCCCACGACCCGCCGGCCGATGTTGAGCACGATGACCACGGTGAAGGCGTCGTAGTGCACGGATTCCATGCGCAGCTTGATGCGCATGTCGACGATCGGCACGATCACGCCGCGCAGGTTGATCACGCCCTTGACGCAGTCGGGTGTGCCGGCGATGCGCGTGGGCCTCTCGTACGAGCGGATCTCCTGCACGCGCAGGATGTCGATGCCGTATTCCTCGCTGCCGAGCTTGAAGGCCAGAAACTCGCGCAACGCCGTCGGCGCGGCCGGTTCGGCCGGCGCGGCGCCGGTCTGTGGGGCAGGCTGCAGGTTCATGCGGGGTCCTCTTCCGGTCGGTTATCGGCTGCGCCGCGCCGCTTCTGAAGCCCTCAATGGCGGGCGCAGCGCAGCAGCGCGCCTACATCGAGGATCAGCGCCACGCGGCCATCGCCCAGGATGGTGGCGCCGGCGACGTTGCTCACCGCGCCGACGTTGGGCTCCAGGTTCTTCACCACCACCTGCTGCTGGCCGAGCAGTTCGTGCACGCGCACGGCGATGCGCTGGCCCTCGGACTCGAGCACGACCATCACCGCATCGTCGTTCGCATTGCCCTCGTGTGGCAGCTCGAAGATCCGCTGCAGCTCCAGCACCGGCAGGTAGTCGTCGCGCAGCCGCACCAGCTGCGCGCGCGCGCCGATGGTCTTCAGCTGCTCGGGCGCGAAGCGGAAGCACTCGACCACCGCCGCCAGCGGCAGCACGTAGCGCTCGCCGGCCACGCGCACGGTCATGCCCTCCACGATGGCCAGCGTCAGCGGCAGGCGCACGCGCACGGCCATGCCCTGGCCCTCGGCGTTCTCGATCTCGACCGCGCCGCCCAGCGCGGCGATGTTCTTCTTCACCACGTCCATGCCGACGCCGCGGCCGGACACGTCGGTAACTTCCATGGCGGTGGAAAAGCCGGGCGCGAAGATCAGCGCCCAGACTTCGGCGTCGCTCAGGCTGTCGGGCGCATGCAGGGCGCGTTCGCGCGCCTTGGCCAGCAGCCGCTGGCGCGACAGGCCGCGGCCGTCGTCGCGCAACTCGATGACGATCGAGCCGCCCTGGTGCGACGCCGCCAGCGTCAGCCGGCCGGTCTCGGGCTTGCCGGCGGCCCGCCGCTCGGCCGGCGTTTCGATGCCGTGGTCGATGCTGTTGCGCACCAGGTGCGTCAGCGGGTCGGTGATCTTCTCGATCATGCCCTTGTCCAGCTCGGTGGCCTCGCCCTGCGTCAGCAGCTCCACCTTCTTGCCCATCTTCGCCGCCAGCTCGCGCAGCATGCGCGGGAAGCGGGCGAAGACCACCGACACCGGGATCATGCGGATCGACATCGCCGCTTCCTGCAGCGCGCGCGTGTGGCGCTGCAGCTCGGCCAGCGCGGCCGACAGCTGCAGTTGCGCGGCCGGCGCCAGCGCCGCGCAGCCCTGCGCCAGCATCGACTCGGCGGTGACCAGTTCGCCGACCAGGTTGATGAGCGCGTCGACCTTGTCCACCGGCACGCGCAACGTGCCCGCATCGGCGGCGGCCGGCACCGCGCGCGGTGCCGGCGCTGCGGTGGCGAAGGGGGCGATGCGCAGCAGCGAACCGTCGACGTGGAAGGCGCACAGGTCCACCAGCTCGCTGTCGCTGCAGCCGGTGCGCACCTTGAAGCGGTGCAGGCCGTCGGCGCCGCCTTCCAGCGGCTCGATGCTGCCCAGGTCGGTGATCTCGCTGAACAGCTCGACCAGGCCGTCGAGCGCGCCGCGGTCCGTCAGCGGTCCGACCGTCAGCTCCAGCAGCCGCTCGCCCGGCGCCGCCGCGCCGCGGCCCTCGGCCAGCGCGCGCAGGCCGGCCAGCAGCTCGCGGCTGTCGGGCGCGTCGCCGCCCGCGCCCTGGTGCCGCGCCAGCATGGCGCGCAGCGCGTCGCCGGCTTGCAGCAGCAGGTCGATGGCCGCCGCCGACGGTGCCAACTCGCGGCGGCGCAGCTTGTCGAGCAGCGTTTCCATCGCATGCGTCAATTCCGCCACGTCGGCGAAACCGAAGGTGGCGGCACCGCCCTTGACCGAATGGGCGCAGCGGAAGATGGCGTTCAGCGTCTCGTCGTCGGCGCTGGCCGGGTCGAGCTGCAGCAGCAGCTGTTCCAGCTGCGCCAGGTTCTCGGCCGCCTCCTCGAAGAAGGCGGCGTGGAACTGCCCCAGCTCGATGCCCAGTTCGCCGCTGCGTGCGGCGACGGCGACGGCGGTGCCGGCAGGCGGTCTGAGACGGTCGTTCATGGGGCGCTCGGCCGGCCAGTATCGGCACGCCGGCGCAGCGCAAAGCGCCGATGTGGGGGGTGTTTCGCGCCCAGTGCCCCGGCCGGCTCAATTTGTGCGCCGCGCGTCCGATATGGGCTGAGCGCCTGAGCGCGAAGGACGAACCCATGAGCGATCCCACCCGGCTGAAGTTCCTGGTCGTCGACGACTTTTCGACGATGCGGCGCATCGTGCGCGGGCTGCTCAAGGAAATGGGTTGCAGCCATGTCGGCGAAGCCGAGGACGGTGCCGCGGCGCTGGCGATGCTGAAGACCCAGCATTTCGACTTCGTCGTCTCCGACATCAACATGCCCAACATGAGCGGCTTCGAGCTGCTGCAGGCGATCCGTGCCGAGCCGGCGCTGCGCCACCTGCCGGTGCTGATGGTCACGGCCGAAGCGCGCAAGGAAGACATCGTGCTGGCCGCACAGAGCGGCGCCTCGGGCTACATCGTCAAGCCCTTCAGCAAGGCCACGCTGCAGGACAAGGTGCAGCGCATCCTGCTGAAGATGGCCGTGGCGGCATGAGGCTGCGCACGAAGCCGCCGCGACCGATGCAGGAAACCGCCTGATGCGCGCGTGGCTGCAATGGATCGACCAGCAGCTGCCGCTGCGCTATGCGCCGTGGCTGGCCTGCGCCGTGGCGGCGCTGCTCGGCGCCGCCAGCTGGGTGACTTTCGGCCAGGGCGGCGCGGTGGCGCTGCTGTTCGGCGCCCTGACCATGCTGGGCCTGCGCGACCGGCTGCAGACGCGCCGCTCGGTGCTGCGCAACTATCCGGTGGCCGGACATATCCGCTACCTGCTGGAGTACATCCGCCCGGAGATCCGCCAGTACTTCATCGAGCCCGACAACGAGGCCGCGCCCTTCTCGCGCCAGCAGCGCTCGCTGGTCTACCAGCGCGCCAAGGGCGATCCCGACAAGCGCCCCTTCGGCACGCAGCGGGACGTGCATGCGCACGGCCACGAGTGGATCAACCACTCGATGGCGCCGACGCGGCTGCGCACGCACGACTTCCGCGTCACCATCGGCGCCGATCGAGCCCGGCCCTACTCGGCGAGCATCTTCAACATCTCGGCGATGAGCTTCGGCGCGCTCAGCGCCAACGCCATCCTGGCGCTGAACGGCGGCGCGGCGCGCGGCGGCTTCGCGCACGACACCGGCGAAGGCTCGATCAGCCAGCACCACCGCGTGCACGGCGGCGACCTGATCTGGGAGATCGGCTCCGGCTACTTCGGCTGCCGCCACGCCGACGGGCGCTTCAGCCCCGAGGCCTTTGCCGCCGCGGCGCGCGACCCGCAGGTGAAGATGATCGAACTCAAGCTCAGCCAGGGCGCCAAGCCGGGCCACGGCGGCGTGCTGCCCGGGCCGAAGGTGACGATCGAGATCGCCCAGGCGCGCGACGTGCCGCCCGGTGAGGACTGCATCAGCCCGGCCCAGCACAGCGCCTTCGACACGCCGCTGCAGCTGCTGCAGTTCATCGAGCAGCTGCGCGCGCTGTCGGGTGGCAAGCCCACCGGCTTCAAGCTGTGCATCGGCCATCCGTGGGAATGGTTCGCCATCTGCAAGGCCATGCTGCACACCGGCATCGTGCCGGACTTCATCGTCGTCGACGGCGCCGAGGGCGGCACCGGCGCGGCGCCGCTGGAGTTCACCGACCACGTCGGCGCGCCGCTGCAGGAAGGGCTGCTGCTGGTGCACAACACGCTGCTCGGGCTGAACCTGCGCTCCAAGATCAAGATCGGTTGCGCCGGCAAGGTCATCGGCGCCTTCGACATCGCGCGCGCCATGGCGCTGGGCGCCGACTGGTGCAACGCCGCGCGCGGCTTCATGTTCGCGTTGGGCTGCCTGCAGGCGCAGACCTGCCACACCGGCGCCTGCCCCACCGGCGTGGCCACGCAGGACAAGCGCCGCCAGCAGGCGCTGGTGGTGCCGGACAAGATGGAGCGTGTCGTCCGCTACCACCAGAACACGCTGGAGGCGCTGAAGGAACTGGTGCAGGCGGCCGGGCTGCAGCACCCGAACCAGATCAACGCCTTCCACATCGTGCGCCGCGCCGCCGACCACGAGGTGCGGCTGCTGGCCAACGTGCTGCCCTTCGTGCAGCCGGGCGCGCTGCTGGCCGCGGCGCGCGGCCAGGGCGAGTGGCCGCACAAGGTCTACCGCCACTACTGGCCGCTGGCCAGCGCGCACAGCTTTGCGCCGAAGCAGGCGATGGCACTGCCGGCGCGGGCGGAGGAAGAGTCGGCGTGGGCCCTGCTGAGCTGACTCAGGCCGGGGGCAAGGTGTCGATGAAGCTCTGGCGCGCGGCCAGCTTGTCGGCCAGGCGTGCCAGGTTGGCATGCTGCTCGCGCCAGGCGATGGCCGGAAAGCGGAAGTTCAGGTAGCCCAGCGCGCAGCCGACGGCAATGTCGGCCAGCGTGAAGGGGGTGCCCATGCAGAAGGATTTTTCGCCCAGGCCCTTGCTCATGGCCGCCAGGGCGGCGTCGACGCGGCTCATCTGCCGGTCGATCCAGGCCTGCGAGCGCTGCGCTTCGCTGCGTCCGGTCCAGACCTTTTCCATGCGCGCCAGCAGCGCGGCGTCGAGCACGCCGTCGGCCAGCGCCTCCCAGGTGCGCACCTCGATGCGCTCGCGCCCCGACGGCGGAATGAGCTTGCCCACCGGCGACAGCGTGTCCAGGTATTCGACGATGACACGCGAATCGAAGACCGCCTCGCCGCCTTCCATCACCAGGCAGGGCACCTTGCCCAGCGGGTTGGACTTGAGCACTTCGTCGCTGGCCCACACGTCCTCCAGCGTGAGTTGGAAGTCGAGCTTCTTCTCGGCCATCACGATGCGCACCTTGCGCACGTAAGGGCTGGTGAGCGATCCGATGAGTTTCATGTGCGCGTGGGGTCCCTATGTCGAATGATTCTAGCGAAGCAAGTCTGCGGCCAAGGCCCGCGAACGCGGGGTCGCTCAGCGCGCCGCCGTGCCGTCCACCGCCGCCGGCCGGCCGGGCAGATCGAGCGTCGTAGCCACTGCGGGTGAGCGGGCGATCACTTTGCCGTGACGCATCACCCACAGGCGGTGGGCGCGCAGTCGGATGGCCTCGATAGTCGAGTGCGCCTGCAGCAGCACGCAGTCGGCGGCATTGCCCACTTCGATGCCGTAGTGCGGCAGGCCCAGCACGCGCGCGTTGTTCACCGTCACCGCGTCGAAGCAGGCGCGCATGCCCTCCAGCGAGGTCATCTGCGCCACGTGCAGGCCCATCTGCGCCACTTCGAGCATGTCGCCCGAGCCCAGCGGGTACCACGGGTCCATCACGCAGTCGTGGCCGAAGCCGACGTTGATGCCGGCGGCCATCAGCTCCGGCACGCGCGTCAAACCGCGGCGCTTGGGATAGCTGTCGTGCCGGCCCTGCAACGTGATGTTGATCAGCGGGTTGGCCACCGCGTGCAGCTGCGCTTCAGCCATCAGCGGGATCAGCTTGGACACGTAGTAGTTGTCCATCGAGTGCATCGAGGTCAGGTGCGAGCCGGTCACCCGGCCCTGCAGCCCCAGGCGCTGCGTGTGCAAGGCCAGCGTCTCGACATGGCGGCTCAGCGGGTCGTCGCTTTCGTCGCAGTGCATGTCCACCGGCAGGCCGCGCTCGGCCGCCAGCTCGCACAGGATGCGCACGCTTTCGGCGCCGTCGGCCATCGTCCGTTCGAAATGCGGGATGCCGCCGACCACATCGACGCCCAGGTCCAGCGCACGCTTCAGGTTGGCCAGCGCGCCGGGCGAACGCAGTACGCCGTCCTGCGGGAAGGCCACCAGCTGCAGGTCGAGGTAGGGCTTCACCCGCTCGCGCACGTGCAGCAGCGCTTCCACCGCCAGCAGCCGCTCGTCGCACACGTCGACGTGCGAGCGGATCGCCAGCAGGCCCTTGGCCACCGCCCAGTCGCAGTAGCGCAGCGCGCGCTCGACCAGTGCCTCCTGCGTCAGCTGCGGCTTCAGCTCGCCCCACAGCGCGATGCCTTCGAGCAGCGTGCCCGACACGTTCAGCCGCGGCAGGCCGAGGCTGAGCGTCGCGTCCATGTGGAAATGTGCGTCGACGAAGGGCGGGCTGAGCAGCCAGCCCTGGGCGTCGATGACTTCGGCGCCTTCGGGCGTGGACAGGTCCGGTGCGATGGCACGGATGAGGCCGTTTTCGATCAGCACGCGCTGGTGCTCGCGGCCGTCGGGCAGGGTGGCGTCGGTGATCAGCAGCATGGATTCCTCGGGGGACTGCCGCGCAGCGGCCTGTCGATAATGCCATCGCCCGCTTGCGTGGGCCGGTGGAGGCAACGACATGAAGATCTGGTTGGTGCGCGCGCTGGTCGTCGTGCTGATTCTGGTGTTCGGCGGCGGCAGCGTGATCGCCTATGCGCTGTTCAAGGCGCGGGAGCGCATGGACCGGCGCATTCAGATCGCCGCCTACGACGTCGCCATCCCCGGCGACGCCGCGGCGCTGGAGCGCGGCAAGTACCTGTTCAGCACGCGCGGCTGCGTCGACTGCCACGGCGCCGACGGCGCCGGCCGCGTCTTCGTCGACGACGGCAGCATCCGCAT
>Ga0307505_10003288_pt1 | contig 10269 bp, 12 predicted proteins | sample 23_S_MG_FD_202183 | JGI IMG/M metagenome (GOLD analysis project Ga0307505, IMG submission 202183) | Soil microbial communities from Populus trichocarpa stands in riparian zone in the Pacific Northwest, United States - 23_S | ecosystem: Environmental > Terrestrial > Soil > Riparian zone > Trees... | reverse complement strand
CGAGTGAGGCCTTCGGCGGTTTAATCTCGTACGATTCCAGTTCTTCTATAATATCCGTGACCACGCCCCGGTCTTCCAACCGTGAGAGTTCCTGCCGCTCGACATACTTGACCAAGCCCACACCTTTCGCAAACCAGGCGGTCATCACATCGGTTCCGATGGCTGTCCGCTTCGTTCCCGAGAGATGAATCTGCATCCGCATGCGGGCTTCTACCTTCACGGCATCCTTGAATGTACCAGCCGGCACGGTGACCGATTCCTGTCCCAGCACTGTGGCATCGCCTTGCGCATCGGCCTTTTCGTCGATGCCGTCTCGATCCAAATCAGTGCCAAAGTCCAGGTCCTTGCGGTTGAATTGTTGGAAGGACAATGAGGCCATCATTGGAAAACGTATGATTTGATAGGGCACAAGCTGTCGTTCAAAGGGCGTACCAGGTTCCGAGCCGCAATAGACGATGCCGACGCTGTCGCGGCGATAGAAACTATCCGAAGCACCATGGTTCCCTGGATTGGTATCATGATATATGGTGACCGTCGTTCCCTTGATGGGTTTCGTGCCGGTGACGGAAGACACGTTGGAGAAAAATTTATGTTCGATCGTTTGTAGAGGCCCTTCAGTAATCTGGCCGCGATAGTGCCATGTATTCCCGACCTGATCGGGGAAATAGTCTGCGGATTGGGCAATGACACTGGGATCTTCCGCAGCGAGGAGCGCTGACCAGGGAACACAACCGAGCAGCAAAGCCGTGCCCACAATGACAACTCGTCGGTATCCTGATTTCTTCAGCGGCATGCGCAGAACCTCCACTGGTTAGCAATGCGATGACCGTACCATAGGAATCCTGGAGGCGGCAAGGGAAGGGGACGTTCAAACCAGCGGGCTTGCGTTCCCCCGATATCCCACACATAATCAAACCCTCATTTTGTTGGTCTGGTTTGTCTCGTTTATTTGGTTGAACCAGACCAACCAGATGAACCAAATCAACTAAACAAACCAAATGAACCAAATCAACCAGAAACGTGCGGTGCTTGTGACTGGTGCGTCTGGAGGAATTGGTCGAGCCATCAGCCTGGCCTTTGCGGGTGCCGGCTGGTCTGTCGGGGTCCATTATTATCGAAACAAGGTAGCGGCCGACGGCACACTCACCCAAGTGGTGGCCGCCGGTGGAATTGGGGCGCTTTACGAAGCCGATATTCGCGAGTCGCATGCAGTGCAACAGATGGTGGAAGCCGCTTGTCGCCGGACGCCTGTGCCGTCGGTGTTTGTGTGCAATGCGGGAATCGGAGGGAGCCATCTTCTGCTTCGACAACGTACAGAAGATTGGGCGGAGGTATTGGCCACGAATTTGACGGGAACCTTTCACTGCCTCCGCGCCATGGCCCCTCCCCTCCTCGCTCACGGCGGCGGGTCGATTATCGTGATTGGATCGTATGCCGGATTCCATGGCTCAATGGGGCAAGTTGCCTATGCGGCGTCAAAGGCCGGTCTCATTGGCCTGGTGCAGACCGCAGCCCAAGAATGGGGATTAGGTAATGTTCGTGTGAATCTCCTTTTGCCTGGCTGGCAGAAGACGGGGCTCTCTGAAGAGGCCATGCAGGCAGGTGATAATTGGAGCGGTCATGCGTTGGGCCGGCCACCGTCACGAGAGGAAGTGGCCAAGACGGTATTGCATCTGGCGCAACTGAACGATGTGTCGGGACAGGTGTGGAACTGTGACAGCCGAACCCTCTAGCAGGATGCTGAAAAAGTCCCCCCTTCTCACCCACCCGACCCAGGCGCGCCGAGACGCGCCTCTTCCCATGCTTCGTTCTCACCTCGAAAGCATCCTCAACGTGGCCGAGAGGCTACGCCTCCGGTGCTTCCTTCGGTTGCGGCTTTGCTGGAAGAACTTTTTGAGCATCCTGCGGGAGTATTGTTTAGTCGTGCCGAACGTAGGAGTTCTCGCGCGCCAATAGAGTGTTTTCAGCCAGCTTGATTCCGATCTATGCGACTCGCCAAACGACGCAACCACGATTCCGGCCCGCGCGCGGTTTTTATCACCGCTACTGATACGGGTGTGGGGAAGACACTTGTCGCCGCCGCACTTGTAACCTATCTGACTCAACAGGGGATTAATGTCGGTGTCATGAAGCCGATTGAGACGGGGGTTTCGCGAGCGACCAAGGCTCGGTCAGATGGAATACGATTGCGAAGAGCGGCTGGAACCGATGATCCGATGGCTGAAGTGTGTCCCTACGTCTTTCGACTTCCAGTGGCGCCGCTCTCTGCCGCACGAGCGGAAGGGACGACCGTGCGAGTGCCGATCATCAGCCGAGCCTTTCGTGCCCTGCGTCAAAAACACGATCTTATAGTAGTAGAAGGTGTTGGTGGCGTACACGTGCCTATTACATCGTCAGTTAACCTGTCAAACCTCATCTATCGAATGAAGTTACCAGCCATCGTGGTCGGACAATCCGGCCTGGGAGGAATCAATCACGCGTTGTTGACCCTTGAGGCCCTCCGTCGGCGAAAGATTCCCGTTGTAGCGTTGGTCTTGAATCAGTGTCGACCCATGCGGACGAAGATTGCTCGCGTGCAGGAACAATCGACCGTACGTCTTCTGCGGCGACTTGCTGGAGTTCCCGTGGTGGGCCCTCTCCCCTACAGTCCGAGCGTGAATCGAAATTGGAACGATAGACTGGTCCGGCTCGCAGGGGCTGCGCCGATCATGAAGCTGGCAAGATTGATCTTGGCATCCGGCCGAGGAACGCCTTCACGGCGTAGCTGATATCCGGGGCCTTGAGGATCGCTGAAATGACTGCGACGCCATTCGCCCCGGCGCGCATCACCTCCCCTACCTGGTCAATCTGAATGCCACCAATCGCAAAGACAGGCAATGGCGTGAACCTGCGCATTGCCCGTAACCCCTCAAGTCCAACCACCGGGTCGTGGTCTTGTTTAGAGCCGGGCTTGAAGATGGGACCAAAGCCAAGGTAGTCAGGTCTTCCAGTGGCAGCCTCTCTTACCTGGTCTGGATTGTGCGTAGAGATTCCGATCAGCTTGTCCGGACCCATCACCTTCCTCGCCAAGTCGAGAGGCAAGTCTTCCTGTCCCAGATGCACGCCATCGGCGTCAACAGCCAAGGCCAAGTCGCAGCGATCGTTGACGATGAAGAGGACGTCTGCCTTCGCAGCAGCTTGTCGGAGTGCCAAGGCTTCCGTGTAGGCGTCTTTCATCGCTGCGCGCTTGTTGCGATATTGGAAGAGAACAACACCGGCCTCAGCTGCAGTCGTCAGTACTTCGACTAAGCGATGCTCAGGACAGACCGACGGATCGAGAATAATATAGAGGCCAGAGAGGGAATGAAGGCGCGCGGCATTCATAAAGATCGTTATATGTGTTATCTTGTTTATTTGGTTTGTTTGGTTGAACTAGACCAACGAGATGAACGAAACAAACCAGATAAACCAAATCAACCCAATCAGGATTACTTCTTGCCGCACGCCGCTTTCCACAGAGTGTGATTGATGCTACGTGATACAACCAGTTCCCACTGTTGGACTTCAGTGGTGCTATACACCACGTTACCACTCCCCATGTGGCCTGAGAACCACGTATACCCAAGCGTACGTGTGCGGGGCTCTGTACAGTCGTATTCGTTGAAGCGCTTCATAGACAACAGCGAATCGCCCGCCACTCTTTGCACGGTTTTGTAATCGTACAATTGCCACATCTTCGCCAGATTTCCCTTCTGACGAATGGTCCCTGGATCGACGTACACAGCCAGCCCTGCTGCGTCATCGCCACTCACCAACATCCATTCCGCGTGCACTTGTTCACGACTCAGAACCAGGAGTGCTATCAGCAACCAGAAACCCAAAAAGAAGACCTGAGATCGCTTGAAGAATGCACCTGCGTTGCAGGCCGTAAAGTCTGGCACAGGGAAGCGGCGGAAGGGATAAATTGTGAAGGGCATAGTGGCCTCGCAGGAGGGCGTATTTTAGAAGTGCCGAGATCGAGAATGCAATGTCAGAGAACCATTTTACGCAACTTGCCAGACCACCTGGTATAGTAGTTGAAGAGACTGCCCTATCGAAAGGGAGATGCCTATGAAGCCTAAAATTTCTGACGTCCAGCATGTAGAGGATCGGAACTTGTCGCCTGAGCCTGAGTCCATGCAGAAATATTCGGATGAGGTGAGGGAACGGATCGCGAAGAAAGCCTATGAACTCTATGAGCAACGAGGGCGAGAGGCGGAGCGAGATGTGGAAGATTGGCTAAAGGCCGAGGAACTGGTCCGCAAGGAGATGAATGCTCGCCGCCCTCCCCCCTAGCGTCCAGAATAAAAATTATCCGAATCGCTCGTTCTTGAAACAGCGAGGCGTCTCATCGCAGGACGGTCATCATCATTGCAGCGCTGACCGTCTCGCTCCCTGCACGTGTCAGAGATTCGATTCCACAGCTTCTGTGGGTAACTCTGTGAATGATAGTCGTGTGATGTCGACAATGCCAGGCGCTGAGAGCCCTTGCAGCAGTTTGCCTAATAAATAGGCATTGTGCCTCCTCCGGTAACCCCCCTATATTTTGTAGCTTGACGAGTCAATTTTTCAATTTCCACTATGTGTCGGTCCGTGGAGGTACGGCACAGTTTTTATACTTGAAACAGTCCGGTGAGGCCGCATGGGGCGAACCCGTCGGTCTGGCCGTGTAAAGATTACAGCCAGGCCTGCTGCAGCGTACGTGCAGTTATCGTGGAAGTCATCCTGAATAATACGGGTAGGGCGAGAGAGGCAAGAGTCGCAAACCGGATGATGGGAAAATCGTGGGTGGCTGTCAGACGGCGCGGCAGGATGCGTTAGCTGGCGAGGAAGCGCTCAAGGAACGTGGTCGAGACATGGCCCTTTTGGAAGTCGGGATCGTTGAGGATGCGTTTGTGCAGCGGGATGGTCGTCTTGATGCCTTCGATCACGAATTCGTCGAGGGCTCGGCGCATACGGGCGATGGATTCTTGCCGGTCCCGTCCATGCGTAATGACTTTGGCAATCATGGAGTCGTAGAACGGGACGACCATCATGTTGGACTCCATGACCGAGTCGACTCGCACACCGAATCCGCCTGGCGCGCTGTACTTGGTGATCATTCCCGGACAGGGCGTAAATTTTTCCGGATCTTCGGCGTTGATGCGGCATTCGAGACTATGCCCGATGAGTTTGATGTCTTGCTGTTTGAACGAGAGGGATTGCCCGTCAGCGAGCCTGATTTGTTCCTTGATGAGATCGATGCCGGTCACCATTTCGGTGATAGCATGTTCGACCTGAATGCGGGTGTTCACTTCCATGAAGAAGAAGTTGTGGTCCTTATCGAGCAGGAACTCGACGGTGCCGACATTCCGGTAGTGCACGGCTTTGACGGCTTCGACGGCGACGCGGCAGATGGCCCGGCGGAGTTTCTCGTCGATGGCCGGCGACGGCGTCTCTTCGAGCAGCTTCTGATGCCGGCGTTGGATCGAGCAGTCGCGCTCCCCAAGATGCACGACATGTCCACGGTGGTCGGCGATAATCTGCACTTCGATATGGCGGGGTTCGAGAAAGTATCGTTCGAGATAGACGGCGTCATTGCCGAAGGTGGTCTTCGCCTCCGCTTGCGCCGCTTGAAATGCGCGAGCGAGATCCTCGGCCTTGTTCACGACCCGCATGCCGCGTCCGCCTCCACCTGATGAAGCTTTGATGATGACGGGATAGCCGACCTTGCCTCCGGCTTCGAGGGCTTCCTGTTCACTCTTCAGCTCGCCAGGACTGCCTGGTGTGACGGGTAAGCCTCGGTGGGCGACGATTTCCCGTGCTTTGGCTTTATCGCCCAGGAGCGCGATGTGTTCGGACGTAGGACCGATGAATTTGACACCGATGGATTCGCAAACTTCGGCAAAGTGGGCATTCTCGGAGAGAAATCCGTAGCCTGAATGGATGGCGTCCGCCCCGGTAATTTCGGCGGCGCTCAGGACGTTGGGAATATTTCGGTAGCTGAGAGCCGCGTCGGGAGGTCCCACGCAGACCTTCTCGTCGGCTGCGCGCACATGAAGGCTCGCCGCATCGGCCTCTGAAAAGATCGCCACGGTCTTAATGCCGAGTTCCTTACAGGCGCGAATCACGCGGAGCGCGATCTCACCGCGATTGGCTATCAAGACTTTCTTGAACACGCGAGTACTCCGATGTGGATCGAGAGAAGGAGATCAGGTGGTGGCTGTCGGATCGACGAGGAAGAGCGCTTGGCCATACTCTACCGGCTTGGTGCTTTCAGCCAGAATTTTCGTGACCCGCCCATCCACCTCCGATTCGATTTCGTTCATCAACTTCATCGCTTCGACGATGCACAGGACCTGTCCCTTTTTCACATAGTCGCCTTCTTCAACATACGGATCGGCATCTGGCGAGGGGGACCGATAGAACGTCCCGACGATCGGAGACACGATGGTGATCATGCCGGTCGTGTCTTCGGTCTGTGTACCGGCCGCAGTAGGCAGTTGAGCGGCTGAGGTCGAGACGGACATCCCCTGCTCCGGAACCGTAGCCGTAACCGTTCTGAGCCCGATTTCGTGCCGCACGCGGATTCTGAGGCCTTCGCGTTCCAATTCCAGTTCAGTCAGGTTGTTTTTCTTGAGCAGATCAATCAGTTCTTGGATATGCTTACTTTGTTGTCCTGACAGCAAGGATGTTCCCTGCCCGCTTTGGTTCGCGGCAAAGGCTTGAGGGAGGATGATCGGTCTCCCGCCCTTCTTCGGCTTACCGACCGCTCGCTTGCTCACCGAACACGCTCCACGTATTCTCGCGTACGGGTATCGATCTTGATCACGGTCCCGGTTTCCAAATAGAGCGGCACCTTGATGGTGGCACCGGTTTCAAGGGTAGCGAGCTTGGTGCCGCCCGTGGCGGTATCGCCGCGGAAACCCGGCTCGGTATCGCTGACTTTTAGTTCGATGAAGTTGGGTAGTTCGACATCGATCGGGCGATGTTCGTACACAAGAATCTTCACCGTCATGTCTTCTTTCAACAGATCCGCATTTCCGCCGAGCTTACCCTTTTCGAACGTCAGTTGCTCAAAGGTCTCCGTGTCCATAAAGGTATAGGCGTCGTCAGTCGCATAGAGAAATTGCATGGTCCGTTCTTCGAGGTCCGGCTCCTCAAACCGTTCTCCGGATCGGAAGGTACGATCCAGGACATTGCCTGAGAGATAGCTCTTGAGCTTGGTGCGCACGAAGGCTCCACCCTTGCCCGGTTTTACATGTTGAAACTCAACGATATAAAACGGCTGATTATCAACCATGAGGCGCACGCCACCGCGAAAATCGGTCGTGGAAATCACTCGATACTCCCTTCAGACTATGGTCGGTCGTTCGATTCGCTCCGCAGTTATCTCGTTACTTTTGCCACCCGTCGTGATGTCGCAGATGCCAACGCTTTCTTCTGGCGTCGGGTTGCGGTCAGATGATCGTGCAGCCCACGGAGCGCGAGGAGATAGCCGGTCGGACCCAAGCCGGAAATTTGCCCGATAGCGACTCCTGCGATATAGGACTGATGGCGAAATTCTTCCCGCTGATGAATATTGGACAGATGCACTTCAACCGTTGGCAAACCGACCGCCGCAATCGCATCCCGGATTGCGACACTGGTGTGGGTATAGGCGGCAGGGTTAATGATGATCCCATCATATTCCGTCCGAGCCTCTTGGATCCAGGTGACGAGCTCACTCTCACTATTTGACTGGCGCAGGTCCACCTGTACAGCCAGCTCCTCCGCCAACTTCGTGATGGCTGAGTCCATGGCGTCGAGAGACATGGTTCCGTAGATCGACTGTTCCCTGGTTCCAAGCAGATTGAGATTGGGACCATGTAAGACTCGTATTCGTAGCATGTCGTTCTATTCACATACTGGATACGTGAGGACGATTCCACATGACAGGGTCCAGCAGGCCGACATTGTAGCAGTCCGTCTCAGACCGGTCAAACGTGTGAAAGATCTTAAGAAACTTTGGGGTGTGGTTCGTTCGTTGTGTCACGATCGTGACGGCGTGATTCGATGCTGCGAAGCCAAGATTCCAGTTGTGCCACGACTTCAACATGAGGGGATGGAGGAGGCATTACTACAGTGTCGGCCGCTTGGGGATCAGACACCGCGAGTTCTTCTCCTGTCTGGTCGTGTGTGGGAAGAGCTGGTGCGGTACGCGCTTCCGGAGTGGAGGCCGCGGACTCGACAGGGGCAGACGGTGCAGCAGTCGGCTGGGTGGCACGGTTACTTGTAACTGGAGCTGCCGGCTTTGACCGTCCCAGTTCTTTCTTTTGTTTCAGTGGACCACCCAGAGCAGATTGGACTGAGCGCGCTTCTTCATCACGCGGGTTGACCGCTAGAATGACGGCGCAGGATTGCAGCGCCGACTCATTCAGTCCCTGGCTTTGGTAGATCTTGATCAAGGTGCGATGGGCACGTAGGTTTTCGGGACTCAACTTGACGGATTCTTCAAGAATCGCTTTGGCCTTCGTGGCTTGCCCCATGTGGTCGTAGGCACGTCCAAGAGCCACCATGGCGGTAATGAAGCCGGGATACAACTTCAGGCCGTCTTCAAGGACGCCTGCGGCTTCTTGCCACATGCCGACTTTTCCATACTCTTCGGCCAAGGGCATGAAGGCTTTCGAGTGGGGATCTTTGGCCAACTGGCTAGCCAGTCGATCGATTTCCATGGCGCTTTCGGCGGCAATCTGATCCTGAGCCATGGGTTGCTAGCGTCCTCTCGCAATTGACTTGGGGGTCTGGCTGGGTTGTCTGGTGTGGAGCAGCTCTTGTGCTCGGTTCAGGATCGCATTGGCAAGGGCTCGTTTGGGCATCAGGGGCAGCTCAGTCATGACTCCCTGCCGGTCGATTAATGTGGCTGCGTTCTGATCGCTGCCGAATCCCGCTCCTTCTATTGTGACATCGTTGGCGACGATAAGGTCTAACCCTTTCGCCGTCAGCTTATCTTTCGCGTGGGCGAGCAGATCGCTGGTTTCAGCGGCGAAGCCAACCATGAGTTGCGTGGTTCGTTGGGCGGATAAGGAGGCTAGGATGTCAGGAGTTCGTTCGAGATCAAGGGTCTGGGCGGCTCGCCCTTGTTTCTTTATTTTTTGCGAGGCAGGATGCGTGGGACGAAAATCCGCCACCGCGGCAGCCATGATCACAGTTGTGGACCATGCAAGACGCGCAGACAGAGCCTTCAACATTTCTTCAGCGGTGGCTATCGAAACGACTTCGACGCCTCTCGGAGCTGGTAATGCTGTGGGACCGGTGACGAGGACCACCTGAGCCCCCCTTGCCTGGGCGGCTTCGGCGATGGCATAGCCCATCTTACCGGAGGAGCGGTTTGAAATGAAGCGCACCGGATCGAGCGGCTCTTGTGTCGGGCCTGCCGAAACCAGAATACGGTGCCCTTGCCAATCGCGTCGTGGAGCCAGCGCCGCTTGAATAGCTTCCAGAATTGTGCCTTCCTCTGCCAAGCGGCCTAGTCCGATCCGCCCGGAAGCAAGCGGGCCTGTTTCTGGATTGACCACGATTGTTCCCCTCGCACGTAACGTCCCTACGTGTGCTGAGACAGATGGATGGGTCCACATTCCTCCGTCCATGGCAGGAGCCATAATCAGCGGGCATTGTGCTGTCAGGAGCATGGTCGAGAGCAGATCGTCGCCCAGCCCCAGCACTGATTTTGCAAGGCAATTGGCCGTGGCCGGCGCAATGACGATGGCATCCGCCTGTTCGGACAATGACAAGTGCTTCATCTCCTGATGCGCCTCGAATACATCCGTCGAGACGGGATGGCCGGAGAGCACTTCAAACGTCAGTGGAGTGACGAATTTTGTGGCCGATCGTGTCATCACGACGTGCACCACCGCTCCTTCACGGACCAGCGTTCGGAGCAATGCGACAGCCTTATAGGTCGCGATACTGCCGGTCACGCCAAGCACGATCTGTTTCCCGATCAACGTCGGCCCTATGGAGTCGGAGATCTTCAGAAATTACTCCTCGCTCTCGCCCACTACCGGCTTCGGGGTATCGTCGACATAGACGCTCAGCTCTTTCTTGATCTCCTTCGCATCGTCGCCGGTCATCAAGGCAACCCGCTCCATTTCGCCTTCCTTGCCGCGTTTGGCCTCTTTCATGGCATCCCGCGCTTCTTGGCCGACGAGATAGGTAATTTGTCCCCGGAGAACTTCATCGAGGGCGATGGTCGTTTCCTTGGTGAAGCGTGAGGCGGCATGACGTGATCCC
>Ga0307505_10003287_pt1 | contig 10270 bp, 10 predicted proteins | sample 23_S_MG_FD_202183 | JGI IMG/M metagenome (GOLD analysis project Ga0307505, IMG submission 202183) | Soil microbial communities from Populus trichocarpa stands in riparian zone in the Pacific Northwest, United States - 23_S | ecosystem: Environmental > Terrestrial > Soil > Riparian zone > Trees... | reverse complement strand
CCCGGGATCGTATTTCTCTTTGGTTGTCCGCGTCAAGCCACTTATGTTGGCGTCGGCTTGAGGCTTGTCACCGAACGCAACAGGAGCAACTCGGTTGGTTTTCTACTTCTTGGCGTCACTGGGCGCCCTCACACGCGCTTTCGGCGACTTTCGCGATCCCATCTATGGATTGGTCACAGCGATCCTGATGGGGTTCATGTGGCAGGCCTTCCCCCGAGTGACGGCATGGGCGCCGTGGATCAATTGGTTATTCAAGTGGTCTTGTTGGGCCGTGTTTGTCGGAATTATTTCTTCGGTACATCCTATCATCGGTGTCACGCTTCTGACGCTATCGCTCTGGTTGTTTGATCGATTCGGCGAAGTTGCCATACGCGGGCGATTCCGTGCTCTCGTCCTCACCGGCATCCTCTACTCACTGTGGTGGACAGTATTTTTCCAACTGCCTGTCCCCTACCGTTGGCTGACTGACTTCTCGTATACGTATTCGCAGATCATCACCCAGGTCATGTCTGTGCCGCTGATCCTTGGTCCGTCGGCGACAGCCATGGACATCTTCATATTGGGCATCTGTGCATTGGTCGCGGTGACATTGGTCGCGCAGACACGACGTTGGGCAAACCTGGCGTTGTGGATCATCGTCCTGGCGGCAGCGCACGTCATCTATATATGGACTGCTCCGACATTGCTCGGCATCATCAACACCGCGATTCCGGTTTCCACCACACCACACTTGGATCTGCCTGCAGTCTTCTTCCTCTTCGTCGCTCTCATCGCGTGGGTGGAGTCGCGCAACTCCGCCGATCCCACGATGGCCCGAGTCAAGCGCTCGGCGGCATTCGACTATTCTCGCGCGGGATACGCATCGCTGGCGTTGATCGTCATCACTTGCGTGGTGGCGGGAGCGGCATCGTATGGAGATCGTCCGGTGCGCGTCTTGATGTTGCAGCGCAATATTCTCGATGACGGCGTCCCTCAGCATGGGACATATGGGGACCGATCGGGCGGCATGTTCGGATTCCTGCCGAAGTATTTGGAAAATGTCGGCTACACAATAATGCGGCGTTCGATCACCAAAGAAGTGCTCGACTCTGTTGATGTGGTGTTTGTCGCCAACCTGCTTGAGAAGATTCCCGAGGATGAGCGCAATCTGATCTGGAATTTTGTTGAGAATGGCGGCGGGTTGTTAATTGTCGGCGATCACACAGGAACCGATGCGATTCGCGACCCCACCAATGACTTGCTTTCCCCCTGCGGAATGGAAATCAATTTTGATACGGCGGTGCCATTGCGGCGCAGTTGGGTTTCGGCCAAGTCGTATCTCTTTCATCCATTGGGACGTTCGGGCGGTGAGATGGACGCGGAGCTTTGGCTTGGCGCATCGGTAAAGGCGGGGCCGAACGGCGAACCATTTATTGTAGGACGCGGCGCGTTTTCCGATCCGGGCGACATGAACAACAAGGCGCGGTCGTACCTTGGTAATCTCGGCTACGATCCGGGTGAACCCTTGGGAGATGTATTTCTCGCATCGGCGGCGCATTGGGGCAAAGGCAAAGCTGTCCTTCATGGTGACACTTCGCCGTACCAGAATGGCACATTTATTCGCTCGTATTCAATGATCAACCGCACGCTGCGCTGGATGACGAATGATTCGTGGCTGTCGTTCATCGATGAATGGCGCAGTGAATTGCTTCTGATCCTGCTCGGGATTGTTGGGACAATTCTGGTTGTCTTGTCGTTCTCGCAGCCGGTGTGGATGTTGACCGCGCTCCTCTTGCCAGCACTTTCCGTCGGTGTTCTCGCGATGGTGCCGGGGGAGGGTGGCTCGGGATGGAGCGGCAAGGAGTACCGTCAGGCGCTGATCGATGAAGGTCACGGCCAGATGTATGATTTGATGGCATGGGAGCCGAAGTCGATTGGCGGATTGCAGTACAATCTCATGCGCAACCGTTTCTCGCCGCGGTTTGTCGATTCGCCAATGGAGTTGGACGATACCGACGCTGACCTGTATGTCATCTTCGCTCCGACACAGCCCTACGGATCGGATGAGGTTGACGCGCTGGTGGAATTTGCGGAGAATGGTGGATGGATTCTCTCTGCTGCTGGCTGGAACACCTATCCAATGGTTGAGTCGCTCTATGATGAGTTCGGCTTGCGGCTCGAGAATGTCCCCTTCGGCGCGGCTGACGGAACCGCGTTTAGCGGAGCGGTCAAGATGGCGGACGCGTATCCTGTGGTCGGTGATGGCGACAACATCCAGACTTTGATCGAATCGTTCGGGCAGCCGGTGGCGAAAGTGGCCAAGCGTGGCAAGGGCGGGTTGATCGCTATCGGAGATTCGCAGTTTCTGTATTGCAAGAATCTTGAAGGTCAGAACGAGCAGGTCGTGATGGAGAATGTTGTGTTCTTTCGCAGTCTCATGGATGCCACTTTTGCGAAGCAGATTGAATAGATGATACGACTCTACATCTTGGGCATGGTGTTGTGGGCGATTGGCTGGCAGTTGGCCGGTTTCGTATCCCAAGCCAGCGCTGGCGAGTCTGCGCGCGACGTCCTATCCCGGTATGTCCGGGCAGCAATAAACGATAACTGGGATGATGCGGAGTCGTGCTGGCTGCCAAGCGCAGTGGAAGCATCGGAAAAACTCGGGATCGAATTTGAGGGTGTGACACTAAAGATTGCGTGCGAGACTAGTCTGTACAAGATGCTGGACTCACTTAGAAGCGGTGTCGCAACATACTGGATAGGCCAAGAGCAACGGCGGACTTTTGGCAAGGAGGTCGAAGTCGGGGTCAAGCTTGGATCGATCAAAGTAGTGGAGAGTTATTTTCTGATTAAAGCTGAGTCTGGCTGGAACATCGTTCCGGAACTTGCAGCACGGACGCTCGACTGGGATGTGCGGGAATCAAAGTACTTGTCCGTCCGACATGCGGACGACCCTCGTGTCAACTCAGTTATCCTCTCCTACGCTGACGCGTTTGTAGATTCGGCTGCGACTATGCTTGGACTTGATCCATCCTTGATGGGCGTCCTGGAACGCGAGAAGATTGACTACTATTTGCTCTCTGAAAAAGCACTCAAGAAGGAATTCGGCAAGTGGGTCGCAGGGGTCATGCTGCAATCAACGCACTCGGTTGTCTCCTCACATATCCCGCATACACATGAAATCGCACATGTTCTAATCGAATTCGCGACACAACGACTTCCGCGACTAACACCAACTTTCTTGCGCGAAGGAAGCGCAGTCGCAGTCGGTGGACGCAGGTACTTGTCTCCGAACATGTCTATGCAGGTCGGACACTCGACAATTGGTGATGATCTCCGGCAGTTCGAATCAATGCTACCTCCGGAAGAAGATGCAGATGTGTGGGCAAAGTACGGAAGTTTTTTGCTGGGGTATCAGACCGGCGCGGTATTGTCGGATTGCCTCATCCGTACGCTGGGGCCTGCACAGTTCGTGGATCTTTACCGGCGACTTTCCGCGGTGAATCCGGAGTCCCCTACACTGAGTAAGCAATCTGTACTGGATACACTTCGGCAGATTTTGGGAGTGCCGTACGAACGCTTCATCGAGAAGTGCCAGCGGGACTCGGAGAGATATAGTTACACGGGGGTACGAGCCATTGAGGCACCACCCGACACAGAGCCGGCTGCAAACGGGGAAACAAGGGATTTTTCCGTTCTGCTCTGGGAATCTGATACGACGCTTTTCTTTGAGGTTGTTGCAGATGGTCGACGACCAGCCGGGGCTCTCCTCTTCAGGTGCGAAGGCGGCGATTCCCTCGCGACTGCCAAGAGCACGCTCTTTCAGCGGCACTTTCCTTCAAGAGACTTTAAAGGCGAGTGTTTGGGATTGGCATTTAGCTCCGTTGGCGTAGTGTTGCTCGACTTTCGGCTGGATCGGATCGAGGCGATGTACGTTGCTTACCCAAGATCCGGAGTACCGCCAGTCTGGGACTCGACTTCGAATAGTATACGATTCAGCGTCGAACGAGCACTCATGCCCGGAGACGTTGCGCAAACCATCAGTATGCTGAGGCGCAATTGACACCCCGGCAACATGTGTCAGCATTGCTTTAGGGCGTTGGATGCGAGAATGAGGGTGGATTGAATCTAAGGCTTAGACCTGAAGAGCAAGTATGAAACGACTCTACATCTGGGGCATGGTGTTGTGGGCGATTGGCTGGCAGTTTCTGCCGCCGAATCCGGATGACTCGCTCAAGACTTTCTACTGGCTTGCCGTGCTCGGCACTCTGTGCATGCTCGCAGCGGCGTGGAATCCCGATGTTAAAGCGCGCAAGTGGCATCCACGTGTGCTTGTTGCGGCGGCGGGTCTGGCGCTGTTCGCGTGGTTGTGGTTTGACATTCCGTTTCTCGGACCGGCAATCATCGCGGCTGGCGCGTTGGTGGTTGTGTTGTTGGGGCGTACGACTTTCGGTGCGCGTCTCGGCGATGGTTTAATCGTCGCTGGCAGCGTGGCGCTCTGGCAGTTGGTCGGATTCTATCTCTACATCGTGTACTTCGGCCCGCGTGGGCATGGCAGCGCGTGGACATCATCGATTCTCGCCAGCGCATTTCGCCTCTTCGGCATCGACGCTTCGGCGATGCCTGATGGACTCTATCTGTTGGACGTTGATCGGCTCTATCAGGTTGTCCCCTCCCCGGCCAACATGGGTGTCTACATTTTCATCATGTTGTTCATGGGGCTTTTTGCCCTGGCGGTCACCGGGAAGATTCGCGCGCGTGCGATCGTCGTTGGCGGATTCATCCTTGGCGTCTTCGCGTTGGTGCGGTATGCGGCTGTCTTGCTCTGGGATTACAATCAGGGCGGCATGCCGGACACGTTTTACAGCCCGAAGATCTTCGCATGGACTGTCTGGCCGGTTGCGTTGTTCCTGTCGGGACTAACGATTTGGAAGCGTCCGAATGTTACAATTCCCGAATCGCGTAACGCGTCGCCGAACAAACGTCTGGCGATCGCGGTCGCGTTGGTTGCTCTTGGGATGTTCGCCTGGACTGCGTACGAAGGATATCATCCGGCGGGAGTGAAGAAGCAGGGACGCATGCTGATTGATGAGTACCATTCCGATTGGGAATGGACCGAGATGCCGTTTGATACACTGTGGTATGGTCAGCAATCGACTTACAATTTCTATTGCCTCGCAGAATTCTGGGGGAAGCATTACCAGATCAAGCGCCACTTCGACACTCTGACGGCGGAAATACTCGACAGTGTTGACATCTTGCTCCTGAAAGTACCCACACAGCCCTATTCCGAACGAGAATTGGACTTGATCGAAGATTGGGTGGACGATGGCGGGGGCCTCTTCCTCATCGGCGAGCATACGAATGTGTTCGGGTATGCGACATTCCTGAATCCGGTGGCTACGCGGTTTGGCCAACGGTTTATCTCAGACATTATCTACGACTTGAAGACGGGCGACCTGAATCTTCACTATATACCCAAGGTCTTGCCTCATCCCGTTGCACAGAACATGCCGACGTTTCTTTTCGGTGGTCCATGTTCGATGTATGGCGATATGTCGGCACGATCTGTGATGACGTCACTGCAAGTGAAGACATTGCCGGCCGATTACACGCAGCGCAATTTCTTCCCGGAACGCACGGCCAACCCGGGGTATCGTTTCGGGACATTCTTCACGGCATTGCAGACCCGGTTCGGCAAAGGGCGCATAGTCTCCTTCACCGACTCGACATTGTGGTCGAACTTCTTTGTGTTTATTCCGGGGAAACCCGAGCTGGCTTTGGGGCTGGTCGAGTATTGCAATCGCTACGACCCATTCCCCTACTGGCGAATTCTCACCTTCCTGTTTGCGACTGTGTGTCTGGTCGGCGGCGCGATTGCGGCTCATTCGTTGAAGCTCGAGGGGTGGATATGGTATGCCGCGGTCGGGTGTCTGGTTTTCGCGGGCGCATCGAAGTGGATTGAAAAGATCAATCACGAAAACTATCCGCTACCAGAGCCGCATACCCCATTTGCCCAGCTCAACTTCGAGGCGGAGCACTCGCAGTTCTTTGTGCCGGAGTTGCGTTTGGCGCGTGAGGCCGACAAGGACCTCAGCACATTCTTCCTCTGGACACAGCGTGTCGGGATCGTACCGCGCAAGTGGCCGACGCTGGAGGAATCGTTCTCCGAGCCGGGCGGTCAGATCATGATCGAACCGATTGGCGATTTCACGAGTGATGAACTCGAAACTGTCCGTCGGTTTGTCGATGATGGCGGCACTCTCTATGTGCTTGATGATCCGACAAACACCCGATCGACATCCAATCAGGTGTTGGCACAGTTTGGTTTATCGCTCGATTTGCGTGTACAAACTGTTCCGGTGGGTGTAGTAGACCCCATACCACACTTATATTGGAACAGTGCCGGACGCGTGGTTGGCGGGGAGGCGTTGTTGGCGGCGCCGGATTCGAGTTCGATATTGTCGATGACGCGTTTCGGCAAAGGGCAAGTGTTGGCGTTTGCGAATTCGCACCTCTTTGAACGCAAGACTATGGGCTACACGGCCATGATCCCCAACGCTACCCAGAATGCGATCAGTCAATTGGAATACCGGATTATGTCGTACTTGAATTACCCGCCAGTGCATGCGGGGACAGAGACCGAGTCAGTACCTCAGCCCGCAGGAACCACGGAGTAGACATGAATGAAGTGCGTAAGGCCGTAGCCGGAGTGAATCCCCTTCTGATTCTCACGCTGAGTCTATTGATCTCAGGAATCGCGGGATTTGTTGTCGGGCAAAGTGGACCGATTGCCTCGAGTGTCGAGGTGCAGACAGGCATTGACCCGACACGTCTGTCGGCGGTCGATGAGTACATTGTCACGGGATTCAAGTGCCCCTCGCCGGCATGTCCGTCGTGCGAACTGAAGACATGCGGCTGCGAGGAATCGCAACGGGTGCGTGAGAAAGTGAAACAGGAATTGGCGCAAGGCAAGGATGGATCAGTTGTCCGCCAGGAACTCATGGTGCAATATGGATCCCAATTGAAAATGGGAGCGAATTAGATACATCGTCCGAGAGCGACGCTCTCAGGAGGAAGACATGAACGGTCAGAAATCAGGTTCGGTGAATGTTGTACTCATGGCGTTGGTGGGACTCTTAGTCGGCTTTATCGGCGGCTATTTCATCGGGCAACGTTCGGCCCCGGCGGGAGCAGGTATGGCCCTGACCGGCGCGGCCGGAACTGTGGCGTGCCCGCACACGCTTGAGTCGCAAGACCAGTGGATCATCGCGGGGTTCCGTTGCCCTGGCACGGATGACATGCAGACCGCGCTTCTCGGCTGTCACTGCGCTGTAGCGCACGCCCTCGAAGATCGCGTGAAGGCGGAGTTGGCTGGCGGCAAGACGGGACAGCAAGTGCGCGATGGTCTGATGATGGAGTACGCGGATCGGTTGAAGTTTAGGTAGGAATAGACCACTTTGCGATTCTCCTCGAGGAAAATGCTGAGATGGCATCTTGGCCTGATTGCTGTTCTAGTCGTACTCGGATTGGCGGGGTGTGTTTGTGGGGGCGGCCCTGCCCGGTCCGACATCAGCCAGTTGGGAGTCCCGGCGTTTCAGGGGTCTTCGTGGACGTTGATCGAACTTGAAGGCACCAAAATCCCCCAAGGCACAGAGCGTGTTCCGTACATCCAGTTTAACGATGATGAGGAATTTGTTGGAATGGCTGGATGCAACAGGATGTTTGGGAAGTACTGGGTTGACGCTGCTTCCATTTCGTTCAGCGATATCGGGACAACCAAGATGTTTTGCCCGGCTGGAATGGACATCGAGGGCAAGATGCTTGAGGTGCTGGACTCGGCTGCGCAGTTCAAACTGGTCGCGGATACTTTGGAGCTACTCGATGACTCGTCGGGGCAATTGGCGCGGTTTGTGGCTGCTGGGCTTGAGTAGGCGTTACTCCACGCTCTCAGCCCGGCGCAATTCGGCCATTGATGCGTGACTTCGTCCATCCGCTTGCGGTGGGGCTGCATGACACCGAGCACTGATCGCGTAGTTGAAGAGTGTGCCGCGCGGCGCTTGCGCGTTGGTGACGTACTCACAGTCCGCAGCGGCGGATGAGGCACCCGGCACTGATGGCGGCTCCGGCCCGATCGCAGCAAACCCCGCTGCGGCTGGAGAGGCGACCAGTGTTAAGCCCGCAGTCGCTGGGGCTCCAGCAACCGATAAGTCTACGCCGCAGATCACGACTTATCCGCTTGGTCGTAGTCTAAAAAATCCCGAAAATAGTGCGGGTCTCTCATGTGATAGAGTATGTGCCTAAACTCCTCCCCAATGGAATTCAAGACTCTTCGTATTTCTGGAGGATCCAAATCTTCATGCACCAGTCTCGCGAGATAGACGTCAAGAACCTTGCGAAACGAGTCTTCCAAATCCCAAAACGCATGAGCCAGAATAGCCGATTCTGGCTCATCCGGGCGGTCATGCACGTTGACTTCTGGACATCGCGCCAAGCGGCGCGATAGATCCATCATCCCCTCCGAACAGGCGATATGTCTTTGAATCATTATTGCGCTCCTCGTAGTAGGACGTGTGGTCCTGACGCCCTCGTCTGGGCTTGGAATATGCGCATCACAATTTCACAATTCACCGCCTTTTGAGTGAGAACGTCTGACTTTTTGACAATTAGTTGCTGATGCGGCGCCTGCACGGCGGATTGTACTGCACTTCAAGAACGCAGGCGAGGACGCCTGCACCACAAGAGATCTGCCGGGTGCCCCATCCGCTTGCGGTGGGGCTGCTTGACACCGAGCACTGATCGTGCAGTTGAAGAGTGTGTCACGCGACGCTTGCGCGTTGGTGACGTACTCACAGTCCGCCGCGGCGGATGAGGCACCCGGCAATGGTCACCCTGAGACTCTGTCAATCCACCACTCGGCATCGAACTTCCTAAGACACATGTGTGAAAACGGACTGCCAGATTGTGCCACGAGATTCGAGATTCAGTACATCGAGTAACCACCGAATCCCAAATGTAGCATACTATCACCGCGGCCGCTGTCTCGCCATGAACCCCTAAATCCAACACCCACAAAGATGCGACCAGGGTCCTCCCATCTATCCCCGGGAAATGAAATCCGCAACTCGGTTCGGATGCGGTCTTCCGCTCCACCAGAATAGAACGTGTGCAGATAGTAGAGAAAGATCGAGGTCGATTGATTCAAGGGTACACTCTGCTCAATGCCAAGCGAGAGCCCGTGCTCCCACACCATGCTTCGAGACTGTCCTGTCCCCCCCGTAGTGTCCTCCGTGGTTGTTCGACTCAGGAGGACACCATATCCAATGACGGGCTCGATGTACCACCAGTTCCTGTTCTTTTTCAAGACCAGTTTATGACCAGCAGCCGCATGGAGGAATACGGATCGGCCGGAGTGCACCAAGTTGTCATCGGTCTCATTCTCCAATTGCCCCTTTGACTCGCACCAATCCAGAAGGAACTGCCCCCCAGTCCGCTTGAAATAGACGCCGAACCATAGCTGAGCGGCGGCGGACCCATCAAAATCGACCAGGTATTGCTCGTCCGAGCCAACATCCAAGGGAGCCAATTCGCGAAGGCGACCGTAGCTTCCCGAGAGGAACACCTCTCCTCTCCAGTCACTGCGAACCCACGATTGATAGGGAGTCGCACTGTCCGTTGACATGATCGCTGTTGACTGCGCACTTGCCTGGCTGCCCACCCATAAGATAATCCAGACGAACGACAGCCACCCGATCATCGAGATATGAGCCAGTGAGACGTCTAGACGAATCGTTCGTAGAGCCCTGGCCCGCTCATGAATGTCACTCATCTGAGTTGCCTCCAGTATTGCTATCCGAGCATATCGGAATAGAAGTCTCCCCATTCCCACGAGCGATCGGCCTCTCTGAACGACTCAAATACGAAATTCCAATAGAGGTTTGTCCACTGGGCACCGCGGGCATCGCCCGGCCAATGCCAGCCAAATCGTTGATGGCACCATGCGCCTTCCCCACAAAAAATGAGGCGGGTGGCCTTGATACCCTCGGGCCTGTTGAAAAAGCCTTGCCCGTAGTGTGCAATGAATGATTTTGTGGTCATTCAGACAAGACGCGAGAAGTTGGGGTACGAGATGACTCTCTTGCCTCCTTTGGAGAGCCTCATACCGTCGAATCATCGTTTGCGGAAGCTAGATCGCGTGCTGGATTTGTCCTTTATCCATGACGCGGTGCGTGACCGGTACTGCCAGGACAATGGCCGTCCATCGATTGATCCGGAAGTGGCGATGCGC
>Ga0307505_10003286_pt1 | contig 10271 bp, 12 predicted proteins | sample 23_S_MG_FD_202183 | JGI IMG/M metagenome (GOLD analysis project Ga0307505, IMG submission 202183) | Soil microbial communities from Populus trichocarpa stands in riparian zone in the Pacific Northwest, United States - 23_S | ecosystem: Environmental > Terrestrial > Soil > Riparian zone > Trees... | reverse complement strand
GCTCCACGTGCTGGCCACGGCGGCGGTCCCGACACACAGCCCGACGACGGCCAGTGCCACGGCCATCGTTGGCCTCGCGTGCCGGATCCGCCACACGGTGGCGAGGAGGAGATGAGACAGCATCGCAGCCCCGACAGCCGCCAGAGTCGCCGCATCGGGCAGACGCGCACGCAGCGGGTAGCGCAAGATCACGAACCGGTACGCGACCGCCAGCACGACGAGCGCCGCCACCACAGGGGCCACCACAGAGGTCTCTGGCCGGCGATACGCGCGAGCCACCCACCAGGCCAGGGCGACGACGATCGCCCAGAACAACCAGAACAAAATGGCCTCCGCGCTGAAGGCCCACCCACCCAGGGACACCACACGCTCGTCGGGTCCCGGGAAGAACGACGGGCCCGTGAGGAGAAGCTGGTGCTGCTCGCCCTTGCCGAACTCGGTACCGACCCGCACGTGCTCGCCGATGCCCTCGGCCCACTGCAGGTACAGCAGGTAGGGAGCCACCAGCAACAGCCCCATGGCCACGAACCGGAGCCCCGACGCGAGTCGCGCGCCGATCGGCACGGCCGCATCCACCAGGAGCGCGATCCCGATCGCCAGGGCGGCCATCACGCCCAGGTCGTGGCGGAAGAGAAACGAAACCACGCTCCACAGCGCGAGCTGCCAGAGTCCACCCGTCGAGCGGTGCCGCACGTAGCAAACGACCAGCCACAGCGCGACGGCTGGCACCAGGATCTTCGGGTAGCTGTAAAACCGCGGAAAGAGCGCGAGGGCAATCGTGCTGGCGGCCAGCCCGGCGCCGATCGAACGTGTCAGGCGCGCCGTCACCGCGCACACGAAGCCGCCTGCAACGCCCAGGCAGGTGGCCCCCAACACGGCCTCGGAGAGGAAACCCGGCCAGACGAACTGCGCGACGGCCGACAGCACGATGGCCAGCGGCATGCCCGGCTCCACGAAATCGCGACCGGGCAGCGCGCCCAGCGCGAGTTGCTGGGCCCACGCGACGTGCATGAAATGGTCGTTCTCGAAGCCGTTGAACGCCGCCAGCCGCACGAGGGCGGTGACGATGCCCGCACCAACGGCCGCAACGGCAAGGCCCGACACCGACATATTCTTCGTCATTTCAGGCTCCCCGATCACGTCGCGTAAGCTTGTTTCGTGAGCGACGACCCGAAATACAGCGGCGACAACTTTCGCGGCCCCGGCCACTCGTCCCCCTACCCGGTGAGCCGGCTGGGGGCTCCCGTGTCCCTCGTGGACAGCGCACGATTCATCGAGTCGGCGTCGTCGAAGGTGGCGCTGCGTACCAACGCCCAACTGGAGGTGATCGTCGAGCAGATGCGGAGCCTGCAGGAACGGGCGCGCGCGATCATCGAGCAGGCCACGCGCGACGTGGATCTCATCCACGCCGAGTGCCGTTTCCACCGGGTGGCCGGCCGCATCTACCACCTGTATGAGCGGCCGGGCGGCCAGCGCTACTTTTCGATGATCGGCCCCGACGAGTTCGGCGGACATGCCCCGACCGGCTTCGTGGCAAGTTACCGCTACGAGCACGACGAGTCGTGGACCCGCGTCGACGAGATCCAGGCCCGGGAACGCCGAAAGGCGGAAATTCAGGGGTTCGTGTCGTCGCGTCTTCTGAAGGAATAGAGAGGCCTCGCGTTGGCGACCAGCCCCGCCCGGGGCCGAACTGCTTGACAGGGCAAGGTTTCGGTGGTCAAATCTTTCAGTTTTGATTACTCAAAATATCAGTTTTGAAGAGCAAGACCCAGGGAACCGGTGGCTGGCGGCGGTCGCGCTGGCAGCAGCCCTCCTGGTGCCGGCCACCAGCTACTCGCAAGGCGGGGCCGCTCCCCCACGCGCCACCAACCTCTCCGGCTACATGGACTTTCAGTACCGCAAGCCCCAGTTCCAGGACGGCGAGCTGGACTTCCGCCGCTTCGTGCTGCTGGTCACCCACCAGTTCTCGGACCGCATCCGGTTCGTCAGCGAGCTGGAGCTCGAGCACGCGTTCGTCGAAGGGATGGTGGACGCCGGCGAGCTGGAACTGGAGCAGGCGTATCTCGACTTCCTGCTCTCGCGCGCCTTCAACGTGCGCGCCGGCATCCTGCTGATCCCGGTCGGCATCATCAACGAACGCCACGAGCCGCCCGTCTACTACGGCGTGGAGCGCCCGATGGTCGATACGTTCCTCGTGCCCACCACGTGGTTCGAGGTTGGCGCGGGGATTCATGGGGAAGTCGGACGGGGCTTGCGTTACAGGATCTACGCGGTGTCGCCTCTCAACGCGGCACTCTTCACCGCCGAGGAGGGGCTGCGCGAGGGCCGTCAGAAAGGCAGTCGCACGAACGCCGGACGCATCGCGGCCACGGGGCGGCTGGAGTACCTGGGGATTCGTGGGCTGACCACGGGCGTCAGCTTCTGGACGGGCCAGTCGGGCTTCGAGTTCAGGCCGACCTTCGACGTGCCCGTTCACCTGATCGAGGCCGACGCGCGCTACTCGCGTCGCGGCACCGAGCTGCGTGCCCAGTTCGTGGAGATCAGCGTGTCCAACGCCGGCCAACTCAACGACGCGCTGACGCGGCGCATCGGCGTGGATCCCAACATCGGGCAACGGATGCGGGGGGCGCTCCTCGAGGCCAGCCACCGGTTCTTCTCGAGCCCGCGACTCGGCGAGATCGGCGCCTTCGTGCGCTACGACAAGGTCAACACCCAGGCCCGCATGCCGGCCGGCGCCGTGCCGTTGGGGCAGTTCGACCGCGATGCGATCGTGGTCGGTGCGACCTATTGGCCGGAGCCGGACATCGCGGTGAAGGTGGATTACGTCATCGGGCGCAACCGCAGTACCGTGGTGCAGGCGCCAAACTCGTTCAACGTCGGCCTCGGATGGTGGTTTTGACAGCTATGCGCAAACAACTCCTGGTCGTCTTGCTCTGCGCCGCGTGCACGGTGGTCGTTGTCGCGGCGGTCTCGTCGCAGGACGCCCAGCCGGTGCCACCCAGGGTGCAAACAGTGGACGTGCTGGCGGAGCGCTTCAGCTTCACGCCCTCCGAGATCAAGACCACGGTCGGCACGACGCTGCAGATCAGGCTCGAAAGCGACGACACGTCCCACGGGTTCCGCATCATCGGCACCGACGTCAACATCGAGATCCCCAAGCGCGGCAGGGGCACGACCACGGTGACCTTCAACGCGGAGAAAGCCGGACGCTACACCTTCGAGTGCTCGCAGCTGTGTGGCGCGGGGCACTCGTTCATGCGGGGCGTCATCATCGTGTCCGACGCGCGGCCGGCCGACGCGCGATGAACATATCCCGTCGCCTGATCGGCACGGCCGGCGCCGGCGCGCTGGTGGCCGTGGCCATCGTCGCCACCGCGCAGTCTGGCGGCCTCGAACCCGGCGGCCCGCTGCCCGGGCTGACGGCCGTGGAGTTCGAGGAGTTTCGCCTGGGGCTCGACGATTTCCTCGAAGTGGAAACCAGCGACGAAGGCCTCGGGCCGGCGTTCAACGGCACGAGCTGCGCGGCCTGCCACAACGTGCCGGCCATCGGCGGGGTCAGCCCGGTCGCCGAAGTGCGCGCCGGCCGCCTGACCGCGGCTGGTTTCGAACCGCTCGTGCCGAGCGGCGACACGCTGTTTCACCTGTTCTCGATTCCCACCCACAGCTGCCAGCCCCCGATTCCGGCCGATGCCAACGTGATCGCCAGGCGCGTGCCGGTGCCGCTCTTCGGCGCGGGCCTCATCGAGGCCATCGAGGACGAGACGATTCGCGGGCGCGAGGACCCGCAGGATCGCGATCGCGACGGCGTCAGCGGCCGCGCGGCGATCGTCACCGACGTCGCCACGGGAGACCGGCGCGTGGGCCGCTTCGGGTGGAAGGCGCAGCACGCGACGCTCCTGACGTTTGGCGCCGATGCCTACCGCAACGAGATGGGCATCACCAACGATCTCTTCCCCACCGAGGCCGCGGCCGGCGTGGACGCGGCCCGCATGCTGCTGTGCGACCGCATCCCCGATCCGGAGGACGTTCGCGATCCGCGAACGCGGCGGCGCGGCATCGACAACTTTGCCAGCTTCATGCGCTTCCTGGCGCCGGTGGCGCGCGGGCCCCTCGATGCCGCGGTGGCCGTGGAGGCCGAGCGCCTCTTCAGTGCCGTTGGCTGCGCGAGTTGCCACACCCCGACGCTGGTGACGGGCCCCAGCAGCAACCCGCTCTTCAACCGCCGGCCGGTGGCGCTCTTCTCGGATCTCCTGCTGCACGACGTGGGCACCGGTGACGGAATCCAGCAGGCCTCCGCCGAGCCCAACGAGATCCGCACGCCCGCGCTCTGGGGCTTGCGCTTCCGGCGGCCACTGCTGCACGACGGATCCGCCGCCACCGTGGACGCCGCAATCCGACGACACACGTCGGAAGCACGCCTGGCGCGCGAAGGGTACGAAAGGCTCAGCGAGGCCGACCGGACCGCCCTCCTGGCCCTGCTGGCCAGCCTGTAGGCGCCGCAGGTTTCTCAGTCCTGCGGGTTGGTGGCGAACACCGTCAGCTCGGGCGTGAACCCGCGGTCGTGCATTTCGAGCACCGCCTTCACGGCGTGCGCGATGTCCTCGGGCTGGAGCTTGCTGGGATGCGCCTTCTGGTCGAAGCCGGCCACGGCGCTGAAGTTCGTGAGCACCTCGCTCGGGTTGACCAGCATCACGCGGACGTTGAACTTCCGCAGCTCGGCACGCCAACACTCGGTCATGCCCCGAAGCGCGAACTTGCTGGCGTAGTAGGCGGTGCCGTTGGGCGCGCCGCGATGAGACGCCGTGGACCCGATGTTCACGATGGCCCCCGCGTTGCGCGTGACGAAGTACCGCGCCGCCTCTCGCCCCATCAGCATCGCGCCGGTCACGTTGGTGGCGAACACGCGCTCGAAACTGGCCAGATCCATGTCCACGAGCGGCTTCAGCACGCCGAACCCCGCGTTGTTCACCAGCACGTCCACGCGACCGAAAGCGGCCAACACCTCGCTCATCGTGCGCGTGACGTCCGCCTCCTTCGACACGTCGGCGTGCACGGCATGGGCGCCGATAGCGCTCGCCGCCGCATCCAGCCGGCCGCGGTCGCGTCCCGTGATGGCTACCTTGGCGCCCGCGCGAATGAGGACTTCCGCGATGGACCGACCGATGCCCGACGAACCACCCGTGACGAGGACGACGGAGTTTTCGAGTTGCATGACGTCACGAGTTTAACAGCCCGTGGTGCAACTCCCGCTGCATTCGACGGTGCGACGCGGGAGTTGCACCACGGGCTGTTGACGGATCGCGTTCAGCAAAGCGCGCACAGGCATAGGCGCGCAGATTCTGCCGAATCCGCCGGGGTTTGGGGCGGTCGGTTCGGCGATCTCAGACCGTGGTCGTCGATCTCCTGCCGTGAATCACAGGCGATAACTACCGTGGCCGCCAGGAGGATCAAGGCAACGAGCTTGCACAGCCAACTCAACATGCGCGTCAGAATCCCGGTGTTACGATTGAATCGCCGCCAGCGGGAAGTGTTCGTGGAGAAACTGCCAGACACTGGTAACTTGGCGCTCGGTGGGTTGGTATTCGGCCAGTTCGTGACGACCGGCGAATTCTCGGCCTGGCTGGCCGCCCTCGGTGTTGTCGCCTGGGGTCTCTCCATGGGTTCGGCCGCAGCGCTGGCAAAAAAGGAGAAGCGATGACCAGCCTAGTCATTCTGCTCGGCGGCCCGGCTCTGTTGGCGACGCTCCTCGCCGCGTGGGACCTGATCTCGGAGCGTCAGGAGAGACTCGAGCGACTCAAGGGCAAGCGCTAGAGCGTCTGGAAAAGAGTGTCGTCAGTACGTGGCGTTGAGGAACGCCAGCAGGACGTGGTTGCGCCGGTCGGCCCCGCGGCCACCATTCGCCGCCTGGTTCACGTAGCCGACCTCGAGCCGCGCCCCCTGCCATGGGCCCACACCCAGGCCGACAAAAACACGGTTCTGGTCATAGCCTCTGGCGGTCCGCGTGGTGTCGTTCAGGTGCACGAACACCTCTTCCCACGCCACGAAGGTCAACCCGCCGAGGCCGGGATGCAACTGCCGCGTGAGGCGCCAGAACTGCCGAAAGCGCCAGGCCATACGGTCGTTGCCCTCGATGGCGCGCTCTTCAACCCGCGTCCGCCACTGGAGCGTGGACCCGAGCCCGGGTCCCGACCACAGGTATTGCTGCCAGGCGCGACTCTCGGTGAGCACGTCGCCGCCAGAAGGATAGCTGGGGGTGTAGCCGTAGCCGGCCCACAGGCTCGACCGTGACGTCAGGTCGTACCCCACGGCCGGCCGCGCGATGAACTGATCGAAGTCGCCGACACCCTCTCGGGTGCGTCCCTGCACCTCGACGTACCACCGCCACGGGGACTCGGTGCCGGCACGCTCCTGGAACGTGACGTTCCACCACACACGCTCGTCCGAAATCGTCTGCGACGCCGCTGGCGCGGGAACCGTTGCGGCCACGAGGCCGACGAGCAGCCCGAAGAGCCGCCGCAGCCGCACGCTACTTGACGTCCGCGGTCTTGACCCGCTCCTCGGCACGCGCGGCGCTGAGGATGTTCGGCAACCCGTAGTTGCCCTCGTGGCAGGCGTATTCGAACGGCGCCTGGGTGTCGTCCTCGGTCAAGTGCATCGCAAAGGTCCAGGGCCTGGCCCACGTGTGCGGATCGTCGACGGTGACCGACCATTCGAGGGTGTCCGGCCCGAGGGGCGTGAAGCGCTCAATCAGCTTCAGGTGTTCGCTGGACCCTCGATACGGCGTCTTATCGGTGAAGTTGGTGGTCTCGACGACCAGCGTCGTGCCCTCCCAGTGGCCACGCGCATCTCCGACGTACTGCCGAATGGTGGACGAGACGTGCGGCCCGGCCGCAATCGGAATCACGCGCGTGTCGTGCACCATCTCGTAGGTGATCGTGACGTAGCCCGGCGACTGGTGGATGTGGTACGAGTTGCCGTAGATGGCGGGCATCATCGATCCCGGGATGCCGCGCGTGATGCAGCGGTCGTAGAGGCTGCGGTCGATGTACGAATCCGCGGGCCCGCGCCCTTTGCGCGCAGCCGCCCGCGCGGCCGCACGCCGGCGCGCCTCGTCGGTCTGCGGAGGCACCTTGCCGTCGGGCGGGTCGGACACGAGCCACACACGGCTGTTCACCGCGTTGTAGTTTTCGAACCAGTGCATGGGGCTCGTGGCGCCGGGAAACTCGCTGAGCGTCGGGGCGCGCTCGATGGTCTGCTTTTGCCGCTGCTCGACCAGGCGCGCCAACTCCGGCGACGGCACGTCCTCCACGCGCCGGCCCGCGAACTCCTCGGGTCGCTCGAACGGGATGCCGCTTTCGTCGCTGTTGTTGTAATCGCCGGTGATATCGGGATCGCCCCAGGGCGTCCTGGCCGGAACGTAGGTCCCTCGGGGAGGCAGCTTCACCACCTTCTTCGCCGGCACCTCGCCGGCCTTGACCGGCTCGGCGCGCCTGGCCTCCTGGGCTGCGGCCGAGGCCGTACCCGCTGCCAGGCCCGCCAGCATCACACCCGTCCAAAGCCCTCGCCCCATCTTGCGCTCCTCGCCTTCGAAACTTCGTCAGGATCGTAGCATCAACAACTCGCGAGGCTCCGCCTCGCTAGTGCAAGCGCCTTCTTGCCCCGCTCCACCACCCCACCACGCTGGAAAACGCGTGGCGGGGCTGTGGCCCTGTTGGTCGCTTGTGGACGAGGGGGAGCCGCAGGATAATTGCCCGACATACCCCGATCGAAGGACGAAGCCCATGCGAACACTGATCGCGACTTTCTGTGTGTGCGGTGCGCTCCTGCTCTCGGCTCAGGCCGTCTCGGCCCACCATTCGTTCGCGGCCGAGTTCGACGACCAGAAGCCGCTGAAGCTCACGGGAACGCTGACCAAGGTGGAGTGGACCAACCCCCACATCTGGTACTACCTGGACGTGAAGAACCCGGACGGCACCATCACCAAATGGGCGCTGTCGGGGGGCGCGCCAGGACAGCTGATGCGTCGCGGCATCCGAAAGGAACAGCTGACCATCGGCGCCGTGGTGAACGTGGACGGCTTCATGGCCAAGGACGGGTCGCGCAACGGGTTCGGCCGAAGCGTCACCTACGCCGACGGACGCAACGTGTTCACGGCGCTGTCCCAGGATCAGCAGTCCCGTTGAAGGGGTCACGATGAACATTCCACGCATCGCTTCTCGACTGGGCCTGTTGGCCGTGGTTGTCGCCTGCCCGTGCGGAATCTGGAGCGTCTACGCGCAGCGCGGTACGCCGGCGCCGGCCGCGGCGGCGCCGCAGGCAACGCCCGCCAGCATTCCGCGGATGGCGGACGGCAAGCCCGACTTCACGGGCACCTACCAGTGGCCCACCTATCTGCCCGGGGACGAACGGGGACGGTCCAACGCCACGGTGTTCGACCGCAAGCGGTTTGCGCCGTTCAAGCCCGGCGGCGAGCCCTTTTACGAGCCCCGTACGGGCGACCCACGCAACGACGAGCCCCGCGACTTCTGCATGCCGGCCGGATTCCCCGCCAGCATCCTGTCGGGGAACGCCATGCAGTTCTTCCAGACCAAGAGCTACCTGGTGATGGTCCACGAATTCCAGCGCAACACGCGCATCATCCCGCTGGACGGACGGCCCCACCGCCAGGGCCTGGAACCGATGTTCGACGGCGACCCCGTGGGCCAGTGGGAGGGCGACACGCTGGTCATCACGACCACCAACTTCAAGCGGTGGGCGCTCGACGACTTCCACTACACGAACCCGAAGGAGTTCCGCGCGCACAGCGACGCGCTGACCACCACCGAGCGCCTGCGGTGGAAAACGCCAACGGCGCTCTCCTACGCGCTGACGATCAACGACCCGAAGATCTTCACGGCGGCCTGGTCCCAGGAGTTCGAGATCCTGGCCAAGCCGGAATGGGAGAAGGACGGGCTGTTCGAGTACGTCTGCCAGGAAAACAACCGCTGTCCAGGAGGGAAGTGCGTAGAGCCGTAGAAATCCTGGCCCGGCTTCAACGCACCGACGCGGGGGCGTAGGCGTAGGACCGGACCAGCGTCGGGGCCGCTGTGCCGTCGGCGCGTAGCGACCAGATGTCGGCGCCGCGCTCGCCGGTGATGTGATACAGCAGGCGCTCGTTGTCGGCCCACTCCACCTGATCGTCCACGCTTCGCTCTTCGAGCGCCAGGGACGTCTCGGTTCCGGTGCGCAGGTCGTACACCCGCAGCTGCCAGAAGCCATCGGCCCGCAACATGTGCTTGTAGGCGATGCGGGTGTTGTCCGGAGAGAGCGACGGACACTCGATGCCGGCGCGCACCACGCGGGCGCGCCGCGTGTCCACGTCGCCTTCAACCAGGTGCTTCACGCCGGCCGACGCCAGCGTGGCAAAGAAGCGGTTGCTGTCCTGCGCGAAGGTCACGCCCCAGAAGTTGAAGTCCACGGCGCGAAACGGCGCGCCGTCCCGTAAGACGTCGAACGACTCCAGGTCCGTCAGCGTCGTGCCCGCCACCGTGTCCACGATCGTCGTGCGCGTCGAAAAGCCGGTCTCCGCGTAGGAATGCCCGGTCTCGAACACGGTGATGGCCGCGCGGCGTCCGTTGGGCGACACGCGTGTGCGGCTCGGCACGCCGGTCAGCGGGATCCGGTGCAGGCGCGCAAAGCTCGCATCGAAGACGTCGGCATAGTAGCGGGTCGTCAGCCCTTCGCTCGCCTCGACCAGGCAGATGCCCCGGTCGCCGGCGAAGTAGGCCCGCTCGCACGCGAGCGACGTGACGAAGCCCGGCCCGCCGGGCGTGGCCATGGGCACCAGCACCAGCCGCCGCCACGTGGCGTCGGAGGCCGTGCTGCGCACCATCAGGTACGGCCTGGCCGGAGGCTCGCCGAGCGCGGGCGGTCCGGCGACCGACGAGGAAGCGTCGGCCTGGCGCGCGGCGCGCCGCCAGGCGGCGGCGGTGTACCAGGCCGTGGCCCCAACGGCCACGACGGCCAGCGCCGCAAACACCCACACCCGCGCGGCGTGTGTCCTCACGTCGCATCCGCCGGCGGCGGAGTTGCCGACGATGAGCGTGCCGACACTCGGGCCAGGACCGCGGCGCCACCCACGAGGGCCAGCCCCAGCGCGACAGCAAACCAGGCCACGGCCCGTTGTGGCCCAGCCACCGCCCAGACCCACCCGAACCCCACGGATGCCAGCATCCGCGCCACGCTGGTCGACGTCAGCAGCACAGCCAACCCTGTTCCTCGGACGGTTTCCG
>Ga0307505_10003285_pt1 | contig 10273 bp, 7 predicted proteins | sample 23_S_MG_FD_202183 | JGI IMG/M metagenome (GOLD analysis project Ga0307505, IMG submission 202183) | Soil microbial communities from Populus trichocarpa stands in riparian zone in the Pacific Northwest, United States - 23_S | ecosystem: Environmental > Terrestrial > Soil > Riparian zone > Trees... | reverse complement strand
CCAACCGCCGCGCCGAGACGAGCCTGCGGCGCGGCGAACTGGACAGCGCGGCGCTGCACTACCGCGAGGCGCTGCGCCTGTCGCTGGCGGTCGAGGACGCGGAGGGTATCGCCGCCAACGCGGTCAACCTGTCCATCGTGCTGCAGCGCCAGGGCCGGACCGAGGAGGCGCGCGCGAGCCTGGCGCCCCTGCTCGAGCGCGCCACCCTGGACCATGCGCCCGCGCACCGGGCGCAGGCCGCGCTGCGCCGCGCGGTGCTCGACCTGGACGAGCGGCGACACGCCGGCGCCGCCGAGTGGGCCGCGCGCGCCGCGGAGTGGTGCGGCACGCCCTGCGCGCTCGCCGCGCCGATCCGCAACGTGCAGGGCCAGCTCGCGCTGGCCGCCGGGCGGCACGCGGCGGCCGCGGCGGCCGCCGCCAGCGCGCTCGCCGCGGGGCGCGCGGCGGACGAGCCCGCCGAAATCGCCAATGCCCAGCGCCTCCTCGGCATGACGGCGCTCGCCGCGGGCGACGGCGCCGCCGCGCGCGCCGCCCTCGCCGAAGCGCTCGCCATCGACCGCGAGATCGGCATCCCGCGCCGCATCTTCCTCGACCTCGTCGGCCTGGGCGGCGCCAGCAAGCTGCTGGGCGACACGCCAGCGGCGCGCGGCTACTATGCGCGCGCCCATGCCGTCAGCGAGGCGAACCGCGATGCGGCGGGCAGCGCCGAAGCCCGCGCCCTCCTCGACGCCCTCGACAAACAATGAACGCACCCGCCCTCCAGTTCGACCCGGAATCCGCGCGCTTCGGCGCCTCGCGCACCCAGAAGCGCCTCGAAGACGACCGCCTCCTCGTCGGCAAGGGCCTGTTCAGCGACGACCGGCGTTTCGACAACGAGGCGGCCCTCGTCCTGGTGCGCTCGAACTACGCGCATGCGAGGATCAAGTCGGTCGACCTCGCCGCGGTGCGCGCCGCGCCCGGGGTGCTCGCCGCCTGGGTGATGGCCGACCTCGCGGCGGACGGCGTGAAGCACATCCCGACGCCGCCGCTGTTCAAGCGCGCCGACGGGCAGCCGATGCAGGCACCCCTGCGCACGCCGCTCGCCGGCGAGCACGTCCTCTACGTGGGCCATCCGCTGGTCGCCGTCGTCGCGCAGACGCGCGTGCAGGCCGAGGACGCGGCCGAACTCGCCGGGATCGACTACGAGGAATTGCCCTGCGTGGTGGATCCGCGCCAGGCGGTGAAGCCGGGCGCGCCGCAGCTCGCGCCGGGGGCGCCCGGCAACGTCGCGGCAGAGACGCGCTTCGGCAGGCCCGAAGAGGTGCAGGCGGCCTTTGCCGGCGCCGCGCACGTCACCGAGATAGAGCTGCACAACCAGCGCGTCATCGCCGTGGCCATGGAGCCGCGTTGCGCGATCGGCGTGCACGAGAACGGGCGCACGACCGTCTATACCCAGTCCCAGCAACCCACCGGTGCGCGCGACGGGCTCGCCGCCGCCCTCGGCGCGAAGCCCGCGGACCTGCGCATCGTGAACGGCGACATCGGCGGCGGGTTCGGCATGAAGACCGGCGCGACGCCCGAGGAGGCGCTGGTCGCCTACGCCGCGAAGAAGCTCGGCCGCCCGGTGCGCTGGCGCGGCGACCGGAGCGAGGAATTCCTCGCCGCGCACATGGGCCGCGACATGCACTTCAAGGCGGCGCTGGCGCTCGGCAAGGACGGCCGCATCCTCGCCCTGCGGCTGCACTCGCTCGGCAACATGGGCGCGGTGCCGGTGAACTCCTCGGCCATGATCCCGCTGATGATGGTGGCCAAGGTGGCGACCTCGGTGTACCGCGTGCCGGCGGTGGACTACCATTTCCAGGGCGTGCTCACCAACACCATGGCCACCGGCGCCTACCGCGGCGCCGGGCGCCCGGAAGGCAACTACCTGATCGAGCGCCTGGTGGAGAAGGCCGGCCGCGAGTTGGGGCTGGACCCGGTGGAGATGCGCCGGCGCAACCTCCTGCAGCCCGGCGATTTCCCGCATACCACGCACGCCGGCGAGGTCTACGACGTGGGCAACTTCCCGCGCATCCTGGACGGCCTGTTGGCGGTCGCGGACTGGGCGGGTTTCCCCGCGCGCGCGGCGGAATCGAAGAGAAAGGGCAGGCTGCGCGGGCGCGGGCTGTCGACCTACCTGGAGTGGACCGGCGCGCTGCCCACCGAAACCGTGGACATCGAAGTCGATGCCGAAGGCCGCGTCACCGTGTTCTCCGGCACGCAGGCGATGGGGCAGGGCCTGGAAACGAGCTACGTGCAGCTCGTCACCGAGGTGCTGCAGATCCCGGCGGCCAGCGTGACGATCGTGCAGGGCGACACCGACCGCGCCAACGGCGTGGGCAGCGTCGGCTCGCGCTCGGCGTTCGTCGGCGGCTCCGCGGTGGTGGCGGCCGGCCGCACGCTGATCGTGCGCGGCAAGGAGCTCGCCGCCGACGCCCTGGAGGCGGCGGCCGGGGACATCGAATTCCGCGACGGGCGCTTCACCATCGCCGGCACCGACAAGTCGCTCGACCTCGCCGGCCTGGCAGCGCGCCAACCGGCGAAGGTGGTGCGGGTTTCGGCGACGCAGACGCCCTCCACGCCTTCGTGGCCGAACGGCGCGCAGGCCTGCGAGGTGGAGATCGACCCGGAGACCGGCGAGGTCGCGCTCGCGCGCCTGACCAGCATGGACGACATCGGGCGCATCATCAACCACATGATCGTCGAAGGGCAGATCCACGGCGGCATGGCGCAGGGCGTGGGCCAGGCGCTATACGAGCAGGCGGTGTACGACGAGGGCGGCCAGCTGCTCACCGGCTCGCTGATGGACTATTGCGTGCCGCGCGCCGACCAGTTCCCGCCGCTCGCCGCGGCGTTCGACGAGAGCGTGCCCTGCACCACCAACCTGCTCGGCGTGAAGGGCTGCGGCGAGCTGGGCACCATCGGCGCGCTGCCGGCCGTGGTGCACGCGGTGCTCGACGCGCTCGCCGGGTTCGGCGTGCTGCACCTGGAGATGCCGCTGACGCCCGAAAAGGTATGGCGGGCGATGCGGCGCGCGTAGCGGACATGCGCGACGGGGCGAACCGCGTTTTCGGGGCCGCCCTGCTCGCGTCGATCCTGCTGCACGCGCTGGGCCTGGCCTTGCTGCCGTCGCTGCAATCCCTGGTGGTCGAGGTCGCGCGCGGGCCGCAGCCGCTGGTCGCGCAACTCGCGCAGCCTCCCGCACCGCAGCCCGCCCCGATTGCGCAGCCACGAAAGCCCGCGCCGGGCCCAGCGCGGCCGGCAGTGCGGCGTCCGGCGCCGGAAGCGGCCTCGCCGCTGCCGGTGCAGCCCCCTGCCGCCGAGCCTGCGCCGCCGCCCCCCGCGGCACCGGTCGCGCCCGCGGCCCCCGGGCCGGTGGCGCGCATCGAGCCCCTACCCGCGCCGCCCGCGGCGCCGCCGCCGGAAGAGGACGCGCGCCCGGGCTACCGCGACCGCGTGAGCGACGCCGCGGCGCGCTTCAAGATCTACCCGCGCGCCGCCATCGACAACGGCTGGGAAGGCGAGGTGGTGGTGCTGATGCGCATCGGCGCCGACGGCCGCATCGCCGGGCTGCTCGTGCGCAAGAGCTCGGGCTACGAGATCCTCGATCGCCAGGCGCTCGAGATGTTCCGCAATGCCAAGCCCTTCGTCCCGCTGCCGGGTGCGCTGCGCGGGCGCGAGTTCGAGGTCGAGCTGCGCGCCATCTACAACCTGAAGGATCAGGGTTCGGGCTGAAACGCCACGACGTGGTCGACGTCGAGGCGGATGCCGATGCGTTCCCCCAGCGCGTGGTTGTGGTGGCTGGGCACCAGCGCCAGCACCTTGCGCCCGCTCGCCAGCCGCAGCGTGTAGAGGATCTCCGCGCCGCGGAAAGCCTTGTGCAGCACCTCGGCCTTCAGCGCCGAGGCGTCGTCGTGCACCACGTCGTCGGGCCGCAGCAGGATCTCCGCCGCGCCGCCCGGGATCTCGCCCTCGATCACGCCGAGCTCGATCTCGACCTGGTGCGCGCCGAGCCTGCGCGCCGGCAGGAACACGCCCTGGCCGACGAAGTCGGCGACGAAGCGGCTGGCCGGGCGGTGGTACAGGTTGTAGGCGCTGTCCCACTGCACGATGCGGCCCTCGTGCATCACGCCGATCTCGTCGGCCACCGCAAACGCCTCGTGCTGGTCGTGCGTCACCAGCACCGCGGTGGCGCCGCTCGCCTTGATGATGTCGCGCACTTCCAGCGACAGGCGCTCGCGCAGGTTCACGTCGAGGTTGGAGAACGGCTCGTCCAGCAGCAAGAGCTCGGGTGCCGGCGCGAGCGCGCGCGCCAGCGCCACGCGCTGCTGCTGGCCGCCGGAGAGCTCGTGCGGATAGCTGCCCAGCACTTCCTCCAGGCCGGTGAGCGCGGCCAGTTCGCGCACGCGCGGCGCGCGCGCGCCCGCGGGCAGCGCCTGCAGCCCGAAGGCGATATTGCGCTCGACCGTGAGATGCGGGAACAGCGCGTAGTCCTGGAACACCATGCCGATGTGCCTGCGCTCCGGGGGCAGCATGGTGCCGGGGCCGGACACCAGCACCCCGTTCAGCAGGATGCTGCCGGCGCGGATCGCCTCGAAGCCGGCAATGCAGCGCAGGACCGTGGTCTTGCCGCAGCCGCTCGGCCCCAGCAGGCAGCCGATGGCGCCATGCGCCAGCACGAAGTCCAGGCCGCGCACGACCTCGACGCCGTTGTAGCCGTGATGCAACCCATGGACTTCGAGCTGGTTCACGGGGCGATTATATGTCGGGCGGGAACAATAATCGTTCTTGTTAGAATGACGAGTGCTTTTCTATCAAACAGTTAAACGAGGGGGCGGTGCCCTTTCGCTGGCCATTGCAGCCCTGCTGGCCCTGCCGATCCTGTGGGTGGCGGCCAGTGTGCTGCAGCCGGCGGGCGAGGCCTGGCGCCATATCGCGGCGACCCTCCTGCCGCTGTACGTCGCCAACACCGCGTTGCTGCTCGTGCTGGTGGCCGCCGGCGTGATCTCGATCGGCGTGGCGTCGGCCTGGCTGGTGGCGAGCTACCGGTTTCCGGGCGTGCGGCTGCTCGAATGGGCGCTGGTGCTGCCGCTGGCGATGCCCGCCTACGTGATGGCCTACGCCTATACCGACTGGCTGCAGTTCACCGGCCCGGTGCAAAGCGGGTTGCGCGCGCTCACCGGCTGGCAGGCGCGCGAGGTCTGGTTTCCCGAGATCCGTTCCCTCGGCGGCGCCGCCGTGGTGCTCTCGCTCGCGTTCTACCCCTACGTGTACCTGATCGCCCGCACTGCTTTCCGCGACCTTCCGCGCAGCGTCCTCGAAGCCGGGCGCCTCGCCGGGCAGCCGGCCTGGCGGAATTTCCTGCGCGTGGCGCTGCCGCTCGCGCGGCCGGCGATCGCCGCCGGCACCGCGCTCGCGCTGATGGAGACACTCGCCGATTTCGGCACCGTGTCCTACTTCGCGCTCGAAGTCTTCACCACCGGCATCTTCAAGGCCTGGCTGTCGATGGGCGACAGCGTCGCCGCCGCGCAGCTCTCCAGCTGCCTGCTCGCCTTCGTGCTGCTGGTGCTAGCGCTGGAGCGCGCATCGCGCGGCCGCGCCGCGTTCCACGGCGTCGCCGCCAAGCCGGTGCCGCCGCCGCCGCTGCGCGGCGCTCGCGCGGCGCTCGCCTGCGCCGCCTGTGCCCTGCCGGTGCTGCTGGGATTCATGCTGCCGGCGGCGATCCTGCTGCAGCTCGCCCTCGGCGACCCGCAGGCGCGCTGGGGCGCGCGCCTCGCCGGGCTGGTCGGCAACAGCGTCGTCATCTCCGGCGTCACCGCCGTCGCCGCGGTGATCCTCGCGCTGACCATGGCCTACGCGGCGCGCCTGTCGAAGAGCCGGGTCGCCGCGGCCGCGAACCGCTTCGCCGCGCTCGGCTACGCGATGCCCGGTGCGGTGATCGCGCTCGGCGTGCTGGTGCCGCTGGGAAGGCTCGACAACTGGCTCGCGGGCCTGATCGAGGAGGCCAGCGGGGTGAAAACCGGCCTGCTGCTCACCGGCACCATCGCCGCGCTGGTGTACGCCTGCCTGGTGCGCTTCCTCGCGGTGGCGCTGCAGACCACGGAAGCGGGCCTGGCGCGCATCACCCCGAGCATGGAGGACGCCGCGCGCAGCCTGGGGGCGGCGCCGGCGGCGGCGCTCGCGCGGGTGCACGCGCCGCTGCTCGCGCCGAGCCTCGCCACCGCGGCGCTGCTGGTGTTCGTGGACGTGATGAAGGAGCTGCCCGCGACTTTCGCGCTGCGCCCCTTCGATTTCGACACGCTCGCGGTCGAGGCCTACCATCTGGCGATGGACGAGCGCCTCGCCGAGGCCGCCGTGCCCTCGCTGGTGATCGTCGCCGTCGGCCTCGTGCCGCTGCTGGCGCTCTCGCGCCGCTACTTCCAGGCCACCCGGTCGTAGAGCTTCTGCGCGGCCGGCTGGTTGCGGCCGAGCGCGGCGACGTTGATCGGGTCGTACTTGAAGGCGCCCAGGGCCGACAGCGCGGGGTTCGTCACGCGCACCGACGCCACCACCGGCCACTCGTTGTTGCCGTCGGCGAAATAGCGCTGCGCGTCGTCGCTCGCGAGGTACTCGAGGAAGCGGACCGCCGCCTCGCGGTTGGGCGCGTTCTTCAGCACGCCCGCGCCCGAGATGTTCACGTGCGTGCCGCGGCCCGCCTGGTTCGGGAACACCACGCCGACCTTCTCGGCGACCGCGCGCTCGTCGGCCTTGGCCGAGCGGGCGAGGCGCGCGTAGTAGTAGTGGTTGCTGATCGCCACGTCGCACTCGCCGGCGGCCACGCCCTTCAGCTGGTCGGTGTCGCCGCCCTTGGGCGCGCGCGCCAGGTTGGCGTTCACCCCTTTCGCCCAGGCCTCGGCCTGCGGCTCGCCCAGCTGCTCGATCAGCGCGCCCATCAGCGACAGGTTGTAGATGTGGCTGGAGGAGCGCACGCAGATGCGGCCCTTCCACCTGGGGTCGGCGAGCGACTCGTAGGTCGGCACCTCCTCCGCCTTCACGCGCGCCTTGTTGTAGGCGATGACGCGCGCGCGCATGGAAAAGCCGAACCAGTGCCCGCCGGGCTCGCGGAAGCTCGCCGGGATGCGCGCTTCGAGCTGCGCCGACTGCACGGGCTGGAACAGGCCGAGCTGCTGGGCGCCCCACAGGCGCCCGGCGTCCACGGTGATCAGGACGTCGGCGGGGCTGCGCGCGCCCTCGTTGCGGATGCGCTCGATGAGGGCGCTTTCACCCGCCTCGATGCGGCTGATCTTGATGCCGGTGAGCTTGGTGAAGCCGGCATAGAGCGCCTCGTCGGTCTGGTAGTGCCGCGAGGAGTAGAGGTTGAGTTCCTTGTCCTGGGCGAGCGCCGTGCAGGAGAGGGCCAGGGCCGGGACGAGGATTAGGCTTTTCAGAACAGACATTTGGGCCTCAGCTGAAAGTAAGGCGCAAATGGTAGTGACTCTCATCGAGAGAGTCAATACAAATGAGAATTGTTCCTAAAGGTTTTTGGGCTGGATGCGGCGCGCGCCGTCGAAGCGCTTCATCCAGTAGCTGCCCTTGATCGGCTCGACGCGCACCTGTGCGCCGGTCTTCGGCGCGTGCACGAAGCGGCCGTCGCCCAGGTAGATGCCGACGTGGGAGAACGGGCGGTTGAGCGTGTTGTAGAACACCAGGTCCCCGGCGCGCAGCTCCGACAGGCCGACCCGGGTTCCGTACTCGCTCTGCGCGCGCGCGTTGTGCGGCAGCCGGATGCCGTAGGCTTCGCGGAACACATGCGCCACCAACCCGCTGCAATCGAATCCCGTTTCGGGCGTATTGCCCCCGTACCGATAGTCCAGGCCGAGCGCGAGCAGCGCCTGCAGCAGGGCTTCGGCGCGCCGTTCGCCGACCGGTTCGGTCTCGGCCCTGGGCAATTCCGGCGGCAGGGTCGAGCAGCCGATCGGAATCACCAAAGCCAGTAAATACAAATATTTAGCTGACATACCTAAAGTAATCTAGTCCAATGTTCGAATGAAAGCAACCACTTACGCCGCTGCCGGCGAGCTGGCGCGCCTGTTCGCCGATGACGGCCCGCTGGCGGCGCAGATCCCGGGCTATCGCCTGCGGCCGCAGCAGCTCGAACTGGCGGGCGCGATCCTGCAGGCCATCGAGGCGGACGCGCCGCTGGTGGCCGAGGCGGGGACCGGGACCGGGAAGACGCTCGCCTACCTGGTGCCGGCGCTGCTGGCGGGCGGCAAGGTGATCGTCTCCACCGGCACCAAGACCCTGCAGGACCAGCTCTACGAGCGCGACCTGCCGGCGGTGCGCGCGGCGCTCGCTTCCGGCGCGGTGACCGCGCTGCTCAAGGGGCGCGCCAACTACGTCTGCCTGCACCGCCTGGAGCGCGCCGGCGCCGAGGCGCGCCTCGGCAGCCGCGACGAGGCGGCGCAGCTGCGGCGCATCGAGCGCTTCGCCGCCGCGAGCGCGAGCGGCGACCGCGCCGAGCTGCCCGGCGTGCCCGACGACGCGCCGGTCTGGCTGCACGCCACCTCGACCCGCGAGAACTGCCTCGGCCAGGAATGCCCGCGCTACCAGGACTGCTTCGTGATGAAGGCGCGCCGCGGCGCGCTGGCCGCCGACGTGGTGGTGGTGAACCACCACCTGTTCTTCGCCGACGTGGTGCTGCGCGACGAGGGTGTGGCCGAACTCCTGCCCGCCTGCAACACGCTCATCTTCGACGAGGCGCACCAGCTGCCCGACACCGCGCGCCTGTTCTTCGGCGAGACCGTCTCCACCGGGCAGCTGGTCGAGCTCTCGCGCGACGCGCGCCTGGAACTGCGCGCGGCGGGCGGCGCGCAGCCGGCGTTCGACGCGCTTGCCGGCCGCCTGGAAAAGGCGGCGCGCGACCTGCGGCTTTGCTTCGGCACCGACGGGGCGCGCCTCGCCTGGGCGCAGGCCCTGGCGCGGGCCGGCTTCGGCGGGGCGCTCGAAGTGCTCGCTGCGGCATTGGCCGCGTTCACCGCAGCGCTCGAGGCGCAGGCCGAGCGCGCCGAGGGCCTCGCTTCCTGCGCGCGGCGCGCGCAGGAAGCGCGCGCCACGCTCACGCGCATCGCCGGCGCCGAGGGCGTCGAGCTGGTGCGCTGGGTGGAGGTGTTCGGCCACGCGCTGCAGCTGCACCTGACGCCCCTGTCGAGCGCGGCGCTGTTCCGCCGCCAGCTCGAGGAGCAGCCGCGGGCCTGGATCTTCACCTCGGCCACGCTGTCGGTGGGCGAGGATTTCTCGCACTTCAAGGAGGAACTCGGCCTCGACGCGGCGGCGGCGCAGAGCTGGCCGAGCCCGTTCGACTACCAGCGCCAGGCGCTGCTCTACGTGCCGCGCGGCATGCCCGCCGACCCCAACGACCCGGCGTTCACCGAAGCGGTGGTGGAGGCGGCGCTGCCGGTGCTGCAGGCGAGCGGCGGGCGGGCGTTCCTGCTGTTCACCACGCTGCGCGCGCTGCGGCGCGCGCACGAGCTGCTGCGCGAGCGCGTGGATTTTCCGCTGCTGGTGCAGGGCACCGGATCGCGCAGCGAACTGTTGTCGCGCTTTCGCGCGCTGGGCAACGCGGTGCTGCTCGGCAGCGCCTCGTTCCGCGAAGGCGTGGACGTGCGCGGCGAGGCGCTCTCGCTGGTGGTGATCGACAAGCTGCCCTTCGCCCCGCCCGACGACCCGGTGCTCGCCGCGCGCATCGAGGCGCTGAAGGCGCGCGGCGGCAATCCCTTCACCGAGTTCCAGCTGCCGCAGGCCATCCTGCAGCTGAAGCAGGGCGCCGGGCGCCTGATCCGCGACGACGCCGACCGCGGCGTGCTGATGCTGTGCGACCCGCGGCTGTACTCGCGGCCCTACGGGCGGCTGGTGCGTGCCAGCCTGCCGCCGATGAAACCGACGCGCGAACTCGCCGAGGTGCGCGAGTTCTTCGCTAGAATCGGCGCATGAAAATTCTCATCACCGGCGGCGGCGGTTTCCTCGGCTCCAGGCTCGCGCAGGCGCTGCTCGCGCGCGGCAAGCTCGGCGGCAAGGCGGTATCCTCGATCACCCTGCTCGACGGCGCGTTTCCCCCGGCGTTGCCGCCGGATGCGCGCCTGAAGGCGGTGACCGGCGACGTGTCCGACCCGCAGGTGATCGCCGGCGTCTGCACGCCGGACACCGAGGCGGTGTTCCACCTCGCCGCGGTGGTGAGCGGCGCGGCGGAAGCCGATTTCGACCTCGGCATGCGCGTCAA
>Ga0307505_10003284_pt1 | contig 10275 bp, 11 predicted proteins | sample 23_S_MG_FD_202183 | JGI IMG/M metagenome (GOLD analysis project Ga0307505, IMG submission 202183) | Soil microbial communities from Populus trichocarpa stands in riparian zone in the Pacific Northwest, United States - 23_S | ecosystem: Environmental > Terrestrial > Soil > Riparian zone > Trees... | reverse complement strand
CGGGGAAGACCGAAACGGCAAGCCCGGCGAGCACGGCCGCGCTCAACGCGGATGAATTGCCGCTCGTGTAGAGAATCCGGTAGGGCCGTCCAATCTCCTCGAGCCTCGGGACGGAAACCTTCCGCCACGAACACGTACCGCGCGACAGGGCGAGCGGCAGCGGTTCCTCAAGATGCGTGGAGTGCCGGTTCGATGAAACCCACAGCAGACGCTCGCGCCGGATCACTTCGCTGGGTCGGTTCGCGGCCTTGTGGGTGATGATGGCAAGATCGAGATCGCCCCGATCGATGCGATCGACGAGTTCGGTCGTCGGCTCGCACAAGACTGTCAGCTCGACGTCAGGATGGCTGCGCGCAAAGCGCGCCATGATTTCGGGAAGATAACGATCGACATAATCGTCCGGGACGCCGAGACGGACACTGCCTGTCAGTCCGGCGCCGCCGACGATCGATAGCGCTTCGGAATTCAGCTTCACAATTCGTCGCGCGTAATCGAGAAGACGCTCGCCATCCTCGGTGAGTTTTGAGGCGCGTCCATCGCGCTCGAAGATCGGCTTCCCGATCCGCTCCTCGAGGCGCTTCATCTGCATTGACACCGCAGACTGAGTTTTGTGAACCACCTCGGCCGCCCTCGTAAAGCTGCCGGTCTCGGCAATGGCGACGAAGGTTCTGAGCTGATCGACGTCAAGAAGGGCTGTCATAACGGCTCCAAACGGATATCAGCGGCTCTTATGGATCATATTAAAAACATTCGTTTCACTTATCAATTCGAATCCGGCAAGTTCCAACCAATCAAAGTTGTTGCCAGTCGAGATCGGGTCGCCCGGGAAACTCCCGTTGGCGACAAGGGCTGTCTCTGTCTGCGCAGATCGAAGGAGCTTGCCATGTCCAGCCTCGCCCAAAGGGAAACCGGACCATTTACCCTGCCGTTTGGCGGTGCGTTTCACTGGGTCGTCCGCGGTATCGAAGGAATTACCCGCGCATACGCCGGCCGCCGCATGTTGAACGACCTCGCGCGCGCCGACGACCGCATGCTGCGCGACATCGGCCTGAACCGCAGCGATCTGCGCGACGCCGCAGCCGAGCCGCTTTACCGTGATCCGACCGAAGTGCTCGCCGGCCGCGTCGAGGGTGCGCAGGCCCGACACCGCGTCGGAAACCTGAAGCGTTCGCCGGCCGACGAAGTCGCCGAGCTGATGCAGCGCCTCAAGTCGCGACGTTTCGTTCCCTACTACTGACTTCCGTTACCCGGCAGCCTTCGCCCAATCCCCGGCTGCCGACCCTGCGCCCGCTGGCCCGCCGCCGGCGGGCGCTTTTCTTTGGTTCGTCGCCCGAACGCGTCGTTTGCGTGGGGCGCCAAAATCGTGCACGGCCCTTTGTCCCTCCGCGGGGCCGACACCATGTCATCGCGCACAAAGCTGATACTGATACTCGGCGCGCTCACCGCGTTCGGGCCGCTGTCGACGGATATGTATCTGCCGTCGTTCACCACGCTCGCGCGTGAGATGAGCGCGAGTCAGGCGGCAGTACAGGCGACCCTGTCCGCGTTCCTCATTGGCCTGGCCTCCGGACAACTCGTTCTCGGGCCGCTGTCGGACCGCTATGGTCGCAGGCTTCCCCTGATCGTCGGGCTCCTCGTTTACATCGCTGCGGCACTTGTCTGCGCGATCGCGCCGAGCATCGAGACGCTTTGGGTCGCGCGCTTTTTCCAGTCTCTCGGCCTTTGCGCGATGATCGTCGTCTCGCGAGCGACCGTGCGCGACAACTACAGCGGTGCGGACGCCGCGAATTTCCTCTCGATGCTGATGCTGATCCTTGGGGTCGCGCCGATGGTCGGGCCGCCGCTCGGCGCCTTCATTCTGAATGAATACAGTTGGCGCGGAATTTTCCTCTTCCACGCAGGGTTAGGCACGGTCGTTTTGATCGTGATCCTGTTCGTCTTTTCGGAATCGCTCCCGCCGAAGCGCCGCGCGCGAGGTGGAATTATCGGCGTCTTGCGTGGATACGTCTCGCTGATCAAGGACCCGCACTACATCGTTCCGACGATCGCGGGCGACCTCGTCTTCGCGGGATTGTTCGCCTTTCTCGCCGGCGGTCCGTTTGTGCTTGCGGAAGTCTACGGACTGCTGCCCGAGCATTTCGCGTATGTATTCAGTTTCAATGCGTTCGGATTTCTGATTGGCACGCAGATCAACGCGCGGATGGTCCTGCGATACGGTCCCGCGCGGATGCTGACCGGGGCTCTCTCGATTTACCTGTTCGCGGCGATCGCGCTTCTCTTCAACGCGATGACGGGGTTCGGCGGGCTCGCCGGAATCGTTTCGCCCCTGTTTGTTTTGTTTCTCACAGTCGGGGCTGCCCCGGCGAATGCACTTGCACTCGCACAGGAGCACTATCCCCACATGGCGGGCAGTGCGGCGGCACTCTTCGGTTCGATCCAGTTCGGTATCGGAGCATCAGCCGGCATTCTCGTCGGCCTGCTGCACGACGGTACCGCAGTTCCCATGGCGGGGATCATTGTTGCCGCTGCGGTCACGGCGCTCGTTGTGAATATCTGGCTTACGCCGCGCAATGCGCGCGGCACCTGATCACGGCAGCCTGTCGTATCCCGCGCCGAAGCCTTTGAGGCTGATCGGGATGCCGATCCCTTCTTCCGGGGTCTGGCGGATGACGAACATCGCCATTTGCCCCGACTTGAGCTGACCGACGAGCTTGTCGTCCATCACAACTTCAGCCACGCACCCGTTCGGCAGGCACCGCACGAAGCCCGCGCTGCCGATGTCGGCATTGTCGATCTTCAGGCCAAGGCCCGAAGGGAGCAGCACGCCCAGCGGCGCGAGCACGCGCATCAGTCGCGCGCGCTGGTCCGCGGTTTTGAGGATGATCACCGTGAGGCCGACATTGGGCCGATCCTCCGCGGTCACGCTCTGGATCAATGCGCACTGTTCGGATTGCGCGCCGGGTGGGGTGTCACAGCGGATCTGCCAGTCGTCGTGGGAGGAGCGCACCACACCTTGGGCCGATGCGGGAACGGACGCGAATGCGATGAGGAGCACGCAAAGTGCCCATACCCCACGTCCGATCCGAGCCGACCTTGCCATGCGCCTCTTTCCGCTACCGCGAATCGCCCGCCGCCGCCGCCGCAACCTGCACGATGTTCCGGGTACAACGCTTGCCGTCCATGTCAAGATTGCGGCGCACACAGTCTCGTTGACCACGGCGCTCAAGGGCAATTCATTGCCATTTGAGGCCTTGGGCCGGTCGTTGCGGGCCTATGGGAATTGTGGTTCATGGGCTTGGGCCTCTCGGGCCTAACCCGACCGGATCGAACGATTTAGACCATGCGCGGCAACAAGCCGCCGCCCCATTCGTTTCGGCGCAGGGCTCGAAATGTTACTTTCGAGGCGTTCAAAGTGGCGGCTGCGATGCGCGCGATTCCAGCGCCCGCGGTTCGAGGGAGAGAAAGACGAATGATGCGGATTTCCGGTGGCCTCCGTTCAATATTGACCGGTTGGGTCCTAGTCCTCGCGGCGCTCCTGGCGCCTATGAACGGCGCTATCGCTGGTACCGGTCAGCCTTCGCCCTGGCAGATGGATTTCCAGACGGCCGTAACCCCGATCATGCGGACGCTCCACGATTTCCATCTTTTCGTGACGATCATCGCTGCCCTGATCACGCTGTTTGTGCTGGTCCTGCTGATCATCGTGATCATCCGTTTCCGCGAGTCCGCCAATCCGACTCCCTCGCGCACGACCCACAACACGTTTCTTGAAGTTGCCTGGACGGTGGTACCGGCGCTGATCCTGGTCGTGATCGCAGTCCCGTCGTTCCGGCTTCTCTTCGACCAGCTCACGATCCCGCCGTCGGACCTGACGGTGAAGGCGACCGGCACAGCGCAGTGGACCTGGACTTACGAGTATCCGGATCACAAGTTTCAGTTCGACAGCCTCATGCTGCAGGACAACGAACGCAAACCCGATCAGCCGCGGTTGCTCGCCGTCGACAACGAGATGGTCGTGCCGGTCAACAAGACCGTACGTATGCAGATCACCGCGGAAGGGATCATCCACGCTTTCGCCGTGCCGTCGTTCGGCATCAAGATTGACGCCGTACCCGGCCGTCTGAATGAGACGTGGTTCCGCGCCGAGCGCGAAGGCATTTATTACGGCCAGTGTTCGGAACTGTGCGGACGCAATCATGCTTTCATGCCGATCGCGGTGCGCGTCGTCAGCGAACAGCAATTCAACGCGTGGCTTGGCGAAGCAAAGAAGAAATGGGCGACGGCGCCGGAAGACAAAACGGTCGTCATGGCTGAGGCGCAGCGCTGACCTTCGGCGCAGCGCAAGGAACGAGGACAAGAACATGGCTCATGCGGCAGCGGCCCATCATCACGACGACCACACGCCCTACGGATGGCGTCGTTGGGTTTATTCGACGAACCACAAGGACATCGGCACGCTCTACCTGATCTCCGCAATTTTCGCGGGGGTGCTCGGCGGCGCCTTGTCGATCGGCATGCGCCTCGAGCTCCAAGAGCCGGGCATGCAGATCTTCTCGAACCCGCACACTTTCAATGTGTTCGTGACCGCGCACGGCCTGATCATGGTGTTCTTCATGATCATGCCCGCGCTGATTGGCGGTTTCGGCAACTGGTTCGTGCCCTTGATGATCGGCGCGCCGGACATGGCGTTCCCGCGCATGAACAACATTTCCTACTGGCTGTTGATCGCGGCGCTGATCCTGCTCGTCTCGTCGCTCTTCGTGGAAGGCCCGCCTGGCGGCATGGGCTTCGGCGGCGGCTGGACCGCTTATCCGCCCTTGTCATCGACCGCGGGTCATCCCGGTCCCGCGATGGATCTCGCGATCTTCTCGCTGCACTTGGCCGGCGCTTCGTCGATCCTCGGCGCGATCAATTTCATCACGACGATCTTCAACATGCGCGCGCCGGGCATGACGATGCACAAGATGCCGCTGTTCGTCTGGTCGGTGCTGGTGACGGCGTTCCTGCTGCTTCTGTCTCTACCGGTTCTCGCCGGCGCGATCACGATGCTGCTGACGGACCGCAACTTCGGCACCACCTTCTTCGATCCGCAGGGCGGCGGTGACCCGATCCTGTTCCAGCATCTGTTCTGGTTCTTCGGTCATCCCGAAGTGTACATCCTCGTGCTGCCGGCCTTCGGCATCGTAAGCCAGGTCGTATCGACCTTCTCGAAGAAGCCGGTGTTCGGTTATCTCGGCATGGCCTACGCGATGGTTGCGATCGGCGTGATCGGCTTCGTCGTATGGGCTCACCACATGTACACTGTCGGCATGAGCGCCGGTGCGCAGGCCTACTTCATGGCTGCGACGATGGTGATCGCGGTGCCCACTGGCATCAAGATATTCTCCTGGATTGCCACCATGTGGGGCGGCTCGATCAAGTTCGAGACGCCGATGTTGTGGGCGATCGGCTTCATCTTCCTGTTCACGCTCGGTGGCGTTACGGGCGTCGTACTCTCGAACGCGGGTATCGACCGCGCGCTGCACGACACCTATTACGTCGTCGCGCACTTCCACTACACGATGTCGCTCGGCGCGACCTTCGGCATCTTTTGCGGCTGGTATTACTGGTTCCCGAAAATGACCGGCTACGTCTACTCCGAGACGCTCGCCAAGATTCATTTCTGGATCACCTTCGTCGGCGTCAACATCATCTTCTTCCCGCAGCACTTCTCCGGCCTTGCCGGCATGCCGCGCCGCTACGTCGACTATCCAGACGCGTTCTATGGCTGGAACTTCATCTCCTCGATGGGTTCCTACCTCTCTGCGCTCGGCCTCGTGATGTTCTTCGTCGTTATCATTCACGCCTTCGTGCGCAAGCAGAAGGCCGCGGACAATCCGTGGGGCGTCGGCGCAACGACGCTCGAATGGACCCTGTCTTCGCCGCCGCCGTTCCACTCGTTCGAGGTTCTGCCGCGGATCAAGTAATGCCGGTTTTCCGGCCAATTCTGCGGCCGGCGGGCATGTCCCGCCAGTCGCCGTTTCAACGAGGCGCGATTGGCGCCTCCGGGAGTGATCCCGAGCCATGTCGCTCGTGACGAATTCTGCGATCACCGAACGAGCCGGCGCTGCGCCGGGCGCGATTCGCGTGTCCGACTTCGCCGAGGTGCGCGACTACTTTGCTCTTCTGAAACCGCGCGTGATGTCACTGGTGATCTTTACCGCGCTCGTCGGAATTGTGCGCGCGCCGGATCAACTGCATCCGATCCTCGCCTTCGCCTCGCTGCTGTGCATTGCCGTGGGAGCGGGCGCGGCCGGCGCACTCAACATGTGGTGGGATGCCGACATCGACGCGCGCATGTCGCGCACCGTGAAGCGGCCGATCCCGGCGGGTCGTATCGCGCCGGGCGAAGCACTGTCCTTCGGGCTGGTACTGTCGGTCGGCTCGGTCCTGATGCTCGGCCTGTTCGCGGGTGTACTCGCGGCCGCGCTGCTCGCCTTCACGATTTTCTTCTACGCTGTCATTTACACGATGTGGCTGAAGCGCTGGACGCCGCAGAACATCGTGATCGGGGGTGCAGCCGGCGCATTCCCGCCGATGATCGGCTGGGCCGCCGTCACAGGCTCGATCAGCATCGAGAGCATCGTCCTTTTCTTGATTATCTTCTTCTGGACGCCACCGCATTTCTGGGCGCTCGCACTTCTGAAGAAGGAAGACTATGCGCGCGCCGGCGTGCCGATGCTCCCGAACGTTGCGGGCGAGGGTGAAACTCGCCGCCAGATCCTGCTCTACAGCCTGATCCTTGCGCCGCTCGGCGTCGCGCCTTGGCTGCTCGGCTACACCGGCGTCTTCTACGGCATCGCGTCGGCCGTGCTGGGCGCAATCTTCCTCGCATTCGCTTTCGAGATCTGGCGCAATCGGTCGGCAACGGCGATGGCCGCCGCAGCGCGCAAGCTGTTTGCCTATTCGATCCTGTATCTGTTTCTGTTGTTCGCGATACTTCTCGTCGAACCAATGGTGGGATGATGAACGAGCCGGAACACAAGGCCGAGCAGGGGGTCGTTCTGACTGAGGAGCAGCGCCGTCGTCGCCGTGCGCGCTCAATTGCACTCGGCCTCGTGCTCGCAGCGCTCGCAATTCTGTTCTACCTCGTCACGATCGTGAAGATCGGCCCGGCGATCATGAGCCGGCCGCTCTGAGACAGCAATGAACGCACCGCTCGACCAGGATAAACTGAAAGCCCGCGCGGAGGGCGCGCAGCTTGCCCGTCGTCACGCGCGCGTCGGGCTCGCGTGCGGTGTGTTCGTGGCGAGCATGGTGGGCGCGGCCTACGCTGCCGTGCCGCTTTACGACTGGTTCTGCCGGACGACCGGCTTCGGCGGTACGCCGCTCGTTGCGACCGCGGCACCCTCCAGGACCATCGAGCGCAAGATCACGGTGACTTTCGACGCGAACGTCGCGCCGGGGCTTACGTGGAATTTCGCTCCGGAGCAGCGCGCCGTTGAAGTGAAGGTCGGCGAAACCCGGCTCGTTCATTACGCAGCACAGAATCGCTGGTCGTCGCCGACGACCGGCATGGCGACGTTCAATGTGAGCCCACCCCAGGCTGGCGCCTATTTCAACAAGATGCAGTGCTTCTGCTTCACCGAGCAGAAGCTCGCTGCGGGCGAGCGAATGAACATGCCCGTCGCCTTCTTCATCGACCCGTCGATTGAGAACGATCCCGAGTTGAAATCGCTCACAAACATCACCCTTTCCTACACGTTCTTTCCCGCCAAGAAGGCGCCGGGGCAGGCGGCAACGCCACCCAAGGCGCCCGAGGAAGCGCCTATCTGACGCGGGAAAGCCTCACCCATCAGGCTTGCGGCGCGCCGCGGGCCGATGGCATAGACGAATAAGGACGGCGACGGAGAACGGGAATGGCGCAGGCCCACGCGAAGCACCACGACTACCATCTCGTTGATCCGAGTCCCTGGCCCTTCATCGGTTCGGTTTCGGCGCTGGCCCTGACCATCGGCACGGTCATGTGGATGCGCGGCATGACCCCGCTCGTGGCGGTCGCCGGCATGATCGGCGTTCTCTACGTGATGATCGCGTGGTGGCGTGATGTCATCAACGAGGCCGAGCACCTCGGCCACCACACCAAGGTCGTTCAGCTTCATCTGCGCTACGGCATGATCCTGTTCATCGCCTCGGAGGTGATGTTCTTCGTCGCCTGGTTCTGGGCGTTCTTCGAGGTCGCGCTCAATCCCGACGATCCGGCGCAGTTCATGCGCGATCAGCTGACCGGCGGGCACTGGCCGCCGGCGCCGACCGAGGATGCGCGCTTCAAGGGCACCTTTGACCCCTGGCATCTGCCGCTCCTGAACACGCTCATCCTGCTGACGTCGGGCACGACCGTCACCTGGGCGCACCACGCGCTTCTCGAGAACGACCGCAAGGGGCTGATCCAGGGTTTGTGGATCACGGTCATCCTCGGCTTCTGTTTCACCTGCGTGCAGGCGTACGAATATCTGCACGCGAGCTTTACCTTCTCTGGTCACATCTACGGCTCGACCTTCTTCATGGCGACCGGTTTCCACGGCGCGCACGTCATCATCGGCACGATCTTCCTCGCCGTGTGCCTCTTCAGAGCCTATCGCGGTCACTTCAAGCCGGATCACCATTTCGGCTTTGAGGCCGCTGCCTGGTACTGGCACTTCGTTGACGTCGTGTGGCTGTTTCTGTTCGTCTTCATCTATGTGTGGGCTGCGGGTACGCCGCTCGCCCACTGATAACGTCGTCCTGAGGTGACCGCGTAAGCGCGGCCACCGAAGGACGAATACTTTTCGCTCGCGCGCCATCCCTCTAGGCTCGCGGAGCCTGTCATCGGGCCGCGCTTCGCGCTTACCCGTTGGCTCGCTCCTCAGGATGACGCGAAGGAGCCATGAATGGACAGCCATCGTTCGTCCGTCTCACCCTACCTTTCGGGTCTGCGCGGTTTCTGTCCGCGTTGTGGCGAGGGGAGATTGTTTGCGGGTTATCTCGACCTCGCGCCGCGATGTGAACGCTGCGACCTCGACTATGCGTTCGCCGACGCGGGCGACGGTCCTGCGGTCTTTGTAATCTTGATCGCGGGGTTCGCTGTTGTCGGCGGTGCCCTCGTCGTCGAAATGCTCTGGCGCCCGCCCTATTGGCTGCACGCGGCGATCTGGCTGCCGCTATTGCTCCTGCTCACGCTCGGGTTGCTGCGCCCGCTGAAGGGACTGCTTGTCGCGCTTCAGTATCACCACAAGGCAGGCGAGGGACGCAGTGCCGGTGACCGCCCATGACCAACGCGCGCGGACTGATACTGCCCGCTATTCTTTCCCTTGGTGCGCTTGCCGTTCTGATCGGCCTTGGTGTTTGGCAGCTCGAGCGGCTCGCCTGGAAGAACGATCTCCTCGCGCGTGTCGAAGCACGGACCAAGGCGCCCGTGACGCCAATTCCGCCTGAAAACGAATGGAAGAAAGTCAATTTTGAAAACGACGAATACCGTCGCGTGGTTGCGGCCGGGACGTTCCGTCACGATCGGGAGATCCTCGTTTACACCGTCGCCTCCGAACAGCCTGGCCGGTATGCCGGGCCTGGCTTCTTTGTGCTGACACCGCTGGAATTGCCGTCCGGTGCATCGGTAATCGTCAATCGCGGATTCGTGCCGCTCGATCGCAAGGACGCGGGCACGCGCAAGGAAGGGCAGGTTGCAGGACCGGTGAACGTCACCGGTCTCCTGCGCATGCCTGAGGACGCAGGATACTTCGCGCCTTCGAATGACCCGGCAAGGAATGCATGGTATCGCCGTGACCCCGTCGAAATCGCGCGGGTACTCAAATTGGAGCGCGCCGCTCCGTTCACGATCGATGCCGACGCGGCGGCAAACCCAGGTGGTTTGCCGCAAGGCGGCAGCACGCGCGTGAACTTTTCGAACAACCACCTGCAATATGCGGTGACGTGGTTCGGCCTCGCGCTTGCGCTGATCGGCGTGTTCGCAGCGTTCGCCTGGCAGCGGATCCGCGCCTGAGCGAGGGGCAGCAAGTGCGAGAAAGTACCGTAAAATGGGCATTTTAGTGTGATTTTATTGAACCTTGATCCCGCCGTGCCCGCTCCCTAGTTTGCGCCGGCCAAGGAATCCCGAATGCTGTATGTCTCGACGCGCGGCGACGCGCCCGCGATCTCCTTCAACGACGCGCTGCTCGCGGCGCTCGCGAGCGATGGCGGGCTCTATGTCCCAGAGCGTTGGCCGACACTGCCGCGCGAAACGATTGCCGGATTCAAGGG
>Ga0307505_10003283_pt1 | contig 10276 bp, 9 predicted proteins | sample 23_S_MG_FD_202183 | JGI IMG/M metagenome (GOLD analysis project Ga0307505, IMG submission 202183) | Soil microbial communities from Populus trichocarpa stands in riparian zone in the Pacific Northwest, United States - 23_S | ecosystem: Environmental > Terrestrial > Soil > Riparian zone > Trees... | reverse complement strand
CGGGCAAGTATGCCCACTAATGTGAGGATGTCAAGACAGCCGGTCACTCAATTTGTCCAAATGGGAAGGGGTCAGAACCGGATGGAAGCGAGGGGGTTAGGTGGGAGCGCCGGTGGCGGGTGGCCAATTTGCTCCCACAACAGTCTAGTGTCGCCCAAAACCCATGCGGAAGCCACCTTCCCATCGCGAAGTTCAAACATCGCGAATCCCGCATATTCGATCCGATGCCCGGTTCCCTCGACTCCGAAGAGTGGGCCTGTATGAGTGCCGCTGTACATCAGACGGGCTGCTGCACGGTGCTGATCTATGATGAGGTCGTCGATCCTATTTTGGAAGTCGGGAAACGCCAACTGAATTGTGCGCATGTATTCAGCGAATGCATTCCGACCGCGTAGTTGTATTCCAATGGATCCACGAAAGTTGACGTCATCGCAGATCAGATCCGGAATCAAATCAAATCGCCACTGATTCCACAACTCCTCATAGAATCGCGTGATGACTTGCCCGGTTGACGGCATAGCGAAGACTCCCGTTATGCGATTTAGCGGTCACGTGGAGGGTAGATAGGTAACTCTTGATTTAGAGATCAAGTCTTACAGTCAGTCGAAAAATAGACCTGCCGCCGGCGAATACCATCCTTGGGACAACCGACGGCAGGTTGTTGGGGTCCCTCTCCCCCAGAGACACGCCCAAACGGGCTCCACGTCTTACCATATCAAAGTCCGTGCCAAGCGATTTCAGTTTCGCTTTGTCATGCGTCGTGGGAGTGCTCCATCGCCGCAATCACCTGAATGACAATTTCATCGACGATGATGCTGAAGTAATGGAACACCGCGATTCTCGAAACGAGAGTGGGTATCTGGATTCAAGCCTGCGTAGTGCTTCGCATCTGGTGCGAAGCACTACGCATGAACTTCTGGGATCAGAAATATGCGAAGCAGCGGCGCTGGATCGCGCAACCCCTTGAAGGACAAATGCCTTGACTGGATTCGGCGTATTTGGATTAGATATACTAGCACACACGCCCGCGTGGTTCGGGCAATTCGATTACAAATTAGCGTCTGTGCCAGCAAACGGCACAGCATCATATCCACTTCATGATTGAGAGGTATGCCATGGGAAGGCCGTGCATCCGCGCGCTCTTGGTCGCGCTCGTCTGTGTTATGACACTCGTGTCGACATCATGGGGCCGAAGCCGGTCGAGTAATTCGATTCGGAGAGGGCACCCCAATGATCGTCTGCGCATGGCCACACTGGCCTCAACACGCCTGTATGTCATCCCGGTCATCCTCAATTCCTACACGCCGTTCGGTCTCATCATTCGCACAACAAGTGGGACACCGGCCGGGACAAACGTCAACTCCCGCACCAAGCAAGCGGCAGGAACTCAGAAGCCCGCGACAGGTGGAAAATGAGCCAACCGACGAGGCGACATCCCATCTTTACCCGCGCCGACGAATTCATAGTTCGTCGTGATTACGAGTCGGGTATGAAATTGGTCGAAACCGCTCTGGCGGATCCGGACGATCGAACCACGGCCATCGACCTACTCTCATTCAATCTGTTGAAAGCGGAATGCCTGGCTTTTACCGGCCGGCACGATATGGCATTGTCCATCTCTGAGGCCGCAATCGACTCGCTCTGTGTAGGTGACGACCATGATCTGTACGCCCGCGCGTGCTTCATCTCTGCAGTCGCCTTCTATCATCTGGGGGACATCGACCGAGCGTACGAAGTTGGCAATCTCGGGCTCTATGCTTCAAAGCGCATCGGAGACACCATCGGAGTCATTAAGGCGCTCAACTGGCTTGGCAATGTCGTGTTCTACAAGTCCGAATTCGGACAGGCGATCACATTCTACACCGAGTGCGCCAAGACCGCGATGGGTGCGGACTATCCGCAATTCGCTGCGGTCGCCAACGGCAACATTGCACGCACGATGATCCTCTCCGGGCAACTTCGCGAGGCGCGTGAATACTTCATGGTGAGCCGCGAAGGACTCGAAGGCCAACTGCATCGGCTCAGCATCCTTCGCAATCAATTGTCGGTGTCGTTCCTTGGCATCCAAATGCGGGACTTCGATTCCGCAGCTGCCATTCTTACAAAACTCGAGAGCGAAATATTTGCAACATGCCACCTGAGAGAGCAGGGGGCGTGGTGCGAGTACATTGCCGAGCTTGAGCTTGCGAGGGGTGAATTCGATGCTGCGGCGTCTCATCTTACGCAGGGAATCGAACTGGCATCGCGTGGAGCGCACGATGAGTCCGTGATCGGGCAATCGCGACGTCTCCTCGCTGAGGTTCGTCTCGCACAGGCAGATTATTACGAGGCGACCGCAGAGTCAGAACGCGCCCTTCAGTCAATCCGGCAAGTGGGCGAACGGTTTGAAGAGGGTGTTGTTTACCGGATTCTCGGCGAAGCACGCCTGCGCATCGGTCAGCGCTCCGAGTCCCGAGCCGCATTCAAGCAATCGATCGACATACTGCGCGACATTGGCGCTTGCCTCGAGTGGGCCAAGTCGTGCCTGGCCGCCGGGCGTTGCGACATTTTTTCGCGCCGCGAACGTCTGGCGTACTTGGTTGAAGCCGAGCGGCTCTTCGCTGCGATTGGTGTCGAGTACTGGAACGATCAGACCCAGCGCGAGTTGAATAAGGTCTTGCAGGATCGTGAGGACGAGATTCAGACACGTCATCCCGAAGTCCGCGAAACGGCCAACACGATCTTCGTTACGGCCAATCGCGAGTCGCTCGAAATCGTCCGACTCGCCGAGCGTCTCGCGCGCACCGACATCGCAATACTACTCACCGGTGAGACCGGAGTGGGCAAAGACCAATTGTCGAGGCACATCCATGCTGTCAGCCCGCGTCATGCTGCGCCCTTCATGCCCATCGACTTGAGTGTGCTCCCGGACACGTTGTGGGAGAGTGAAATCTTTGGCCACCGTAAGGGAACGTTCACCGGGGCGGCATCCGACAAAATTGGTCTGCTTGAGTCAGCCAATGGCGGCACCGTTTTCCTGAACGAAATCGGCAACCTCCCGCTCGCGTTTCAATCCAAGCTGTTGGAGCTGCTTGACAGCAAAAAGATTCGTCGCTTGGGTGAGACCGATTCACGGTCGCTTGATATACGCTTTATCGCGGCGACAAACGTTGACCTGCCCGAAGCCGTGGCACAAGGTCGGTTTCGGTCCGATCTCTACTACCGTCTCGCACAGGCGCCGTTGCACGTCAAGCCGTTGCGCGAACGTCGCGAAGACATCATCCCGATGCTTCGGCACTTTCTGCTCGAATTCGGTGTGCCACCATCCGATCTCGGATTGCTGGAACGCCAACTTTGGGTTGAGCGCGCGCACAATGGGCATTGGGCAGGGAACGTGCGCCAATTGCGTTCCTTCGTACATCGATTGGTTGCCATCGCCGAACGGCCCTCAGACTCTGAGTTTCCCGTATGGGCCGAACGTCTGTTGGAACAGATCGACATTATCCACGAGCCAAATGTTGGAGGCAAGCTCTCACCGGAGTCGTTGAGTTCAGCACTGGAGCGGAATCTCTGGAATCAACGGGCGACCGCACGTGACTTGGGCATCACCGAGGGTGGTGTCCGGCACTTGATGCGGAGTTGGGGCATTCAGAGACCGGACTGATGCCTCACCGCATAGCCGGTATAGATGTAGGATTATCCGCTTGTAATGAAGGACCAGTTTCCACAACCTGTCTATCTGGCCCCGGTCTTAGCCGGGGCCAGACGACAGAGCCATGATTAACGTCATAATTCCCGCTGCCGGTGTAGGCACCCGCCTCCGTCCCCATACATACACGGTTCCCAAGGCGCTCCTGCCTGTCGCCGGACGACCCATCCTGGCGCATATCCTGGATCGTGTCTCGCGTCTGCCAGACCTCGGGACGGTCCGAATTATCATCGGATTCCTCGGTGAACAGATCGAAGCGTATGTCCGAAACCGCTACGATATGCAGGTAAAATTTGTCCGCCAGGACGAGCTGCTCGGGCTTGGCTTTGCCGTGCATCTCGCGCTTGAGGATACTCCCGACGATAGCCCGGTCCTCGTTGTCCTCGGCGACACAATACTGGATGTGAATCTGGCCGAATTCACGAGCGCCAGCGACGATACACTCGGAGTGAAGGAAGTCGATGACCCGCGTCGATTCGGCGTAATCGAGACCGATGGTGCCTATATCAAGCGACTTGTCGAGAAGCCCGCGCATCCACCATCCAATATGGCCATTGTCGGCCTCTACGGTATCCAATCCACCCCGCTTCTGCGGCAGTGCCTCAAGGAAGTTGTCGCATTAGCGAAGACTTCTGCCGGCGAGATTCAGATGACCGATGCGCTCCAGCTCATGGTCGAGAAGGGGAGCCGGATGCGGGCGGTGAGGGTGGATGGCTGGTTCGACTGCGGCAAGGTAGAGACGCTGCTTGAGACCAACCGCTATCTGCTTGGAAAGAATCCCTTGGGATACGATTTGGACGGTTCTCTTATCATTTCGCCAGTATATATTGCGCCCTCGGCTTTGGTCGAACGGTCGGTGATCGGTCCATTTGTGTCGATCGGCGACTACGCCCGTATCGCCGACTCCATGGTGAGGAACTCGATTATCGCCGATGCGGCGAACGTGAGCCGTTGCATTTTGGAGGACTCTGTAATTGGCGCAGGAGCGATTGTCGAACGCGACGCGGAGCAGCTCAACGTGAGCAATTGGTCGTCGGTCGATACTCCCTGATAAACCTGAACGCTTAGTTGCACCAATGCCGCACACGCGGTTTTCCAAACCAGCGGCTGGAGGATGAATGAATACCGATTTTCTTTTTACATCAGAGTGTGTCACCGAAGGTCACCCCGACAAGGTGTGCGATCAGATCTCGGATGCCGTTCTCGATGAAGTGCTGAAGACTGACCCGGCCGGTCGCGTCGCGTGTGAGACATTCGCCACTGTCGGGCTGGTCATCGTTGGCGGTGAGATCACCACCAAGGCCACGGTCGATATCCATAAGCTTGTGCGTGGGACTCTCAAAGACATTGGCTACACATCGTGCGGATTCAGCCACGACACCTGTGCGATCCTGAATGCCATCGGACCTCAGTCTCCCGATATCGCGCAGGGTGTGGACACAGGCGGTGCTGGAGACCAGGGACTCATGGTCGGCTTCGCCTGCCGTGAGACTCCCGAACTCATGCCCATGCCGATCATGTTGGCGCATCACCTGACACGGCGCCTCGCCGAGGTCCGTAAGAAGAAGATTCTGACGTATCTAGGGCCCGATGGCAAGTCACAGGTCACCGTTCAGTATGAGAATGGCAAACCGGCAAGAGTCCACACAGTTGTCATCGCGGCCCAGCATGACGAGTCGATCCTCGATTCATCTGGCAAGCAGATCACTGAGAAGTCGCGTCAGGAGTTGATTGAGACAGTGGCACGCGAAGTCATTCCCAAGCGTCTGCTTGACGACAAGACCATTTTCCATGTCAACCCGACAGGAAAGTTTGTTGTCGGCGGACCACAGTCTGACACTGGGATGACAGGCCGCAAGATTATCGTTGATACATACGGCGGTATGGCTCCCCACGGCGGCGGAGCGTTCTCTGGAAAAGACCCGACAAAAGTCGACCGCTCAGCCGCCTACATGGCCCGTCACATCGCCAAAAACGTGGTCGCGGCTGAGTTGGCGGAACGATGCACAGTCCAGCTGGCCTATGCGATCGGAGTTGCCGAGCCGGTTTCGGTCATGCTTGACTGCTCGGGTACAGAGAAAGTCAGCACCAAGAAACTTGCGGAAGCAGTACGCAAGACATGGAATCTGACACCCAAGGGAATCATCAACTATCTCGATCTGCGTAAACCGATCTACCGTGCCACCGCGGCCTACGGTCACTTTGGACGCAGCGAAGAATCATTCACTTGGGAAAAGACAAACATGGCAGCGGCACTGGCCCAGGAAGCCAAATAATCGACTCAGCACTTGTTGAGTCAGGAGTGAATCAGACAATGAATTACCACGTTTCCGATCTATCGCTTGCAGCAAAGGGCCAACTGCGTATCGAATGGGCCGAGAAGAGTATGCCGGTGCTCCGGCTTATCCGCGAACGCTTCGCAAAAGAAAAGCCGCTCAAGGGTGTGCGTGTGGCATCCTGTCTCCACGTTACCACCGAGACTGCCAACCTAATGGAGACTCTGAAGGCCGGTGGCGCCGAACTGCGGCTCTGCGCCTCGAATCCACTATCCACTCAGGATGATGTGGCCGCATCACTCGCCAAGAACTCCAAGATCGGTATCTTTGCAACTCGCGGCGAAGACAACAAGACCTACTACAAGCACATCGACGCGGTCTTGGCGATGAAGCCGCAGGTCACCATTGATGACGGTGCCGATCTCGTCAGCGCCATGCATCATGAAAGCAAGAATGAAGTCTGCGCGGGAATATGGGGTGGTCTCGAAGAGACCACGACCGGCGTGATTCGCTTGCGCGCCATGGCCAAGGAAGGTGTACTGAAATTTCCGATGGTCGCCGTCAACGATTCCATGACGAAGCACTTTTTCGACAACCGATACGGAACTGGGCAATCGACAATCGACGGAATCCTGCGGGCGACTAATCACCTTTTGGCGGGCTCCAAAGTGGTGATCGTCGGCTATGGCTGGTGCGGACGCGGTGTTGCCGTGCGCGCCAAAGGAATGGGTGCCGATGTCATCGTCTGCGAGATCGAACCGGTGAAGGCGATTGAAGCCGTGATGGATGGATTCCGCGTCATGCCTATGGCCCAGGCCGCCAAAGAAGGCGATGTGTTCATCACGCTTACGGGAAATCTCGGTGTCATTCGCAAAGAGCATTTCGAGAAAATGAAAGACGGAGCTGTTGTCGCCAACTCGGGACACTTCAATGTCGAGATCGACATCGAAGCGCTCACGAAGATGTCGAAAGGCAAGCGCACCGTGCGTCACGAAGTGCAAGAGTTCGCACTCAAGGACGGACGTCGGATTCACTTGCTCGGCGAAGGTCGTCTCATCAATCTCGCCGCGGCCGAGGGGCATCCGGCGATGGTCATGGATATGTCCTTTGCCAATCAGGCGCTGGGGGTTGAGTACATCGTCAAGAATCGCGGAAAGCTTCCCTTGGGCGTGCACGCGCTTCCTGAGAAGATCGATCGCGAGATCGCGCGCTTGAAACTCAAGTCAATGGGCGTGAAGATCGATACGCTCACTCCGGCTCAAAAGAAGTACCTGGCCGAGTGGACGATGGGTACATAGAGCCCAATCGCGCGGGTTAAGACATACGGCGCAGCATCTTGAATGCTGCGCCGTCACCATTTATACTTTCCGGTGAAGTTCACATCATAAACACGTGGAGGTCCAATGATCTCGGTTCGCAATTCGTTCCAACTCAAGTTCGGGAAAGCCAAGGACGCGAAAGTGGTCGTCAAAGACGGTATGAAGAACCTCACTGCACCCGGCCTAATTGAGCACCGCGCCTTTCTGGATGTCACCGGACCATTCTACACGGTGATTCTCGAAAATACCTGGGAGAGCATGGGGGCATTCGAGAAGGCGCTGGCCGACATGGGTACCAACAAGGCTTGGCAGGAGTGGTATATGAAACTGATGCCACTGGTCGAATCCGGACACCGCGAAATCTACTCGGTCATAGAATAGTGAATCTACGCGACGCAAGAGCCCTGACGTTCGACTGTTACGGAACTCTGATCGACTGGGAGCGGGGGATTCTCGAATCCCTTCGCCCGTGGCTTCATCGAGACGGACTGATACTCGAAGACTTCCGTCTGCTCGAGGAGTTCGGCAAAGCCGAAAGCCGCATCGAGCGCGACAATCCGACAGTTCCGTACACCGACATCCTACGCCATGTTCACCACGCTCTCGCGCGCACATTTGGTCTGGCAGAAGACATCGATGAGGCATCGCGCTTCGCCGAAGCGGTCGGCGAGTGGCCGCCCTTTCCTGATACAATCGCCGCGCTGCGTGATTTGCAGAGTCGATACAAGCTGGTCATCGTGTCCAATACGGACCATGCATCGTTTCAGAAAACACAGCGCCGTCTCGGAGTCGAGTTCGACGCTGCCGTCACTGCGGAGGACGTGGGCGCCTACAAACCCGATCACCGCATGTTCCAACGGGCATTCGATGCGATCTCAGAGCTGGGAATCGGCAGGGCTCAAATTATTCACGTCGCCCAAAGTCTGTATCACGATCACGTGCCTGCGAAGGAACTGAACATGACAACTGTGTGGGTTGATCGTTACCGAGGGAGCCGTGGCTCTGGCGCGACACCTACAGTCTTCGCGGATGTTCACCCGGACTACACCGTAACATCGCTTCGGGAACTTGCCGACCTTCTCCTCGGTTCAACGATCTGACAGCGCACAAGCGCAAACCACAACCGAAGAACCTCAACCCACGGGAGGCAAGATGATCAAGGTCATCCCCGCTAAGGATCGGCATTTCAACGATTTCGGATGGCTCAAGGCGCATTGGCTGTTTTCGTTCGACAGCTATCGCGATCCCAACAACATGCACTTCGGATCGTTGCGGGTCTTCAACGATGACACAGTCGATGGAGGGCAGGGTTTCCCGCCGCATCCGCACGCCGAGATGGAGATCGTCACGCTTGTGCTCTCTGGCGCCGTGACCCACTCCGATAGCATGGGGAACAAGACTGTCATTCGCGCTGGCGACGTGCAGCGGATGACTGCGGGCACCGGCGTCACGCACTCGGAATTCAATTTCGAAAACGAGCCTCTGCATCTGTACCAGATTTGGATCATGCCCGACACCAAAGGGCAGAAGCCAAGCTACGAGCAGAAGACGACGCGATTGACGGATCTCAAAAACCAGATCCGTGCCGTTGCATCAAGTACGCCCAATGGTTCAGACATGGTCACGCTCAATACCGACGCGTCGATCTATCTGTCGAACCCGGAAGCCGGGCAGGAACTGCGTTTCGAGAATCCGCGCAAACGTCGCCTGTTCCTCTATGTGACCGATGGCTCGTTGGAGGTCAATGGTGTTGGGTTGGGCAAGAACGATCAGGGGCGGATCGAATCCGAAGAGTCACTTCAGATTAAGGCGAAGACTGACTCACGCTTCATCATTGTCGAGGTAGCGTAGCTTGATCGCACAAAATGGCCCGCCTCGTGATCTTGCGGGGCGGGCCATTTATCTCCGCACACGTGATAACGCAATCAGTCCAATCAAGAGGCAGAGCGCATTGGGTGTCCAGGCGGCGATCACCGAAGCATGCTGCACCATCGTCGGAGCATATTCGGCCAGCAGCGGCCTCAATGCCCCATTGTGACCCAACGAGCGAAAGATCTCATACAGCACTCTAACGAAAAACGTGATCATCATGGCGACGCCGAAGTTCAGCGCCATTCCGGATTGTTTGGTGCGAGCCGCGATCGGAAATCCAATCATCACGACGATCAAATTGATCAACGGGAATGCAATCTTGAGTGCCAATTCGGTTTCTTCAAGTGTAGGATCGCCGCCCGTGGTGCGGAGACGCGTGACTGTCTGACGCAGTTCGTTGTATGTCATCTGCTGCGGGTTGACGCGTTTACGCACAACATCTTCCGGTGTCTCTTTCCACGCGGGGAACACCGTCGCCTTGAACGTTTCATAGCCGATTGCGCTGTCACTCGAAGCGCTGAATGTTCTGATACCACCATCCTCGGCAGCCCAGACAGAATCCTGATACCACAATCGCTTCATCTCGACTGTTTGCGAGAGACGTCCATCACGAATCGTCTGCACGGTTACATTGGTGCCAAGGTTTTGCTTCGTGTTGTAAGTACGGAAGTGATAGATGCGTCCCTCGGATCCAACCATGAAGACATTCTGCAATAGCATCCTGGCAGGTTCGACTGCGCCTTTCAGCAGCTGTTCCCTCAATTCGAATCGTTTGCGCTCGCTCTGCGGGTAGACCGTCTCACCGGTAACAAATATCAGTGCAGTGACGACAAGTCCCATCGCGAGAAACGGCAGGGCCACACGCCCCAACGATACCCCCGCCGAACGAATCGCCAGCAGTTCATTCGATTTGGCGAGGAATCCGACCGAAAAGAGGGTCGCAAGGAGAACTCCGACCGGTGCTATGAGGATGATCACATAGGGCGTGAAGTATGTGTAGTAGAGTGCCACGTACTCGAATGGCACTCCTTTGTCGATGAACTTGTCGAGATTCTCGACAAGATCAACAATGATGAACACCGCCCAAAAGGCCAGAAGCGACCAGAGCAGGCTGAAGACAA
>Ga0307505_10003282_pt1 | contig 10279 bp, 12 predicted proteins | sample 23_S_MG_FD_202183 | JGI IMG/M metagenome (GOLD analysis project Ga0307505, IMG submission 202183) | Soil microbial communities from Populus trichocarpa stands in riparian zone in the Pacific Northwest, United States - 23_S | ecosystem: Environmental > Terrestrial > Soil > Riparian zone > Trees... | reverse complement strand
AGGCGCTGGGCTATCTCGGCCGCTACCACCTGCAGGTCTCGGCGCTGCCCGAAGGCACCCGGCGCGAGATGTTCGGCTGGATCGCGCCCGGCGCGAACAAGTTCTCGCTCTGGGGCGTGGTGCTGGGCGCGTGGCGACGGCGCCCCATGGCGCTCACCACGGCTACTCACGGAGGCCACCGCGCGATGGTGCCGATCGGCGCCTACGAGCGCGTGGTGCCGCTCGACCTCATGCCGACGTTCCTGCTGCGCGCCCTCATCGGCGGCCACGACGACTGGGCCGAGGAGATGGGCGCGCTCGAGCTCGACGAGGAGGACCTCGCCCTCTGCACCCTCGTCTGCCCCGGCAAGACCGAGTACGGGCCGCTGCTGCGCGCGGCGCTCACGCGCATCGGCAAGGAGGCCGCTTGAGGCAGATACGCGCCGCCCTCGACCGCGCCGCGCCGCACTTCCACAAGGGCGGGCGCCTGGAGCGCCTCTATCCGCTCTTCGAGGCCGCCGACTCCTTCTTCTATACGCCCGGCACGGTGACGAAGACCGGCGCGCACGTGCGCGACGCGCTGGATCTCAAGCGCATGATGATCCTGGTGGTCATCTCCACGCTGCCGTGCGTCGCGATGGCGATGTACAACACCGGGCTGCAGGCCAACCTCGTGCTCGACCCGGCGAAGCTCGCCGCGCTCGAGGGCTGGCGCCACGACGTGATCCGGCTGCTGGGCGTCGGCTACTCGCCGGCGAGCCTCGCGGCCAACATGATCCACGGGGCGCTCTACTTCCTGCCGCTCTACATCGTGACCATGGTGGTCGGGCTCACGTGGGAAGTGGGCTTCGCGATCGTGCGCAAGCTCGAGGTGAACGAGGGCTTCTTCGTCACCGGCATGCTCTTCCCGCTGATCCTGCCGCCCACCACGCCGCTCTGGCAGGCCGCGCTCGGCATCAGCTTCGGCGTCGTGCTCGCCAAGGAGGTGTTCGGCGGCACCGGCATGAACTTCGTGAACCCCGCGCTCGCCGCGCGCGCCTTCCTCTTCTTCGCCTATCCGGCGGCGATGTCGGGAGACCAGGTGTGGTATGCGGTCCCCCCGGACGCGGCCATCGACGGCTACTCCGGCGCGACCGCGCTCGCCCAGCTGCGCCAGATGACGGGGCCCTTCTCCCCGGACCCGAACGCGTTCTGGAACTCGTTGGTCGGGCTGGAGGCGGGCTCGATGGGCGAGACCTCGGCGCTCGCCTGCCTCCTCGGCGCCGCGATGCTGCTCGCGACCGGCATCGCGTCGTGGCGGATCATGGCCGGGGTGGCGCTCGGAACGATCGCCATGGCCACGCTCTTCAACCTCGTGGGCTCGGAGACCAATCCCTACTACGCCGTGCCCTTCTGGTGGCACATGGTGGTCGGCGGCTGGGCGTTCGGCACCGTCTTCATGGCGACCGATCCCGTGACCGCGCCGTTCTCGAACGCCGGACGATGGGTATTCGCCTTCGCGATCGGCGCGCTCGTGGTGCTCACCCGGGTCGTGAACCCCGCATACCCCGAGTCGATGATGCTGGTGATCCTCTTCATGAACGTCATGGCGCCGCTCATCGACCACGGGGTCGTGCGGGCCAACCTGCGTCGGAGGGCCAAGCGCCGTGCCGCGACTTGACTCGTCCCGATACACCATCCTCTTCGCCGCCGCGGTGAGCGTGGCCTGCGCGACGCTGGTGGCGGTCGCCGCGGTGTCCTTGCGGGACCGGCAGGAAGCCAACGCGCGGCTCTACAAGCAGAAGAACGTGCTGCTCGCCGCGGGGATCGCCGGCCCCGACGAGACGCTTTCCGCCGCCGAGATCGCCGAGCGGTTCGACCAGCGCATCGCCGTGCGCGCGCTCGAGGTCGCCTCCGGCGCGCTGGTGCCGGAGGAGCGCCTCGACGTCCGGGCGTACGACGCGCGCAAGGCGCGCAGCGACCCGAAGCAGTCGCGCGCCGCGCCGCCGAACGCCGCCGGGGTGGGGCGCGTGCCGAACCTCCAGACCGTCTACCTGGTGAAGGGCGAGCACATCGGCATCGAGCAGGTGGTGCTCCCCATCGAGGGCATGGGCATGTGGGGCATGGTCTACGGCTTCCTCTCGATGGACCGCGACGGCAACACCGTGCGCGGGATCACCTTCTACGAGCAGAAGGAGACGCCCGGCCTGGGCGGGGAGATCGCCAACCCGCGCTGGCAGGCCCTGTGGATCGGGCGCAAGGCCTACGACGCGGCCTGGGAGCCGAGACTCGCCATCATCAAGGGGCGCGCCGGACCGCCCGAGCAGGACCCGCACAAGGTCGACGGCCTCTCGGGGGCGACGATCACAAGCGTCGGCATCTCGCACGTGGTGCGCTTCTGGCTCTCGGGCGAAGGCTATGCGCCGTACCTCAAGCGCCTGCGCGAAGGAGGCAAGTCGTGAGCGCCGCAGCCCCCGTCTTCGGCAAGCGCGAGCGCGCCGCCCTCCTCGAGCCGATCGTCGCCACCAACCCGGTGTCGGTCCAGGTGCTCGGCATCTGCTCGGCGCTCGCGGTCACCACCGGCCTGGACAAGGCGGTCGTCATGGGGATCGGCGTGATGTTCGTGGCGGGCCTCGCCAACGTCGCGGTGAGCCTGGTGCGCAACCACACGCCCAACGCGATCCGGATCATCGTGCAGCTCGCGGTCATCGCCTCGCTCGTGATCGTGGTCGACCAGGTGCTCAAGGCGTACCTCTACGAGCTGTCGCTCGAGCTCTCGGTCTTCGTGGGCCTCATCATCACCAACTGCCTGGTGATGGGACGCGCGGAGGGCTTCGCGATGCAGAACCCGCCGTGGCGCTCGTTCCTCGACGGCCTGGGCAACGGCGCGGGCTACGCCCTGGTGCTGGTGGTGATCGCTTTCTTCAGGGAGTTGCTGGGCGCGGGCCGGCTCTTCGGCCAGGTGGTGCTGCCGCTCGCCGCCGACGGCGGCTGGTACGAGCCCAACGGGCTCATGCTGCTCGCGCCGTCGGGCCTCTTCATCCTCGCCCTCCTCGTCTGGCTGCAGCGCACGCTGCAGCCCAGGCTGCGCGAGAAGGACTGATGGAATACTACCTGTCCATCCTGCTGCGCTCCATCTTCCTCGAGAACATGGCGCTCGCCTTCTTCCTCGGCATGTGCTCGTTCCTCGCGTGCTCGCGCAAGGTGAACACCGCGCTCGGGCTGGGCATCGCGGTGGTGTTCGTGCAGACGCTCACCGTGCCGATCAACAACCTCATCCTGCGCAACCTCCTCCAGGAAGGCGCGCTGGCGGGCGTCTCGCCGGCGCTCGCGGGCGTGAACCTCACGTTCCTCTCCTTCATCGTCTTCATCGGCACCATCGCCGCCGCGGTGCAGATCGTGGAGATGACCATGGACCGCTTCCTGCCCGCGCTCTACTCCACGCTCGGCGTCTTCCTGCCGCTCATCGCGGTCAACTGCGTGATCCTCGCCGGCTCGCTCTTCATGCAGGAGCGCAACTACGCGCTCGGCGAGAGCGTGGTCTTCGGGCTGGGCTCGGGCCTGGGCTTCGCGATCGCGATCGTGGCGATGGCCGCGATCCGCGAGAAGCTGCGCTACTCCGACGTGCCGCTGGGCCTGCGCGGGCTGGGCATCGCGCTCGTGACCGCCGGGCTCATGTCGATGGCCTTCATGCTGTTCTCGGGAATCCAGCTATGACGGAAATCCTCGCCGGCATCGCCATGTTCACCACCGTGATCCTCGCCCTGGTGGCGGTGCTCCTGGGCGCGCGCAGGAAGCTCGTGCACTCGGGCGAGGTGACCATCCGCGTGAACGACGACGCGTCGAAGTCGCTGAAGGTCGCCGCCGGGGACACGCTGCTCGGCACGCTCGCCGGGCAGAAGATCTTCATCCCCTCGGCCTGCGGCGGCAAGGGCGCGTGCGGGGTGTGCGACGTCGTGGTGAAGGAAGGCGGCGGGTCGCTCCTGCCCACCGAGACCGGCTACATCAGCCGCGGCAAGGCCGCGCGCGGCCACCGCCTCGCCTGCCAGGTGAAGGTGAAGCGCGACATGTCGATCGAGCTCGAGGCGCACATCTTCGACGTGCGCAAGTGGCGCTGCAAGGTGGTCTCGAACCGCAACGTGGCGACCTTCATCAAGGAGCTGAAGCTGCAGCTTCCGGAAGGCGAGGAAGTGCCCTTCCGCGCCGGCGGCTACGTGCAGATCGAGTGCCCGCCGCACACCGTCGAGTTCCGCAGCTTCGACATCGAGGAGCCCTTCCGCGGCGACTGGGACAAGTTCGACCTGTGGCGCTTCCGCTCGGTGGTCCCCGAGCGCATCGAGCGCGCCTACTCGATGGCGAACTTTCCGCTCGAGAAGGGCATCCTGCTCTTCACCATCCGCATCGCCTTCCCGCCGGGCTACGACGCGGCCATCCCCCCGGGGATCATGAGCTCGTGGGTCTTCAACCTGAAGCCGGGCGACGAGGTGACGGTATCGGGCCCGTTCGGCGAGTTCTTCGCGCGCGAGACCGAGAAGGAGATGTGCTTCATCGGCGGAGGCGCGGGCATGGCGCCGATGCGCTCGCACATCTTCGACCAGGTGAAGCGCCTGCACAGCAAGCGCAAGATGACCTTCTGGTACGGAGCCAGGAGCCTGCGCGAGGCCTTCTACGTGGAGGAGTTCGAGCAGCTCGCGCGCGACAACCCCACCTTCTCGTGGCACCTCGCGCTCTCCGAGCCCCTGCCCGAGGACAACTGGACCGGGCCCACGGGCTTCATCCACAACGTGCTGCGCGAGACCTACCTCAAGGACCACCCCGCGCCCGAGGACATCGAGTACTACATGTGCGGGCCCGGCGTCATGAACAAGGCGGTCATCGCCATGCTGCTCGACTTGGGCGTGGACCGCGAGAACATCCTGCTGGACGACTTCGGCTGAGGGCGACCCCAATGACCTTCCACACCATCGAGCACGTGATCCGCGACCGCGGCAGCGACGTCCTCTACAGCGTGCCGGCCTCCGCGCAGGTCTCCGAAGCCGTGAGGGCGATGGCCGAGAACGAGGTCGGCGCCATCCTCGCGATGACCGAGGACGGCCTGGTCGCCGGCATCTTCAGCGAGCGCGACCTGCTGATGCGCGTGGTGAACGCGGGCCTCGACCCCGCGAAGACGCCCGTGTCGATGGTGATGACGCGCGACGTCCAGTTCGTCTCGCCCGGCACCACGCTCGAGGCCGCGCTCGCGCTCATGTACGTGCAGCGCTTCCGCCACCTGCTGGTGATCGACGGCCCCAGGGTCCACGGCGTGGTCTCCATGCGCGACCTCGCCTACCAGATGATCCGCCACGGCGAGGGCCGCCTTGAAGCGGCCGTGAGAGGCGCCAAATGACTCGCGAAGGAAAGGGCAAGGCCATGCACCCCACGTTCTCCCCGAAGCGTCGCACCCTCCTCGCCGGTGCTGGCGCCCTTGCGCTCGCCGCCGCGGGCGGATGGGCCTGGCAGCGGCGCAACCTTCCTGCGGGCGTTCACGTCCTGCAGGGCCCGACGATGGGCTCGAGCTGGACGGTGAAGCTCTTCGCGCCCGGGCTCGATGCGGGCGGGCTCGCCGAAGCGCGCGCCGCCATCGATGGCGCGCTCGGCGCAGTCGTGGCCCGCATGTCGACGTTCGACCCGGGCTCGGAGCTCTCGCGCTTCAACCGCCACGCCACCGACCGCCCCTTCGCCCTTTCGCCGGACACGTTGCGCGTGCTCGAGTCCGCACATTCCGTGAGCCTCGCCTCGAAGGGCGCCTTCGACGTCACGGTGGCGCCGGTCGTGGACGCCTGGGGATTCGGCCCGCACGGCGGACGCGCGAAGCCTTCCGATGCGGACCTCGCGGTGGCTCGCGCGACCGTAGGCTGGCAGGCGCTCGATCTCGACCGCATGGCGGCAACGGTGGCCAAGGCGCACCCGGCGGTGGCGATCGACCTGTCGGGCATCGCGCAGGGCTATGGCGCGGACCGTGTCGCCGACGCGCTCGACGCGCTCGGCATCGCCGATTACCTGGTGGACATCTGCGGCGAGATCCGCACCCGCGGCCTGAATGCCGCGCGGCAACCGTGGCGGCTCGGCATCGAGCGCCCGGACGCGCCGCAGCGCCAGGCACACCGCATCGTGCCGCTCTCCGGCCAGGCGCTCGCCACCTCGGGCGACTACCGCATCTACTTCGAGGACGCCGGCCAGCGCTACTCGCACGAGATCGATCCGGCGACCGGCGCGCCCGCGCGCCATGCCCTCGCCTCGGTCTCCGTAGTGACGAGCGATGCCACATCGGCCGACGCGTGGGCCACGGCGCTCTTCGTGCTCGGCCCGCGGGCCGGCCACGCGCTCGCCACCTCCCTCGGCCTCGCCGCCTACTTCATTGAACGCGCCGCCAACGGGCTCGTCGAACGGGAGACCCCCGCCTTCGCGACCCTCGGCTCGCGGAGGGCCTGACCATGGACGAATTCCTCATCCTCGTGACCGCCGCCATCATCCTCGTCGCCTCGGCGATGGGGGCGATGGCGATCGGGGTGATCTTTCGCCGGCCGTGCCTGAAAGGCTCGTGTGGCGGCGTCGGCGCGTGTCCGGATTGCCCGAATCGGCAAGCCGAATAGTCCCTCTTCTGCGCCCACGACCCTCTCTCGACGCTCGAGCAGCTAAAGCCGTCGATCGACGGGGTCGCTCTCCAGGAAATGCGTGCCCGACAGCAAGGCCTGGTCGAGATAACGCCGCCGGTAGGTATCGAACGGGACGTCGTCGTCGGCCTCCATTCGGCGCGCTTGCGCAAGCGACTCGGCCGCGAGCGTCTCGTATCGCTCGCTCGCCGAAGGCCCGAGCGGCGGATCGGTCAGCGCATCGCGATGGCGCCGGGACTGCGCGAGAACGAAATCCGGAAACGATCGACCATGGTCTTGCTCGACCGCGCGCAGGACGCGAGCCGACGGCAGGGTGTCGGGATTTCGCAGGGCCGCCTCCGACGCACGGAGCACGCGGGCGTAACCCGCGCCGCCGAACGCGCGATCGAGCGCCGCGGCGATGGGCTCGCACTGCCGCAGCAGCGCGCTCCCCCATTCCGCCGGAGTGACCTGCTCGCCGGCGCGGTCCAGTCTTGTTCCCGGATCGCGCCCCGCCTCCGCGACCGACCGTTGATTGACCGCGGTCGCACGGATCTCGGCGGGAGAGTCCCGCGGGCTGTCGGCGAGCAGGCAATGGAGCAGGAAGACGTCGAGCAGGCGAATCGCGTCGGCGTCGATGCCGACGGGCATGAAAGGATCGACGTCCAGGCACCGGACCTCGACGTACTCGATGCCGCGACGCCCAAGCGCATGCAGGGGCCGCTCTCCCCGGCGGATGGTTCGCTTGGGCCGGATCGTGCCGTAGAACTCGTTCTCGATCTGCAGCAGCGCGGTGGATAGCTGCCGGAACTCGCCGCCCTCCTCCAGGCCGATCGCCTCGTAGGGTGGATACGGCACCCGCATCGCGCGATCGAGCGCCGCCGCGTAGCCGGCCAGGTCGTTGAAGCTGACGGCGAGATCGGACTGGGCTTCGCTCTGGTAGCCGAGCCGCCCCATCCGAAGCGACGTCGCCCCGGGCCCGAACAGGGTCCCGGTTCCCCAGGCCTGCAGCGCATGGGCCCGATTACCGACGAACGAGGCGCAGGCCGCGGGCGAGGTTCCCAGGAGCAGGAGCAGCAGCCAGGCGTGGCGCCTGAAATTGCGGATCAATCCCATGTAGCGCGCGTCCGGATACAGCTCGAGGGAATACGAGCTTGCCTCGAACGCGTGCAGCGCCGGCCACGCCTCGACGGGCACGGAGAAGTTGTAGTGAATGCCGGAGACGACCTGCATGCGCCGCCCGTAGCGGTGGGAGAGCCCCATCCGGTAGATGAACTTCATCCGGCCGAGGTTGGAATCTCCGTAGCGTGCGATCGGAATGCTCTCGTCGGCGGGCAGCTTGCACGGCAGGCTCGCGCCCCAGACGAGCTCGTCACCGAGGCTCCGATAGACCACCTGGTGCAATTCGGCGAGCTCGGCCAGGCACGCGTCGACATCGGCGTGCACGCCGGTGATGAGCTCGAGCTGGGCCTCGCTGAAATCGGTGGTGATGCGCGGATGAGTCAGCGCCGAGCCCAGGCCGGCCGGATGCGGGGTGCTCGCGAGGGTTCCGTCCGGGCGCACCCGCAAGCCCTCCTTCTCGATCCCGCGCCGGAGCCCCCGCAGAATCGCGGGCGCAAGCACCTGCACGCGCCGCTCGATGTCAGGCTCACGCATCTGCGCATCTTCGCACGCCGCGTGTAGTCGCCCGCCTCGATCGGGCTTGAGGTGGATCAACCCGGCCCGGTCCGGGGAGCCGATGATCTCCTGAACGTACGTCAAGCGCACGGCGAAGGACTTCGGGGACGTGCGCCGTTGGGTGGAGCGCTGGAACACCTCGCTCTCGCTGCGCTGGGACCCCCAGGAAGTCGTCTCCCTGAGATAGCCGCCTCCCCCGCCGACCGTTGATTCAGATCAACCCGTGGGGGTCGTCCGGGCCCTACCGTGGGGTCAATGAACCCGTATTTCGCATTCCTCCTCTACCTCGGCGCGATCCTGAGCTTCGTGGCGGTGACGCTCGCCATGAACCGCTACCTCGGCCCGAAGCCCGTGCAGACGGCGCTGAAGATGGAGCCCTTCGAGTGCGGGGCCACGCCGGTGGACTCGCGCAACGTGCGGCCGGTCGCGGTCAAGTACTACGGCATCGCCATCGCCTTCGTGCTCTTCGACCTGGAGACCGTGTTCCTGGTCCTCTGGGCCCTCGCCGCCAGGCCGCTCACGGACTTCATGGCGGCGACCTTCGTCCTCTTCACCGTGCTGCTGGTGCTGATCCTGCTCTACGTGTACAAGGCGCGCCTGGTCGAGGCGGTGTCCGAATAACATGGCCATTGCCCCCGCGACGATCCCGATCCACCCCGCCGCGAAGCCCGGGCACACCGGCTTCGAATACCTCACCAGCAAGAAGGACGAGCTGGTCGGCTGGGCGCGCAAGTTCTCGCTCTTCCCCTACCCCTTCGTGACGGCGTGCTGCGCCATGGAATTCATGGCGGTGAGCTCCACGCCCTACGACACCGACCGCTTCGGCGCCGCGCTGCCGCGCTTCTCGCCGCGCCAGTCGGACCTGCTCATGGTCGTGGGCACGATCACCCACAAGCAGGCGCCGATCCTGCTCAAGGTCTACGAGCAGATGTGCGAGCCCAAGTGGGTGATGGCCTTCGGCGCCTGCGCGACCAGCGGCGGCTTCTACCAGAACTACGCGGCGGTGGCGGGGATCGACAAGATCATCCCCGTGGACATCTACGTGCCCGGCTGCCCGCCGCGGCCCGAGACCGTGATCGACGCGATCATGAAGCTGCAGGAGCGCATCGCCGGCGACCGCCATCCCATCCTCACCGACAAGTTCTGATGACGCGCGAAGCCATCCTTCCGACGCCCCTGCCGCCGAGCCTCGAGATCCCGGCCGCGGAGCTGCTCGCCACGGCGCGGGCCCTGAAGGCGCAAGGCCGCTTCGACATGCTGCTCGACGTGACCGCGGTGGACTGGCCCGGGCGCGATCTCCGCTTCGACGTGGTCTGGCACTTCTATTCCACCATCACCTTCGCGCGCGTGCGCGTGAAGACGCGCGTCGCCGAAGCCGATCCCGCGGTCGACTCGCTCCTGCCCCTCTACGGCTCGGCGCTCTTCATGGAGCGCGAGTGCCACGAGATGTACGGCATCGCCTTCCGCGGCCATCCCGACCTGCGTCCCATCCTGCTCTACGAGGGTTTCGTCGGCCACCCGCTGCGCAAGGACTACCCGATCCGGCTCGAGCAGCCGCTGGTCGTATACAGGAAAGAGACCCTCTCCCCGGCCCTCTCCCAAGGGAGAGGGAGCGCTTCTACCCCCTCCCTTGGGAGGGGGCAGGGGGAGGGTCAATGACCATGGACACGCATCTTCCCAACCCCATCCGCCCCGCCTTCGGGCCGGCGGATGTCGACGGCAACGTCGTGGTGAGCATCGGCCCCTCGCACCCCGCGACCCACGGCACGATCCAGATGATCGCGGCCCTCGACGGCGAGCGCGTGAAGCGCGTCGACGTCCACTGCGGCTACCTGCATCGCGGCTTCGAGAAGGAATGCGAGGCGCACACCTGGCATAACCTGATTCCCTTCGTCGACCGGCTCAACTACTGCTCGGGGCTCATCAACAACTTCGCCTACTGCGAGGCGGTCGAGAAGCTGATGGGCGTGGAGATGACGCCGCGCACCAAGTACCTGCGGACACTCCTCTCG
>Ga0307505_10003281_pt1 | contig 10289 bp, 8 predicted proteins | sample 23_S_MG_FD_202183 | JGI IMG/M metagenome (GOLD analysis project Ga0307505, IMG submission 202183) | Soil microbial communities from Populus trichocarpa stands in riparian zone in the Pacific Northwest, United States - 23_S | ecosystem: Environmental > Terrestrial > Soil > Riparian zone > Trees... | reverse complement strand
CCTGGCCCGTCGGCGGATCGGGCAGCAGCCACTCGGAATTGCCGAAGGCGTTCTTGCCCACGCGCGGCGGCGCCTCGCCTTCGAGCAATTGACCCTGCTGCGGGGCGAGGCCCCAGACCAGCCAATGGCAGAAAGGCTCGTCGGAAGGTGAGTCCGGATCCTCGACCACCAGCGCCAGCTCCTGCGAGCCTACGGGCGGTGCGCTCCATTCGAGCGGCGGGGCGACTGAGTCCTCCTCTTCGGCGGTAAAGCTCGGGTCGAGTTCCTCGCCGTCCCCGAACGCCGCCGAGCGCAGGCGGAAGCTCTCGCGATGGAGCATGTCCTCGCCGCCGAGCCGCGCGACCGCGAGCCTGGCGTGCCCGGCCCGCGCACCGGGCAACACCTCGCCGAGCCAAGCGGGGACTTGATCGAGCATTCGGAGCCACTTCTCGCATTTACGCTGTGAACAGGCGCCCGGCTGTGCCCGCTCCCCCCGAGGATGGCAAGGCCGCTCCCAGCGGTTTCTGTCGATGATTTCCACCGAGACGATCCGGGGATGGCGAAATGTCGCACCGGCGAGGCGACTTGCCTCGATCCGAGTGGGCCGATAGGTTGCCGGCGGGTCGTAAGGTTTACTGAATTGACGGGACTGGTTTATTCGATTCGCCGCGGGAAGTTCGCCCTCGTTGCCGGATGCATGGCTATGCTCGCCGCCTGTGGCGGAGGCAGCAGCGGGGGTGGCGGCGGATCGCCGACGGGCGGAGTCACGCCGACTCCCACCCCGGCTCCGCCGGCAACCGCGAGTTGCACGTTGCGCGCGCGCCAGGACTGGGTGCTTGCCCAACTCAACGAATGGTACCTGTTCCCGACGCTGTTCAACGCCGCGGCCAATCCCGCGAGCTACGGCAACATAGACGACTACATCGACGCGCTGGTCGCCCCCGCGCGCGCGCAGAGCCGTGATCGCTATTTCACCTACGTGACCTCGATCGCCGAGGAGAACGCCTTTTACCAACAGGGCGAGACGGCGGGGTTCGGCATCCGCCTCAGCTATGAGGGCGGGCGGGTGATGGTGATCGAGGCGTTCGAAGGCGCGCCGGCGCTGGCCGCGGGCGTCGACCGCGGCACCGAACTGCTGCAGATCAACGGGCAGCCGGTCAGCAGCCTGATGGCCACGGGGGGCGCCTCGGCGGTGATCCAGGCGCTCGGACCCAACACCGTCGGCACCAACCGCGCGTTCGTGGTCCGCGATCCCTCGGGCGTCGAGCGCACGGTGTCGCTGGCCAAGGCCGAATACGACATCGATCCTGTGTCCGACCGCTACGGGGCGAAGATCCTCACCGACGGCGCGCGCCGGGTCGGCTACCTCAACCTGCGCAACTTCATCGCCACCGCCGACCCGAACCTGCGTGCCGCCTTTGCCCTGTTCAAGGCGCAGGGAGTGACCGAGCTGATCGTCGACCTGCGTTACAACGGCGGCGGGCTGATCTCGATCGCCGAGCTGTTCGGCGACCTGGTGGGCGCCGGCCGCACCGGGCAGATCTTCGACTACATCACCTTCCGCGATTCGAAGTCGAACCAGAACGAGAGCTACGCCTTCCGCGCCCAGCCCGAGGCGATCCAGCCCACGCGGATTGCCTTCATCGGCACCGGCGGAACCGCGTCCGCGAGCGAGATGGTGATCAACGGCATGGTCCCCTATCTCGGCGCCAGCCTGGCGCTCGTCGGCAGCAACACGTACGGCAAGCCGGTCGGACAGATCGCGCTCGACCGGCCGGCCTGCGACGATCGCCTCCGGGCGGTGGCGCTCAAGGTCGAGAACGCCGACCGCCAGGGTGAGTACTACACCGGCCTCGCGGCGACGGTTCCGAACACCTGCCGCGCGAGCGACGACTTCACGCACCAGCTCGGCGATCCCGACGAGGCCATGGTCCGCGTCGCGCTCGACTTCCTCGCCGGGCGCAGCTGCACGGCGATCGGCGCGGTCACCACGCAGGCAGTGGGCGTCCGCGAGCTGTTGCGCCCCGAACGGCCGTCGAAGACGACCGACCTGGAAGTGCCGGGCGCTTACTGACGGCCCGCCGGAACACCAGGCTGCCGGCGAAGTCGCCGCAGCAGCTTGACTGATGGAACCGGCTTCAGCGCCGCGCCCGGCGGGTCAGCCGAACCGGAACGCCGAGACGGCACCGCCGAGCACCAGCTCGCCGTAATCGTGTCCCCCGCGCGCCTCGGAGGCGCCGGCGGCCACCATCAGCGGGATCAGGTGTTCCTCGCGCGGGTGGCACAGCCGCGCCCAGGGTGCCTCGACCCAGCGCGCAAGCCGCGCAGCCCGCTCCGCCGGGTCGGCTGCCGCGGCGTCGGCGAGCCAGCGGTCGAACTGCCGCGACGGCTCGGCGACCCGCGGATCGCCCATCGCGCGCAGGTTGTGAAAGCTCATGCCCGAGCCGAGGATCAGCACCCCTTCCTCGCGCAGCGGCGTCAGCGCGCGCCCGGCGGCGAGGTGCAGCGCCGGATCGAGCGAGGCGTGGAGCGCCATCTGCACGACCGGTACCTCGCCCGCGGGGAACATGATCTTGAGCGGCACGAACACCCCGTGATCGAACCCGCGACCGGGATCGATCGCCGCGGGCAGGCCGGCGGCGCGCAGCAGCTCGGCACCGCGCTCGGCCAGCCACGGCGCCCCCGGCGCGGGCCAGGTCAGGCGGTAGGTCTCGGGCGGGAAACCGTAGTAGTCGAAGATCAACCCGGGATGGCTCGCCGCCCCGGTGAAGGCGAACGCCGGCGCTTCCCAATGGCCGGAAACCACCAGAATTGCCTTCGGCGGCTCGGGCAGCGTGGCAGGCAGTGCGCGCAGGTAGTCGCCCATCGCGGTCCAGGTGCCGCGCGGGTCGGGCATGAAGAAGCACGGCCCGCCGCCGTGCGGGATGAACAGCGAAGGCTGGATTGCGGTCATCGCCGGTATATGGGGCGGCACGCGCGCGCCTCCAGTGTCACGGATGTTCCTGCCCCTCGAACGGTTGCCGCTCGGTCCAGCCGCAGCCGTTGCGCAGATCGCCGCCGATCCCGAGCGTGATCGTGAACGGATAGCTCCGGTCCGACATGCCGTCGCTGCACGCGGCCGGGGTCACCGTCATCACCAACGCCGCGCCGTCGAGCGATCCGCTGAACGACAGACCCCCGCGCCCGGCGAAGCGCTCGACCGCGATCGTCGCGCCCCCGGGGCTCTCGGGGGTGGTGTAGGTCAGCGCCGTGCCGGTCACCGCACCGCCCCAGAACGGCTCGTTGCCGGTGAACCGCAGCGTCTCGCCCGCGACGATGCCCGCATAAGGCCCGGTCGAGGCCGAATCGGGAATCGCCGCGTCGCCGGCCGGCCCGCGGTCGTCGGTCCCGCCCGGCCGGCAGGCCGCGAGCAGCAGCGCGGCGCATCCCGTGCAGACGGTCCTCGCGGCCATCATGCCCCGCCGGGGCCGGTGCAACCGGGCCGGTTCCCGCCAACGAATCGTCGCGCGCGTCATCGCCGCGCCGAACCAGATTTCAGCGGGCGAGGAAAGCGGCTCTTCACGCTCGCCCGCCCGGCATCGGCCGATCCGGAGCCTAGTTGCCGCTCTCGCCCACGCTGCCCGCGGCGGAAGCACGGCCGGCTGCGAGGATCGTCTGCAGCTCGCGCCCGTCGGGTGGCGAGCCATCGTCGATGCGCTCGACCACGGTGCGTGCGCCCTCGGCCATCCGGCCGCCGTGCGGGCTGTAGGCGATCGGCAGGAAATTGCCCCGTGCCTCCTCGATCCGCCCTTCCGCCAGCTGGTGCGAGGCGAGATTGAGGCGCAGGCCGAGATCGAATGGCGCCAGCTCCGCCGCGCGTTCGAGCCCTTGCACCGCGGTCTCCGGGGGGCGCCGCCCGCTCTCCGCGAAGCTGCGGAAGTAGTAGATCAGCGGCAGCGGGTGATCGTTTTCGAGCTGGTTGAGCGCGACGAACGGCGCGACCGCCGCCCGGTAGGCGGCGACCCGGTCCTCGGCCTCGGCGGCCCGGCGGAACAGCGCGTAGCCCTTCTGCACGTAGGCGTTCACCTGGCTCGGGTCGAGCGCCAGCGCGGCGTCCGCCGCGGCGATCGCCTCGGCGTCGTTGCCGGCGTCGTATTCGGCCTCGGCGAGCGCGGCCAGAACAGCCGGGTCGGCCGGAAAGCGCGCGGCGACCGCGCGCGCCTCGCCGAGCAGCTCGAGCGCCTCCTCGCGGTCGACCCCGCGCCGCGAGCGGACGCGCACCGGCATCATCGCCGCCTCGCCGGCGCTGATCCGGCGCAGGCTGACCGGCGCGATCTCGAGCTGGTCGGGCCGGAAGCGCATCGACAGCATCGTCCGCTGGTCGAGGTAGCGCCGCAGCTCGCCTTCGAGCTGGTCGAGGTCGCCGAACACCGCCTCGGCCGCCTCGCGCGAGTTCTGGCCGCCGGCCATCGCCCGCACGTAGCCACGCAGCTGCCCGCGCCGCTCCGCGTTGAACACGAGGTAGTGATAGAGCACCCAGCTCTTGCCGTAGAACGCATCGTAGTTGTTGTTTGGCGGTCGCTCGTACTTGCTGTCGACGAGGTCGGCCACGCGGATGTTGCGCCCCAGCGCCAGCTCCCAGCCGCGATGCATCGCCGGCATGCCGATGCCGAGCCCGCCGTCGGCGGTGAACTCGGTCGAGGCGAAGAACTCCGCCCCGCCTTCGCCGAACCAGCGCGGGCTCGGGAAGGTGCTGTTCGAGAGCAGGAAGTGGTGCGCGTATTCGTGGAGCAGCGCGATCATCGGGTAATCGGGCTGGCCGTTCCTTGCCTCGACGCGCGGCACGAACGCGACCGAGCCTCCGGCGCGGGGGATGTAGAAGCCGCCGATGTTGCGGCGTCCGATGAGGCGCTCGATCTGGCGCTGGTTCCTGACCATGAACACGGTCACCCGGTTCGACGGGCTCGGCGCAGGCGCCTGGAGCTGGGTGATCACCGCCATGGCCTCGTGGTAGCGCTCGAGCTGCTCGGCGAACTTGCGGATGTCGCGCTCGCTGTCGTCGGCATAGACCACGAAGTGCGCGCTGGAGGCTTCGAACCACTCGGCCTGCGCCGCGCTCGGCAGCACGAGGGCCGCCAGCGTCGCCAGTAGAAACCGCATCAGGCTGCCCCCCCAGGCCGCTCATGTCCCCAAACGATTTCCGGATGTTACTCCCGGAAAGGCGAATGGCAATGGGCAAAGAGGCGCCGCGCGACGTCGCTCGGGCGCCGGCCGCTGCACGGCCGGGCGGGGCGGCGCGTTCGCCGGTCGCTCGAGCGTGCACGTCGCCCCGTCCTCGCCGCTTGGATTGCGCGGCTTAAGGGCCTAGGGTGTCCGCATCCCCGGGGGACCGCGCACGAGCGGTTGAGAGGCGGCTGATGCCGCGACCCGCCGAACCTGATCCGGCTGACACCGGCGTAGGGAGGGAGTTGGCCCGAGAACCAAAGGGTCGCTCTCCCTCCGATTGGAGAGCACTCATGGCCGACATCAATTCCCCCCTCGAAATCGGCGTCACCACCGGCCCGATCCGTGGCAGCCGCAAGATCCACGTCGGCCCGCTGCGCGTGGCGATGCGCGAGATCGACCTCGAGCCGTCGAGCGGCGAGCCGCCGGTGCGGGTCTACGACACCAGCGGTCCCTACACCGACCCCGCCGCCGCGATCGACATCGCCGCCGGCCTTCCCGCACTGCGCCGCGAATGGCAGCTCGCCCGCGGCGACGTCGAGGAATACGCCCCGCGCGACGTCCGCCCCGAGGACAACGGCCAGCTCGGCCCCGACCGCTCGGGCGGCGTCCCCCCGTTCCCCACCGCGCTGCGCCGCCCGCTGCGCGCGAAAGCCGGCGGCAACATCAGCCAGATGCACTACGCCCGCCGCGGGATAATCACCCCCGAGATGGAATACGTCGCCGAGCGCGAGAACCTCGGCCGCGCGAAGCTGATCCAGGAACGCGACGGTCAGGACTGGGGCGCCGAGATCCCCGACCACGTCACCCCCGAGTTCGTCCGCAGCGAAGTCGCCCGCGGCCGCGCGATCATCCCCTCGAACGTCAACCACCCCGAGGCCGAGCCGATGGCGATCGGCCGCAACTTCCTCGTCAAGATCAACGCCAACATCGGCAACTCGGCGGTCGCCAGCGACGTCGCCAACGAAGTCGACAAGATGGTCTGGTCGATCCGCTGGGGCGCCGACACGGTGATGGACCTCAGCACCGGCCGCAACATCCACGACACCCGCGAGTGGATCATCCGCAACAGCCCCGTGCCCATCGGCACCGTCCCCATCTACCAGGCGCTCGAGAAAGTCGGCGGCGTCGCCGAGGACCTCACCTGGGCAATCTTCCGCGACACCCTGATCGAGCAGGCCGAGCAGGGCGTCGACTACTTCACCATCCACGCCGGCGTGCGCCTGCCGTACATCCCGATGACCGCCAAACGCGTCACCGGCATCGTCAGCCGCGGCGGCTCGATCATGGCCAAGTGGTGCCTCGCGCACCACAAGGAGTCGTTCCTCTACGAGCGGTTCGACGAGATCACCGAGATCATGAAGGCTTACGACATCGCCTACAGCCTGGGCGACGGCCTCCGTCCGGGCAGCATCGCCGACGCCAACGACGAGGCCCAGTTCGCCGAGCTCTACACCCTCGGCGAGCTGACCAAACGCGCCTGGGCGCAGGACGTGCAGGTGATGATCGAGGGCCCCGGCCACGTGCCGATGCACAAGATCAAGGCCAACATGGACAAGCAGCTCGCCGCCTGCGGCGAGGCCCCGTTCTACACCCTCGGGCCCTTGGTGACCGACATCGCCCCCGGCTACGACCATATCACCAGCGGCATCGGCGCGGCGATGATCGGCTGGTTCGGCACCGCGATGCTCTGCTACGTCACCCCCAAGGAGCACCTCGGCCTGCCCGACCGCGACGACGTCAAGGTCGGCGTGGTCACCTACAAGCTCGCCGCCCACGCCGCCGACCTCGCCAAGGGCCACCCCGCGGCCAAAGTCCGCGACGACGCCCTCAGCCGCGCCCGCTTCGAATTCCGCTGGCGCGACCAGTTCAACCTGTCGCTCGACCCCGACACCGCCGAGCAGTACCACGACCAGACCCTCCCCGCCGAAGGCGCCAAGACCGCCCACTTCTGCTCGATGTGCGGCCCCAAGTTCTGCTCGATGAAGATCACCCAGGAGGTGCGCGAGTTCGCCGCGCGGCAGAATGCTGGGATGGAGACGTTTGTGGCGGCGGACCCGTCCTCCGAAGCTTCAGCGAAGGAGGAGGAGGAGGAGGCTGAGGCCGGGATGGCGGAGATGAGCGAGAAGTTTCGGGAAGAAGGTGGAGAGATTTACGTGCCCACAGCGGATTAGCGGCCCGACTTCGCGTGCTGACACATGTCTGCTATCCGGAGGGCGAGTGTCGGGAGGGGACGTAAGGCATTGGACGCTGATCATCTGAAAGCATTCTGTGAAGCTGTTGATTCGCAAATGGAACGTCTATTCGCGGATTTATGCTCCGGCATTTCTGCGCGAGAAGATTCTAGGGCGTTTGGCGCAATGATCGAGCGTCGCATCACTGACAATTGGGATAGTGTGTGCAAAGAGATCGGACCGGAGCCTGTGACTGCGCCCGGACGTCGAACGATCTATGATTTCGCATGCAGTGACGTGACCCCCTGATTTTCCTCCACGCGTGATTAGAGTCCGGCCCTGACGGAGGACGGACGAGATGAAGCGCAAGAGGTTCACGGAAGAGCAGATCATCGGCGTGCTGAAGGAAGCCGAGGCGGGAGCGAAGACCGCCGACCTGGCTCGGCGGCACGGTGTGTCGGAAGCGACGATCTACAACTGGAAGTCGAAGTATGGCGGGCTGGAGGTGTCGGAGGCCCGGCGGCTTAAGGAGCTCGAGAGCGAGAACGCCAAGCTGAAGCGGCTGCTGGCCGATGCGATGCTCGACCAGGCTGCGTTGAAGGATCTCCTGGCAAAAAAGTTCTGACGCCCGCCGCCAAGCGGGAAGCTGTAGCCCATCTCCAGGACTGTCACGGGATGAGCGAGCGGCGGGCGTGCCGTGTCATCGATGCCGATCGCAAGAGCGTGCGTTACCGTTCCACGCGGGACGACGATGCCGCGCTTCGCGAGAAGCTGCGCGAGTTGGCCAACCAGCGTCGCCGGTTCGGCTATCGCCGTCTGCATATCCTGCTGCGCCGGGAGGGCGTGATGATCAACCACAAGAAGGCCCAGCGGCTCTATCGGGAGGAAGGGCTGGCCGTCAGGCGACGACGCAGCCGCAGGCGTGCTGTGGGCACGAGGGCGCCTGCTCCGGTGCTGGCCCTGCCGAACCAGCGCTGGAGCCTGGACTTCGTGCACGACCAGATAGCGTCGGGCCGGCGGTTCCGCGTGCTCAACGTGGTCGACGACGTGACCAGGGAGTGCCTGCGGGCGGTGCCGGACACGTCGATCTCGGGTCGGCGGGTGGTGCGGGAGCTCTCGGAACTGATCGCCGAACGGGGCAAGCCGGGCATGATCGTCAGCGACAATGGCACGGAGCTGACCAGCAACGCGGTGCTCGCATGGTGCGGCGAGATCGGCGTGGAGTGGCACTACATCGCGCCCGGCAAGCCGATGCAGAACGGCTATGTCGAGAGCTTTAACGGACGGATGCGCGACGAGCTGCTCAACGAGACGCTGTTCCTCAGTCTTGCCCATGCCCGCGTCGAGATCGCCGCCTGGGTAGAGGACTACAACCGGGAGAGACCGCACTCGTCACTTGGATACGCAACACCGGCGGCGTTCGCCGCCGAACTGGATAAGCAATGGCCTGCTTCGCTACGCCCTACGGGCTCCACTGCGCAGCCCATTGCTTCAACCGCGCTCATGCGCAACAAAACCGCTCGGCTCTAATCCCAGCTGGAGGAAAGCTGGGGGTCACGTCAAGTTCAAGACAATTGGCCTCCGGTAATCCGGGGGTGGTTCAAGTCATCGGTCCGGCGCTCACTGAAAGCTACGCTTCACTGCCGACGGGGGACATTCCCAAGCTGCACCGAGCATGAGTCCAAGGCTCGTGAGTCAGTTGCCGTGGTATTCCCGGTACCAGCGCACGAAATTGGGCACGCCGACTTCGATGGTAGTTGTCGGCTGATACTCGACGGCGCGCCGAATGGCGTCAATGTCCGCGTATGTGCGCTGCACGTCGCCATCCTGCATCGGCAGCAACTCGAGTTCCGCCTTGCGTCCGCATTCCTGTTCTAGAATTTCGACCACCTTCATTAGGTGCTCGGACTGATAATTGCCGATGTTGTAGAGCGCATGCGGCTTGAGACTTCCGCCGGCTTTGATTTTGCCATCATCGCCGGGAGGACTGTCGAGGCACCCCACAATCCCCGACACTATGTCGTCGATGTAGGTGAAATCACGCCACATCTCACCGTCGTTAAATACCGGGATCGGTTCTCCCGCCAGAATCTTGCGGGTAAAGATCCACATCATCATGTCTGGCCTACCCCAAGGCCCGTAGACCGTGAAAAAACGCAGGCCAGTTAGCGGCAGTCGATAGAGATTGGCGTAAGTCTCGCTCATCAACTCGTCAGCCTTCTTCGTGGCCGCGTACAGTGAAAGCGGGTGATCAACGCGATCCTCGACCGAGAATGGCAGCTTTGTGTTTCCACCGTAGACCGAGCTTGAGCTGGCGTAGACCATGTGGCGAACGTTTCGATGACGCGCCGTCTCGAGTAGATTGAGATGACCTACCAGGTTCGCTTGCACATAGGCGTGCGGGTTTTCGATCGAGTAGCGCACGCCAGCCTGAGCTCCCAAGTGCACAATTGCATCGAACTCGTGGCTAGCCAGCGCCTCGGTTAGGTCGTCCATGTCGGCAAAATCGACATGCATGAAGCTAAAGCGGCTTCCTCCCTTCGTGATCAAATGATCGCGCCGGTCCTCCTTGAGGGACACCGTGTAGTAGTCGTTGAGGTTGTCGATACCGACCACAGTGTCGCCCCGTTCGAGCAAACGGTACGCCGTTGAAAAGCCGATGAAGCCGGCGGCCCCGGTAATTAATATTTTCATCGCAGATTCTCTTACAGTGTCCAGTCAGCAGCGCCGTCCAGCACCCCTTTCAAGTCTGCCAGTTCGCCCCCGGGCGCCACCAAAGCGCGCAATCCCTCAGCACCCAACGTCAAGTAGGCGCGGTGGGGAACTGCGAGCACGACCAGGTCATATTTCCCGTCCAGTGCTGAGTCGTCGAGATCAAGACCGTACTCGTGAGCGGCTTCATCCGCGTCGGCAATGGGATCGTGAACCGTAACT
>Ga0307505_10003280_pt1 | contig 10295 bp, 10 predicted proteins | sample 23_S_MG_FD_202183 | JGI IMG/M metagenome (GOLD analysis project Ga0307505, IMG submission 202183) | Soil microbial communities from Populus trichocarpa stands in riparian zone in the Pacific Northwest, United States - 23_S | ecosystem: Environmental > Terrestrial > Soil > Riparian zone > Trees... | reverse complement strand
GTCCGGCGGCTGGAGATCCGCGATCAGTCCCCATTCAAATCGCGACCGCAACCGTTCCTCGATATCGGGCATGTCTTTCGGAAAGCGATCGCTTGAGAGGACGAGCTGCTTATGCGCTTCATACAGAGCATTGAACGTGTGGAAGAATTCCTCCTGTGTGCGCTCCTTGCCGGCCAAGAATTGAATGTCGTCAATCATCAACATGTCGATATGACGATACCGTTTCCGCAAATCCATCATCTTGTCGTATCGGATGGAGTTAATGACCTCGTTCGTAAATTGCTCGGTCGTGAGATAGGCGATCCGGAGATCGGTTCGCTCTGCCACATAGTTTCCAATGGCATTCAAGAGATGCGTCTTCCCCAGACCAGTATCTCCATAGATAAACAATGGGTTATAGGCTTTGGCCGGCTGTTCGGCAACCGCCATACAGGCGGCATGGGCAAACTGGTTACCTGCGCCTACAACGAAATTCTTGAATGTATACTTGGGGTTGAGCTGGATTCCCCGTTTCGACCGAGGACCGGTGTTTTGGCGACTCGTTGCAGCGGTACTCCCACTATTCTCAGGCTGTCTTGACGCCTGTTTATGGGAGATCACGAAGGTGATCGCGGTTTCTTCCCCACCCCTGGCAGCAGAGACGGCTTCAGCTAGAAGAGGTCCGTAATGCTGGCTTAACCAGTCCCCAAAAAACTTATTTGGAACGCCTAGTTGAGCTGTGGAGTCCTCAATCAGCTCAAGGTGAACCGGTGTAAACCACGTATCGTAAACTTGTTTTGGCACTTTCCCTTGGATATACACCAAGGTCTCTTGCCACACATTTAGACTAGTCATAATCTCTGTATCATTCCTCATACACAGACTTATTCACACCTGTTGATAACCTGGTTCTTTGTATAGTCTTCCTTTTGTAAGCGCGGTCATTATCAGACCTTGGATAGATCACGACACTTGTCTTTATCTGAATCCCCACAGAGTATGGACTCTGCATGCAGGGGTTACCAAGAGTCAACCCTCAACTTTATCCACAAAGACATTAGTAAAGGAAACCAGAAGATTCAATTCGTTAATCTCGATTCACAGTATCCACCGAGCCTACTCTTACTCCTACTCCTACGACGATCTTTCTTCAATACATAATATTTTCGGATAAGAGCTGGCAATACACCTATACGACAACGATGTGTTCGGACGAGAAAACTTTCTCGACAAGCTCATCATAGTTCATTGTCGGATGTGAAAATTCAATTGCCGTTTCCTCAGTAGTGACCACAGATGCGTTCACTGAAGACGGGACTCTTGATACTGGCTGCTCAACAAAAACGACATCCATCTGTGCATCGGTACCTCGAAAGATCGCGGAAGAGATGCGATCTGGATGTTGTCGAAGAATATAGAGTGTTGTACCCATATTCACACAAGATAAATGTCTTAAAAAATCAGACTTCTGTCGGCCGATTGAACCAACCGTCTGATCTCATCAGGTGTTCGAGTCGTCACGGAAAAATCATCAGACCACGCATCCATTGCCGTCCCTGCCTCGACGATAAAAGGGACGGATAAATGTTTAAAGGAGGGGAGATATTTTTCAAGCACGTCGCCGTCAATGATCTCTTCTGTATCTTCCTTCAGGAGTATGGAAGCACGACCCAGAAGCACGACAGTCGTCTCATGGTCTCCAGCACAAAGCCCCAGCGCTATGCGAAGGGCTTCTACAGGACGAGCCGTCACACAAGGATCTTCCGAAATAACCACCGCGATGCGTTTCGACATAGACAGGCAACCGCAGTGACAGAAATTTCTTATGTGAAGGCGAGAAAGCGATCACAGCCATCAATAATTCCCGACAGCACAACGAGACCGGATAACGAAACCCTCGAATCGATCGTGGTTGTCAACACACCATGTTGTTGGCAGCCATAGGCACAGACTGACATCTTCACTCCGGCATCGATCAGTCCGAGATAGCGTTGATCCACAGCTGTCTTTACCCCTTCATCAATCAGGTAGAGATAGACATCGACTCCCTTGCGTAAAGCCGCCTGAGCCAGCTGGACAACCGTCTCAACACTGGGATGAGATGGGGGTGTGGATAACAAGAGACCCAGCTTACGAACGGCCATAGTTATAAACCAAAAGACGTCAATACAATCAATCTCTTATGAAGTAAATGATTCGCGAGCCTACGAGCTTTTTTATTCAAAGTCAACAGCAAAAATTAGACTAATTATGAAGGGAATTTACGGGATTTCAGGAGGGAGGAGAGGCCGGTCAGAGGGAGCTCTTCTTGCGCCTTCGATTCGAGGTTGCGAAGAATGACAGAGCCACGAGCTGCCTCGTCATCGCCAAGGAGAATGGCATAACGGCACTTCGATCGATCAGCTTGGCGAAGGTGAGCCTTGAGGGTCGTGGCGCGATAGTCGCATTGAGCTGAAAGTCCGATTCTACGGAGTTCATCGAGCAGCACAAGTCCAAACTGAGTTCCTTTCTCTCCAAAAGCCGCGACATAGTAGAGACTCTCATGTAACGAGGACAGTGATGCCTCAGGGAGCATCAACGACACACGTTCAAGGCCAAGCGCAAATCCTACGGCAGGGACAGAGGGGCCGCCGAGCGTTTCCACTAAACCGTCATACCGGCCGCCGGCACCTACTGCGTTCTGAGCCCCTAAATGATTCGAGGTAATTTCAAAACTTGTCAAACAATAGTAGTCGAGCCCCCGCACTAAACGAGAATTGAGTCGATAGGGGATTCCAATTGCCGAGAGACCTGCAAGGACCTGATCAAAATGTACACGAGCCTCAGGAGAGAGATGGTCGGTCAGCTTAGGCGCTGACTCAGTCGCAGCCCGACAGTCCGGCACCTTACAATCCAACACCCGCAAGGGATTTGTCTCCATGCGACGCCGACAATTTGCACAGAGGAGGGATTCCTGCTGTGAGAGAAACGCGAGCAGGATGGGCTTGTACGCTGCGCGGTCGCCGGAGCTTCCCAGACTATTGATTTCCAGTGTCAGGTCCGGCAGAGACAGATCAGACAACAGACGCCAGAGCAGCGCAATGACCTCGACATCTGCGCGAGGATCCGATGTGCCGAACGATTCGGCTCCGAATTGATGGAACTGCCTGAGGCGCCCCGCCTGCGGCCGCTCATGACGAAACATCGGCCCGAGATAAAAATACTTCTGTGGGAGCGGATCGGCAGCCCGATTGTGCTCGATGAAGGCGCGGACTGTGCCGGCTGTTCCTTCCGGGCGCAAGGTCAATGAGGTTCCATCCCGGTCTGGAAAGGTGTACATCTCCTTCTCGACGATGTCTGTCGCCGCGCCGATGCTCCGCGCAAAGAGCGCGGTGAGCTCGAAGATGGGAATACGGATTTCCTGATATCCATAACAGAGCGCCCAGCGCCTTGCCGCATCCTCGATGAAGCGCCATCGAGGGGTCTCCTCGGGAAGAATATCTTTGACGCCTTTGATGCCCTTGATCGTATCCATATTCAGCGATTATCGCGAAAGATTCGGGACTATAACGACGGGGTACCGGCAAGTCAACGCAGGTTGAAGTCGGTCGTTCGCGAAAACGAAAGGTCGGAGATTTTGCCGCTTCATGAGGAACATCAGATGAGGAACTCCGGGCCTTCTTGCACCAACTGACGTGCGGGCGTATAGTTCGCGGCCTATCTGCCGTTTGGAGATCTTTCATGAGTACAGATCAACCGACCCGCCGGGTCATCGCGCTTGCACCGATGCCGCCGGAGAAATCCGCCTATGCGCTGGCCCGGTACAGCCGCTCACCCGACTCAATCGAGGACAGCCTCCGGTGGGTGCACGGACATTCTGCCGAAAAGTTCTGGGATCAGTTCTACTTCGACTACGGCCATGCCTCGATTGCCGATCTCGGCCATGTCATAATCTGTTTCGAGGACATCTCCGAACTCGCAGCGATTCGACTCGAAGACGAGCCATTATGGGATGGCCAGGCGAAATCCAGCCGGTATCAGAACTTTGCGTCCGGCGGGTGGTTCGTGCCGGATTCCATTCGAGGGTCGGAGACGGAAGGCACCTACCACGGCATTCTCCGCAGCCTCGCCGAGATCTATCGGGTCCTGCATCAACCCCTGACCCAATTTCTTTCGGAGCGTGAGCCGCGCCCCGAGTCGATGAAACCGGCCGATTATCAGCGGACGATTGCCGCGCGCGCGTTCGATGTGACGCGATATCTCCTGCCTCTCGCGGCCAGGACGAACGTCGGGCAAGTCGTCAGCATCAGGACACTGGAAAAGCAAATCACCAGGATGCTGTCGTCACAACTGCCGGAATTGCGCACGATCGGAGACGAACTCAAGGATGCCTGCCAACGGTCACCGGTGAATCTTTGGGGCGAGCTCTGTGGCCAACCGGTCGGAGCACACGAACCTCTCGCGCCGACGCTCGCGTGCCATGCCAAGGCGAACGACTATCAAGCCTCGGTCTACCAGGACCTCGCAAAATATGCGAAGGACGCGCTCCGGGGAACCGGCTTGGATCAACCGGTATCCTGGGGCAAGCCGGAGCCGGTAGACCTCATCGACCCCCATGATCCATTGGACGAAATCGTGACCACCTTACTGTACCGTGTCTCGCATGCGCCCTACCGAAACCTCCTCGCGGTCGTGCGTACCTGGACGGAGAAGCAAAAGCAGGAGGCTGTTGACGTGGCGATGAGCGCACGAGGGCCGTACGACGAACTGATCAAAGAGTTCCGTAGCGGCTACGCCTTCACCTTCGACGTGCTGATGGACATCGGAGGCTGGCGCGACATGCATCGTCACCGGCGCTGTCAGCAGATCCAACAGAATTTCACGACGCTGCATGGCTACGAGGTGCCGCCACCGCTCGTGCAGGCGGGATTGGATCAAGAGTATCGACAGGCCATGGACGCAGTCCGCTCGGACATCGAGCAGCTCAAGAAAACGAGCGCGGAGGGATCGCTCTACGCCACGCCGTTTGGATTCAAGATGCGCTGTCTCTTCAAAATGGACTATGCGGAGGCCGAATATATCGCCAAGCTTCGCTCCGGCGTCAAAGGCCATTGGTCTTACCGGACCATCGCTTGGCTGATGAAGCAGAAATTGGCGGCGCGCTATCCCGCACTCGGAGATCGCATCCAGGCCACCTCGCCGGATATCGAAGACACCCTCACCAGATAAACCCTATCTTCGACTCCGATGACCGACTACCAAGCGCAATGTGAAACGACGTTGTTGGAGGGTCAATGGGATCAGGCGGAGCAGGCCGCACTGGCCTGGGCGCGCCATCCCGCCACAGGCGCAGATCAAGATCCTCGACCCCATTTTGCCCTAAACGTGATTCACCTGCTCCGCGGGGAGTTCGCCGAAGCCTGGAAAACTCATCCGAATTGCCTGCAGGAACCGAACGACATTGCCCAGGTCAAAGAGTGGGTCGAAGGATTCGTCGCACGACAACCGGCGCAGGCCAACGCCCATCTCGTGATGGGATTATTCCTGGCCCAATCGGGCCAATCAGAACAGTCGATCGCGTCCTACAAAGAATCGATCACACTCGCGCCACAGTCCGCCTACCCCCATTATTTTCTCGCACAGATTCATGAGCGGGCCAACCATCTCGAAATGGCCATCAAGGAATATCGCGAAGCCGTCCGCCTCGATCCGTCCTATACGCCGGCGCGGACCAACCTGGGCGTCGCCTATCAAGAGCAGGGCCGCTTGGAGATGGCGATTCCGCAATATCGCGAAGTGATCAAGCTGACGCCGAACGATGCGACCGCCCACGCGAATCTCGCCTGCGCTTTGGCGGAACAGGGCAAGATGGAGCCGGCGTTGCAGTCCTACAAGGAGGCGTTACGGTTGAATCCGCACGACGCCGAAGTGCATTTTGCCTTGGGCGGCTTCTATGATAATCGCGGCCGCTTCGACCTGGCGAAGAAGGAGTATGACGCGGCCCTCATCGCCGATCCGAACTTCGGCCCGGCGCACTCGGCGATCGGCTGGCTGGCGTTGAGCAACCAGCACATGCAGGCCGCGTACGAAGCCTTCAATCGAGCCCTCAAGGCCAACGATCAAGACCCTCGCGCCTACCACGGCATCGCCGAATACTATTCACAAAAAGGAAAACGCGAGAGCGCCCTGGACAATTTTGCGAAAGCGCTCAAGTACTACAAAGATCCCGAAAAGAGAAACGCGATATTGAATCAGTTATTTCAGGAAGGGCAAATGGCAGACTAGGAGGGGCGGCCTGGTTGGTCCCCCGTGCTCGCGCAACGCGCGCAGTTGGGGACCAAGCCAGGCCACCCCTTGAGAAAGGATAGCGAGCGAGCTTGGAAGGACCATCTTAGTAGAAGCGGCTCCTCAGTCGATCCGGTCGGATACGATGATGGCGAAGGACATTGAAAACTATCTCCGCCGAAAGTTTGAAGCTGATCTTCAAGCGCGCGTTCGGAGAACTCAAGAATTAAGCTATCCGCGAGTAATCGGAGGTCACTACTTTGCCGCGGCGTCATCCCAGTGCTTAGAACTGTACCGAGACGGGTACATGCTCGGATGCATTATGTGTTCACAGGCTCTGCTGGAGGCCGTTCTGAAGTTCGTTGCTCAGCGCAATGGAATGGAATTCAATAAAGAGGTTGAAGACCTGATTCGGGATTTAGGAGCCAAAAGAATTCTGAATGACAAAGCACTTAATGCAGCGAAACTAGCATGGCGGCACCGTAACGATTTTCATCATCTCAATCCGGGTATTTCGGTTATTGATTTAGAGACAAAGGCAAAAGAATGTGTTGAGGCTACGTGTACGCTCGAAGAAGAAATCTTCGGCGCTTCTTTTGTCGCGGGCGCACTTCGTCCAAAAAATCCAATTTATTGGGATATCAGTTCAGATGGAACTGCTCCGGTTTATCTTAGACAACTTGACGTATAACGATATTTTCGAGGTCGACGCAGTAGACAGAGCACCATTTCCCGTTGTGTTCGTGCCCTGAGGCTGCTCAAAATTTCCGCCAGCAAGGCCGCAGGGAGCGGGACGACTGAGGCGTACCCTTGTGGTACGTCGCAGGGAGGCACGTGACTGAGAACGAAGCTGGAGGAGATTTTCAGCAGCCGATTTAGAGGTCGCGGATGGCGCCTTGCAGTACGGTGATCTGCGTCACCGGATCGCCGGAGGCTTTTAGTTCTGTGCGGATTTGCTCTTTCAGGTAGGAGGAATACCCGACGCGGTCGATCAGGAGGTCGAGAAACCGTTCGACGGGAAGGAGACTCTGTTCCTTGAGTTCTTCCACGATCTCATCGGTGACGGGCACGTAGCTGCTCCCCATGTGGAACACCACGTTGTAGTGGCGGTTTTTCCCGATGCGCTCGAACCGTAGACCCTTCACCCTATGCCTCCGTCGTGGAACCGCTTAAGAGGGGCCATTCTAGACAAGTTCCGGTCGTGAAGACAAGGGCGGACGCAGCGGGTCGCTCAGGCTTCTTTACCCTTCTTGCCGAAGTATTCCTGCCGGCTCACCGTCACGTCTGCTACGAACATCACTCCGGAGTGCCGATCGAACAGCGGACGGAGTCCGGCGAGGATCGGCTCCACCTTTTCTTCCGGGACGACGGTCATGATCATCTCGAGACTTTCCTGCTCGCTGAACATGAAGTGCGCTTCATGCATGCCGCCATGCCCTTTTCCCGATACGTTGCCTATGATGGTGTAGCCGCTGGCGTTGACACGGTCCAGCAACTCGGTCACGAACGCTCTGTGCTCTCCCGCCACGATCACACGAATTTCTTTCATTGGATGCAATGTCAACGCGCCCATCGACGACTCCTTTCCCGGCCTTGTTAGGTGTGAATACGTTCCTGCGATGGAAGACGATCCATGGGGCTCCACGCTCCGCTGGGTAGATACCGATACCATACTCCATCTTCGGGGTCGAGGGCGACAAGATGGACCCATACGTTGTGGTAGAAATGCTGTAAGACCTCATGTCTCGCGATCAGCTTTTCAAGACGTTCGCGCGGCGCCTCGACGACGGTCAGCAAGCGCATCGGTTCATGGTACGGCGCGTCGCCGTTCATTACCGTTTGCCTGGCCAATCCAAGCCGGAGATCGCTCCAGGGTCCGGACATGATACCGATGCGCCCCACGACATTGTGATAGATCTTGCTCCCGCTGCCGTACACCTCGTTGTCGACCGCCGAAAAATAATGCTCCATGTTGATCCACTGGGCCACGACTTGCGGGGCGGTCAAGAGCACTTCCAACAGTCGATTGCTCGGATCTTCCCGATAGTCGTAGGAATGCAGAAAGACGCGCCCTTCCAGATCGAGACCCTTGGTGAGTTCCCGTCGGCCGATGACGAAGGCGGTATTGCCCGACAGCCCCCACTCCGGCCTCACCTGGCTCCAGTCTATGCTCCTGCGCCGAACGTGCGCTTCCGCCTTCGTTTCCTCAGATGCCTGTGGCGCGTCGGGGAACCGTCCGCAGCGTTCCCGGCTCGTGAGCGCGGCCGCTTTGTTGAGGTCTTGCTGCAGCAGTGAAAGGTCCTCCCGATGCGTCGGCGGCACGTCTTCCAGGTCGAACAGCTGAATCTCGTCGGTCGTCGTGTTCATCTGGCCAGCGAGAAAGTGCGTATCGGAAGGAATCTCGATGCCGGTCTTGATCAGTCGTTCTCTGACTCGTGGATTGTTCGCCATCATCGCGAGGACGCGGGCGTTTGGCTTGCCTTCATTGCCGCCGCAGGCTCCGCAGTCCAAGGCGGACTCATAGGGATTGTTCTCGGACGTGCTGCCGTGTGCGCAGAACAGGACGAGCCGCGCAAAGCGCTCCGTCAATCCCATCATGCGCAGGGCCGTGTCCACAGTGAGCACCTGTTCTTCAAGCGTGAAGCCGGTCCGCGTGATCCGTTCCTTCTGTCTGGAAGATGCGCGCTGATTGATACCGTGATGCTGCCGTAAGGCGGCGATGAATGATGTCAGGACTTCAGAGGAGAGCCCTGCCTCTGTCGCTGCCTGGGTCAAAGGAGGTTCCGGGTCATCCTCCCCGCTTAAGGCCCGCTGTCGCAAAGCTTCGACGAGTTCCGGCGTGATCCGAGAGCTACGCACACCGGTTCGCTCTTGCAATGCGTGCCGCACGGTCGCCTGCTGCTCCGCTGCCAGCACATCTGCCGTTTCAGCCGGCGCCAGCTTGTCGACGGTGAGTGTTGTCGCGAGCGATGGGACAAAGAGTCGCCGCAACCAGGCGGTCCAGCGACCGTACAACAAAGGCAGTAAGGTTTTCCCGAAGATCGGTAGGCTGTAAAACCACCCCAACGACTCCACCATGACATAGGGCGTGATGACGTTTTCTTTTAAGTCGTGCAGAAGGGTATGGCCCGCATGAACCATCCTGGTTCGCGACTCGTGTTTCAACAGGGTGTGATCCAGAAAGCTGCGAGGGATCTCCCTGACCTCGTTCTTGGCGCGCATAATGACCGGGAATTGTTCAGTGTCATGCTCCTTGCCCCAGGCCCGATACCGGATGAAGGCGGCGAAGAAGCCGGCGAAGCCATAGGTCTCGTGGGCACCGGTGGATTCAAGATGACGCCGGAACGGTTCGGAACGCACATCAATGCAGAAGACCGATTGAGAGAGCGGCTGTCCTGCCTGATTCTCGGCAGGCGCCTGAGGGGCCGATCCGGACACAGCCTGCGCCCGAGCGAGCGTTGCGAGCAATTGCTCCTGATACCCTGCCTCGAAAGCCTTGAGCCAGACGGGTCCATGGTCGGATTCCGGGAAGGCCTCCATCCAATCGACCAGTTGCTTCAAATTTGGCGGGGAACAGTCGGCGAACTGTGCCGCATCTATTTTCAATGATCGGGCAAGCGCGAGCAGCTTCCTTGCCGCGCCGCGCCGTGCGGCTGCCTCTTGGCGTGGGACCACCTCTGCTCGATAGCGAGCGAGCAGGGTCTTCCAGCCGTTGCCTTTCTGATGCGCCAGCCGGTCGACTTCCTCGGCATAGAGGGCAGGCAATCGGCCTGCGACTCGTTGCCGCCGCAAATAGTACTCTTCGGAATGGTCGCGCATGTAAGCCGTTACTGCCTCGTACCGCCCTTCGATGCCGAGTTTTTCGCGACAAGCCTGCTGAACCAATTCACGCGCATACCAGAGACGAATCGCGAGAAACTTCACGAGACCGACCGGATAGGCCTGTTGCCAGGGATAATCCCGCTCCTCTGCTCGCCACTTGATGAAGCCAGCCCAGCCAGGCAGCGCGGTCAATTGCAGCGACAGATAGTCCTGCCGCAGCTCGGTCGGAC
>Ga0307505_10003279_pt1 | contig 10296 bp, 7 predicted proteins | sample 23_S_MG_FD_202183 | JGI IMG/M metagenome (GOLD analysis project Ga0307505, IMG submission 202183) | Soil microbial communities from Populus trichocarpa stands in riparian zone in the Pacific Northwest, United States - 23_S | ecosystem: Environmental > Terrestrial > Soil > Riparian zone > Trees... | reverse complement strand
GTGGACCTGTCCATCGAGTCCATTCGCAGGCCAGAGAACTTTCCCCTGGTCTCTCGCGGCGCTGCCTGATCCCCGTCAAACCATCCGCCGCTCGATCTCATGCCGCTGGATCTTGCCGGTGCTGCTGCGCGGCAGCGCGGCCAGATCGACGATGCGGAACTCGCGCGGCAGCTTGTAGTGCGCCAGCCGTTCGCGGCACCAGGCCGCGAGCGCGTCGCTGTCCAGCGGCGAGCGCAGCGCGACGAAGGCCACCGGCACCTCGCCCCAGCGCGCATCGGGTTTGCGCACCACCGCGCCATCGGCCACTGCGGGGTGCGCCAGCAGCACGCGCTCGATCTCGGCCGGGTAGATGTTCTCGCCGCCCGACTTGATCAGGTACTTGAGCCGGTCGACGAAGTCCAGGCTGCCGTCGGCATGGCGCACGAACACGTCGCCCAGGTGGAACCAGCCGCCGCGGAAGTCGTGCGCGTTGGCTGCGTCCGCGTTCCAGTAGCCGCTGAACAGCGTGGGCGCGCGCAGCGTCATCTCGCCCGGTTCGTCGATGCCGGCCTCGCGCCCGTCGGCATCGACCAGGCGCACGCGGCACAGGCTGGAGATCCGTTTGCTCAGGGACTGCGGCACTTCGCCCGGCGCCAGCAGCGCGGCCGAGGCCGGCGGCAGCCCGGTTTCGGTGGAACCGAAGCTGTTCAGGTAGGGCGCGCCGACCAGCCGCGTCAGCTCGGCGATCTGCTGGCGCGGCAGCAGGTCGGCCATCGCACCGACCATGCGCGGCGCGATCAGCCGGCCGGCCAACGGCCGCAGCGCGTCGACCAGTGCGTCGATCATGCCCGGCATCGCCAGCAGCCAGCCGACCGGCTCGGATTGCAGCACCGCGCAGATGCGCTCCAGGTCCAGGCCGTCGGCCAGGTGCACGTGGCCGCCCAGCAGCAGCGTGGCCAGCGCGTGGTCGGTGGCCGCCATGTGGAACAGCGGCGACCACGCGATGTAGCTGTGTGCGCGGCCGATGCCGTAGTCGGCGGCGAAGACCATCGCGCGCGCCACCATCGCGCGCTGGCTGATCAGCGCGCCCTTGGGCAGCCCGGTGGTGCCGCTGGTGTACAGGATCACCAGGCCGGCTTCGGCGTCGATGTCGGGCAGGTCGTCGTCGGGTGTGCCATCGGCACGCAGGCGCTCGAAGTCGTCGCCGAAGTTCACGACGCGCGGCACGCCGTGCTCGATGGCCGCCAGCGCCGCGGCATGGCGCGGCGAGACGAACACGCACTGCGGCTCGACTAGGCGGATGCAGTGCCGCTGCTCGTCGGCGGCCAGCCGCCAGTTCAGGCAGGCGACGATGCAGCCGGTCAGCGCCGCGGCCAGTTCCAGTTCCAGGTATTCGAGCCGGTTCTCGGACAGCACGGCGATGCGCTCGCCGGTGCGCAGGCCGGCCGCGCGCAGGCCGGCGGCCAGAGCGCGCGCACGTGCTTCGAGCTGCGCGTAGCTCAATGTGGTGGCGCCGTCGCTCACGGCCGGCGCGTGCGGCTGCGAGCGTGCGCGTTCGCGGAACAGTCCGGCCAAGCCGACGCCGCCGACCGCCGCGTTCATGGCTTGCGCCACGCGGCCAGCGAGCCGGCGTGCATCAGTTTGCCGTCGAGCCGCCGGCCGATGATGCGTTCAGCCAGGCGCGCGGCGTCGAGCAGCGCTTCCAGGTCGATGCCGGTGGCTATGCCCAGTTCGTGGCACAGGAACACCAGGTTCTCGGTGCAGACGTTGCCGGCCGCGCTGCCGTGCGCATGGCCGCAGAAGGGGCAGCCGCCCAGGCCGGCGACCGAGGCGTCGAACAGGTCCACGCCCATCTCCAATGCAGCGAAGGCGTTGGCGATGCCCAGGCCGCGCGTGTCGTGCAGGTGCAGCCCGACGCGCACGCCCGGCAACAGCGTGCGCACCAGGTCCACGCGGCGCCGCACCGCATGCGGGTTGGCCCATCCCACCGTGTCGGCGAGATAGAGCTTCGGCAACTGCAGGCCCGCGTCGCGCAGCAGCGCGGCCACGCCGCGCAGCACCTCGGCCAGGCGCGGTTCGGCGATCTCGCCTTCCAGGTTGCAGCCGAAGGCCGTCATCACGTAGGCCGATTCGACGGGCAGCCCCGCTTCGCGGTAGCGCTGCACCCAGGCGCGCTGCTCGTCCATGACGGCCGCGGCGCCGCGGCCGTTGTTCTGCCGACTGAAGGCGTCGGACGCGTAGAAGTACAGCGTGCCGGCCAGGTCCACCTGCGGCACGGCACGCGCGCGCTCGAAGCCCGCCTCGTTGAGCCACAGCGCGGTGTAGCGCGTGCCGGGGCGCTTGCGGATCGTGGCGAAGAGCCGGTCCGCATCGGCCATCTGCGGCACGCGCTTCGGGCTGACGAAGGAGGCCACCTGGATCTGCGGCAGGCCGCTTTCGGCCAGCGCCTCGACCAGCGTGGCGCGCTCGGCTTGCGGGTAGGTGGCTGGCTCGATCTGGAAACCCTCGCGCGGGCCTTCCTCGTGGATCTCGACGTGGCGGGGCAGGGTGGTGGTGCTCATGCTGCGCTCTCCTCGGCGGCTTCGACGCTGACCAGCACCGCGCCGCGCTCGACCATCGCGCCGACGGCGGTGCCCACGCCGCGCGCGATGCCGGCATGCGGCGCCGCGACGCGCATCTCCATCTTCATCGATTCGATCAGCACCAGCACCTGGCCGGCCTGCACCGCGTCGCCGTCGCGCACGCGCAGCTCCAGCACCTTGCCGGTCATCGGCGCCAGCAGCGCGGCGCCGGCGGCGTGGGCCCCGCGGCGCTCGGTGCTCAATGCCGGGCGCACGCTCAGCCATTCGGTGTGGCGGCCGTCGCCGATCCACACGCGCCGGCCCTCGGCCGCGGCCTCGTCGCCCACCGCCAGCGACAGCACGCTGCCGTCCAGCCACAGGGCCTGGAAGCCGTCGGCCGCCACCGTGCCGAAGACCAGCGCATGCGGGTCGTCGCCGATGCGCACGCCGTAACGTTCGCCCTCCAGCGCCACCGAAGCGGATTGCGTGCCGCCGTCGCCCGCCACCCGGTACTGCGGATGCAGCGGCGGCCGCGCGCCCGGCGCTTGCAGCCGCCAATGGCTCAGCCCGCCCCAGCGCGATGCGGGCTCGGCACTGCCATCGGCCACGCGCGAACGCGCGAACACCCACGCCGCGGCGATGGCCGGCGCGGCGTCGCGCCAGCGTGCGCGCGGCGCGCGCAATGCCAGCCGGTCGATGCTGCCGGTGTCGGGCACGCCGGCGGCGACCTCGGGCCGGGCCAGCAGCGCGTCCAGGAAACCCAGGTTGTGCGCCACGCCGACGATGCGCGTGGCGGCCAGCGCGGCGCGTGCGCGCGCGATCGCCTCGACGCGGTCGCGGCCGTGCACGATCAGCTTGGCCAGCATCGGGTCGTAGTGCGGCGTGACCACCGAGCCGGCTTCGACGCCGGTCTCGACGCGCGTGCCGTCGGTGGGCCACTGCAGCCGCTGCAAGGTACCGGTGGCAGGCAGGAAACCGTGCTCCGCATCTTCGGCATACAGGCGTAGTTCGATCGCATGGCCCTCGCAGCGCAAGGTGGCCGGGTCCCAGCCCTGCAGTTCGCCGGCGGCGGCACGCAGCTGCAGCACCACCAGGTCGAGCCCTGTGACGGCTTCGGTCACCGGATGCTCCACCTGCAGCCGCGGGTTCACCTCCAGGAAGTGGAAAGCGTCGCCGACCACCAGGAATTCCACCGTGCCCAGCGCGCGGTAGCGCACGTGTTTGGCCAGCGCCACCGCGGCGTCCAGCAGGGCCTCGCGCAGCCCGGGCGCCAGCGGCAGCGCGGGCGCTTCTTCGACCACCTTCTGGTGGCGCCGCTGCAGCGAGCATTCGCGGTCCCACAGGTGCCAGGCGCCGCCGTGGCCGTCGCCGAGGATCTGCACCTCGACATGGCGGCCGCGCGGCAGGTAGCGCTCGACCAGCAGCGCCGGGTCGCCGAAGGCGCCGCGGGCTTCGCGCATCGCCGCGGCGATCTCCTCGTCCAGCAGCTCGGCGCTGCGCACGATGCGGATGCCCTTGCCGCCGCCGCCGGCCGCGGCCTTCAAGAGCACCGGCAGACCGATGTCGCGCGCCATCGAAGCCACTTGCTGCGCATCGTCGCTGGCACCGGGCGAGCCGGGAATGGTCGGCACGCCGGCCGCCTGCGCCAGGCGCTTGGCAGCAGCCTTATCACCGAAGTCGCGCAGCGTCTGCGCCGACGGCCCGACGAAGGCGATGCCCGCGGCCTGCAGCGCGTCGGCAAAGTCGGCGTTCTCGGCGAGGAAACCGTAGCCCGGATGCACTGCATCGGCGCCGACGGCACGCGCCGCGGCAACCACCCGCTCGATGGACAGATAGCTGTCACGCGCCGGTGCCGCGCCCAGCGGCACAGATTCGCCGATGTCTCGCACGTGCAGCGCGTCGCGGTCGGCTTCGGAATGCACGGTGGCCACGGCGATGCCCATCTGCCGGCAAGTGCGCGCGATGCGGCGCGCGATCTCCCCGCGGTTGGCAATCAGCACTTTCTTGAACATCGCATCACATCCTGAAGACGCCGAAACGCGTGTCCTGCCGCGGCGTGCGCGACGCCGCCTCCAGCAACAGCGTCAGCGCAGTACGCGTCTCCAGCGGGTCGATGACGCCATCGACCCACAGGTTGGCGGCGAAGTTGTAGGCGTCGGCGAAGCGTTCGTACTCGTCGCGGATCGGCTGCTTGAAGGCCTCGCGCTCGGCTTCGCTCCACACCTGGCCGCTGCGTTGCAGGATCTGTTCGCGCACCAGCGCCAAGGTGGTGGCCGCCTGCTCCGGGCCCATGATCGCGGCGCGGCCGTTGGGCCACATGAACATGGCGTGCGGGCGGAAGGCGCGGCCGCACATCGCCAGGTAGCCGGCGCCGTAGCTGCCGCCGGTGATGACGGTGTACTTGGGCACGTTGGCCGAGGCCATCGCGGTGATGAACTTGGCGCCGGCCTTGGCGATGCCGCCCTGTTCGGCCTCGCGCCCGACCATGAAGCCGGTGACGTCGGCCAGGAACAGCAGCGGCACGTCGCGCTTGCAGCACAGGTCGATGAAGTGCGCGGCCTTCAGCGCGCTCTCGCTGAAGAGCACGCCGCGGTTGGCCAGCACGCCCACCGGAAAGCCGTTGATGCGCGCGAAGCCGCACATCAGCGTGTCGCCGTACAGCGGCTTGAACTCGTCGAACTCGCTGCCGTCCACCAGCCGCAGCAGCACCTCGCGGTGGTCGGACGGGTGGCGCGCGTCGCGGCTGATGTGGCGGTAGATCTCGCTCTCCGCCAGCTGCGGCGGCGCGGGCGCGGTGAGCTGCCAGCGCCGTACGGGCCAGTCCTCGAGCCGCGCCACCAGCCGGCGCGCGATGGCCAGCGCATGCGCATCGTCCTCGGCCAGGTGGTCGGCGACGCCGCTGACCGCGCTGTGCATCTGCGCGCCGCCCAGCGTTTCGGCATCGACGCTCTCGCCGGTGGCGGCCTGCGTCAGCTGCGGCCCGCCCAGGTACATGAAACCCTGGCCGCGCACGATCACCAGCTCGTCCGCCAGCGCCGGGATGTAGGCGCCGCCCGCCGTGCACGCGCCCATCACCACCGCGATCTGCGCGATGCCTTCGGCCGACATGCGCACCTGGTGGTGGAAGATCGAGCCGAACTGGCCTTCGTCGGGAAAGATGCGCGCCTGGTCGGGCAGGAAGGCGCCGCCGGAATCGACCAGCGTGATGCACGGCAGCCGGTGCATCCAGGCGATGGTCAGCGCGCGCACGTGCTTCTTGCAGGTGATGCCGAAATAGGTGCCGCCCTTCACCGTGGCGTCGTTGGCGATGATCATGCACAGCCGCCCGCTCACACCGCCGATGCCGGTGACCATGCCGGCGCCCGGCGGCACGCCTTCGTGCAGGCCGGCGCCCGCCAGGTCGGCCAGTTCCAGGAAGGGCGAACCCGGGTCGAGCAGCGCGTCGATGCGCTCGCGCACCGTGAGCTTGCCGCGGCCGCGGTGCAGAGCCTGTGCCTTGTCCCCGCCGCCGATGCGCGCCTCGGCGCGGCGCTTGGCCAGGTCGTCGAGCCGCTGGCGGTAGGCGGCCTCGTTCAGCGCCGCGTCGTCGTTCAGGATCGCGCTCATTGCAGGCCCTCGATGATGGGCATCTGGCGCAGCACCAGCTTGACCTTGGCCGCGCCGGGCTTCTCGATGCTGCCGTGCGGCGCGAGCAGCACCTCGGCCTTGACCGACAGCGCGCCGCGCACGCGCGCCTCGATGTTCTGCTTCAGCGCGGCCGGCGACAGCCCCGGCGGCTCGTGCTCGGCGCGCTCGACCAGCAGCTTCAGGTTCGCCTGCGTCGAATGGCCGTCGAAGTCGGCGATCACGCGCACTTGGCCGGACACCGCGGGCCGCATCGCTTCGATCAGGTCCTGCACTGCGCTGGGAAACAGGTTGACGCCGCGCACGATCAGCATGTCGTCGGTGCGGCCGAAGCAGCGGATCTTCGGCTGGCGCCGGCCGCAGGCGCAGGTGGTGCCGGTGACCACCACATGGTCGCCGCTGCGGAAGCGGAACACGGGCGAAGCCTGACGCTGGATCGCGGTATAGACCAGCTCGCCGGTAGCACCTTCGATGAAGGGCTTGACCTGGCCGCTGTCCGGGTCGATCAGCTCGGTGATCATCATGTCCGGCGCGGTCATGTGCATGCCGCTCTGCTGGTCGCACTCGGCCCAGTAGATGACGGCCAGGTCGGTACCGCCCATCAACTCGGTCAGCGTCGCGCCCCAGGCCTGCTGGATGCGCTGGCGCAGGGCAGGGATGCCGCCGCCGGGCTCGCCGCCGACCACCAGCCGGCGCACGCCGATCTCGCGCACATCGCGGCCCAATTGCGCCTGTGCCGCCTCGGCCAGGTGCACCAGGAAGTTGGGCGTGCCGACGATGGCCTGCGGCCGCAGGTCGAAGGCCGCGGCCAGCAGCCGCTCGACGCCGCCGTCGGCGCCGATTGGGATGTCCACCGCGCCCATGTACTGCAGCGCCTGGAAGATCGGCAGCCCGCCGACGAAGCCCTTGGACATCGAGAAGCCGTGCAGCACGCGGTCGCCGGGGCGGATGCCGCAGGCGAACAGGCTGCGTGCGCTGCTCTCCTGCCACGTCAGCGCGTCCTGCCGCGTCAGCGCGACGTAACTCGGGCTGCCGGTGGTGCCGGACGAGGCCTGCATCTGGATCACCTCGGCCAGCGGCGCGGCCAGGTGCTCTCCGAAGGGCGGGGCAGCCTGCAGGCTGTCGCGCAGCTCCTGCTTGAGGGTGAAGGGCACGCGCTGCAGGTCGTCGATCGTGCGCACCGCGGCGGCGCCCAGGCCGGCGGCGGCGAACTTGCGGCGGTAGAAGGCGGAGTGCGCCTGCAGGTAGTCGACCTGCGCCGCCAGCCGCGACTGCTGCAATGCGCGCACCGCGTCGGCATCGAGGGCCTCGACCGGTGACCACCACGGCTGCTGCGCGGCACTTGCCGCCGTCTCGGATACGTAGTGCACCATCGACAAGGGTCCTGTTTATTTACTAACGTTTGTTAGTTTATTACCCAGCGGCAGGCTTGCCAAGAGGGGCGGTGCACGCCAGGCTCAGCGCCGCCGTGGGCTGATAGGCAGCGCGAGCGCCGGGTCAGCGCCGACGCAGCCGAAGGCCATGCGCGTGTACTGGCGCACCAGCGCCTTGACGCCCAGGCGGCCGTCGGCGCGGTACCAGGTGCACACGCCGCTGAGCATCGCGATCAGCGCGCGTACGGCAACGCGCAGGTCATCCGGCGCGAACTGGCCGGCCGCTTCGCCGGCGCGCAGGATGGCGAGCAGACGCCGCTCGTAGGCATCGCGCTGCGCAATGATCTCGGCGCGGTGTTCTTCGTTCAGGCTGCGCAGCTCGGCGTTGCCGATGAAGACCTCGTCGCGCCGCACCGCATGGAACTCGATGTGGAAGGCGACGAAGCGGCGCAGCGCGTCCGCCGGATCGCCGGCGCCCTGCAGCGCCGTGTCCAGCCCGGCCATCAATTCGTCCATGGTGTCGGCCAGCAGCGTGTGCAGCAGCGCTTCCTTGGAGGCGATGTGGTTGTAGAAGGACCCGGCCTTGACGCCGATCTCCTCGGCCAGCATGCGCAGGTTCATGCCCTCGAAGCCGTGCAGCGCGATCAGCCTTGTCGCAGCGCGCTTCATGTCGAGCACGGTCTGTTCGGTGATCTTGCCGGCGATGCGGGCCATGGCAGCGATCGTAGCCGCAGGCCGCCGAACCGGGGCTCAGTGCAGTTCGATCACCAGCTTGCCGAACTGCCGGGCACTGTCCAGCCTCGCCAGGGCTGCATCTTGAATGACCATGGGTGCCTGATGTGGCCTGGCATCCGCCGCCGCATGCGCAGTGCCGACGCTTGCCGCGATGGCGAACCCGATCGCCAGTGCGACCGATTGCGTGGCGAAGGGGTTCCGATGTTGCCTGCGGGTCGTCGCCGCGGTGAAAGGCGCGCCGGTCAAGGGCTTCTTCGACACCGGCGGCGTCGCCCCATAGACAAGCACGCCCGCCGAACTCGCGACGTTCCAGATCGCCGACACGGCCAAGTGGGGCAAGGCCAAAGGCCGCCGGCACCGAGGCCGAGTGAACCCCGCCATGCCCGCCTGATCCCCGAGAGCCTTCGCCCGCCGGCTGCGCGCAGCCGGTGAGGGCGCAGCCTTGGCCGAGCAGGGCTTGAAGGGATTCGAGGTCGTTGTCTGGCACGGCATCTACCTGACCCCGCCTGACCCCTTGCTGCGATCACGCGCAGGAAGCCTCGCGCACGCGGCAAGGCACCTCCTGCAGCATCCCAGAAGTCAGGAGCACGGCCCCTGGTGTCGGCCGCGGCGCGCCAAACGGTCACATTGAGCGCCATTTCCATCATGAGCGCGGTGCGTCGGCGGACGTTGCATCGCCTGTGCTGGTGACCACGGCAGCTCGGGTACAATGCCGCGCTGTTCTCAGGCTGACCGGCGCTTCACAAGCACTACCGGCTCCGACTGCCACCGGATCACGGGGGACAAGTCGGACGGCCTAGGGGACGCCAAGTCTGGCAGGGCTTGCGGACAGGCCAGAAGCCTGGTTTTCGGAAAGCTTGCCGCCACGCGGAGTGGTAGTTCAGTTGGTTAGAATACCGGCCTGTCACGCCGGGGGTCGCGGGTTCGAGTCCCGTCCACTCCGCCATATTTCATGAGGTTCTCCTCGAAAGCGCCCACTGACTTGTGGGCGTTTCTTATTCCAGAATGGAATATCCTTGTGGGGCCGTCCCGCACGACCCTACCACTGTTCACTTTCGCTCACATGCAGCAGAAGCCAAGCGCATGCGAGCCCGGTGCGTCGCAAACCTGACACTGCTACGCGATCGAGTTGCCCGTCTTGCGCAACGTGCCGGCGACACCTGCGTCCCCGGAGAGATCCAGACCAATCTCACCAGCCTCGACGAATAGACCTGGCACCACGAGATCGAGACGTGATGCACGGTTCGGCAGCGGCTTGCTCGACTCAGGTCATATTTGCGGCCAGCTCGGCCGGCTCCTGCAGCCCCTGGAGCGCCTGCTGGCAGGCCTGGACGCCCTGCTGCCAGACACGTCGCTTCCAGTCGTCGGCCTCGGGATAGAACGCGGCCTTCAGCGCGCGCCGGATCGCGGCCGCCTGCGCCGGGTCGGCACTGCCGCGGCGGTGCAGCCAATGCTCGGCGCGCAGCGCGGGCATCACGCGCTCGTTCGGCCAGGTGCCGTATTCGAGACAGATGCCGATGTGCGGGATTTGCGGGCAGGCCTGGGCCAGCGCGGTCTGGATCGGGCCGGTCAGCGGGATGCTGGTCGAGCTGCCGTCGTGCACCGAGGTCAGCTCGCCCCACCAGCGCTGCGCGCGTGGCAGCAACGCCGGGTCGAAACTGGCAAAGATGCGCTCGCCGACACCGTAGGGTCCCAGCCCGGCATGGATGTCGATCGACGCCAGCTGGCGCACCCGCGGCGTGTAGTCGCGCAGGATCTGGCGGAACGTGCGGTGGCTCCAGGTCGGCGCGAGGCCGCCGAAGAACATGCCGTCGGTGAATTCATGCTGGCCCAGGCCGATCGCGCGCTGCAGCCCGCGCGCGCCGTGGCGTTCGCGGTACGCGTCCAGCGCGGCCTCGGCCTCGGGCCCGGGCGGCCACTGCGGCGGCAGCAGCGCGTCGTGGATCTCGGCATAGCCGGGGTTCGCCGGAAGCGCTCGCTCGAAGTCGACGAAATTGCGGTTCAGGTCCACGTTCTCCTGCGTC
>Ga0307505_10003278_pt1 | contig 10296 bp, 10 predicted proteins | sample 23_S_MG_FD_202183 | JGI IMG/M metagenome (GOLD analysis project Ga0307505, IMG submission 202183) | Soil microbial communities from Populus trichocarpa stands in riparian zone in the Pacific Northwest, United States - 23_S | ecosystem: Environmental > Terrestrial > Soil > Riparian zone > Trees... | reverse complement strand
GACCGACCCCGCAAAACACTCAACTGGGCCAAACCCAGCGAGAAGATCCTCGACCTTCTCAACACCGCGGCATGATGGACCCAACCACAATCACCAGCAGGTGTTGCAACCACCGCTAGAAACCGCCGTCCATGTCCATGCCCATGCCCATGCCCATGCCCATGCCCATGCCCATGCCCATGCCCATGCCGGAGAATGTGTCAGATCTTGCCGCCTCCACGATCGGGAGGCGTCCATATGGTCCACTTTCTCGTGGCGCCGGCCGAAGAAGGTGTCACGTTCTGCCGCATCGGTGGCCAGGAGGCGACTATTCGTGACACCTTCTCGGGGCAAGCCCAACACCGAAGGGCAGGCTCAGCACTGAGGGGGCGAGGTCGGGGCTCAGCGGCGGGAGCCGGCCTCCCACACCGCGTGGGTGAGATCCATGCCGGGGCGGTAGGCGAAGTGCGACACCGACGGCGCATCGATCGCGTGGAGGTCGGCGCGGTGCCCAGGGATGATCGCCCCGATCGCGGGCTCGCCGTCGAGGGCGACGTGCCGGCGCAGCGCGCGCGCACCGCCGGCGGTCGCCGCCCACACCGCCTCCTCGATCGTGAGCCGCATCTGGAGCACGGCGGTCGCGACGCAGAACGCCATCGACGTCGTGTTCGACGTGCCCGGGTTGCCGTTGCTCGCCAGTGCGATGGTCGCACCCGCCTCGATCAGCGCGCGGGCGGGCGGGAACGGCTCCCGCGTGCTGAGGTCGCACGCCGGCAACAGGGTCGCGACGGTCTGCGACGACCCGAGCGCCTCGATGTCGCGTGCGGAGAGGTGGTTGCAGTGGTCGACGGATGCCGCATCCAGCTCCACCGCCAGGCGCACCCCGTCCCCCTCGCCGAGCTGATTTCCATGAAGACGGATGCCGAGACCGGCCGCCTTCCCGGCTTCGAGCACCCTCCGGGACTGGTCGGGGTCGAACGCGCCCCGCTCGCAGAACACGTCGATCCACCGCGCCCACGGGCGCACCGCATCGAGCATCTCACCGGTCACGAGCGCGACGTAGTCGTCGGCATCGACGCCCGGCGGCACGACGTGCGCGCCGAGGAACGTGACGTCGGGCGTGACCTCCGCCGCAAGCCGCGCGAGGCGAGCCTCCTGCGCGACATCGAGCCCGTAGCCGGTCTTGATCTCCATCCATGTCGTGCCGTTCCGACGCGCCACCGCTCGCCGCGCGGCGAGCCCGGTGCGCAGCTCTTCGTCCGTCGCCTCCGTCGTCGCGCGCACGGTCGTGCGGATGCCGCCGGCCTCATATGCGTGTCCGGCCATACGATGCTCGAACTCCTCGGAGCGGTCGCCCGCGAACACGAGGTGGGTGTGCGAGTCGACCCATCCCGGCAGCACCGCACGCCCGTCGAGTTCGGTGCGCCGATCCGCTGCCGGGGCGTCGGCGGCCCCGCCCACCCAGGCGATGCGATCGCCCTCGACGACGAGTGCGGCATCCGTCATTCGGCCGAGAAGCCCGCCGTGAGGGCCCCCCCGCTCGGGATCGTTCGTCGTCAGCTCGCCGATTCCGGTCAGCAGCTCGCTCGTCATCGATCCTCCTCGAACAGCATTGCGATCATGGGCTGCCGATGCTCGGCCCGCGCCGCGGCATCGGGTATCCGCCCGTGAGGGCCCACCCGCTCGGGATCGTTCGTCGTCAGCTCGCCGATCCCGGTCAGCAGTTCACTGGTCATCGGTTCTCCTCGAAGAGTGCGGCGATCGCGCACTCGAGCCGCTCGGCCACAGCCGCGGCATCCGTCTCGATCGCCCGGCCGCCCACGATCGTGCGCAGCACATCGGCGCTGGTCGCGGTGAGCGGCAGCTGCTCGACTCGGCTCCCCGCCGTGCGCAGCGATCGCAGGTCCAGCTCGACGAGATCGAGTGGGCCGCCGACGCGCGCGGGCGTCGCGAGCCCGAGCGAGCCGTAGCCGCCGGCCGAGCCGATCCGCCAGAGCTCGTCGGGAGCGAGCCGTCCGCGCCGGAGCGACCGCAGCCGCTCGCCGGACTCGAGCCCGCGCAACTCGAGCAGCGGGTCGACGACCGCGTTCTGGTCAGAGCCGATCGCGAGGACGACACCGGCCTGCTGCAGCTCGAGCGCGGGCCCGATGCCGTCGCCGAGGTCCGCCTCGGTCGTGGGGCAGAAGACGGCGTGCACGCCGGCGTCGCCGAGCAGCGCGATGTCGGCGTCGGTGAGATGCGTGGCGTGCACGACCGAGAGGCGCGGCGAGAGCACGCCCTCCGCGGCGAGCAGTCCGGTCGGCGTGAGGCCGTGGGCGGCAGCGCATTCCTCGTTCTCGGCCGGCTGCTCCGACAGGTGGATGTGCAGCGGCACCCCCGGCGGCAGCTCGCGGGCGACCCGGCCGAGCGCCTCCCGCGGCACGGCCCGCACCGAGTGCAGCGCGGCGCCGAGCGTGACCAGCGCCGACCGGCCAGCGAGCGCGTCGCGCAGCGCGTGCCACCGGTCGAGCCAGGCACCGGCATCCGCGTCGCCGAAGCGCGCCTGCTCGGGCGCGAGCTCGCGCCCGATCCCGCCCGCGAGGTAGCAGGTGTCGAGAAGCGCGAGACGGATGCCGGCTTCCGCCGCCGCATCGGCGAGGGCGAGCTCCATCGCGTGGTCGCCGTAGGGAGCGCCGCCGGGCCGATGGTGCACGTAGTGGAACTCGCCGACGCTCGTCCACCCGGCGGCGACCATCTCCGCGAACACGGCGCCCGCGAGCTCCCGGTAGGAGTCGGGATCGAGGCGGCCAGCCGCCCGGTACATCAGCGCGCGCCAGGTCCAGAACGAGCCCGACTCGTGGGTGCGGCCGCGCAGCGCGCGGTGGAAGGCATGCGAGTGCGCGTTGGCGAATCCCGGCACGGCGAACCCCAGTTCGATCCCGGTGCCTGGGGCGGCGACCCCGACCGCCTCCGAGACGACGACCCCGTCGGCGTCCACGTCGAACAGCACCCCGCGATCGATCGCGCCGTCGCGCAGCAGCCGGTCGACCCAGACCGTCATGCCAGATCCTCGATCGTGCGTATGAGCGCGTCGACTCCGGCTGCGATCGCCGCATCGTCGGCGCCCTCCTCGGGCGCGTGGGAGACCCCGGACGGGTTGCGCACGAACAGCATCGCGGTCGGCACGTGCGCCGCCAGCACCCCCGCGTCGTGCCCCGCACCGGTGGGGAGCACCGGCACGCCACCGAGCGTCGCGACGAGACGATCGCGCAGCTGCGGGTCGAAGCGCACCTCTCCGCTGTAGGACTCCTCGACGACCGACGCCTCGCACCCCTCTGCTGCGGCCGCCTCGGCGACGGCGGCCTGCACCTCGGCGACGATTTCGCGGGTGTCCGCCTCGGAGTCCGCGCGCACGTCCAGCCACGCCGAGACGCGCGACGCGATCACATTCGTGCCGCCGGGAACCGGCTCGATACGGCCGATCGTGGCACGCGATCCGGCGCGCAGGCTCGCGGCACGGCGTGCGGCGAGCACGGCGGCCGCTGCGGGGAGCATCGGATCGCGCCGGTCGGCGATGTCGGTCGTGCCGGCGTGATTGCCCTGCCCGCGGACGTCGAGGCGCCAGCGCCCGTGCTCGAGGATCGAGAATGCGACGGCGACCGGGGCGTCCAGGTCGATGAGACCCTTGCCCTGCTCCACGTGCAGCTCGACGAACACCCCGATCCGCGCGAGGGCCTCGGGATCAGGGCCGAACGAGGCGACGGATGCCGCGCCGGCGACAGCGCGGAAGCGACGGCCCTCGGCATCCGTCAGCTCTCCCGCGCGAGCGGGCGTGATCGCCCCGGCGAGGAGGCGCGAGCCGAGGCACGCGATGCCGAACCGCGATCCCTCCTCTTCGGCGAAGACCACGACGGCGATCGGGCGCGTCGGGGTGAAGCCGCTCTGCTGCAGTCGCTCGATCGCCGCGAGCGCGCTCACGACCCCCAGCGGGCCGTCGTGCGCACCGCCGCCGGGGACGGAGTCCAGGTGGCTGCCCGTCACGAATGCATCGGGGCCGGGTTCGCCCCACCACGCCCACAGGTTTCCGTTGCGATCAGGCAGGACCGTCAGCCCGAGCCGCTGCGCGCTCTCGGTGAACCACTCGCGCAACTCGCGCTCGGCGTCGTCGAAGACGTGACGGGAGTATCCGCCGCGCCGAGGATCCCGGCCCACCCCCGCGATCTCGTCGAGGAGCCGCAGCGCGTCGGTCACGCGCCCTCCCACATGGGCACCCGCAGGCCCCGCTCGCGGGCGATGTCGGCGGCGTGCTCGTAGCCCGCGTCGACGTGGCGCATCACACCGGTGCCGGGGTCGTTCGTGAGCACGCGCTCGAGCTTCTGTGCGGCCAGCGGCGTGCCGTCGGCGACGGTGACCTGGCCGGCGTGGATCGAGCGTCCGATGCCGACTCCGCCGCCGTGGTGCAGCGACACCCAGGTCGCACCGGACGAGGTGTTGAGGAGGGCGTTCAGCAGCGGCCAGTCGGCGATCGCGTCGGAGCCGTCCTTCATCGACTCCGTCTCCCGGTATGGCGAGGCGACCGACCCGGAGTCGAGGTGGTCGCGGCCGATCACGATCGGCGCCGACAGCTCGCCCGAGGCGACCATCTCGTTGAACTTCAGCCCCGCGAGGTGCCGCTCCTTGTAGCCCAGCCAGCAAATGCGGGCAGGCAGCCCCTCGAAGTGCACCTTCTCACTTGCCTGGGTGATCCAGCGCGCGAGCGCGGCGTCGTCGGGGAAGAGCTCGAGGATGGCCCGGTCGGTCTTGCGGATGTCTTCGGGGTCGCCCGAGAGAGCCGCCCAGCGGAACGGCCCGCGCCCCTCCTCGAACTGCGGGCGGATGTACGCCGGCACGAACCCCGGGAACGCGAACGCGCGGTCGTATCCGGCGAGCTCTGCCTCGGCACGGATGGAGTTGCCGTAGTCGAAGACGGCGGCGCCGGCATCCTGGAACCCCACCATCGCCGCGACCTGCTTGGCCATGCTGCGTCGCGCACGCTCGGTGAATCCCACGGGGTCGGCGGATGCCGCATCCTTCCACTCCTCGAACGCCACGTCCTCGGGAAGGTAGGCGAGCGGGTCGTGCGCGCTCGTCTGATCGGTCACGACGTCGATCGCGACCTCGCGCTCGAGCAGCTCGGCGAACACGGTCGCCGCGTTGCCGACGATGCCCACCGACAGCGCCTCGCCCGCCGCCTTCGCGGCAAGCGCCCGTTCGAGCGCCTTGTCGAGGTCGGTGGTGTACTCGTCGAGGTAGCCGTGGGCGACGCGGCGGGCGAGACGCGACTCGTCGACGTCGACGATGAGCACGGCGCCGCCGTTCATGGTGACCGCGAGGGGCTGGGCGCCGCCCATGCCGCCGGCCCCGCCGGTGAGAGTCAGGGTGCCGGCAAGAGACCCGGTCGCTGAGCCTGTCGAAGGGCCGAGAGACCGCGCAACCGCCGCGAAGGTCTCGTACGTTCCCTGCAGGATGCCCTGCGTGCCGATGTAGATCCACGAGCCCGCTGTCATCTGGCCGTACATCGTCAGCCCGAGCGCCTCGAGCCGGCGGAACTCCGGCCAGTTCGCCCAGTCGCCGACGAGGTTCGAGTTGGCGATCAGCACGCGGGGCGCCCACTCGTGGGTGCGGAAGACGCCCACCGGCTTGCCCGACTGCACGAGCAGCGTCTCGTCGGACTCGAGGGTCTCGAGCGTGCGCACGATCGCGTCGTACGCCTCCCAGCTCCGTGCGGCCTTGCCCGTGCCGCCGTAGACGACAAGGTCCTCGGGGTGCTCGGCGACCTCCGGATCGAGGTTGTTCATCAGCATCCGCATAGCCGCCTCGGTCTGCCAGCTCTTGGCGACGAGGGTGCTGCCGCGCGCGGCGCGGACCTGACGGGGTGTGGTCTGTGACGGCATCAGGGGAGTTCCTTCCTAGAGGGCGGTGCCGTGCGTGAGGCCGGACGAGAGTCGGCGCGCCGCGGCGGAGAGAAGTTCGCCGTGCTGCTGCACGGACTGCGGGGTGGTGCGATAGCTCGGCACCAGGATGCTGAGCGCTGCGACGATCCGGCTCGACGCCGTCACCGGCGACGCGATCGCGGTGACGTCCCGCTCGATCCCCCGTTCGACGACGACGAAGCCCTCGTCGGGAGTCTTGCCGCGCAGCACGAGCCCCACGCCGGACCCCTCGAGCGGCACCGTGCGGCCCACCCAGTTCGCATGACGGACGGAGTGCGAGCCCTCGACGATGCTGATGTAGAGAGCGGATGCCGCGTGGCCCTCGACACTCAGATACACCGACTCGCCCGTGGCCTCCTCGAGGCCGACCATCTCGTCGTGACAGATTCCGATCAGCGACTCGTGACCCAGCGCCTGCGCTCCCAGCTGCATGATCCGCGAGCCCGGCCGGTAGCTGCCTTCCTCGTCGCGTCGCACGAACCCGGTCGACTCGAGCGTGCGCAGCAGCCGCAGCGCGGTGCTCGGTGCCAGGTCGACGGCGCGGGAGGCGTCCGCAAGCGACGTGCTGCCCTGTTCGCACACGTTCGCGAGCAGCGAGAGCGCCCGCTCGGCGGTGCGGGTGGACTGTTCGCTCATCGCCATCCTCTCGTGTGCTGTTCAGTAGCATACGCGTTCCAACTAGTGGAATGGAAGAGCTATCGGTCGCGTCGCCTCCCCGGCGCGATGCGCGGAAGCGCCCGATCCAACGCGAGCGCGAACAGAATCAGGCCGATGACGGCGATGACCCACCCCTGCCGGTGCAAGCCTGCGTCAGTCGGCTCCGCTCCGAAGGTCGCCGCGATGACGCTCGCCGAGAAGATCGCGCCGATGTAGGTGAAGCTGCGGAGGAACCCGGCCGCGGTGCTGAACTGATCGGCGGGTGCCTGCAAGTACAGCGCGGTCTGCGTCGCGACGTTCGTGAGTCCGTGCGCGACGCCGTAGACGATCGCGACGCCGATGAGCACCGGGACGAGACCGGGCATCCCGGACCGCAGGAGCAGCAGCATCCCACCCGCCGCGACCACCGCGAGCGCACCGCCGATGAGCGCGCCGCGCACCCACCCGCGCAGCGACACGATCCGGGCGAGCAGGATGCTGACCGCCGACAAGGGCAGCAGGATGAGGCCGATCGCGGCCGCGTCGAGCGCTGTCCGAGCACCACGCCGAGTTTTCCCACCGCCGGGTGCGCAATCGCGCTGCACAGGTAGAGCACGGCGACGAGGGATGCCGCAGTCCCCGGCGTCACGGCGAACTCGCGCGCGATGTCGGTGAGGCCGGTCGCGAGCATCGAGCTGTTGATCGGGTTGAGCGCCGAGGCGAGCAGGAGCGGCGCTGTGAAGCGCCATCCGAAGGCCCACCTTTCGTCTCCCGCTGCCCTCATCGTCGCGAAGATTCAGCCGTCCGCGCCGTACACGAGGTTGAGGGGCGACTCCCCGGCCCGAATCTCCCGCCGAGCCGGCGTCGCAGCTGCTTCGTCGGCAGGACCACCGAGATCAATCGGCGCGCTCTGCTTCCACGTACTTCTCCTCCGCGAGCTGCGACGGCGCGTACTCGCGGCGGACCCCGAATGTGAGCGCCAGGCCGACAAGAGACAGCCCGACGAGGAAGAGCATGAGGAAGCTCCAGTCGGTCGCGTCGACCAGGGCGCCGAGGGATGCGGGGCCCACCGACGAGCCGATGGCCTGGGAGACGGCGAAGATGCCGGTGTAGACGCCGATCAGCCGCTGCTGGGAGGGCGCCAGGTTCCAGAGCATCACCGTGGCATTGACGGCGAAGCCGGAGAACCCTGCGGCCGCGATGAGGACGCCGGCGAGTGTCGCGGCCGTGGACGTGTTGAACACGAACGCAACGAGTGCCCCCAGTGCGAAGACGACGATGCCGATGCGCATCATGCGGCGTCGACCGTACCGATCGGAGATGATCGCGACGGGGATGATCACCAGGAGGAAGGCGACGCTCGCCGGCAGCGTCAGCCCACCCGCTTCGCCTCGCGAGAGTCCGAGCTGCTCCACCCCGTAGAGCGTCAGCAGGGCGCGGATGGCCGCCCAGGCGCCCCACGTCACGATGATGGCGGCGACCATGAACAGGCGGCTGCGGTCGCGGTCAGTGAAGATGTCCTTGAACACGGCGAAGAACCCGGTCTTCTCCCGGCCCAGCTCGGCGTCCTCGTCGACGACCGCGCGATAGGCAGCCGTGCGCGACTCGCGCAGCGAGATCAGCAGGATGGCGAAGCAGGCCACCATCACGACCGCCGAGATCACGTAGGCGAGCTCGACGCTCTCATCGACGACGAACAGGCTCAGCAGCGCCGAGACGATGATCGTCAGCCCCGACGCGAACCTGCCGAAGGCGTTCGCCTTGCTCCGATGCTCGGGCAGCTGGTTGTCGGCGATGAGGGCCTCGGTGAGCGGCTTGAACGAGTTCGCGGTCAACGAGAACAGCACGATGATCGCGATCAGGATCGGGAAGGCCGGCGCCAGCGGGATGAGCACGAACAGCAGTGCCGCGATCGGCACGCCGATCACGATGAACGGCGTGCGGCGACCCCAGCGGCTCCGGGTCCTGTCGCTCAGGAATCCCATCAGCGGCTGCACGAAGATGCCGATGATGTTGTCCAGGCCCATGATCAGGCCGATGAGCGCGATGCTCGTCGTGTACTCGGCCAGCGTGACCGGAGTCTGCGAGTCGTGGAAGTTCCACACCGACTCCTGCGCGAAGACGCCCAGTGCCACCAGCAGGGCGAGGCGAAGCTGGAAGCGCCGGTTGGGGGGCCGTTCGGGGCGGGCTCTGTTCACGGTTGACTCCATTGTCGATCAGCGAGGGAGCACGACGTTGCGCTCCTGTGACTGGAAAGCACGCTACCATTTGATATTGCAAATAGTAAACTGCCACTCATGACAGCATCGCTGAGCGCATCCGACCTCGCCTATCTGCGCGGGGTCGACAGTCCGACCGTGGCCAACGCCCTCGAGCGCCTGCAGCTGCGCGAGCGCAGCGATGGCTACATCGGCGGTTCCGTCCAGTGCGCGTTCCCGGAGTTGGGGACGATGGTCGGCGCGGCGCTGACGGTCACCGTCGACAATGCTGTCGGCCGCTCGGCCCGGCAGGACGGCTACTGGGCTCTGTGGTCGGCGCTCGAGCAGCTCGAAGGGCCGACGGTCATCGTCATGAAGGATGCGAGCGGCACGCCCAGCCGCGTGGCGTACGCCGGCGAGATCATGGTCACGCTCGCGCGGCGGCTGGGCGCGATCGGGATGGTCACCGACGGGGCGCTGCGCGATGTGGCGGAGGTGCGTGCCAAGGGATTCCACTACTTCATGCGATACCCGGTCGTCTCGCACGCTGAGTTCGAGCTCTCGAAGGTCGGCGATCCGGTGTCGATCGACGGCCAGCTCGTCCGGACCGGGGACATCCTGCACGGCGACGCGAACGGCATCGTGATAGTCCCGTGGGAGGGCCTTGCCGGCATCCGCGACGCTGTCGCCGCGATCCAGTCCGCCGAGAAGCGCGACCTCGACTTCATCGATGGACCGGACTTCACGCTCGACGGCTACAAGAGGGTACGCGGATACGGCGGCTGAGGGCCTCCCCCGCCGTGGGTGGCCCCGCCCAGTCCCGCGGACCGTCGTCCACGCTCATCCCGCGTGGACAGCGGGTACCTCGCTGAACGATCGGGGGCCAGGTTGACCGGCTGACCGTCGTCAGCCGGAGGGCACAGGCTCCACGCGCTCAGCCGGGTGGGCTGGGTGGTGCGGGGTCGCGGTTCGTGGGGACGAATCGGAGGGTCGGTGGTGGCCGGTCGGTGTAGATGCGTCCGAGGGGGCTGGTCCACACGAGCACCCCGCCGGGATGCTGTTCCACGGTCCATTTCGTCTGGTGTTTGAGGACGTGATGTCGTCGACAGACGTGACTGAGATTGCAGGGCGCGGTTTGCCCGCCGTGTTGGTGGTCGATGGTGTGGTCGATGTCGCATCGCCACACGGGTTGCCGGCATCCGGGGAATCGGCAGTGTTCGTCTCTGGCGCGCAGGAGCCGGCGTTGCGGTTCGGTGGGGAACCGGCGGTCCACGGCGAGGACCTCCCCGGTGCACGGGTCGGTGAACAGCCTGGCCCACATGGTCGCGGTGCCGGCCAGGCGTCGTGCGGAGTCCGGGTCGATCGGGCACTTCCCCGCCAGCGTCGCCGGGGCACCACCGGTGTCGTCGCTCTCGCCGGTGAGGATCTCCGCCGGGATGGTGATCTGCACGATGGGACGGATCGCGTCGATCGCTTCCCCACCACGCTGGTCGATGGCGGCGGTGGTGGGCAGCCCGGTGAGGATCAGGTCG
>Ga0307505_10003277_pt1 | contig 10297 bp, 11 predicted proteins | sample 23_S_MG_FD_202183 | JGI IMG/M metagenome (GOLD analysis project Ga0307505, IMG submission 202183) | Soil microbial communities from Populus trichocarpa stands in riparian zone in the Pacific Northwest, United States - 23_S | ecosystem: Environmental > Terrestrial > Soil > Riparian zone > Trees... | reverse complement strand
GAACGCGCGACCCGGCCATGACTCGAGGAGGTGCTCGATGAGCGACAAGCGAATCACGGGGCGGGCTTTTCACGATGCCGACGGGGTCGAGGACTGGCGGGTCCTGACCTGGGGTGCGCATGCCTATTACCGCACCGAATCCTTCACCGCGGGGGCGAGATTCGTTGCCTCCATCGCCGAAGCGGCAGAGGCAACGGGTCACTTCCCTGACGTCGATCTGCGTCCTGAAGGGGTCGCGGTCCGCACATTCTCACGCGAGGACGGCGCTCTTGGAGAACGTGACATCGAACTCGCCCGCCAGATCTCGGCGGTGGCGCAGGAGCACGGGCTGAGCGCAGACCCGTCGCAGGTCCAGGTGGTCGGTATCGCCGTCGCCCAGGGAGCGGGTATCGATGTTCGGCCGTTCTGGTCAGCAGCCCTCGGATACGAAGACCTCGGCGATGAGGACGCCATCGATCCGCGAAGACGCAATCCGCATCTGTGGTTCCACGAGCTCGACCCACCTGTGGCAGGGCGCGGCCGGGTCCACATCGACGTCTACGTCCCTGCTGACCAGATCCAGGCCCGGGTGGCGGCGGCGCTGGCCGCTGGTGGGAGGGTCGCCGACGACTCGCATGCACCTGAGTGGTGGACACTCGCCTCGCCCGACAACCACGGCGTCGATATCGCGGCGTGGCCCGATTTCGAAGACCACGGCCAGGGCTGAGTCGGGGTCGAGACAGGGAGATCCCCGATTTCTGATTCAACGACCCCGCATTCCAATGGACCGATGCCGAGTAGAGATCCTTCCCCACCCATAGTCCTGCAGCGTGCCACTCACCCTTTGCCCATCGATCTGGTGGCCGCTGCTGCCGTCCTTCTCGCCGCGACGGTGGCCATAGGTCTGTTCTGGCCAGCGCCCCCGTTCGAAGTCGCCTTCCTTCTCTGGATCAGAGATACCTTCGGTAACTCGCTCGACGGGCTCATGCTCGTCATGGATGACGTCGGGGACGTCGGCACGGTGAGCATCGTTCTCCTGACGATGGTTGGGCTGGTCGCCTTACGATGGGGACTCCGGCCGGCGGCCGCAGTCTTTATCACCGGATTGGCTGCCCTGCTCCTGAACATCGGCATCAAGCTGCTCGTCGGTAGACCCCGTCCGGGACTGTGGATAGAGGCGGACTCCAGCTACTCCCTCCCCAGTGGGCACGTTTTGCTGTTTTCGGTGCTGGTGTTGCTGACGTACGAGTGGTGGCCCTGGGATCGCTGGCGCGGGCACATGGCTGCTGTGGGTTTTCTTCTCGTGTGCTTGATGGGTTTCAGTCGGCTCTACCTGGGAGAGCACTATCCCACCGACGTCCTGGCCGGTTTATCAATCGCGATATTGCTCTGGGCGGGTTACCGCAAGGTGAGATCCCGCTCTCAGACAGCCGCCGAGTAGCTAGGCGACATCCGCCTCCGTGGAGTGTCGGCCTAGGCACTAGTTGGGACGCAGAGTTCGAGACCGCCACGGGAGTCGAGCGCACCAACTACCTGACCGTCCTCTGTCGCAAGAACCCAGATGTGTTCGCCTCTTTGCTCGGCGATTTCGATCACCAGGGACAGATTGCTCTCAACTTCATCCCGAGAGAGATCAAACGCATCGGCTGCACTTGAGACACCTCTTCCGACATGGAAGACCGTGATGCGGCTGGCACAGTCGAGGTCATCGAACATCGAGTTGAGATCGGGGTAGTTCCTGTCCACCAGATCGGACAAGTAGACCGGGGACGTCGCGCAGGCGGTCAGCACCAGCGCAAGGGCGAGAGCAGGTATCGCCAGGTGACGACGGTCCACGCAGACAGGGTATCGCCGCCTCGTCGCCGGGAGCGATTGGTGTGTGCCGGCTCGGCCCCACTGACCAATGTCTGGATCACTTGAGATCTGAGACGCCCGCCCAGATGAGCGCTCTGGCGAGGCGGCCGTCAAAGTCGGAGGGAAATGCATGCCCAACACCTTCGAGACGGTCGATCTCCATCGGCCACCCTGAGCCCTGCAGCGTCTCGCCCAGCTCCTCCACCCCTACCTTGATCCGCGGATGCTCATCAGCGCCGACAAGGATCCAGGATCGAACGGGGCGGCCGTCCGCCACGGCCGGCACGCCCCAATCTCCAAATGTGGGACTCAACACGACCAGCCCCTGGGCCTCAATGGTTCCGGCGCAGACGAGGTGCGCAGCCAGGCCTCCTCCTTGGGAAAAGCCGCCGAGAACCACACTGCACCCGGGCGGCCAGCCGCTCTCCTTGAGCTGTTCGACGACATCGGCCTTCCCCCTCTCCAGATCGCGCCATCCGTATCGCCCCGCCGCCGAGAGCCGTTGCGTGGACTTCGGGAGAACCAGGGTCCAACCGTCTCGTGTGGCGGCTCTCCAATATTCCGCTTCCAACTCGGCGCGCGACCCGGCCCCATGGAGCACCACCAGCGCCCGTCTCTCCCCGGTTCCCGGTCCGGAAGGGGGGATCACCATTGGCTTTGTCACGGATGTCGGCACCTGGGCCTCGGCATCAGCGGAGCGTCGCAGCAAGGCCATCCACTCTGGCCGCTCTCGGAGTGGATCGAGATCCGAGTCCTCCAATATGGTCTCCGACCACCAATGTTCTGCATCGAGCGCTTCGGCGAATGTGGCCAGGGCCAGGTCGGTCTCACCCAAACGGCTCTGGATGCACATTCGCCAAAAGCGTAGGTCTTCATCCTGGCTCCGATCGACGGGCTCAAACATTTCGATCAGCTCGAGTGCCGCTTGGTACTGACCCGCGAAATAGTGAACGAAGACCTGGTCTCGGAGTTCGATGAACGAGCTCATCTTGCTCACGGAACCGTACCGAGTCGGGCAATCATCAACTGGTCCCGACTCGCTAGGCGTAGGCCAGAAATTTGCCTGGTTTGTCGGGTTCCTCGAACACGAAACGCAGCTGGAGGTCGGTTCGTTCAATCATCTCGACCTGTTGCGTGAACTGTTCGTTGGTGACGATCAGATGGTCTTCGAGATTCCAATCCTGCGCAAGCCATATCCGGAGAGCATCGAGCAATACGCTATCGGTCTCAGTTGCCAGTCGGGACTTGCGGACCCAGAAGTAAACCGCTGCTCCGTAGTCGCTCCATAGACCGTCTCCGACCGCAGAGATGCGCGCCGTAGCGAACATCGGCGCGTCGGGAGGGAAGATATAGACACAGCCGAAGCATTCGGTTCCAGCCGGGTTCATAACCGTGTAGGTGAAGGCCTCGCGGTCTGAATGACGTTGCTCGAGCTTCTCCAAGTCTTCCCGGTTTGCCGCGGCAGTGAAGTCGTCTTCGGGCCAACCAGACTGCTCCCATTTTCGCAGGAACTCCCGACTCTCCATCACAGCTGCGTGATCCATCTCGGCATCAGCAGCCACGATCGGTCGGAGTACGAAGTCGTCTGTCGTCAGACCTTCCGGGACATTGAATTCCATGTTCTCGAACGGCACGGCTTCATTCCTGCACGTCGGCGGACTGGCCGATCGAGGTGACTCGAACGGACGACAATCCCTGTCTCCTCAGGGTTTTCCTTCCGCTCCGCGGGGAGGACTCGAACCTCCAACCTTCGGATTAACAGTCCACTGCTCTACCAATTGAGCTACCGCGGAAGGGTGCCGGCTGGCAGCAGGCAGGATACCAAGCAACCTCTTGTACCCAGACTTCCTGTTGCGGACGACGTCAGACTCGGGCGGGATCTTCCTGGTCGTCGAGAGACCGTAGCCCTCTGGCGCCGGCGGAGAGACCAGATGCCGCCACGTAACGGCCGGCATCGACCAGACCAAGACCTTGATCGGCGAGCTGTGAGACAGCCGGGTGCTTCCGGGCCTCTCCCGCCCAGCGCTTGATCTGCTCGTATCTCTGACGACCGGCGCGGGCGCCGAGGACATATCCGATGAAGGCGCCCACCAACAATCCCAACCTGAACCTCATGGTCGGATTGTGACGACGGTGGGGCGGTGGCGCAAGAGCTCAGGAGTTCTCGAGGAATCCCTCGAGCTTGTGTGACTTGTCGGGATGACGGAGCTTGGCCAGCGCCTTGGTCTCCAATTGGCGGATCCGCTCCCGGGTCACCTTGAAATGCGAGCCGACCTCTTCCAGGGTGCGCATCCGGCCGTCGGCCAGGCCAAAGCGCATTATGAGCACTTCCCGCTCACGGTCGTTCAGGCCTTCGAGAGCCATCGCCAGCTGGTCCTGGAGCGAAGAGAACGTGGCGACGTCGGCGGGACGCTCCGAATCGAGGTCCTCCACCAGATCGCCGAGGGTCCCATCCTCGTCCTCACCCACCGGGGTCTCCAGCGAAACAGTGTCCTGAGCGATCCGCTGCAGCTCGGCAACACGGGAAGGCTCGAGGTCGAGTTCGAATGCGAGCTCTTCGAGGGTCGGTGCCCTGCCCATGGTCTGGGTCATCTCCCGTTGGGCCCTGGTCAACTTGTTGACCGAGTCGAGGACATGGATCGGCATCCTGATGGTGCGGCCCTGGTCGGCTATCGCCCTCGAGATCGCCTGACGGATCCACCAGGTTGCGTATGTCGAGAACTTGAAGCCTCTCCGGTAGTCGAAGCGCTCCACGGCGCGCATCAATCCGACATTGCCTTCCTGGATCAGATCGAGAAGCGCCATCCCCCGACCCACATACCGACGGGCAATGGCCACCACCAGCCGAAGGTTCGACTGGACCAGCTGCTTATGGGCGGCCTCGCCCATCTCGATCTCATGTCCGAGGAACGCAATGTCTTCCTCGGCCAGCGCCGCCTCCTCTTCGTTGAGACGGGCCTGGGCACGACGGCCCGCCTCCATGTGCATCGCCAGCTCGACTTCCTGCTGGCTGGTGAGCAACGGATAGCGGCCGATCTCATTGAGATAGAGCCGGACCGGGTCGGAGACCGAGATCTGACTGACCTCGATGAACTCCTCGATGACTCCCGGGCCCTCCTCGGTGAGTCTCATCCCCTGGGACCGAAGGGCGTCGGCGACCTTCTCGAAAGCCTCGCCCGAGGCCTCGGCGTCCTCCAACTCCTGTTGGACCTCGGCCATGGTGAGGAAGCCCCGATGCTTGCCCCGTTTGACCAGGGCAGCGATCACATTGTTCAGTTCTTCGTTCACGGCTCCGTGAGGGATCGCTTCTCCTGCTGTAAAGCTATCAAGGCTCGCAGGTTGTCGGAATGGGATTCTGTTCCCGGCTCCATTCCGGCGAGCAATCGCTGGAGTGCTGAGATCTCTACGTCGAGTCTGCGTTCCTTCACCCGAGAGGACATCTCGGGTCCCGAGGGCAGTGGACGGTCGTCCATTGCCAACGACCGCAACAGGGCCTGAGTCTCCTCGTCGGCAACCTTGGAGATGTCGACCGGTCGACCCGCCTCAACCGAGCCGAGACTCTCCGCGATCGCGACGTATGCCGAGCGAAGTCGATCGTCGGTGAAGTCGTCGGGCTCCAACCCGGTGACCTCCGAGGGATGGGCGAGAAGCACCCGGAGCAATTCAGCTTCCATCCTGTCGAAGGAAGAACCAGCACGAGCACCGTCAGATCGGCCCCGCGATCGACCTCCCTCCACTGCGGCCTCGACACTCTCCAGATCGACACCGACCAGACGGGCCACATATCGGCTGTATTCCCGTCGGGCGATGTCGTCGTTGACCCTCCTCACTTGTTGAGCAGCGGCGTGCAGGGCACGGGCCCGTCCTTCGGGCCCGGCGAGATCATGACGACTCACCTCGTGCTCGATGCGTCTCTCGAGAAGGGGGCGCGCCCCCTTCACCGCTACCACCAACTCGTCACCCCTCCCCTGTTGCACCAGGTCAGCAGGGTCGAGCCCGTCGGGCATCGACGCCACTCGAAGGTCGAGGTCGAGTCGAAACGGCGACTCCAGTTCGTCTCCTCTGAGCGCGGCCTTGGCGCCTGCTTCGTCCGAGTCGAATGCGAGCACCACCTTCTCGCCGAACCGGCGCAACAGGTCGAAATGACCATCGCCGAGGGCGGTGCCACAGGTGGCAACCGCGGTCTTGATGCCCGCCATATGCATGGCAATCACATCGGTGTAGCCCTCGACAACCACAGCCGGCGCCTCAGGGGAGATCTCACGCCGGGCCCGGTCGAGACCGAACAGAACCTGGGCCTTGTGATAGATGATCGAGTCGGCCGAGTTCACATACTTGGCGTCGGGGTTGTTGGTCGAGTTCCGGTCGATCTCGTCGATCTTGCGGCCCCCGAATCCGACCGCGTCACCGCGGAGGTCGTGGATCGGGAACATCAGCCGGCCACGGAACACGTCGAAAAGACCCTGACGGCCGCGACGTCCCAACCCGGAGTCGATCAGGACCCGATCAGCGACCCCTCCTGCCCTGAGCTCTTTGGTCAACATGTCCCAGTCGATCCCGGCAAAGCCAAGTTTCCACTGGTCGATCAGGTCGACGTCGTAGCCCCGGTTGCGGAGATAGGCCCTGGCCGGGCCTGCCTCGGGTGCCTTCTTCAAACGCTCGTGATAGACATCGATCGCCCGTCGGATCGCCTCGACCGCAGCCCCCCTCCGCCCGCGACGTTGGGCATCGGCAGCGTCTCGAACCAGCGTGATCCCGGCGCGTTTGGCCAGCATCTCGATTGCGTCGGCAAAATCGACTCCCTGGGTCTCCTGGACGAAGGTGAAGACGTCGCCACCTTTGCCACACCCGAAGCAGTGATAGAGACCCCTTGCCTGGTCGACCGACATCGACGGTGTCTTTTCCTCGTGGAATGGACAGACCGCCATGAAGGTGCGACCAGATCGCTTGACCTTGGTGACCTCGGAGATCAGCTCGACGAGATCGGTCGACTCGCGTACCCGATCGATGTCTCCTCGTTCTGCCATGGCCGGTCGATCATAAGTACGACCGGACCGGTCGATCACGAAGTGGCGATGAAATCGAGACGGATCAGGACTTCTTCGCTGACATCGGCCACACCCGGAGCGCTGGGAATCCCGATGCCGTAATCAGATCTGAGGACCGTGCTCTCGGCGGTGCCGGTGATGGTGCCCTCGTCGACCAGGGTCGCGGTCACGTCGAAGGTCACGCTGTTGGTGGTGTCCCGAATCAACAGGTCGCCGGTCACGCTGAATGTGACCGGCTCTCCGACGGTGAGGGCCCCGCTCAGCCCTTCGACCGCGGTCACGTCGAACGTGATGAATTCGAACTCGTCACTCGCGGAGTTGAGTATCACCGGGCCACGAATCGCCCGGTCTCTGTTGCCCGAGTCGGTCTCGAATGTCCTGGCGTTGACGACGAGCTGGGAGAACTGCGCTGTCGACAGATCGGCAGTGTCCACCTGGATCTGACCGGCAACCTCCGAAGTGGTCCCGACGACGCGCTTGGGCTCACCACGGAGCACCTCGTCGATCTCGAAGGTCGCGGTGGACTGCGTGGGGTCGATGACGAAGGCTGCCGCGGCACCGGCAACGGTTGAGGTGGACGGCTCCCCGGGGTCACCGGAGGCAGAGGTAGAGGTTGACGCCTCTTGCGGGATGGTCGGGGTGGTCAGCTCCGTCGAAGGCTCACCAGAGCCACCGGCGAAGTAGAGGTAGGCGAGGATGCCTCCCCCGATCAGCACCACCGCCGCAATGATCCACAGGATTGATCGCTTCATTTGTGGTCCCAAGTCTCTCGTAGGTATGTCAATCCCGGGTAAACCGTCTCAGTCCAGCTTCTCGGAGAGATACCCGCTCACGCGATCCATCGGGATCCGTTCCTGGGCCATGGTGTCTCTGTCGCGGACGGTCACGGCATGGTCATCGAGCGAGTCGAAGTCGACGGTGATCGCAAATGGGGTCCCGATCTCGTCCTGACGCCGATAGCGGCGGCCGATCGACTGGGTCACGTCCATCTCGACCATCCACTTCTTGCGCAGTTCGGTGGCGATCTGGTGGGCGGGCTCGATCAACTCTGGCTTCTTTGACAGTGGGAGCACCGCCACCTTGTAGGGAGCCAGACGGGGATGGAGTCTGAGCACCGTTCGTGCCTCGTCGTTGACCTTCTCCTCGTGATAGGCGTCGATGAGGAAGGCAAATGTGGTCCTGGTGGCCCCGGCCGCAGGCTCGATGACGTAGGGGAAGAAGCGCTCGTCGATGTCGGGGTCGAAGTAGCGGAGATCCTGCCCGGAGTGCTCCGAGTGCTGCTTCAGGTCGAAATCGGTTCGGTTCGCCACCCCTTCGAGCTCGTCCCAATCCCAGGGGAACCGATACTCGATGTCGACTGTGCCCGCCGAGTAATGGCTCAACTCGTCGCTCTCATGGGGACGGATTCGCAGATTCGCCTCGGTCATCCCCAGGTCGAGATACCACTTGAATCGATGCTCCTGCCAGTACTGGAACCACTTTTCGGCCTCCTCGGGCCGAACGAAGTACTCCATCTCCATCTGCTCGAACTCACGGGTGCGAAAGACGAACTGTCCTGGGGTTATCTCATTGCGGAACGACTTGCCGACCTGGGCGATCCCGAACGGCAGCTTGAGACGGTTGGTGCGACGGATGTTCTCGAAGTTGGTGAATATCCCCTGGGCCGTCTCCGGCCGGAGATAGATCAGATTGTCCTCCGAGTCCACCGGCCCCATGTGAGTGCGGAACATGAGGTTGAAGTTGCGCGGCTCGGTCAGGGTTCCTGACTTGCCACATGTGGGACAGGTGTCGGGGTCCTCGAGTTTGTCCAACCGATGACGCGCATTGCAGTTGCGACACTCGACCAGCGGATCGGTGAAGACCTCTTCGTGCCCCGAGGCCTGCCAGACCTGACGCGCCTGGAGGATGGCGGAGTCGATCCCGACGATGTCGTCCCGGGTCTGGACCATGTCCCGCCACCACTCGTTCTTCACGTTACGGAGAAGTTCGACTCCGAGCGGGCCGTAGTCGTAGGCGGAGCGAATCCCGCCGTAGATCTCAGAGGCCTGGAAGACGAAACCCCGCTTCTTGGCGAGGTTGGAGATGGTTTCGAGTGTTGGTTCTGTCATTTGGAAGGGAGAACGGTGGCCCGGTCGGGTCGGTTAGTCAATCTGAGGAACATCCTCGGCTGCGCCAAAACGCCGATCACGGGCCTGGTATTCGATGACTGCGTCGAGCAGACCGTGACGATCGAAGTCGGGCCAGAGAATCCCGGGAAAGTAGAACTCGGCATAGGCGGACTGCCAGAGAAGGAAGTTGGAGAGCCGATGTTCTCCTGACGACCGTATCACCAGGTCGACATCGGGCATGTCGGGGATGTAGAGCGACCTCGTGATCGCGGCTTCGTCGATGTCGTCGGCAGTGATCTCACCGGCGACCGCCTGCTCGGCGAGACGCCGGGCGGCACCGACTATCTCCCTGCGACTCCCGTAGTTGAAGGCAAACACAAGATTCAGTTTGGAGTTGGAAGCGGTCAACTCCGCCGCCTCCGCCATGTGAACACGGTTCCGGTCAGGGATCCGCTCATCGTCCATGGCGCCGGCGAACAACATCCTCACCCCCTGGGCGTCGAGATCGTCGCGGCGTCGGGTGAGGAGGTCTTCGTTGAACCACATCAGAAACTCCACCTCGTCGGCCGCACGCGACCAGTTCTCGGTGGAGAAGGTGAAAGCGGTCAGCCACTCGATCCCCAACTCGAGCGCGCCCTCCACCGTGTCGAACAGGGCGGTCTCCCCCGCAGCGTGCCCCGCGGTTCGAGGCAGGCCCCGGGCATTGGCCCAACGGCCGTTCCCGTCGAGGATGAGGCCGACATGTTTCGGGATGCGCTCGGGATCGATCCCCGAAAGGTCGAGGGTCATTCCATGACCGCCAACGACGCCAGCTTTCGGTCGAGGTGGTACTCGACGAAACGACGGGCGATGCCCATCGCCTCCCCGGCCAGCCCGACATTGGTTGGGGGCATGTGCCCGAACTCAGCATCGGCCAGAGCCGCTAGGTAGACGGTCACCCCATCACGGAGACGTACCGCACCGTCGGTGAGACAGCGGTCGCACAGAGCGCCACCTCCCCCGAACGAGAAACGGTGCAGGTCCTCGACCCGCCCACAGGAGGCACAAAGGAGAAGCGAAGGAGCCACCCCGACAACGTCCGCGAGTTTGAGGAGATAGCTGGTGATCAGGTCGGCACCTGACTGACCGGCTTCGAGGGCACGCAGACCGCGGTGGAGAAGCAGAAACAGTCGCATCGAGGATTCGTCCTCTTGTGCCACAGCGTCCGCCGCTTCGACCATGGTCCCGGCGGCGACCACGGCGTCGAGACTGGCCCTGAGACGTGGGAACGGCTCGATGACCGCAACCTGCGTGATCGTGTCGAGATTT
>Ga0307505_10003276_pt1 | contig 10299 bp, 8 predicted proteins | sample 23_S_MG_FD_202183 | JGI IMG/M metagenome (GOLD analysis project Ga0307505, IMG submission 202183) | Soil microbial communities from Populus trichocarpa stands in riparian zone in the Pacific Northwest, United States - 23_S | ecosystem: Environmental > Terrestrial > Soil > Riparian zone > Trees... | reverse complement strand
AGGCGATGCGATTGCGGAGTTCCTTCAGCGAGGCCATCGGCTGACGTTCCGGTGCGGGTTAGGCGAACGACTTCGCGAAGGTATCCACCGCCGCCTTGAGCTTGGCGGCGGAATCGTCCGACAGGTCCTTGGACGAGCGGATCGCATCGAGCAGGTCGGTATGCTTGGAGCGGATCGTGCCGAGCAGCCCGTCCTCGAACGGCTTCACCCGATTGACCGGCAGCGCGTCGAGATAACCGTTGGTGCCGGCCCAGATCACCACCACCTGCTCTTCCATCTTGAGCGGCGAGAACTGCGCCTGCTTGAGCAATTCGGTCAGGCGCGCGCCGCGGTTGAGGAGGCGCTGGGTCGTGGCGTCGAGGTCGGAGCCGAACTGCGCGAACGCCGCCATTTCACGGTACTGCGCAAGCTCGCCCTTGATCTTGCCGGCGACCTTCTTCATCGCCTTGGTCTGCGCCGAGGAACCCACGCGCGACACCGAGAGGCCGACGTTCACCGCCGGGCGGATGCCCTGATAGAACAGGTCGGTTTCAAGGAAGATTTGGCCGTCCGTGATCGAGATGACGTTGGTCGGGATGTAGGCCGACACGTCGTTCGCCTGCGTCTCGATGATCGGCAGCGCCGTCAGCGAACCCGCGCCGTTGTCGTCGTTCATCTTCGCCGCGCGCTCAAGCAGGCGCGAGTGCAGATAGAACACATCACCCGGATAGGCTTCGCGTCCGGGCGGACGGCGCAGCAGCAGCGACATCTGGCGGTAGGCGACGGCTTGCTTGGACAAGTCGTCATAGATGATGACGGCGTGCATGCCGTTGTCGCGGAAATACTCGCCCATGGCGCAGCCGGAGAAGGGCGCGAGGAACTGCATGGGTGCAGCGTCCGATGCGGTCGCGGCAATCACGATGGAATATTCGAGCGCGCCCTGCTCTTCGAGCACCTTCACGAACTGCGCGACCGTCGAGCGCTTCTGGCCGACGGCGACGTACACGCAGTAGAGCTTGATCTTCTCGTCGCCCGAGGCGTTGAGCGGCTTCTGGTTCAGGATCGTGTCGAGCGCGACCGCGGTCTTGCCGGTCTGGCGGTCGCCGATGATCAGCTCGCGCTGGCCGCGGCCGATCGGGATCAGCGCGTCGATGGCCTTGAGGCCGGTCGCCATCGGCTCATGCACGGACTTGCGCGGGATGATGCCCGGCGCCTTCACGTCCACGCGGCGGCGCTCCTTCGACTTGATCGGGCCCTTGCCGTCGATCGGCTCGCCGAGCGCGTCCACGACGCGGCCGAGCAATTCCTTGCCCACCGGCACGTCGACGATCGACTGCGTGCGCTTGACGGTCTGGCCTTCCTTGATCTCGCGGTCGGAGCCGAAGATCACGATGCCGACGTTGTCGCTCTCGAGGTTGAGCGCCATGCCCTTGGTGCCGTTTTCGAACTCGACGAGCTCGCCGGCCTGCACGTTGTCGAGGCCATAGACGCGGGCGATGCCGTCACCGACGGACAGCACCTGGCCGACTTCAGAGACTTCCGCCTCCTGGCCGAAATTCTTGATCTGGTCTTTCAGGATCGCGGAGATTTCCGCGGCGCGGATATCCATTACCGTGCCTCTTTCATCGCTAGGCGGATCGAGTTGAGTTTCGTTTTGAGTGAAGCGTCGACCATGCGGCTGCCGAGCTTGACCTTGAGGCCGCCGATGATCGAGGGATCGATTTTCACGTCGAGCTGGACGTTCTTGCCGGCGCTCGCGGCGATGGCCTGCTTGAGCGCGTCGAGATGTTCGTTCTTGAGGGGCTCGGCCACCGTCACTTCGGCGGCAACTTCGCCCTTGTGGCGAGCGACCATGGCGTTGAACGCACGGATCATCTGGCCGATGGCGAACAGCCTGTGCTTCTGCGTGACGGTGAGCAGGAAATTGCGCGCGATGCCGCCGATCTTGGCCTTGTCAAGGACGGCGGCGAGCGCCTTTTCCTTCTCCTCGGCGCCGAACACGGGGCTGCGCACGAGGCGCAGCAGGTCGGGATTGTTGTCGAGGAGCGCCACGAAGCCGTCGAGATCGGATTTGACCGCGTCGAGTTTCTTTTCGTCGAGCGCAAGCTCGAAGAGGGCCGTCGCGTAGCGGCCCGCCATGCCGGAGACGATGGGTTCGTCGGCCACAATTCTTCCCTAGGGGTAGGCTCCACGCGCGTCGCTCGCCTGGAGGCCCGGTTTTGCGCACGGACTGTCAAAAGTGGAGAAGAACGCGGGTTTTTCGCGTCCTTCGAAGCCGGCGGTTCACTAACATGGCCCTCCCCCTGGCGCAATAAGCCGTGCTCCCCCGGACTGGTGAAAAACCCGCATGGGACGGGCACTTCCCGGGGTGCGACCAAATTGCGGCGAGGCTGCCCGCGCGTCCGATTTGGCCGCCACCCATCTTCCGCGGCGGATTGTCTGTCGCCCACAAAAACCATGCTGAATCGGCTAGAAATGTTGTCCTGCTTCGGGGACTGGGAATGACGACGACCGTGCGGACACCGCGCCGCGCCGAACCTTCGTTGGCCGAACTCTTCACGCCGAAGCTGGTGACCGTGCTGCGCGAGGGCTACGGCGCCAGCGGCCTGCGCGCCGACGCGCTTGCGGGCCTGACGGTCGCCATCGTGGCGCTTCCCCTCTCACTCGCCATCGCGATTGGCGCGGGCCTCAGCCCCGAGCGCGGGCTCTATACGGCCATCGTCGGTGGCTTCCTTATCTCGGCCCTCGGCGGCAGCCGCTTCCAGATCGGCGGACCGGCCGCGGCCTTCATCGGCCTGGTGGCGCTGACGGCGCAGCGCCACGGCCTCGACGGGCTGGTGCTCGCAACCGCGATGGCGGGATTCTTCCTGCTGGCCATCGGGCTCCTGCGGCTCGGCACCTACGTCAAATACATCCCCTATCCGGTGACGGTCGGCTTCACCGCCGGGATCGCCGTGATCATCATCGTCACGCAGCTCCGCGACCTGTTCGGCCTGACGCTCGCCGAGGATCCGGCCGAGACCGTGCCGAAGCTGGTCGCGGTGTGGAACGCCATCGGCACCATCAGTCCCGTGACGGTCGCCTTATCCGCCGCCTCCGTCGCGACGATCCTGATCGTGCGTCACTTCCGGCCCGAATGGCCGTCGCTCCTCATCGCCGTCCTGCTGGCCGCCATCCTGACCTTCGCGTTGCAGCTCGACGTGGAAACCATCGGCTCGCGCTTCGGCGAGATCACATCCGGCCTCCCCCTACCCGGCCTGCCCGCACTGAGCTGGGAGAAAACGCGCGCGGTGTTTCCCGACGCCGTCGCCATTGCGCTGCTGGGCGCGATCGAGTCGCTCCTGTCAGCGGTCGTCGCCGACGGCATGACCGGCCGGCGGCATCGCTCGAACAGCGAACTGGTGGCGCAAGGCATCGGCAACGTCGCCGCCGCCGCCTTCGGCGGCATGCCGGTGACCGGAACGATCGCGCGCACGGCGACCAACATCCGCGCCGGCGCGCGCGGCCCCGTCGCCGGCATGTTTCACGCGCTCTACCTGCTGATCTTCGTGCTCGTGGCGATGCCGCTGGTGTCGTACATCCCGCTGTCCGCGTTGGCCGCCGTGCTCGTCGTGGTCGCGTGGTCGATGGCAGACAAGACGGAATTCGCGCTGCTGCTGCGCACATCGCGCGCCGACACGCTCATTCTCATTGCCACCTTCCTGCTCACGATCTTCTACGATCTCCTGACCGGCATCGGCGTCGGCGTCGTGCTCGGCTCGTTCCTGTTCCTGCACCGCATGGCGGAGGCGGTCGAAGTCGATGGCGAGCCGAAGCTGGTCAGCGACGACGTCGCCGACAGCAGCAACGGACGCGGGCGCTACGAAGGCGTGCTGCCGGACGACGTGATGGTCTATCGCATCAGCGGCGCGTTCTTTTTCGGCGCAACCGCGCGCGTCAACGTGATCCTCGACCGCGTCGTCAATCCGCCGCGCGCCTTCGTCCTGGACTTCGCGGAAGTTCCTTTCATCGACATCACGGCCGCCGCCGCGCTCGAACGCTTCGTGAAGCGCCTCCACAAGGCGGGCACTGCGGTCTATTTCGCGGGCGTGCGCCCGCATGTGCGGCGCGCCTTCAGCCCCGGTTTGCGGGGACGCTCGGTCCGCTACGCCGTAAATGTCGAACGCGCCTTGCAGACCATCCGGAAAATCAGCGCCGACTGACCGCGCGCTTTGGTCAGAGGAAGCTCTGCGGATCGACATCCACGGTCACTTGCAGGCTGCCGGTCGGCTTCGGTCCCGCCGCGAGCCAGTCGCGCAGATACCCCGATAGATCGAAGCCTTTCGAGGATTTGGCGAGCAGCCGCCAGCGCCTGCGCCCGCGAATGAGCGCGAGCGGCGCTTCGGCGGGGCCGAGGATTCGCACGCGCTCGTCGCGTGGCGCCACAGCCGCCAGACGCCGCGCATGCGCCTCCGCTGCGGGGCCGTCTTTCGAGGAGATGATGAGGCTCGCGAGCCGCCCGAACGGGGGCAGACCGACTTCCTCGCGCGCCGCGATTTCCTGATCGTAGAAGGCGTCGCGGTCGCCCGCGATCAGCGCCTGCAGCACCGGATGGCTCGGCTGATGCGTTTGCAGATAGCCCTTGCCCGCCGCCGCCGCGCGGCCCGCGCGGCCGACTACCTGATGCAGCAACTGAAAGGTGCGCTCCGCCGCGCGCGGGTCGCCATAGCCGAGACCGAGATCGGCATCGACGACGCCGACGAGCGCCAGCGACGGAAAGTGATGACCCTTCGCCACGAGTTGCGTGCCGATCACGATATCGACCTCTCCGCGCGTAATCGCGCCAAGCTCGGCCCGCATGCGCTCGACGCCGCCTGAAAGATCGCTGGAGAGAATCTGGGTGCGCGCTTCGGGAAAGAGCGCGCGCGTTTCTTCCTCCAGCCGCTCGACGCCGGGGCCGCAGGCCACGAACGAATCCTTGCTCTCGCAGCGCGGACAGGCTTCCGGCGACGGCGCGTTGAACCCGCAATGATGACAGATGAGTTGCTGCCGGTAGCGATGCTCCACGAGCCACGCGTCGCAGTTCGGGCAGCGCATGCGGTGTCCGCAGGTGCGGCACAGCGTAAGCGGCGCGTAGCCGCGCCGGTTGAGAAACAACAGCGCCTGCTCGCCGCGCGCGATCGTGTCGCGCACTTCCTGCTCGAGCTTCGGCGCGATCCAGCGCCGCTTCGGCGGGCCTTCGGTGCGGAGATCGATCGCTTCCAGCGGAGGAATGGCGCTGCCGCTGAAGCGCTCGGGCAAGGACAGCCTGTGGTAGCGTTCGCGCCGCGCGTTCACTTCGGTTTCAACGGAAGGTGTCGCCGACGACAGCACGATCGGCGCACCCGCGAGCGAGGCGCGCACCACGGCCATGTCGCGCGCATGATAGTGCACGCCGTCTTCCTGCTTGTAGGCCGGGTCGTGTTCTTCGTCGACCACGATCAGCCCGAGCTTCGCGAACGGCATGAAGAGTGCGGAACGTGCGCCGGCGACCACCGCCACCTCGCCTTTCGCGACCGCCTCCCAGATGCGCGCGCGGCGGCGCGGGCTCACCTGCGAATGCCATTCGGCAGGACGGACGCCGAAGCGTTCGGCAAAGCGGTCGAGGAATTGCGTCGTAAGCGCGATTTCCGGCAGCAGGATTAGCGCCTGCCGGCCCGCCTTGATCGTCTCGGCGACCGCCTCGAAATACACTTCCGTCTTGCCGGAGCCCGTAACGCCATCGAGGAGATGCGTCGAGAACCCGCCGGCAACGGCCGCTTTGCGCAGACTATCGGCTGCCGCCGCCTGCGCGGCGGAAAGCTCCGGCACCGCGTAGGCCGGATCGGGTTCGCTCATCACCGGCTCAGGCGGCAGCTCGACGATCTCCAGCGAACCTTCGTCCACGAGTCCGTTGACGACCGAGGGCGTCACCCCCGCTTCACGCGCGGCCTCCGCTTTAGAGCGCACAAGCCCGTCGCCCACGAGTTCAAGCACGCGCCCGCGCGCCGGAGTCATGCGCTTCGGCGGCGGGCCGGCGAGCCGCACGCCGGTCTTTGCGGCTTCCCCCTGCTCGTCGAAGCGCAGCGCCGTGCGCAGCACCATGCCGCGGGGCGCGAGCGTATAGTCGGCGACCCAGTCGATGAATTTCACCAACTCGGCCGACAAGGGCGGCGCGTCGAGCGGCGTGGAGATCGCTTTCAGCTTCGCACTCGAAGGAACATCGGAGCGCCCGCCCGGCCACACCGCGCCGATGACGCGGCGCGCGCCGAGCGGCACCGCCACGATGCTGCCCGGCTCGACCGTTACACCGTCGGGAACGCGGTATGTATAGGGCCGATCCACCGCCACCGGCACGAGCACATCGACGGTTCGTTCGCTCATAATGGTGCCGGCCGGTTTCGAGTCGCGATCAATCGTTAAGGATCGGCTGCCATCCTATCCCGCGTGTCAAGGGACGGCGCAATGCGCGCAAAGAACACAGACCCGTTCGAACTGGCCTGCGCCGCCATCGCGGCGAGCGCGGCGAAGGACGTCGGCGCCGAAGCGCGCCGCTGGCTCTCCTACATCGCCCACGAACGCCGTTTGTCGCCCAGGACGCTGGAGGCTTATTCGCACGACGTGGCGGGCTTTCTCTCTTTCCTGACCGAGCATCTCGGCAACAAGCCCTCGCTCAAGGATCTCGCCGCACTCACACCCGCCGATGTGCGCGCCTATCTCGCGCGCCGCCGCCGCGACGAGATTCAGGCACGGACATTGATGCGCGCGCTGGCCGCCACGCGCTCCTTCGCCCGTTTTCTTGAACGCGAAGGCCGCGGCAAGGTCGCGGCGCTCGCCGCCGTCCGCACACCGAAGATTCAACGCAGCCTGCCAAAGCCCCTCTCTGCGAAATCCGCGCGCGCCGTCGCCGACCCGGCGAGCCGCGCGGGCGAGGAACGCGAGCCCTGGGTGCTCGCGCGCGACGCGGCCGTGCTTGCGCTGCTCTATGGCTCCGGCCTGCGTATCTCGGAGGCACTCGGCATCCTGCGCCGCGACGCGCCGACCGAAGGCGGGCAAGTGACCGTCACCGGCAAGGGCAACAAGACGCGCATGGTTCCCGTGCTGCCGCAGGTCGCGAAGGCGATCGAGGAATACATTGCGCTGTGCCCGTTCGCCGTAAAAGGCGACGAACCGCTGTTCCGCGGCGAAAAAGGCGGCCCGCTGTCGCCGCGCATCGTGCAGCTCGCGATGGAACGCATGCGCGGCGCGCTCGGCCTGCCCGATACGGCGACGCCGCACGCGCTCCGCCACTCTTTCGCCACCCACCTGCTCGCGCGTGGCGGCGACCTGCGCTCGATCCAGGAACTTCTGGGCCACGCCTCACTGGCCACGACGCAGATTTACACCGCGGTCGATTCCGCGAGCCTCATTGAAGCGTATCGCGCGGCGCATCCCAGAGCGCGGGCTTAGTCCGCGCGTCTACCCAGCAAGAGCGCGGGCCTAGGGCACGCTGAACACTTCGCCAGCGGATGCGTTGTTCCCGCATGAACCGGGATGGTCCGATGGATGAGGATCTGAAGGAAATGAGCCGCGAGGCGCTGATCGCCGAGATTGCGCGTTTGCGCAACGGCATTCGCGCCCACCGCGACAGCAGCGGACACGACTTGTGCTGGCACCATCCACAGCTTTGGGGATTGCTGCCGGAACCGATCCCCGCCGATATCGCCGTGCCGCCCTGGCCGAAATTCTTGCGCGGCTGCCTCAAGTATCGCGAGTCGTTGGAGCGCGAACTGCCGGGCGCACGCAGGCACGATCAGGAATACGACGGAGCGCGGAGCGCGCCGGCACAATCACAACACGATCCCGTGACGCACAGAAAATAGGCTTCGTGCTGCCGCGCGGCGGGCTTAGCCTTGATTCAGCGGACGGGGCGTCCTCCGGAGTCCGTCCGCCAAACAGGAGACGATCCGATGCGCAAGCTGACGATGGCTCTCGCAACGACGGCCGCAGTGACGCTCAGCGGGGCGGCAATCGCCTGCCCTTATGGCGCCGCGACGACCGCCGACATTTCGACGCCGACCCAGACGGCGGAAGCGCCGATCTCGAAGCCGGTCCAGAACTGAGCGGGAGACCTGTTCGGCCCGGGTCGCGCGAGCGGCCCGGGTCTTTTCCTTTTGAATTTCAAATAGCGTCTTTTCGCTCGTCATGGCCGGGCTTGTCCCGGCCATCCACGTCTTGAAACACAGCACGGCCGTAAGGCGTGGATGCCCGCGACAAGCGCGGGCATGACGGAATGATCTCGCGACGCATTCGCGTCCGAGGTTTGCAGTCGAGGGGGACGGAGCGCCGCGTGACGCACAGTCCTTTTTCGGTCGCGCCCCACGACTGGATTGCGAAATCCAATCGCGCCGGGCGCGCAACGCCTCACGGCGCTCCGTCGCGGCGTTGGAAACCCCGGGCCGCGCTTTTACTCGGGTCAGTCGGCTTCCGCCGGTCGGCCCTTTCTCAGCCAGCTCCTGGCGGGCAGCTTATTTGGCTGCCGAGCGGAGCCCCGGGACTGTCGGTCCATGCCTGCGAAGCACGAGCCGGCCGCCGCGCTCTGCTCCACTCAAGACGACGCCTCGCGAGAGCGCCCCTCGTGAACAGGACGCGCACACTGTAAGGCCGCCGGAATCGGTGTGGAAAAAGAACCCGAAAAATTTTTATTCGTGAGAGAAAACAAATAGTTCGCTGTCATCCCGGTCGCACGAAGTGCGAGCCGGGATCCAGGAACACTCACGTCGGTGTTCATGGATCCCGGGATGACAGAAGCGGGATCACATATGGATCGCGCGGCCGTCGACGGCGAGCGCGGCTTCCTTCACCGCTTCCGACGTCGTCGGATGCGCGTGGCAGGTGCGCGCGATGTCCTCGGCCGACGCGCCGAATTCGACGGCGAGCGTCACTTCCGCGATCAGCGTGCCCGCGTCCGCGCCGATGATATGCGCGCCGACAACACGGTGCGTCTGCGCGTCTTCGAGAATCTTCACAAAACCGTCGGTCGCCTTGTTGACCTTGGCGCGACCGTTCGCCGTGAAGGGGAACTTGCCGGCGCGGTACTGCACGCCCGCTTCCTTCAGCTCTTCCTCGGTTTTGCCGACCGAGGCGACTTCCGGATACGTATAGATCACGCTCGGGATCGCGTCGTAGTTCACGTGCCCCGCCTGACCGGCGAGGATTTCGGCGACCGCCACACCCTCGTCTTCCGCCTTGTGCGCGAGCATCGGCCCGGCGATCACGTCGCCGATGGCGAAAATGCCCTGCACGTTCGTCTGGAAATGCTCGTCCACGACCACGCGCTTGCGCTTGTCGAACTCGACGCCGATCTCCGCGAGCCCGAGCCCGTCGGTGTAGGGCACGCGGCCGATCGCGACGAGCACGACGTCCGCTTCAATCGTTTCGCTCTTGCCGCCCGCGGCGGGCTCAATCGACGCCTTCAGCGTCTTGCCCTTGCTGTCGATGCCCGTGACCTTGGAACCGAGGCGGAATTTCACGCCCTGCTTTTCCTGTATCCTCTGAAACTGCCGCGCGATCTCACCGTCCATGCCGGGGAGGATGCGGTCGAGAAATTCGACCACCTCGACCTGCGCGCCGAGCCGCCGCCACACCGAGCCGAGTTCGAGCCCGATCACGCCCGCGCCGACCACGAGCAGCTTGTCGGGCACTTTCGAGAGCTCAAGCGCGCCGGTCGACGAGACAATGCGCTTCTCGTCGATCTCGATGCCGGGGAGCCGCGCCACGTCCGAGCCGGTCGCGATCACGATGGCCTTGCATTCGATGGTTTCGCTCTTGCCGTTCCCCGCGCCGACCTCGACCTTGCCGGGCGCGGTGATGCGGCCCTTGCCGCGAAACGTGTCGATCTTGTTCTTCTTGAACAGGAAATCGACGCCCTTCACGTTGCCGTCGACGCCTTCCTGCTTGAATTTCATCATCTGCGCGACATCGAGCTTCGGCTTCGACACGCCGATGCCCATGCCGGCGAACGCGTGCGCGGCTTCCTCGAACAGATGCGAGGCGTGCAGCATTGCCTTCGACGGGATGCAGCCGACATTGAGGCAGGTGCCGCCGAAGGTCTTGTCCTTCTCGACCACCGCCACTTTCAGCCCAAGCTGCGCGGCGCGGATCGCGCACACATAACCGCCGGGTCCGCTGCCGATGACGACGAGGTCGTAAGCCATGGGAACACTCCGTCAGACTTTCCCCTCTCCCCGCTTGCGGGGAGAGGGTGGCGAGCATCGAACGAAGTGAGATGCGAGCCGGGAGAGGGGTATGGAATGCCGAGAAGACCCCTCCCCCGGCGGCGGG
>Ga0307505_10003275_pt1 | contig 10299 bp, 2 predicted proteins | sample 23_S_MG_FD_202183 | JGI IMG/M metagenome (GOLD analysis project Ga0307505, IMG submission 202183) | Soil microbial communities from Populus trichocarpa stands in riparian zone in the Pacific Northwest, United States - 23_S | ecosystem: Environmental > Terrestrial > Soil > Riparian zone > Trees... | reverse complement strand
CACCGCAGCGCCAGCTGCAGGCGCTGCAGCTGGCCCTGGACCAGGTGCCGCAGCACGGCCTGGGCTTCGGCGTGCTGCGCCAGCATGCCGGGCTGGGCGCCTCGCCGGCCGAAGTGAGCTTCAACCATCTGGGCGCGCTGCCGCTCGCCGGCCTGGGCCCGCTGCGCGGCCTGGCGCGCGAGCCGGTGCCCGCGCAGCGCGATCCGGCCGCGCGCCGTGCCTACCTGCTGGAAGTGGTCACGCTGCAGCAGGACGGCGAGCTGCGCTGGATCTGGCGTCACGACGGCCGCATCGCCGCCGCCAGCGTCGAGGCGCTGGCGCGGCGCACGGCCACCCATCTGCAAACGCTGTGCACCCTGGCTGTGAACTGATGTCCTCGTTCTCCACGCCCTACGGCTTGTCGCCCGCGCAGCAGGGCCTGCTGTTCCACGCGCTGCTGGCGCCCGGCGAAGCGCTGTACTTCGAGCAGCGCTGGTGCACGATCGACGGCCCGCTGGATGCGCCGGCCTTCCGCGCCGCCTGGCAGCAACTGCTGGATACGCACGACGCACTGCGCAGCGCCTTCGCCTGGCGCGACGGCCAGCTACCGACGCAGCGCGCGCTGCGCGGCCTGGTGCTGCCCTGGACCGACGCGGATTGGCGCGGCCAGGATGCAGCCGCGCTGGCGCAGCGCTTCGAGCGCTGGTGCGCCGAAGACCGCGTCCGCGGCTTCCATCCCGGCCAGGCGCCGCTGATGCGCTGCGCGCTGCTGCGCGTCGGCGACGAGCGGCACTGCTTCGTCTGGAGCTACCACCACCTGCTGCTGGACGGCTGGTCGAATGCGCTGCTGCTGCAGGAGGTGATGCAGCGCTACGCCGCGCTGCGCGGCCAGGGACCGGTGCCGGCGCCGCGGGCGCGGCCCTACCGCGAGTACATCGCCTGGCTCGAAGGCCAGGACCGCGAGGCCGCGCGCGCGCACTGGCGCTCGGCGCTGCAGGCCGTGCAGGCGCCGACCGCGCTGCCCTGGCTGCGGCCGGCCGCGCCCGGCGCGGCCGCACAGCCGCAGCAGCAGGACTTTGCCTTCAGCGAGGCGGAAAGCGCGGCGCTGGAGCGCGCCGCGCGCGCGGCGCGCCTGACGCTGAACACGCTGGTGCAGGGCGCGTGGGCGCTGCTGCTGGCGCGCGCCGCGGCGCAGGACGAGGTGCTGTTCGGCACTACGGTGGCCGGCCGGCCGGCGGAACTCGAAGACGCCGCACGGCGCATCGGCCTGTTCATGCACACGCTGCCGGTGTCGGTGCGCGTGCCGCCCGCTGCCGCGCCGCTGCCGTGGCTGCAGGAGCTGCAGCAGTCGCTGCGGCAGCACGAGCGGCACGCGCACCTGGGGCTGGCCGAGATCCAGCGACTGACGCCGGTGCCCGGCGGCAGGCCGCTGTTCGACAGCGTGCTGGTGTTCGAGAACTATCCGTTCGCCGGCAGCGCGGCGCTGTCCGGCCTGGCCGACGGGCTGCGCCTGAGCCAGACCGGCGGCTTCGAGCAGACGAACTACCCGCTGGCGCTGATGGTGCTGCCCGGCAGCCGGCTGACGCTGCAGCTGCGGCATGACTCGGCGCGGCTGCCGGGCACGCTGGCCGCGCATCTGCTGCGCCAGGTGGCTTCGCTGATGCGCGGGCTGCTGCGGCAGGGCGTGCGGCGGCTGGACGCGCTGCAGGCCGGCGAGGGCGAGGCCGGCGCCGCCTGCGGCGTGCAGCGCCCGCTGCCGGCGCAGATGCTGCCGGCCACGATCGCGGCGCGCGCGCGCCAGTTGCCCGATGCCGAGGCGCTGCGCGTCGAGCCCGGCGACGGCGCCGCCGCCGTGTCCTTGAGCTATCGCGCGCTCGACGAGGCGGCCAACCGGCTGGCGCATCACCTGCGCGGCCAGGGCCTGCAACGCGGCCAGCGGGTCGGCGTGTGCCTGCCGCGATCGGCCGAGCTGCTGGTGGCGCTGCTGGCGGTGTGGAAGGCCGGCGCCGCCTATGTGCCGCTGGATCCGCAGCACCCGCCGGCGCGGCGCGCGAGGGTCATCGCCCATGCCGGCCTGGCGCGGCTGATCGCGCCGGCGGCGCTGGCTGTCGACGGCCTGGCGCACACCGACCCGGTAGCCGATGCCGCAGCCATTGCCGCCGCCGACGCGCAGGACCCGGGCCTCCAAGCCCGCGCCATCGACCCGGCCTACCTGATCTTCACCAGCGGCAGCACCGGCCAGCCCAAGGGCGTGGCGGTGTCGCACGGCGCGCTGGCCAACCTGATCGCCAGCATGGCCGAAGCACCGGGTCTGCGGCCAGGGGAATCGCTGCTGGCGCTGACGACCGTGGCCTTCGACATCGCCGGCCTGGAGTTGTGGCTGCCGCTGTGCCAGGGCGCTCGCGTCGTGCTCGCGGGCAATGCGCTGGCCCAGGACGCCGCCCAGCTCGCGCAGCAGCTCGAACGGCAAACGATCGACGTGATGCAGGCCACGCCCGCCACCTGGCAGCTGCTGCGCGATGCCGGCTGGTCCGGCCGCGCCGCGCTGCGCGCTTGGGCCGGCGGCGAGGCGCTGGACAGCGCGCTGGCCGGCTGGCTGCTGCCGCGCTGCGCCGCGCTGTGGAACCTGTACGGGCCCACCGAGACCACCATCTGGTCGACCGCGCTGCGCCTGGACGCGGCGCTGCTGGCCGGCAGCGACAGCGTGCCGATCGGCGGCCCGGTGGCCAACACGCGGCTGTGGGTGCGCGATGCGCATGGCCAGCCGGCGCCGGTGGGTTTGCCCGGCGAACTGCTGATCGGCGGCGCCGGGCTGGCCGAGGGCTACCACGGCCAGCCCGCGCTGACGGCACAGGTCTTCGTGCCGGGCAGCGATGGCCAGCGCCTGTACCGCAGCGGCGACCTCGTGCGCTGGCGCGAGGACGGCCTGCTCGACTTCCTCGGCCGCGCCGACCATCAGGTCAAGCTGCGCGGCCACCGCATCGAACTCGGCGACATCGAAACGGCGCTGGCCGAGTTGCCGGGCGTGCGCCAGGCGGTGGTGGCGCTGCGCCGCGAGCTGCCCGGCGGCCCGGCGCTGGTCGCCTATCTGCGGGCCGACGCGCCGGCCGAGGCGGCCTGGCGCGAGGCGCTGGCCGCGCGGCTGCCGGTCTACATGCAACCCACGCACTGGGTCTGCCTGGAGAGGTTCCCGCTCACGCCCAACGGCAAGATCGACCGCGCCGCGCTGCCGCTGCCGGCGACGCGCACGACGGCCGCGGCGCCGGACGCCGATCCGCTGCAGGCGCTGGTCGGCCAGGTCTGGGCCGACGTGCTGGGCCGCACGGCAGTGGACGCCGAGGACGACTTCTTCGCGCTGGGTGGGCATTCGCTGACGGCCGCGCGGATGGCGGCGCGGTTGGACGTGCTGCGCCCGACCGGCGCCGCGGTGCCGCTGCGGCTGCTGTTCGAGCAGCCGCGGCTGGCGGACTTCGTGGCGGCGCTGCGCAGGCTGTCGGGCCGCAGCCCGGCGCTGCCGCCGGTGCAGCGCGGCGCCGACGAGGCGCCGCTGCAACTGCTGGCGGCCCAGCAGCGGCAATGGCTGATCGCGCAGTTCGCGCCGCACGGCAGCGCCTACACCATCGGCCTGTGCCTGCAGCTGCAGGGCGCGCTGGACGTGGCGGCGCTCGAAGCCGCGCTGGCGCAGCTGGTGGCGCGCCACGAGGCGCTGCGCACCGCCTTCGTGGCCGACGCCGAGGGCCTGCCGGTCGCCCGCGTGTGGCCGGCCGCGCCGCTGGCGCTGCGGCAGATCGCGGCTCCGGCCGATGCCGCGGCGCTGGAAGCGATCATGGCCGGGCAGCTGGCGCAGCCCTTCAGTCTCGATGCGCCGCCGCTGCTGCGTGCCACGCTGCTGCATACGGCGCCGCAGCAGGCGCTGCTGCTGCTGGCGCTGCATCACATCGCGGCCGACGACGCGTCGCTGGGCGTGCTGGCCCGCGAGCTGGCCGCGGCCTATGCGCAGGCCTGCGGCCGCGGCCCGGCGCTGCCGCCGCCGCCCGCGCTGCGCTGCCGCGACGTGGCCGCCTGGCAGGCGGGTCTGGATCTGGCGACGCAGTGCGCCTACTGGCAGGCGCAGCTGCACGACGCGCCGCTGCCGCAGCGCCTGGCCATCGACCGGCGCCGCGCCGACGACGACGGCGCCGCGGCCGAGTTGCCGGCCGGCCGCCATCTGCAGTCGCTGGACGCGGCCGAGGTCGAGGCGCTGCAGGCGCTGGCGCGCCGCCATGGCGCCACGCTGTACATGGTGCTGCTGGCCGGCTTCGCGCTGCTGCTGCAGCGTTACGGCGCCGGCGACGAGGTGGTCATCGGCAGCCCGGTGGCCGGCCGCCCGCGCACCGGGCAGGCGGAGCTGCAGGATCTGGTCGGCATGTTCGTCAACACGCTGCCGCTGCGCATCGCGCCGCGCGGGCAAGACAGCGTGGCGGCGCTGCTGGCACAGGTGCGCGAGCGCACGCTGGCCGCCTGGGAGCACCAGGACCTGCCCTACGAACGCATGCTCGATACCTTGCCGGCCGTGCGGCGCACCACCACCGCGCCGCTGTTCGAGGCCCTGTTCAGCCTGCAGAGCGCGCACGGCGCGCTGCCCGGCGCCACGCTGGCCGGCGGGCTGCAGTGGCAGCCGCTGCCGGCGCCGCCGCGCGCGCCGAAGGCGGCACTGTCCGTCGCGCTGCGCCCGCCGGCCCCGGGCGAGACACCCACCGGCGGGCTGCTGGCGCAGTGGGAGTTCGATGCCTCGCGCTTTGCGCCGGCGGCCATCGCGCGCATGGCCGGCCATTGGGCCGGGTTGCTGGCGCAGATGGCGCAGGATGCGGCGCAGCCGCTGCAGGCGCTGGTGCTGCCGACGGCGGCGGAGCGCGCCCGGCTCGAGGCCTTCGGCCGCCCGCCGCAGAGCCTGCCGCCGCCGCGCGGCACGGTGCATGGCGCCTTTTTGCGCCAGGCGGCGAAGACGCCCGAGGCCGTGGCCCTGATCGACGGCGAGTGCCGCTGGAGCTACCGCCAGCTGGCCGCCACCGCGCAGGCGATGGCGCTGCAGCTCGGTGCCCACGGCATTCGCCGCGGCGAGCCGGTCGGGCTATGGGGCGAACGTTCGGGCGAGTCCATCGCCGCGCTGCTGGCCATCCTGATGAGCGGTGCGGCCTACGTGCCGCTCGATCCGCTGGGGCCGCCGGCGCGGCATGCGGCACTGGTGCGCCAGCTCGGCGTGCGCTGCGCGCTGGCCGCGCGGCCGGGCTGCCTGACGGCGCTGCGCTCCGAGCTGCGCACACCGCTGGCCGAGATCATCGTGCCCGGCCCGCTGCCGGCCGATGCGGCGCTGCCGCCGGCACCGGCCGACGACGACGCGCTGGGCGCCGAGCAGCTGGCCTACGTGATGACCACCTCCGGCACGACCGGCGGCATCAAGCCGGTGGGCACGCCGCACCGCGGCGTGCTGCGCGTGGTGCAGCAGGTCGACTACGTCGAGCTGTCGGCCGGCCAGACCGTGCTGCACGCGGCGCCGCTGGCCTTCGACGCGTCGACCTTCGAGATCTGGTCGGCCCTGCTGCACGGCGGCACGCTGGTGATCGCGCCGCTGGCCTCGCTGCAGCAGCTGGCCGACACCCTCCAGCGCCACCGCATCGAGCTGGCCTGGCTGTCGGCGGGGCTGCTGCAGGTGATGGTGGACGAGCGGCCCGAGGCGCTGGCCGGCCTGCGCCAGCTGGTCGCCGGCGGCGACGTGCTGTCGGCCGTGCACGTGGCGCGGCTGCTGGCCGCGTATCCGCGGCTGCGGCTGGTCAACGGCTACGGTCCCACCGAGACCACCACCTTTGCCTGCTGCCATGCGGTCAGCGCGCAGGACGTGGCCAGCGGGCACATCCCGATCGGCCGGCCGATCGCGCACACGTGCGTGCAGGTGCTGGACGAGGCCGGCCAGCCGGTGCCGATCGGCCTGCCCGGCGAGCTGTACATCGGCGGTGCCGGCGTGGCGCGCGGCTATCTGGGCCTGCCGGCACAGACCGCGGCGGCCTTCGTGCCCGACCCCAGCTGCAGCCTGGACGACGGCGACGGCGGCGACAGCGTGCAGCTGCTGTACCGCAGCGGCGACCGCGTGGCCTGGCGCGAGGACGGCGTGCTCGAGTTCCTGGGCCGTGCCGATCGGCAGCTCAAGCTGCGCGGCTTCCGCATCGAGCCGGGCGAGATCGAGCAGCGGCTGGTGGCACACCCGCAGGTGCTGGAGGCGGTGGTGCTGCCGCGCACCGATGCGCAAGGCCGCAAGCAGTTGGCCGCGTGGCTGGTGGCCGCGTGGCTGGTGGCCGGCGCCGGTGCGCGCCCCGACGCCGCCGCGCTGCGCCGGTGGTGCGCGCAGACCCTGCCGCAACCCTGGGTGCCGACGCGCTTCGAGTGGATCGAGGCGCTGCCGCTGACGGCCAACGGCAAGATCGACCGCGCGCAGCTCGAAGCCACCGGCGCTACCGCGGACGACGCGCTCGGCGAGGCCGCGCCCGAGGCGCCGGCCGGTGCGAGCGCGCAGCGCCTGCGCGTGCTGTGCCAGGCGCTGCTGCCGCAGCGGCCGATCGGCCTGCACGACGACTTCTTCGACCTGGGCCTGGATTCGATCGTCGCCTTGCAGCTGGCCAGCCGCGCCACCGCGTCCGGCCTGGCGCTGACGCCGGCGCAGGTGTTCCAGCATCCGAGCGTGGCAGCACTGGCCGCGGCGATCGATGCCGCCGGCCAGGCCGCGCCGCTGGCCGATGCGGCGCGCGAGAGCGGGCCGCTGCGCCTGACGCCGATCCAGCACTGGTTCGCGGCGCAGCGCCTGGCCGTGCCCTCGCACTTCAACCAGGCCGCCTTCGTCGCACTGCCGCCGGGCACGGCCGAGGCGCCGCTGCGCGCCGCCTTCGAGGCGGTGCAGCGCCGCCACGATGTGTTCCGCCTGCGCTGGAACGACGGCAGCGCCGAGCTGGTGGCGCAGGACCCGCCGCTGGACTTCGAATGGCACGACCTGCAGGCGCTGCCCACGGCCGGGCAGGATGGCGCGATCGAGGCGCGGGCCGCGGCAGCGCAGAGCGGCCTGGACCTGCGGCACGGTCCGCTGCTGCGCGCCGCAGGTTTCGACCTCGGCGCACGCGGCGTGCAGTTGCTGATCGTCATCCATCACCTGGCGGTGGACGGCGTGTCCTGGCGCGTGCTGATGAGCGAATGGCAGCAGGCCTGGCAGCAGGCGGCCGCCGGGCTGTCGGTGATGCTGGGCCCGCGCCCGCCCGGGCCGCTGGCCTGGCGCCGCCGGCTCGACGATGAGCTGGCCGCTGCGCGCCAGGAGCTTTCCTTCTGGCACCAGCAGCTGCAGGGGCCGCCGGCAGGGCTTGCGCTGGACGGGCCGGCGCTGCAGCGCCAGGCGCGCACGCTGGTGCACCGGCTGTCGCAGGCGCAGACCGAGGCGCTGCTGCAACAGGCTGACGCGCTGCCGCCGATGCTGGTGGCGCTGCTGCGTGCGCTGCAGGCCTGGACTGGAAGGAGCGACCATCTGCTGGAACTCGAAGCACACGGCCGCGACGGCGCGCCGGAATTTGCCGGCAGCGTGGGCTGGTTCACCGCGATGTATCCGCTGCGCCTGAGCCTGGGCGACGCCGCCGGCGATGCGGCGCAGCTGGACGCGGTGCGCCGCCGGCTGCAGGCGGTGCCGCGGCAAGGTCGCGGCTACGGTTTGCTGCGCTGGCTCGACGCCCAGCACACGCTGCAGCCGCCGCCGGCGCTGCTGTTCAACTACCTGGGGCGCTTGCCGGGCGAGGGCGCGGCTTGGCAGCGCCTGCCGGTGCCCGGCGAGTTGCAGTATCCGGACAACCCGCTCAGCCATCCGATCGACGTCAACTGCTGGATCGACCAAGGCCGCTGGACGCTCGCCTGGCGCTATGCCGGGCGCCATTTCGACGCAGCGACGATGGCCGGCGTGGCGGCTCGTTTCGTCGATGAACTGGCGCTCTTGGCCGAAGGGCAGGGGCCGACGCCGTCGCTGCCCGAGGACGTGGCGCAGGCCCTGGCGCAGGTGAGCTTCGGTGACTGAGGCCGCCGCCCTGCAGCGCGGCGGCGCCTGGGCGCAGCATGCGCGCGTGGCGCTGCACCACGTCGCGCGCCGCGTGCTGCCGTTGACGCTGGGCCTGCGACAGCGCTACGCCCGCTCCGGCTACGAGCGGCTGCTGATGGCCTACCGTCTGGACTTCCTGCGGCAGCACCAAGCCTTCCCCGAGGGCGTGCCCTACACGCTGCTGTGGCGGCAGCGCGTGGCGCCGGCGGCCTGGGCCTATCGGCTGCGCGCGCCGGCGGGCGTGCGCCACGAGCCCGGCGACGTGCTGTTGCTGCGCTGGCGCAACGCCGACGACGAGGTGCAGGCGCTGCTCGACCGGCTGGGCTGGCGCGGCGACGAAAGGCTGCGCCTGCGCGGCGCCAGTTCGGCTTTCACGCCGGGACGCTGGCACCCGGTAGATGCACGGCGCGCGCTGCGCGACATGATCGATCTGCGTGCCGCCGTCGAGGCCGGCGCGCTGGAGCGGCCGGTGTCGATGCCGTCGCCGGCGCAGCTGGCCGCCTGGCCGCGTATCCAGCCGCGCAGCTATTCGCTCAGCGCCATCGAGCCCGGCGCGTCGGGCGAGGAGGTCGAGATCGTGGTCAGCGACGCGGCCGTGTCTGGCGCCGACGGCACCTCGCGGCTGGGCCGCTGCACCGGCCACCTGGCCCGGCTGCGCGCCGGCGAGACGCTGCGGGGCTGGCCGCTGAGCTTTCCGCTGACGCTGCAGCCGCCGCACGCGACGGCGAGCACGCCGCTGCTGATCGTGGCCACCGGCATCGCCGCGGCCGGCCCCTTGCTGGAACTGCAGCATGTGCCGGCGCAGCGGCCGGTGTGGCTGCTGTGCGGCCTGCGGCATGCCGACATGGCACAGGCGTTCACGCGCCGGCTGCTCGCCGCCGCCGCCGCGCGGCCCGGGCTGCGGCTCGACATCGCGCTGTCGCGCGACGCGGCGCCGGCCGAGGCGCGCACCGGCCACTGGCATGGCCACTGCCGGGTGCAGGACGTGTTGCGCGCGCAATCGGCGCGGCTGCAGGCGCTGCTCGAGGCCGGCGGCGACATCGTCGTGATCGGCCATACGAGCATGGGCGATGCGCTTCGCGCGCTGCTGCGCGAACACTTGCGTTCCAGTCGGCGGGCGGCCAGCGAAGCCGAGGCGGCGGCGCAGCTGGTGCGGCTGGAACACGCGCTGCGCGTGCAGTATTCGCTGTCGGGGCGCTGACGACATGAGCACGCGCCTCGAGCGCCCCGCCAGGACGCTGTTTCAGCTGTGTTATCCGCTGCTGCTGAACGGCTGCCTGTCGCTGCTGGTGTCGCTGCTGGACCAGGTCATCATCAGCAGCTATTCGGACCAGGCGGCTGCTGCGGTGAGCATCGCCAATCAGGTGCTGGGCGTGGCCTACGACCTGTCCGGCCTGCTCGCCGTGGGCGCTGCGATCCTCGTCGCGCGCCACCTGGGCGCCGGCGACGAAGAGCGCGCGCGCCAGGTGGCGAACGTCGCGATCGTCGCCAATGCGGTGCTGGGGCTGCTGATCGCGCTGCTGCTGGTGCCCGCCGGCCCGTGGGTGCTGCGCCTGATCAACACGCCGGCCGAGATCTTTGCCGACGCGCGGCTGTACGTGCACGTGATTGCCGTGGCGATGGTGTTCAACGGCTTCCTGATGGCCGCGGTGGCGGTGCTGCGCGCCTTCGGCCAAGTGAAGATCCTGCTGCTGCTCGGCGTCATCGCCAACCTGCTGTACGTCGGCTTCGAATACACACTGATCCACGGCCTCGGACCGATCCCCAGCCTGGGCGTGTTCGGCTCGGCGCTGGCCACGCTGATCGTTCGCGTGGTCGGCGTGCTGCTGCTGATCTGGGTGCTGCTGCGCCGGCTGCGGCTGCAGATGCGCAGCGCTCTGGCTCTGCGGGCGTGGGGCGCGCTGGTGCGGCGTCTGACCGCGCTGTCCTATCCGAGCGTGATCGACAACATGGCCTACGGCTTCTATCAGCTGACACTGGTCGGTTTCATCACCGCCTTCGGTGTCGGCGCGGTGCTGGGACGCACCTACACGCTGTCGCTGTCGGCCTTCATGTCGCTGCTGCTGCTGACCCTCAGCCAGGCCACGGAAGTGCTGGTCGGCTGGCGCATCGGTGCCGCCGACTGGGACGGCGCACGCCGCCGCGCGCTGCGCTCGTCGTGGCTGGCCGCGGGCTGGACCACCGCTGCGGCGCTGCTGGTCTATCTGTTCGCGAATCCGCTG
>Ga0307505_10003274_pt1 | contig 10301 bp, 11 predicted proteins | sample 23_S_MG_FD_202183 | JGI IMG/M metagenome (GOLD analysis project Ga0307505, IMG submission 202183) | Soil microbial communities from Populus trichocarpa stands in riparian zone in the Pacific Northwest, United States - 23_S | ecosystem: Environmental > Terrestrial > Soil > Riparian zone > Trees... | reverse complement strand
CGAAAGCGAAGACTACGACCGATTCGCGATGGACGATGGCAGTGGCTGGATGCATCGGCTCGTGCCGGTGCGCGACGAACTGCTGCGCGGCGACCTGCGCCCCCTGTACCTTGGTTGGCTGGCCGCCGCCTCCATCGGTGCGCTCGAGGGCGATGTGCTGGAGCCGGCTCCTCCGCCCGGGCTCGCCGATCTGTCTGCAGCGCAGCGGGCACTGGTCGAGTTCCTGGCGATCGACCCCGATCTCTTGGCCGCTGCGGCTGCCGCAAGCCCTGTCGCCGCACAGCAGGATGACGACCTGGAGGACTGGCTCGCACAGTGGACACCGCAGGAGATGGCGGCCGTGCTCAAGCGGTTGGCACAAGGCCAGGGTCAGGCGGCGGAGCGGCAGGTCCGCGCCCGTCACGCGGCCTGGCTGAAGACCCGGCGGCCGCAGGCTTCGCCAAGTGCGATGCGGCGCAGTCTGGCCCAGTTGCGCCATGAGGCTGGAGCCGCATCCGTCATCCGCCAGCAGCGGGAGTCCCGGGAACGCGCAGCACAAGAAGCCGAGCAGCGCCGCCTGCGTGAGACCCACCTGCGGCAACTGATGACCGATGCCAACGCCCGATGGGCCGCTGCCGATGCCCAGGCGCAGCGCGGTTCGGCCTCCGGCTACGAACAGGCCGTGCGCATCCTGGCGGAACTGGCCGAAGGCTATGCGCTGACGGCCACCCGCAAGGCCTTCGACTTGGAACTGCGCCGCCGGCTGGTGCGCCATGCCGCGCGGGGCGCCCTGCTTCGCAGGCTGTCCGAAGCCGGACTGTGGGCGGGATGAAATCGCATGGCGACGAAACGTGACGAGGTGTCCTCGCAAGATCTCGTGCGTGAACTGGCGCGGCTGAAGACCGAGAACATCCGACTGGCCGGCCTGTTGGATACCCATGGCATTGCGTGGCGCCACATCGCACCCGAGACCACGCCCGACACCAGCCCGGCCAACGCATCGGACACGACTGCATCGCTGACCACCCAGGAAAAGGTGGCACTGTTTCGCCGGCTGTTCCGGGGCCGCTGCGACGTCTACCCCGTGCGCTGGGAAAGCAAGACCGGCAAGTCCGGGTATGCCCCGGCATGCGCCAACGAGTGGCGCCCGGGCATCTGCGAGAAGCCGCGGGTGAAGTGCGGCGTCTGCGAGCACCGCGCACTGATCCCGGTCACAGGCCAGACGGTCTTCGACCACCTCGCCGGCCGGCACACGGTGGGGGTGTATCCGCTCTTGATCGATGACACCTGCCACTTCCTGGCGGTTGACTTCGACGATGCCGAGTGGCGTGAGGACGTTCGCGCCTTCGCCGGCTCTTGCGACGCGCTGGGTGTACCGGTCGCGCTCGAGGTTTCCCGCTCCGGTAGCGGGGCGCACGCCTGGATCTTCTTCTCCGCCCGGGTGTCGGCACGCGATGCCCGCCGGCTGGGCACCGCACTCATCAGCCACACCTGCGCCCGCACCCGGCAGCTGAAGCTCAGCTCCTACGACCGCCTGTTTCCGAACCAGGACACGATGCCCACCCGCCAGGCGGGGCCTGGCGGCACCCGCGTCGGTGGCTTCGGCAACCTCATCGCCTTGCCGCTGCAGAAAGCGCCCCGCGAACATGGCGGCAGCATCTTCGTTGGCCAGGACCTGCAACCGTACGCCGACCAGTGGGCCTTCCTGGCCGCTCTTCCGACGATGTCGCCGGCGGACATCGAGCCCACGATCCTGCGGGCCACGGGCGGCAGCCATCCGCTGGACGTGACCTTCATCGACAGCGAAGACCAGGCCACGCCGTGGCATCGGCGGGAGCCTGTATCCAGCCGCCTGCCGGGACCGATGCCAGCGTCACTGAAGATCACGCTGGCCAACCTGTTGTACTTCGAGAAGGCTGCCTTGTCACAACCCCTGGCCAACCGGTTGATCCGGCTGGCCGCCTTCCAGAACCCCGAGTTCTACAAGGCCCAGGCCCTGCGCCTCCCGGTGTGGGATGAGCCCCGGGTCATCGGCTGTGCGGAGAACTTCCCCCAGCACATCGCCCTGCCGCGCGGTTGCCTGGAAGCTGCGCTGTCCTTGCTGCGCGAAAACGGCATTCGGCCCGAACTGCACGACGAGCGATCCGCTGGGAAGGCACTGCCAGTGCAGTTTCGTGGCGCGCTCCGGCCCGACCAGCAGCAGGCGGTCGACGCCATGCTGGCCCACGACGCCGGCGTGCTGTGTGCGCCCACGGCCTTCGGCAAGACGGTGACCGCTGCCGCGCTGATCGCTGCGCGGGGCGTGAACACCCTCATCCTCGTGCATCGGGCCGAGTTGCTGCGTCAATGGCGCGAACGGCTGCAGACGTTCATGGCCTTCGCCCATGACGAAGCTCAGGACGGGCCCCACATCGGCTCCATCGGCGGCGGCAAGTCGAAGCCCACCGGACGCATCGACATCGCGCTGATGCAGTCGCTGTGTCGCCAGGGCGAAGTCAACCCGCTGGTCGAGGACTACGGCCACATCGTGGTAGACGAGTGCCACCACCTCTCGGCGTTTTCCTTCGAGGCCATCTTGAAGCGGGCGAAGGCCAAGTTCGTCCTCGGATTGACGGCCACGCCGATCCGGCGCGACGGCCGGCAACCCATCATCTTCATGCAGTGCGGCCCGACGCGGCACACCGCCGCCAAGCCTTCAGGGTCGCCACAGACCTTGGAGATCGTGCCGCGATACCTCGGCCGTCGGGTCACAGCGGCCGACGATGCGCCGATCCAGCAAGTGTTCAAGGAGATCGCCACCGACCCTTCGCGAACGGCCCAGATCGCCGACGATGTGGTGGAGGCATATGCTGCCGGCGGGAAGGTCTTGGTCCTGACCGAGCGCACGGAACACCTGGACGCCCTGCGCCAAGCGCTGGACGCGCGGGTATCGCCCCTGCTCGTTCTGCACGGCCGAATGTCGGCGAAGCAGCGGGCGGCGCTGCTGCAGGCGCTGGAGGCGCTACCTGCCGATGCGCCCCGCGTGCTGCTTTCTACCGGCAAGCTCGTCGGCGAGGGTTTCGACCATGCACCCCTCGATACTCTGGTGCTGGCGATGCCCATCTCCTGGAAGGGCACGCTCGCGCAGTACGCCGGCCGGCTGCACCGGGAGCACGCCAGCAAGAGCAGCGTTCGGATCATCGACTTCGTGGACGAAGGGCACCCTGCCCTGCTTCGGATGTGGGAACGTCGCCAACGCGGGTATCAGGCCATGGGCTATCGGCTGGTCCCGCAGGCATCGGGCCTCTTCGACCCGGGCGACTGACGCGCATCACCCTGTCCGGTATCTGGATTACCGATCTACAACTTTTCGCTTGACCTCCTGTAGGTTGAGCCCAAAGGATTGCCGAAAGGCAACTTCAAGGACCAGCCATTCCGTCCATGGCACATGACTTACCGCTCGCTGACTCTACGTACACGGAGACCCCGACCCGCTCGTCCGTCGAGTTGGGCGCCGTGGTCGAGCAGCGTCGTTTCGCGGTTCTTCAGGCCTTTCCAGGTCAAGCTTGTCTCCACTGCCACGCTCTTCGGCGCGGCATTGCCGTGGATGCTGAATGTTCGAAGTTGACCTGAGCAGTTCAGACCCGAATCAGGTCAAAGAACATCGAATGCGAGAAGCGATCGCAGCAATGCCGCCGCTGCCGCTTCGACGACGCGGCGCCTCGACAGATGCAACGGCCGCGAAGTGGCGCCACCCGGCCTGGAAGTAGATCAACGCCATTTGCACAGCGCCGATCAGCAGCCCAGGCAGCACGCCGGCCATGAACAGGTAGCCGATGGACGCATCGGAGACCAGCGCGTACAGCACCAGCGGAATCAACGGCGGCAGGATCGGCCCGATCACCGTCGATACCGCCGACAGCGCCGCGGCGTATTCCTTGCTGTACTTGTTGCCGCGGGTCATCAGCGCCTGCATCAGCTTGCCCAAGCCGGCGGCATCGGCCAGCGCCGAGCCCGACATGCTGGCGAAGACGATACTCTGCAGCACGTTGACCTGCGCCAGGCCGCCGGGGAAGCGCCCGACGACCGCGTTGCAGAAGCGCAGCAGCCTGTCCATGATGCTCATGAAGGTAGCGGCCAGGATGAACAGCGAGATGGCCAGCAGCAGGTAGCTGCCGTAGGTGCCGTTGAGCAGCTGCTCGGCTGCGGTGCCCATGTCCGCGCCCTTGAGATACAGGTACAGCACCGACGCGCCGATCATCGCCAGCCCGATGGGCATGCCGAGCAGGCTCAGCACCACGATCGCCATCACTGCGATCGCGAATGGACTCGTCAAGTTCATAGGGCGGAGCTGCTCTGGCTGGCGTCGACCGACGCGGCTCGCGCCCGCGCAGCAGGAAGGCCAGCTTCCACAGGTAGCGCACGATCACGGCCACCGAGAAGACGATGTAGATCGAGTACATCCAGTCGAAGCGCACCTTCAGGTAGGAGCTGTATTCCACCTTCATGAAAGTGACGTAGGCGTACCCGGCCGGCAGCGACATGCCGAACAGCACGACGATGGCGACGGCGCCGACGATGCCCATGGCGATGCGCGTGCGCCGCCCGACCGCGCTGCTCAGCAGGTCGAAGCGGATCTCGTCCTGGTCCTTCAGCACGAAGGCCGACCCCCACAGCACCAGCCACAGCCAGGCCGCCACCGCCAGGTCGGACGTCCATCCCACCGGAAAGTTGAAGGCGTAGCGGAAGACGATCTGCACGATGAAGCCGACGAAGATCACCGCCAGCAGCAGCGCGGCAACGGCTTCGGCAAACGCGTGGGCGCGCCGCGCCAGCGTGCGCAGCGGACGGGATGCGGCCATCGGACGGTCAGGCGCCAGCGTGCACTACATCGCGTTGATCTTGTCGAGCAGACCGGCCGGCCAGGTCTTCGCCTCGTCCGACGCCAGGTACACCTTCTGCGCGTGTTCGCGGAAGGCCTTGTCGGCGGCGGCCTGCACCTTGGCCTGCGTCGCCGGCGACATCGCCTGCCAGGTCTTCAGGTTGATGGTCAGCAGGTCGAAGGCCACCAGATGCGAGGTCAGCACGAGCTGCGACATCACCTCGTAGAACTTCATGTTCTGCACGTTCGGCAGCGGGTTGCCCTGGCCGTCGATGGCGCCGGTCTGCAAGCCGGTGTAGGTCTCGGCATAGGCCATCGGCGTGGGGTTGGCGCCGATCGAGCGGCCCAGCAGCTGCCAAGCGTCGCCGGGCGGCATGCGCAGCTTGATGCCGGCCATGTCCGCCGGCGTGGCGATCTTCTTCTTCGGCTTCAGCCCCACCTGGCGCGCGCCGAAGAAGGTGGGGCCGAGGATCTTCACCTTGACTGTCGGCAGCATCTCGGCGCGGATGTCCTTGTCGGAGAACACCGCGGCGAAGCGCAGGGGCTTGGCCTGGGCCCAGGCCGGCAGCAGCGGCGCGGCGGCCAGCGCGGCGCGGCGGGATAAGTGATGGCTCATGGGGTGGTCTCCTTCGGGGTGGAACGTGGTTCGGCGGCCAGTTCGGCAATGACGCGCAGCGCGGCCGTGTACGAGCGCCAGCCCAGGCCCTGCACCGTGCCGCGCACGGCGGGCGAGATGATCGAATGGGCGCGCCACGGCTCGCGCGCCGCGATGTTGCTCATGTGCACTTCGATCACCGGGAAGGGCATGGCCTTGATGGCGTCGTGCAGCGGCATGCCGTGCTGGGTCAGCCCGGCCGGATTGACCAGCGCACCCTGAACGCGGTCGATGCTTTCGTGCAGCTTGTCGATCAGCGCGCCTTCGTGGTTGGACTGTGTCGGGCAGGTCCGCACGATCCACGTTGGAGGATGCACTCGGAGCAGCCGGCGCAGTGTCAACCGCTGGCCATATCCGGTGCGCGAGATGAGCGCCGCGCCAGAATCGGTGTCCACCCCACGAGGACCTTTGCCCGCCCATGAGCTCATCGCCACCGCGCGATCCGCCGCAGCCTGCGCTGATCGCACAGATCCTGGGCCAACTGGCGTTCGGGTTGCTTGCGATGACGCTTTGCATCCCGTCGATGGCCGAGTGGGGTGGCGCCTTCGGCACCACCCAGGCGATGGTGCAGCTGACCTTCAGCGGCTACGTCGCGGCCTACGGGTTGCTGCAGCTGGTGTACGGCCCGCTGTCGGACCGCCTCGGGCGGCGCCGCGTGTTGCTCGCCGGCCTGGCGATCACGCTCTTCGGAACCTTGCTGGCCGCGCTCGCCGACCACATCGCGACGCTGATCGTCGCGCGCACGCTGCAGGGTGCCGGCACCGCGGCCGGCATGGTGGTGGGCCGTGCCTTGGTGCAGGATCTCTTCGAGGGAGCGGCACGCACGCGCATGATGGCCGGCATCGGCATGACGATGGGACTGTGCCCACCGGCCGGCACGCTCATCGGTGGACAGTTGCACGAAGCGTTCGGCTGGCGCGCGCCGTTCTGGCTCACGCTGGCGATCGGTCTGTGGCTTGCGATGGCGGCGTGTCGGGTCCTGCCCCGCGGTGCGCCGCCGGCCTCTGCCGGCGCGCCGCACTGGCTCAGCGCAATGGGTCGAGCCTACGCACGCCTTGCGCGAGAACCCGGCTTCATCGCACATGTGCTGCTGGTCGGCGGCGCGACCGCGACCTTCTATGCGTTCCTGGCCGGTGCGCCGCTGGTGTTCACACAGCAGGGCGTGACCCCGGGTCGTATCGGCCTGTATGTGATGTTCATCCCCGGCGCCTACATCGCCGGCAACTTCGTGACCACGCGCCTGGCGCAACGACTCGGCGACCGCCGGATGATCGGGATCGGGCAGGCGTTCTCGCTGGCCGGCGTCGGCCTGACGCTGGCGCTGGCATGGGCCGGCTGGAATCACCCGCTCGGGATCGCTTTGCCGCTGATGCTCCTGGGCATCGGGCACGGGTTGCTGATGCCGGCCGCGCTCGCCGGCACCGTCGGCCTGGTGCCTGCGCTCGCCGGGGCCGCGGCCGGCGTCGCCGGCGTCACGCAGCAGTTGCTGGGTGCGCTCGCCGGCTGGGCGGTCGGGTGGGTGCCGCACGCCGACGCTCGCGGCCTGGCGCTGCTCATGCTGCTGCTGACCTCGATGAGTGTGGCTGCATCCGCCGTGCTGTGGCGCCGCGCCTGGCGCCCGTCGTTCTAGGCCGTAGCGCGACTGTTCGCGCTGCGCCGTGGCGCGTAGGCACACGCCGGAGGTGAGGTCAGCTATAAGATCTGAGGTCTCGGGCGCAGGGAAGGAGACTGGACATGAACGCATCGATCACGGTGGCGGCCGTCTCGGTGCTCCTTCTTGCCGCGTGCTCGCCCAGTCCGCCGCCGTCCGCCGCCGCTGGACCTGCAGCGTCGATCATGCCGCCGCCGACCGAGAGATACACCTGTGAGCGCGGCACGAGGCTGTCCGTGAAGCTGCTCGGCGAAACGGCCGAAGTTGGCGTCGATGGCGCAAGCGCCGTGTCGCTGCCCGCAATCGGCGAGGACGGTACGACGTTTACTGACGGTCGCCAGACGCTGTACGTGAAGCAGGGGGTGGTCTCGTGGGCGATCGGGCGCATGGCGGCGGAAACCTGCAAGCCTGATTGATGGGCGCCACCGCGACCGCTTGCGCCACCAATGGGGCGGACACGCCGGCCAAGCGTGCCGCGCGTGCCGTAGCTCCGAACCGGCGTGGTGTCAGGACAAAGTCCCAGGACGCAGCCACATTGCTCTACGCGCAGCGCAGCATGACGTCCTGGATCCACAGCGCCGATTGGCTCGTCGCGTCCGCGCTCCGAGGCGCCTGGTAGCGCAGACCGATGGCGACGCGGCCGGTCCACCACACGGTGCGACCGGTGTCCGACAGCAGCACCGGCCCGACGTGTCCCTTGGGGATGTCCATGCCCTGCTCGCCGCACTTCAGCGAATCGCTCGAACGGCGCACGAACATGTCATTGGCGGCAACTCGGGGCGTCATGGTCAGCTCCAGATCTCCGTGGCGATGCCGTCATGCTCCGGCACAACGCGGCGCGTGCCACTGCCCGGTTCGCGGGGTGGCGCCACACACGGGCGTGAACGAGTACCGCACCGGACCTGCTGTTACGGTTACGTCCAAGCTGCGCGTCGCAGGCGGGTCGGCAAAGTCGTTCCCTTCGCCGCTCGGAAGACTGAGGCGCGCGCACATCCCGACCACCTTGGTCAGGGGGAAGACATGAGCGGCGACACGGTCCACACTTCGCAGCGATGTACCGCTTTGCCTCGAAGTCCCGCATTCCCGATGGCACGACGCGCAACTCGGCGCGCCTTGGTCGCGTCGCCATGACGGTCGTCCTGCTGGCGCTCGCCGCACAGGCCCCCCGGGCTGCGCTGGCGCAGACCGCAGCGGCGGCGCCCTCGACAGCTGGTGGCGAAGCGCTCGCGCAATGCGAACGCGCGGTGCGTCAGGCGCTGCAGCCGCAGTCTGGAACGGCGGGCGACGTGCGCTTCTCGGCCACGCCGCCGCTGCCGCGGGTGCCGGCGGACGGCAGCCAGATCGTACTGCAAGGCGAAGGGCAATGGCGGGACGCGGCCGCGCTGCGCAAGTTCAAGTACAGCTGCAACATCGACCCGCGCAGCGGCCAGGCCGTCGGTGTCGTGATCCGTCAGGCGGCCCCACCATTGGCGGCGCAGGCTGAACCGAAGCCGATCGAAGATCCCGACCTCAGCCACCTGTCGCCGTCGGCTTGCGAGTCCGGCGCGGCAGTAGCGCTGCAGCGGCGCTGGCCGCGGGTGTCTCAGATCACCTTCGATGCCGAGACTCGCAGCCTGACGCAGCAAAGCGCTTCGCGGGCCGAACTGCACGGCCAGGGTCGCGCGCGGCCTGCACCTGAGTCGCCTGTACTCGTGCACTTCGGCTTCGACTGCACGATCGACCCGCGCGACGGCCGCGTGATCGGGATGCGCCTCAATGGCTAACAACGTAGGGGTCGAACGTTCACATTGGCAGGCTGACCCGCGTCGCCAGGGTGGCTGGAGAGCCCTTCCCTGAGACCGCGGCGGCCTCGAGCGCTCTTTCGAGCTCGGTGTTGTCATGCCGAGTTTCGGTGTCCGAAGTTCGCCGACCGGCACCTGTACTGCCCGAGCAAGCGCCAGCCTTCACCCGTCTTCGCACTGGTGGTGAAAGCACTGCGCTTCAGTGGTTCGCGGCAGCAATAGGTTCAAGCGATATCGACATCGGCTCTGCGGCGCTGCCGAGCCGCTGCACGGCGTGCCTGGGCATTTGCGGCAAACGACGGCTTCCCGGTGGCGCACAACATGCAATCTGAAGTTCGGCTGTGGGTCGACACGCACCATCACGTCGCTGGCTTGGCGCCGATTGGCCAGTTGCACGGCGGCGGTAACGAGCCGGCGCTGTGCGTCGTAGGCAGCAAGCGCGACATCCACGGTGGGCTGCGTTGCCAGTTCATAGACGACGATGCGCTGATCCAGAAGCCTGACACCAGCTCCTTGGTTTCGGCGAAGGGGCCGTTGCTCACGCTGCGGCTGGCGCCCGAGATCGACGCATCCGGAAAGCGGGATGTGTAACGATGGGTGCTGTCACAAACCACCGCCGTCGAACGTTTGAGCGGGCATGGACGACTCCACGCGCCTTTTCAACCGCCTGCGCCCCCGGCTGCAGGGCATCGCCTACCGCATGCTGGGCTCGCTGGCTGAGGCGGAGGATCTGGTGCAGGACGTCTGGCTGCGCTGGCACGAGGCCGACCGCGAGGGCTTGGACAACGCCGAGGCCTGGCTGGTCGCCGTCACCACCCGCCTGGCCATCGACCGCCTGCGCGCGGCCAAGGCACGGCGCTCGAACTACATAGGCTTCTGGTTGCCCGAGCCCTGGCTGACCGACGCGTCCCCCACCGGCGACGCGCCCGCCACACCCGAACAGGTGCTGGAGCGGGCCGATGACATTTCGGTGGCGTTCCTGGTGATGCTGGAGCGCTTGGCGCCCGAGGCACGCGCAGCCTTCCTGCTGCGTGAAGTGTTCGACGCCGACTACGCCGAAGTGGCGCAGACGCTGGGCAAGAGCGAGGCCGCCTGCCGCCAGATCGTACACCGCGCCAAGACACAGATCAGGGAAGGCCAGGCGCGCCAGCGCGTGCCGCCCGAGGCGCACCACCGCCTGCTGGCCGGCTTCGCCGAGGCCGCCCGGCGCGGCGACTTCGCCACGCTGCAGGCCCTGCTGGCCGAGGACGCCGAACTCATCAGCGACGGCGGGGGAGTGGTGCCCAGCTTCGGCAAGATGCTGGCGGGCGCGGCCCGCATCGCGCGGCTGTTCTTCGCCAGTTGGCGCCGCAGCGACCTCGGGCGGGAAACGCT
>Ga0307505_10003273_pt1 | contig 10302 bp, 7 predicted proteins | sample 23_S_MG_FD_202183 | JGI IMG/M metagenome (GOLD analysis project Ga0307505, IMG submission 202183) | Soil microbial communities from Populus trichocarpa stands in riparian zone in the Pacific Northwest, United States - 23_S | ecosystem: Environmental > Terrestrial > Soil > Riparian zone > Trees... | reverse complement strand
GGCGCGCGACCTGCTGCTCGGCAAACGAGAGGATCACGAGGTCGCGCTCCTGGCCCGACGCTATCGACAGCGCGGTGGCGAAGATCGACGGGCCCGCCTGATCGATCGCCAGCGCGCCCACGGCGCCCTGTCCCATGCCGATTACCAGACGAGCGATCAGCCCGAGGCGGCCGGTGCCTTCCTGGTAGCCATCGCGCAGCTGCCGCTCGGCGCGTCCGGCTGCCCGGTCCCCTTCGCCCGCCTGCTCGCGCAGCAGCACCAAGGCCCGGTGAAACAGGTCTCCGGGCAGTTCGCGCAAGGGCAACTCCATGCGCCGGCAATGTTGCTGAAAGCGCGCCTGTGCCGCCAGCACGGCCATCACCAGCCCCGCGGTTCCCGGATCGCTCGCCGCGACCAGTTCGTGGACCAGTGGCGTCAGCACCGGGTCGATCGCGCTGCGCTCCTGCAGCCGCTCGACGATATGGGCTTCAAGCGCAAGTGCATGCGCGTGGGAAACGAATGCCGTATCCTCGAACAGCGCCTGCGCAAGACCCTCGTGCCGCTCGGCGACGTAGGCTGGTCGGTCGCGCACGTCGTCCACGGCGGCCTGGGCGAACAGCAGCTGCCCAGCGACGTCGAGCACCATGCCGCGCACACGCGCCACCAGTTCGTCGCTGAGCAGGCCGCTGTCGTCGCTGGTGAGCATGTGGCGCAGGACCGGGCGGGCCGTGGCGATAACCGCGTCGCCGCGGACCAGTGCGTCGCGCAAGACCTTCTCAGCCGATTCCGCGGTCAGCTCAGTCATCGGAGCTCTCGTTCATCTCCCCGACTTAACCCAATACGGTTAAGCCGGCGTTAGCCGCGAATTGGCCCGGAAAACCGCGGCATCGAGCACGGCGATGAGCAACGCAAGCAGCATGACGGCGGGTTCGGCAACGTCGAGCGCGGCGGCGCCGGCGAGGACCAACGCAAGCTGGGTCCGGTCACCGAGCAGCGCGGCCACGCCGGGCCAGTTGCCTGGTCTGCCGGCATGGAGCACGCCGAGCAGGACGAGCGGCGGAAACACGCGGTGCAGCCACGATCCGTCGATGGTCAGCGCCGCCGACGCCGCCAGCGCGACGTCTACGAGGGCCGGCGCGAACGTCGCCACGCCGCGTTTGTCCGTTCGGCCGAAAGGCGCGTCGCGCAAGTGCGCGAGGCCAGCGGCAAACTCGGCGAGCAGCGCGCCGAGCGCCGCGAGGACGAACGCCAGCGCGCCCCACGAATACGCCGCCGCTCCGACGGCGCCGGCGAGCACCAGCATTGCGCCGCCCCACAGCCCCGGCAGTGCGCGGGGCAACGCCAGGAGCGGGATCGCCAGCTCGCGCAGGCCCAGGTTGGCCAGCAGCCGCGAGACGCCGTAACCGGCCGGGGCCGGCAGGTTGCGCTTGAGCCACGCCCGCTGTTGCGGAGCGTGGTCGCCCTCGCCTTCGCCGTTCGAGATCGACCACGAGCCCGCGTCGAGCGCCTTCTCGGCCAGCCGCTTTTCCGCTACCCGCGCCTGCAGCGCGATGCGCAGCAGCGCGGCGGTGGCCTCGGTGTCAGGCGGCAGGTCGGCGAGACGCTCGACGAGCCGTCCCGGCAGGACCAGCGCACCGGCCCAGGCTCTCTCGAGGTCGATCCGTTCGAAGCCCGCGGCGACCCCGGGGCCGGCCGGGAGCACCAGCACCGCGCTGCCCCGTTCGAGCGCCTCGAGCACGCTGGCCTCCTCGGCCAGGAGGCCCGGCGCGAGCACGAGCAATTCGTCGCCGGCAGGGACCGCGCCGAGAAGGCCGTGCGCGTCGCCGACGCACTGGAACCGCGCTCCGCGCGCTTCTGCGGCGTGGCGCAACGCGACCGCCTCGGGCAAGCCGCCGTTGCCGAGCGCGATCACGCGCTCGCATCCCGCGGCGAGCGCGAAATCGAGCTGGCGACGCGCGATCGACTTCCCGGCGAGGGAAAACGGCGTTCCAGTGATCGAAATCAGGGCGGCGCGCACATGCGAAAGCCTAAGCGTTCGCGCAACGGCTGCCAAGCGGGGGAGCGGTCAGCCTGTGAATTCGGCGCACAGGCGGTCGAGCCGGCGCAGCACTCCCGGCTCGCCCGGCGCGCCGTCGAGGGCCTGCTCGGCGAGGCGGACCAGTTCGGGCGCGTGGAACGTCGCGCCGAGTCCCTTGAGGCGCATCGCGGCGATCTCCCAGTTGCCGTCGCAGCGCGCGCGGCGCAGCAGGTCGACCTGCTGGGTCAGGCTCTCGACGAAGGCTGTGCGCAGCTCACGCAGCAGCGCCGCGTCCTCGCCCGCCGCGGCCGCCAGCGTCGCGTCAAAATCTCCGGCTTCGTGGGCCATTCCCCGAGCATAGTGGAAGAGTTCTTAAGGCGGGGTTTATCATATCTCGCCCTGTGGTATTTTGCGCGCATGACCAACAGGAAGAACCTCGTGGCCGTCGGCTCCCAAGCAGAGGGCGAAGCGGCCGGAGCAGCCGAGGCTGCGATCCTTGCCGGGGAAGACGCGCGCGTGGAAGACGCGGCCGCCCCGGCAGAGGACTTCATCTCGCCCGACAGGCCCGCGCGGCGTCGCGAACGGTTTGGCTGGATCCTGCCCGCACTGGCGATTCTCGCCGTGCTCGACTGGACCGTGTTCTTCGGGCTGGTCCACCGGCAGGCGATGCTCGCCGGCGCGAGCCCGGCGCAGTGGGCAGCGTGGATTGTCGACTGGTCGGTGCCCGTGCTGCTGGTCGTGGCGTTGTGGCTGCTGGCGATGCGCAACAGCCGCCGCGAAGCCGCCCGCTTCGGCGTAGCCGCTCGCGAGCTGTCCAACGAATCCGCCGCGCTCGAACGTCGGCTTGCGGTGGTCAACCGCGAGCTCAGCCTGGCGCGCGACTTCATGGCCGCGCAGTCGCGCGACCTCGAATCGCTCGGCCGCGTCGCCGGCGAGCGCCTTTCCGAGCACGCCGACCGCCTGCAGGACCTCGTTCGCGACAACGGCGCGCAAGTCGAGGCGATCGGCCGGGTCAGCACGACCGCGCTCGAGAACATGGACCGGCTGCGCGACGACCTGCCAGTCATCTCCAACTCGGCGCGCGATGTCGCCAGCCAGATCGGCCACGCGGGCTCGGTGGCGAAGGACCAGCTCGAGGAACTCGTCGCGGGGTTCAACCGTCTCAACCAGTTCGGCGAAGCGAGCGGGCGCCAGGTCACCAAGCTGCGCGGCAAGGTCGACGAGGCGCTCGCGGCATTCGCGACACAGGCCGCGCAGCTCGAGACGATCGCCGGCAGCCGTTTCGCCGAACTCGCCGAGCGCAGCGCCGCCTTCCGGGCCGAACTCGACGGACGCGAGGTCGAGGCCTTCGCGGCGATCCGCCGCCGCGCCGACACCTTGCACGAAGAGCTCGCCGGGCGTCAGCTCGAGCTCGAAGGCGCCGAATCCTCGGCGCTCGGAGCGTTGCGTCAGCGGATGGATCTGCTGCGCGATGAGGGCACCCGGCTGGCGGACACGCTGCGCAGCGGCGAGCGCGACGCCGCCGCCGCCTGGTCGGCCGCGGTGACCGATCTCGAGCAGCGCATGCGCGAGACGATCCAGCGTATCACCGAGGTCGACCAAGACGCGATGGACACCGCTCGCCAGCGCCTCGCCAACCTGCGCGCGGAAGCGCAACTGGTCGAGGAGACGCTCGCCGAACGCGTCGAGGTGTTCGAGGCCCTGCGCACGGATCGCGTTGCCGCGGCCGATGCGCGCGAAACTGCCGCGCTGGAGGCGCTCGAGCAGCGGATCGTGGCGTTCGACGAGCAGATCGCCGAACGGCAGCAGGAGCACCTCGCGCATGTCTCGGGACTCGCCGAGCGTGGCGACGCGCTCGCCCAGCGCCTTGCCGAGCTCAGCGCCGAGATGGATCGGCTTTCGGCGCAGGGCCAGACGACGCAGAGCGAGCTGACGGACTCCGCCGACGGCCTCACCGCCCGGCTCGCAGAGAGCCAGGCGCTGATCGAAAAGAGTGGCGAGCAGGTCGGCCGGTTGACCAACGACAGCGTCCGCCTGCTCGAACTGATCCGCGCCAGCTCCGAGCACAGCGGCACCGACCTGCCGCAAGCGATCAGCGAAGCCGAAGCGCGACTCGCGGCGTTCGAGCGACAGGCTGGTGCGTTGCAGGGGCTGATCGCCGACACCGGCGAAAAGGGCGCGGCGCTCGCCGCTCACGTCGATGCCGCGCACGCCAACGGTACGGCAACACTCGAGCAGCTCACCGAGCTCGAGGGCCGACTGGGCGAACTGGCGCGAGGTTCCGAGGCGCTTGCGGCGCAGGCGCGTGGCGAGCTGGGCGAAGCGATCGCCACGCTCGAAGGGGCTTCACGAAGCGTATTCGCCGGTTTCCAGGACGAGCAGGCCGAGGCGATCCGCGGCATGGCCGAGCGTATTGCGGGCGACAGCGCCGCTGCCATCGAGCAGGCCCTGCGCGACAACGCCGCGAGCACGATCACCGAACTCGAGGACGCAGCGAAACGGGCCAGCGAGCGCGGCCGCGAGACGGCGGTGCAGCTGCGCGACCAGCTCGCCGCGGTCAACGAGCTCGCCGGCAACCTCGAGCGGCGCGTTGCGCATGCCCGCGAGCGCGCCGAGGAGCAGGTCGACAACGACTTCACGCGGCGTATGGCGCTGATCACCGAAAGCCTCAATTCGAACGCGATCGACATCTCGAAGGCGTTCGCCAACGACGTCACCGACACCGCCTGGGCGAGCTATCTGCGCGGCGACCGCGGCATCTTCACCCGCCGCGCGGTGCGCCTGCTCGACACCCAGAGCGCTCGGGCAGTGGCCGCGATCTACGAGGAAGACGGCGATTTCCGCGAGACGGTCAACCGCTACATCCACGACTTCGAGGCGATGCTCCGCAGCGTGCTCTCGACGCGCGACGGGCATGCGCTGGCGGTGACGCTGCTGTCGTCGGACATGGGCAAGCTCTACGTCGCGCTGGCGCAGGCGATCGAGCGGCTGCGGTCCTGACGCAGCCGGCGAAGTTATGTGCCCTGCCCTGCTCCAGGCGGCTGCCCGAACAGGTTGAGGTCTTCGGGGGTGATCCAGCCGTAGGCGTAGTTCGCCACGTAGAGCCCGCATAGCACGGCAGCGAGGACGGTCGCCCGCAAGGCCACCCGCCCCGGGCGGAAGTTCGCGGGGGCACTGTCGGCCTGACCGGGAACCTTGGGGATCCCTGCCTCGTCGTGCGTCCTGACCCCGAGCGGCAGCAGCACGAACGCGCTCGTCACCCAGAACAGCCCGTAAATCGCGAGGATCGAGGTCCACTTCATGCGGGCTGAAGGACCTTGGTCTGCGGCTTCTTGCCCGACCAGCGCTGCGCGGCGCGGCGGGCGGCAAGGCGCGCGGCCTCCGCCACGGCATCGGGGTCGCGGGCGCCCTTGAGCTTGCGGAGCGCCTCGGCGACGTCGGCCTCTGCCTCGGCGACGAACTCGTCGTAGTCCTCGTCGAGCGGCAGGCCGATGCCGTGGACCTGCGCCCCGCCCTTGCCATCGAGCGCGACGATCAGCAGCCCGTCGCGCGCAAGCCGCCGGCGCATGACGATCGCCTCGCCGTCGGAGGGCACGATGATGTCGCCGTCGAGCACGAGTCGCCCGGTGCGAATCTCGCCAATCTTGCCAGGCGCGCCCGGTGCGAGGCGGACCACGTCACCGTTCTTCTGCGCGATCGCCTTCGGAATCCCGGTCGCGAGTCCGAGCCGCGCCTGTTCGTTCATATGGCGGATCTCGCCGTGGACCGGGACGAGGATCTGCGGCCGAAGCCAGCGGTAGATCGCCTGGAGATCGGGCCGCCCCGGATGGCCGGAGACGTGGATCATGCTCTGCCGGTCGGTGACCATCGTGATCCCCTTGTGCGCGAGCAGGTTCTGGATGCGGCCGATGGCGAGTTCGTTGCCGGGGATCTGGCGGCTCGAAAACAGCACTACGTCGCCTTCGGTGAGCGAGAGCGGGTGGCTGTCCTCGGCGATGCGGGCGAGCGCTGCGCGCGGCTCGCCCTGCCCGCCGGTGGCGAGGAACATGACCTTGCCCCGTTCGAGACCCATCGCGGTGCCGAAATCGACGGTCTTGGGAAAGTCGAGCAGGTAGCCGTTCTCCTGCGCAACATCGATAATCCGGTCGAGCGAGCGGCCGGCGACGCACAGCTCGCGGCCGGTCTGCTGGGCGACCCGGCCGAGCGTCTGCAGGCGCGCAACATTGGAAGCGAAAGTCGTCACCAGCACGCGTTTGCCGGCATGGCCATGCACTTCCTCGAGCAGTCCGCGGTAGACCTCGCCTTCCGATCCCGACGAGGCAGGGTTGAACACGTTGGTCGAATCGCACACCAAAGCCAGAATGCCCTCGTCCCCGAGCTGGAGCAGTTCCTCCTCGGTCGCGGGGATGCCGATCAGCGGCTCCTCGTCGAGCTTCCAGTCGCCGGTGTGGAACACGCGGCCGAACGGGGTCTCGATCAGCAGCGCGTTGCCCTCGGCGATCGAGTGCGACAGCGGGATGTAGGTCACCTCGAACGGGCCGAGGCGGATCGAGCCGTGCTCGCGGTCGATCACGTTGAGCTCGACCTGGTCCACCAGACCCGCTTCCTCGAGCTTGCGCATGACGAGACCCGCGGTGAACGGCGTCGCGTAGAGCGGCACGCCGAGGTCGGCGGCGAAATAGGGCACCGCGCCGATATGGTCCTCGTGCGCATGGGTCAGCACGATCCCGAGCAGGTCGCCGGCGCGTTCTTCGATGAACTCGGGATCGGCGAACATCAGCTCGGTGCCCGGATACTCGGCGGCGCCGAAGCTCATGCCGAGATCGACCATCAGCCACTTGCCGCGGCAGCCGTAGAGATTGACGTTCATGCCGATCTCGCCCGAGCCGCCGAGCGCGAGGAACAGCAGTTCGTCTTCGGGGGTGAAGTCTTTCCTCATCGCGCGGCGGCCCGCTCGGCGAGAATCGCCAGGCCGGTAAGGGTCAGGTCTGTGTCCACTGCGTCGAATATCTCCGTGTGCTCGTCGAACAGCAGCGCGAGGCCGCCGGTGGCGATGACTTTGGCCGGGCGGCCGATCTCGGCGCGAAGGCGGGCGATCAACCCTTCCATCATTGCCACGTAACCCCAGAACACGCCGATATGCATCTGGTCCTCGGTGTTGCGGCCGATCACCGACGGATCGCGCGGGCTTTCGATCGCGATGCGCGGCAGCTTGGCCGTGTTGTTGACCAGCGCATCGAGCGAGAGATTGATCCCCGGAGCGATGATCCCGCCTTTGTAGGCGCCGTTGAAGTCGATCACGTCGAAAGTCGTCGCGGTACCGAAATCGATCACGATCAGATCGCCCGCGTGCGCGGCATGCGCGGCAATGGCATTGACTGCGCGGTCTGCGCCGAGCGAGCGCGGCTCGTCAACGTCGATCGGGAAATCCCAGTCGGCCGCGCCCTCGCCTGCGATCAGCGGCGGCAGACCGAAATACTTCTCGCCGAGCACCTCGAGGTTGTGCCGCGCGCGCGGGACGACCGTCGAGACGATCAACTGCGTCACGGCGTGGCGCTCGATCCCCTCGATCGCCATCAACTGCAGCAGCCAGACCGCATACTCGTCGCCGGTGCGGCGCGGATCGGTGGCAATGCGCCAGCGTGAGCGGATCTCCCGCCCTTCGAACAGCGCGAAGACCACGTTGGTGTTGCCGGCATCGACTGCGAGAAGCATCAGCGCCCTTCCTCGGTGATGTCGCCGGCGTGTATCGCCCGCATCGTGCCATCCGCCATGCGAAGCCGCAGCGCTCCGTCGGGCTCGAGCCCACAGAACTCGCCGGTAGCCGTAGCTCCGTCGGCGCCGTGGACGGTCAGCACCGATCCGAGGGGATAGCTCGCGGCGAGCAGGCGCGCAAACAACGGATCGAGTCCGAACTGACGCCAGCGGTCGAGCTCGCGGTCGAAGCTCGCGGCGAGATCGCGCGCGAAGGCGTCGCGGTCCGGCGCATGGCCGGTCTCGCCGAGGTGCTGCGTCGCGCGATCGGGAAGGCTGGGCGCCGCGGCGAGGTTGACGCCGATGCCGATTACCGCGGAATCTCCGACACGCTCGAGAAGGATGCCGGAGAGCTTGGCACCGGCCAGCATCAGGTCGTTGGGCCACTTGATGACCAGCGTTTGCGGCGCGGCGAGGTGGCTCACCACGATCTCGTAAGTCGCCATCGCGGCGACGAACGACAGGCTCGCCGGCAGCGGATCGCCCGGCAGCAGGTTGACCACGGTGGAGCCCATGAAGTTGCCCGGCGCATCGAGCCAGCTGCGCCCCTGCCGTCCGCGGCCGTCGATCTGGCGGTCGGCCACCAGCCAGTACCCTTCGGGGATCGCTTCGCCGTGAGCGATCCGCCCGAGGAGGTCCGTGTTGGTGGACCCCGTCTGCGCGACGAATTCGATGCGGATAGGCAACTCAGGCGAGCAGGAGCAGCGCCGCCGCGGCGCCGTCCGCCAGGTTGCCGAGCCAGCCGGTTGCAAGATAGCCGAGCGGGGAGACTGCCACTGCGGAGATCGCGAGCAGCGCCCAGTGCGACCAGTCGCTGTTGCCTTTGACCGTGTCGGCGGGCTCGTCGAAGTACATCACCTTGACGATCTTGATGTAGTAGAACGCGCCGATGACCGACGCGGCGATGCCGATTGCGGCCAGCGCGACCAGGTCTGCCTCGACCGCGGCCTGGAACACCACGAACTTGCCCCAGAAGCCGAACAGCGGCGGGATTCCGGCGAGGCTGAACATCAGCATCGCCAGGCACAGCGCCAGTGCCGGTCGGGTGCGCGAGAGGCCGGCCAGATCGGAAATGCCTTCGAGCGGCTCGCCGTCCGCGGCCTTCATCATCAGCACCGCGACGAAGCTGCCCACGGTCATCGCGACGTAGATCGCGAGATAGACCAGCATCGCGCTGGCGCCCGCGGCGGTGGCGGCTGCCAGCCCGATGAGGATGAAGCCGACGTTGTTGATCGACGAATAGGCGAGCAGCCGCTTGACGTTGGCCTGACCGATCGCGCCGAGCGCGCCGACCACGATCGAAGCGAGCGCGGCGAAGATCACCACCTGGCGCCAGGCGTCGACCTGCCCGCCGAACGCTTCGAGCGCGACCCGCGCGGTGAGCGCGACCGCGGCAACCTTGGGCGCACTGGCGAAGAACATCGTCACCGGGGTCGGCGCGCCCTCGTAGACGTCGGGGGTCCACATATGGAACGGCACCGCGCTGATCTTGAAGGCGAGGCCGGCGAGCACGAACACCAGGCCGAACAGCGCGCCCATCGGCAGGCCGGCGTCGAGTGCCGTGCGGATGCCCTCGAAGCTGGTCGTGCCGGTGAAGCCGTAAGTCAGGCTCATGCCGAACAGCAGGATGCCGCTGGCGAGCGCGCCGAGCACGAAATACTTGAGCCCGGCCTCCGCCGAACGCGAGTCGGTCCGCAGGAACGCGGCGAGCACGTAAGCCGAGAGCGAGTTGAGCTCGAGCCCGATGTAGAGGGTCAGCAGATCGCCGGCGGAGACCATGATGCTCATGCCGAGCGCGGCGAACAGGATCAGCACCGGATACTCGGCGCGCATTGCACCGGTGCGCCCGAAGAACGCGGGCGCGACGACCAGCGCGGCGCCACTCGCGGCGTAGATCATCAGCTTGGCGAAGCCGGCGAAGGCATCGGCGCGGAACTGGCCGTAGAAGGCGACCGTGTCGGGGCCGGAGGCGCCGGCGCAAACAGCCGGGGCGACGAGGAAGAAGCACGCGCCGAGGGCTGCGCACGCGAGTACACTGATTGCGCTCGAGGCCTTGTCGCCCGCCCAGGCAGCAACGAGCAGGAGCACGAGCCCGGAAAGCGAGAGCACGATCTCCGGAACGATCAGCGCGAGGGAAGCGGCTAAATCCATCAGTGCGCCCCCTCGTGCGCTCCGGCAGCGGCCGCACTGGCTTCTCCCATCGCCAGTCCTGCATCGCCCTCAGGGGCCGCTCGCGCGACGCGGGCATTGAGCGCGGCAATGTCGGCGCGCATTGGCGCAAGGAAGCTCTCGGGGTAGACGCCCATCCAGAGCACCGCGGCGGCGATCGGGCCGAGCATCAGCCATTCGCGCGCCGACAGGTCGGGCATCGCCGCGGCATCGGCGTTCTTCTGCACCCCGAAGGCGATGCGCCAGTAGAGGTAGAGCATGTATGCCGCGCCGAGGATGATTCCGGTGGCGCAGACCGCGGTGACCCAGCTCGAGACCTGGTAGATGCCCGCAAGGCTGAGGAACTCGCCGACGAAGCCGCTGGTACCGGGGAGGCCGATGCT
>Ga0307505_10003272_pt1 | contig 10305 bp, 7 predicted proteins | sample 23_S_MG_FD_202183 | JGI IMG/M metagenome (GOLD analysis project Ga0307505, IMG submission 202183) | Soil microbial communities from Populus trichocarpa stands in riparian zone in the Pacific Northwest, United States - 23_S | ecosystem: Environmental > Terrestrial > Soil > Riparian zone > Trees... | reverse complement strand
GAGGTTCACCGCGACGTCGATCGACTCGTCGAACTTCGCCGTGGCTGTCTTCTTCACCAGGTCGAGCGCCGCCTTGGGCTCGTACGCCTTCGAGCGGTCGACCAGGGCATTGATGTTCTTCACGCGCTTGGAGATCGCCATGTCAGACCCCCTCCACTTCGACGCCCATGCTGCGGGCGCTTCCGGCCACCGTGCGCACGGCGCCTTCCAGGTCGGCCGCGGTGAGGTCGGGCTGCTTCATCTTCGCGATCTCCTCGGCCTGCTTGCGCGTGAGCTTGCCCACCTTGTCGGTGTGCGGCCGCGGGCTGCCCTTCTCGAGCTTCAACGCCTTGCGGATCAGCACCGAGGCGGGCGGCGACTTCAGGATGAACGTGAAGCTCTTGTCCGCGTAGGCGGTGATCACCACCGGCAGCATCAGGCCCGGCTCCACCTTCTGCGTCTGGGCGTTGAACGCCTTGCAGAACTCCATGATGTTCAGGCCGCGCTGGCCGAGCGCGGGTCCGATGGGCGGCGAGGGATTCGCCTTGCCCGCCGGCACCTGAAGCTTGATCAGGCCGACGATCTTCTTTGCCACGACTCATCTCCCGTCGGGTTCGAACGGACGCCGGCTCGCGACGCCCTCCCCGGTCATGGGGTCTGATCCCGGTTTCCCGCGCACTGCGCGAGGCGCCGTTGGGGTCAGACCCCGGTTTTCAAACTAAGCCTTCTCCACCTGCCCGAAATCCAGTTCCACCGGCGTCGCGCGCCCGAAGATCAGCACCGACACGCGGATCTTGCTCTTCTCGTAGTTCACTTCCTCGACGTTGCCGTTGAAGTCGGTGAACGGTCCCTCGGTCACGCGCACCGATTCGCCCACCTCGAACAGCACCTTCGGTTTCGGCTTCTCGACGCCTTCCTGCACCTGGTGCAGGATGTTCTCGACTTCCTTGTCCGAGATCGGCGTGGGCCGCATCGCCGAGCCCCCGATGAATCCGGTCACCTTCGGCGTGCTCTTCACCAGGTGCCAGGTCTCGTCGGTCATGTCCATCTGCACCAGGATGTAGCCGGGGAAGAAGCGGCGCTCGCTGATCGCCTTCTGCCCGCTCTTCATCTCGACCACTTCCTCGGTGGGCACCAGCACCTGCCCGAACCTCTCGGCCATGCCCGAGCGCTTGATGCGCTCGATCAGGGCCTGCTGGATGCTCTTCTCCTGCCCGGAGTAGGCGTGCACCACGTACCAGCGCATCGTCATGGTCAGCCCTCCGTCCCCAGGACCTTCTGGGTGACCCAGAGCAGCCCCGTGTCGACGAGCCACAGGAAGAGCGCCATCACGAACACGAACACGAACACCACGCCCGTGGTCTGCAGCGTTTCCTTGCGCGTCGGCCACACCACCCGCTTCGCCTCCTCCCACGACTCGCGCGAGAAGAGGAGGAAGGTCCGGCCCGACTCCGTGAACCACATCACGCCCACCGCGACGGCGACCGCGCCCCCGAGCACGAGGATGCGCACGACCAGCGGCTGGCGATCGACGAGCGCGTAGAACGCGAACATCCCGCCGACGGCGATCAGCGCCGCGATTCCGATCTTGATTCGTTCCGCCATCAATTGCCTACCGCTCCTTCGATACCGCCCCTGTCGGGACCGGTGTGGCAGGCCAGGAGGGTCTCGAACCCCCAACCTGCGGTTTTGGAGACCGCCGCTCTGCCAATTGAGCTACTGGCCTAACCGTGAAACGAACTACTCGAGAATCTTGGTGACGACGCCGGCGCCGACGGTCCGGCCACCCTCGCGGATGGCGAAGCGCAGCTTCTCCTCCATCGCGATGGGCTGGATCAGCGTCACCGTCATCTTGATGTTGTCCCCCGGCATCACCATCTCGGTGCCCGTCGGCAGCTCGAGCGAGCCGGTGACATCGGTGGTGCGGAAATAGAACTGCGGCCGGTAGCCGTTGAAGAACGGCGTGTGCCGCCCGCCCTCCTCCTTGCTGAGCACGTACACCTCGCACTCGAACTTGGTGTGCGGGGTGATCGAGCCGGGCTTGGCCAGCACCTGGCCGCGCTCGACCTCCTCGCGCTTGGTGCCGCGCAGCAGCACCCCCACGTTGTCGCCCGCCTGGCCCTGGTCCAGGAGCTTCCTGAACATCTCCACACCCGTGCACACGGTCTTCAGCGTCGGCTTCAGGCCCACGATCTCCAGCTCCTCGCCCACCTTGACCACGCCGCGCTCCACGCGCCCCGTGACCACCGTGCCGCGACCCGAGATCGAGAAGACGTCTTCCACCGGCATCAGGAACGCACCCTCGATCGCGCGCTCCGGGGTCGGGATGTAGCTATCGAGCGCATCGGCCAGCTTCATGATCGACTGCTCGCCCAGCTCGCCCGTATCGCCCTCCAGCGCCTTCAGCGCCGAGCCGATGATCACCGGGGTCTTGTCGCCGGGAAACTTGTACTTGCCCAGGAGCTCGCGCACCTCGACCTCGACGAGCTCCAGCAGCTCCTTGTCGTCGACCATGTCGGCCTTGTTCATGTACACCACGATGTAGGGCACCCCCACTTGGCGCGCCAAGAGGATGTGCTCGCGCGTCTGCGGCATCGGGCCATCGGCAGCCGAGACCACCAGGATCGCCCCATCCATCTGCGCCGCGCCCGTGATCATGTTCTTCACGTAGTCGGCGTGGCCCGGGCAGTCGACGTGCGCGTAGTGGCGCGCCTTCGTCTCGTACTCCACGTGCGCCGTGTTGATCGTGATCCCGCGCGCCTTCTCCTCCGGCGCGTTGTCGATCTGGTCGTAGGCCCGCGCCTCGCCGCCGAACTTCTTCGACAGCACCAGCGTCATCGCCGCCGTGAGAGTCGTCTTGCCGTGGTCCACGTGGCCGATCGTGCCCACGTTCACGTGGGGCTTCGTACGCTCAAACTTGCCCTTTGCCATTGTATTTCCCCGTTAGTCCGCAGCTGCTCTCTGGTTGATGATCGAGTCGGCCACGCTCTTGGGCGCCTCGGTGTAGTGCTTGAACTCCATTGTGTACGTCGCGCGCCCCTGGGTGAGCGAGCGCAGGCTGGTCGAGTAGCCGAACATCTCCGACAGCGGCACCTCGGCCTTGATCACCATCGTGCCGGCCACGTCCTCCTGGCCCTGCAGGTGGCCGCGGCGCGACGACAGGTCGCCGATCACGTTGCCGACGAACTGCTCGGGAGTCTCGACCTCGACCGCCATCATCGGCTCGAGCAGGACAGGGTTGCAGCGGCGCATGCCTTCCTTGAAGCCGATCGACGCAGCCATCTTGAAGGCGTTCTCGTTCGAGTCCACCTCGTGGTAGGAGCCGTAGTGGAGCGTCACCTTCACGTCCACGACCGGATAGCCGGCGAGCACGCCCGCGGGCAGCGTCTCCTTGAGGCCCTTCTCGACCGCCGGTATGTACTCGCGTGGCACAGCGCCACCCTTGATGGCGTCGACGAACTCGAAGCCCTTGGCGGGGTTCGGCTCGACCTTGAGCACCACGTGGCCGTACTGGCCGCGGCCGCCCGATTGCTTGACGAACTTGCCCTCGACCGCGTCGATGGACTTGCGGATGGTCTCGCGATAGGCGACCTGCGGCTTGCCCACGCTTGCCTCCACGCCGAACTCCCGCTTCATGCGGTCGACCAGGATCTCGAGGTGCAGCTCGCCCATCCCGGAGATGATCGTCTGGCCGGACTCTTCGTCTGTCCGGACCCTGAATGACGGGTCTTCCTGGGCGAGGCGGTTGAGCGCCACGCCCATCTTTTCCTGGTCCGCCTTGGTCTTGGGCTCGACAGCCTGCGAGATGACCGGCTCCGGGAAAATCATGCGCTCGAGGATTATCGGCTTGTCCATGCCGCAGATGGTGTCGCCCGTGGTCGCTTCGCGCAGGCCGACGGCCGCGGCGATGTCGCCAGCCCGAACTTCCTTGATCTCCTCGCGCTGGTTCGCGTGCATCTGCAGGATGCGGCCCAGGCGCTCCTTCTTGCCCTTGATCGGGTTGTAGACCGTGTCACCCGAATTCACCACGCCCGAGTAGACGCGGAAGAAGATGAGCTGGCCCACGAAGGGGTCGGTCATGATCTTGAACGCGAGCGCGGCGAAGGGCTCGTCGTCAGAGGGCTTGCGCTCGCCTTCCTTGCCGTTCTCGAGCTCGCCCTTGACCGGCGCAATGTCGGTCGGCGCGGGCATGTAGTCGATGACGGCGTCGAGCATCGCCTGCACGCCCTTGTTCTTGAAGGCGCTGCCGCACAGCATCGGCACGATCTCGTTGGCGATCGTGCGCTTGCGCAGCGACCGCTTGATCTCCTCCTCGGAGAGCTCGCCGGCCTCGAGGTACTTGTTGAGCAGCGCCTCCTCGGCCTCGGCGGCAGCCTCGACCATCTTCTCGCGCCATTCCTTCGCGAGCTCGACCAGCTCGGACGGGATCTCGCGGAACTCGAACTTCATCCCCTGGCTTGCCTCGTCCCAGTAAATCGCCTTCATCTTCACCAGGTCGACCACGCCCTCGAACTTGTCCTCGGCGCCGATGGGGATCTGGATCGGCACGGGGTTGCCGCGCAGGCGATCCTTCATCTGGCGGTAGACCTTGAAGAAGTCGGCTCCGGTGCGGTCCATCTTGTTGACGAACGCGAGGCGCGGGACCTTGTACTTGTTGGCCTGGCGCCATACGGTCTCGGACTGCGGCTGCACGCCGCCCACCGAGTCGTACACCATGCACGCGCCGTCGAGGACGCGCATCGAGCGCTCGACCTCGATGGTGAAGTCGACGTGGCCCGGGGTGTCGATGATGTTGATGCGGTGCTCGGGAAAGCTCTTGTCCATGCCCTGCCAGAAGCAAGTGGTGGCGGCGGACGTGATCGTGATGCCGCGCTCGCGCTCCTGCTCCATCCAGTCCATGACGGTGGCCCCGTCGTGCACCTCGCCCATCTTGTGGGAGACGCCGGTGTAGAAGAGGATACGCTCCGTGGTCGTCGTCTTGCCGGCGTCGATGTGCGCCGAGATGCCGATGTTGCGGTAGCGTTCGATGGGAGTCTTGCGGGCCACGATTTCAGTCCTCTTCCTCTGGTGCCGCCTGCCCCTTCAAGCGGCACGCGGACGATGCAGATCCTCTAGAAACGGTAGTGGGCGAATGCCTTGTTGGCCTCTGCCATGCGGTGCACTTCTTCCTTCTTCTTCACCGCGCCGCCGCGGCCTTCGGCGGCCTCCATGAGCTCGTTGGCCAGGCGCTGCGCCATGCTCTTTTCGCCACGCTTGCGCGCGGCCTCGCGGATCCAGCGCATCGACAGCGCCGTGCGGCGCACCGGACGCACTTCCACCGGCACCTGGTAGTTGGCGCCGCCGACCCGCCGGCTCTTCACTTCCACCATCGGCTTCACGTTGTTGATCGCCGCGTTGAACACCTCGAAGGCGTCCTTGCCCGACTTCTTCGCGATCGCGTCGAGGGCTCCGTAGAGGATCCGCTCGGCGACCGACTTCTTGCCGCGCGTCATGAGCACGTTCATGAACTTGGCGACTTCCTCGCTCTTGTGCTTCGGATCCGGGAGGATCTCGCGCTTGGGGATTTCTCTGCGGCGGGGCATGGGCTTCTATCCGATGAATGTTGCGTTTTGAAATCCGTCCCGGGCCTACGCGGCCTTGGGACGCTTCGCGCCGTACTTGGAGCGCGACTGCTTGCGGTCCTTCACTCCGGCCGTGTCGAGGCTGCCGCGCACCATGTGGTAGCGCACGCCCGGCAGGTCCTTCACGCGGCCGCCGCGGATCAGCACCACCGAGTGCTCCTGCAGGTTGTGGCCCTCGCCGCCGATGTAGCTGATGACCTCGTAGCCGTTGGTGAGTCGTACCTTGGCCACCTTGCGCAGCGCCGAGTTGGGCTTCTTGGGGGTCGTGGTGTAGACGCGAGTGCACACACCACGCTTCTGGGGGCTATTCCCGAGCGCGGGGACCTTGCTCTTGGTCTGCACCTTCTTGCGGCCTTTGCGCAGCAACTGATTGATCGTCGGCATGTTTTCTCGATGCGTTGGTTTGGGGCCCCGGGAGAGCCGCCCGCCGTCGGTGCCTGGCCCATTCTCGGGCCCAAAACTAGGCACGCTCTGGCGGGGAAAAAGCTCTCAATTTTAGGGGTTTAGGACACTACCGTCAAGCAACCTGCTCGCTGCCGACATCGGCCTCGTCGATCGCAAAACCGAAGGAAGCGCTCGAGCCCGGCTCGATGTCCTTCTTCTTGCGGGTGGCGTGGTAGGCGAGGCCGGTACCGGCGGGAATGAGGCGCCCGACGATGACGTTCTCCTTGAGCCCCCTCAGGTCGTCCTTCTTGCCCATGATCGCAGCCTCGGTCAGCACCCGCGTGGTCTCCTGGAAGGAGGCCGCGGAGATGAACGAGTCGGTGGACAGGGACGCCTTGGTGATGCCCAGGAGCACGTACTCGTAGATCGCCGGCTTCTTGTTGCCGTCGGCCTTGGCGCGATCGTTCTCCTCCAGCACCTCGGCGCGCTCGACCTGCTCGCCGGTGATGAACCGCGTCTCGCCCTGGTCGACGATGGAAACGCGGCGCAGCATCTGGCGCACGATCACCTCGATGTGCTTGTCGTTGATCTTCACGCCCTGCAGGCGGTAGACGTCCTGCACCTCGTCGATGATGTAGCGCGCGAGCGCCTCCATCCCCTGGAGCCTCAGGATGTCGTGCGGGTCGGCGGGGCCGTCGACGATCGTCTCGCCCTTGTTGACGATCTGGCCGTCATGCACGGTGACGTGCTTCTCCTTCGGGATCAGGTACTCGTGCGCGGCGCTGTCGAAGTCGGTGATGATCAGGCGCTGCTTGCCCTTGGTGTCCTTGCCGAACGAGACCGTGCCGGTGACTTCCGCGAGCAGGCCCGCATCCTTCGGCGAGCGCGCCTCGAAGAGCTCGGCCACGCGCGGCAAGCCGCCCGTGATGTCGCGGGTCTTGGACGACTCCTGCGGGATGCGCGCGAGCACGTCGCCCACGTTCACCTGCTGGCCGTTCTTTACCGTGATGATGGCGCCGATCTGGAACGTGTAGTTCACCGGGGTGTCGCCCGTGGCGAGCTTCACTTCCTTGCCGCCGGCGCCGATCAGCTTCACCGCCGGACGCAACCCCTTCGTCGCGGACGTCCCGCGCCGCTTCGGGTCGATCACGACCAGGCTCGACAGGCCCGTGGTCTCGTCGATCTGCTTGGCGACCGTGACGCCCTCCTCGACGTTGTCGAAGCGGATCTCGCCGGCGTACTCGGTGATGATGGGACGCGTGAGCGGATCCCAGTTCGCCAGCGGCTGGCCGGCGCGCGCCTTGGCGCCCGCCTCGACCGTGAGGCTCGCGCCGTAGGGCAACTTGTGGCGCTCGCGCTCGCGGCCGTTGTCGTCGGAGATGACGATCTCCCCGTTGCGCGAGATCACGACGATCTCGCCGCGCGCGTTGGTGACGTGGCGCATGGTGTTCGTGAAGCTCACCACGCCGTTGGACTTGGCCTCCACCGAGCTCGCCACGGCGGTGCGCGAAGCCGCGCCGCCGATGTGGAACGTGCGCATCGTGAGCTGCGTGCCCGGCTCGCCGATCGACTGCGCGGCGATGACGCCCACCGCCTCGCCCACGTTGACGCGCGCGCCCCGGCCCAGGTCGCGGCCGTAGCACGATGCGCAGATGCCGTAGCGGGTGTCGCAGGTGAGCGGGGTGCGTACCTTAACCTCGTCGATGCCGAGGGACTCGATGCGCTCGACCGCATCCTCGTCCAGCAGCGAACCGGCCGGCACCAGGACGTCGTGCCCCTCGGGGCCGTAGGTGTCGGTGGCCGTGACGCGGCCGAGGATGCGCTCGCGCAGCGCCTCGACCACCTCGCCGCCCTCCACCAGCGCCTTCATCGCCATGCCCTGGGTGGTGCCGCAGTCCTCCTCGATCACGACGAGGTCCTGCGTCACGTCGACCAGGCGGCGCGTGAGATAGCCAGAATTCGCCGTCTTCAACGCCGTATCCGCCAGGCCCTTGCGTGCGCCGTGCGTCGAGATGAAGTACTGCAGCACGTTCAGGCCCTCGCGGAAGTTGGCCGTGATCGGCGTCTCGATGATCGAGCCGTCGGGCTTCGCCATGAGGCCGCGCATCCCGGCGAGCTGGCGGATCTGCGCCGCCGAGCCGCGCGCGCCGGAGTCCGCCATCATGTAGATCGCGTTGAACGACTCCTGGTTGACCTCCTTGCCCTTGCGGTCGATGACCTTCTGGTTGCCCAGCTGATCCATCATCGCCTTGGCGATCTGGTCGCCGGCTCGGCCCCAGATGTCGACCACCTTGTTGTAGCGCTCGCCCTGGGTCACCAGGCCCGAGGTGTACTGGCGCTCGATCTCCTTCACCTCGCGCTCGCTTTCCTCGATCAACTTGGCCTTCTGCTCGGGGATGAGCAGGTCGTCCACGCAGATCGACAGGCCCGCACGCGTGGCGAAGGTGAAGCCGGTGTACATCAGCTTGTCGGCGAAGATCACCGTCTCGCGGATGCCGCAGCGGCGGAAGGCCTCGTTGATGAGCTTGGAGATCTCCTTCTTCTTCAGCGGCTTGTTGATGATCGTGAACGGCAGGCCGGCGGGCAGGATCTCCGACATGAGCGCGCGGCCCACGGTGGTCTCGTGGCGCTTCACCACCTCGGTGAAGGTGCCGTCGTCGTTCCTGATCGACTCCTTGATGCGCACCGTGATCTTGGCGTGCAGCTCTACGCCGCCGGACTCGTACGCGCGGCTCACTTCCGAGATGTTGGAGAAGAGCGACCCCTCGCCGCGGGCATTCACGCGGTCGCGGGTGGCGTAGTACAGGCCGAGCACGATGTCCTGCGACGGCACGATGACCGGCTCGCCGTGCGCGGTGTGCAACACGTTGTTGGACGACAGCATGAGCGTGCGAGCTTCCATCTGCGCTTCCAGCGAGATCGGCACGTGCACGGCCATCTGGTCGCCGTCGAAGTCGGCGTTGAAGGCGGCGCAGACCAGCGGGTGCAGCTGGATCGCCTTGCCCTCGATCAGCACCGGCTCGAACGCCTGGATGCCGAGGCGGTGGAGCGTGGGCGCGCGGTTCAGCAGCACCGGGTGCTCGCGGATCACGTCCTCGAGGATGTCCCACACCACCGGCTCCTGGCTCTCGACCATGCGCTTGGCGGCCTTGATGGTCGTCGCGAGGCCCATCACCTCCAGCTTGTGGAAGATGAAGGGCTTGAAGAGCTCGAGCGCCATCAGCTTCGGCAGGCCGCACTGGTGCAGCTTCAGGGTCGGACCGACCACGATTACCGAGCGGCCCGAGTAGTCGACGCGCTTGCCGAGCAGGTTCTGGCGGAAGCGGCCGCTCTTGCCCTTGATCATGTCGGCGAGCGACTTGAGCGCCCGCTTGTTGGCGCCGGTCATGGCCTTGCCGCGGCGGCCGTTGTCGAGCAGCGAGTCGACGGCTTCCTGCAGCATGCGCTTCTCGTTGCGAACGATGATCTCGGGCGCCTTCAGCTCGAGCAGGCGCTTGAGACGATTGTTGCGGTTGATCACGCGCCGGTAGAGGTCGTTCAGGTCCGAGGTGGCGAAGCGGCCGCCATCCAGCGGGACCAGGGGGCGCAGGTCCGGCGGCAGCACCGGCAGCACGTCCATGATCATCCAGTCGGGCTTGATGCCGGACTTGTTGAACGCTTCCAGCACTTTCAGCCGCTTGGCGATCTTCTTGATCTTGGTCTCGGAGCCGGTGGCCGCGAGCTCCTGGCGCAGGGTGTCGATGTCGTGGCCGACGTCGAGCTTGCGCAGCAGGTCACGGATGCCCTCGGCGCCCATGGCGGCCGAGAAGTCGTCGCCGTACTCCTCCACCTTGGCGAGGTAGTCGTCCTCGGAGAGAAGCTGGCAGCGGTTGAGCGGCGTCATGCCCGGATCGGTCACGACGTACGCCTCGAAGTAGAGCACGCGCTCGATGTCGCGCAGCGTCATGTCGAGCACCATGCCCAGGCGCGAGGGCAGGCTCTTCAGGAACCAGATGTGCGCCACCGGGGAAGCGAGCTCGATGTGGCCCATGCGCTCGCGGCGCACTTTCGTGAGGGTCACCTCGACGCCGCACTTCTCGCAGATCACCCCGCGGTGCTTCAGTCGCTTGTACTTGCCGCAAAGGCACTCGTAGTCCTTGATGGGACCGAAGATCTTGGCGCAGAAGAGGCCATCGCGCTCCGGCTTGAAGGTACGGTAGTTGATCGTCTCGGGCTTCTTCACTTCGCCGTACGACCACGAGCGGATCTTCTCCGGGGAAGCGAGCCCGATGCGGATGGCGTCGAACTCTTCTTCCTGGGTGACCTGCTTGAACAGATCGAG
>Ga0307505_10003271_pt1 | contig 10306 bp, 4 predicted proteins | sample 23_S_MG_FD_202183 | JGI IMG/M metagenome (GOLD analysis project Ga0307505, IMG submission 202183) | Soil microbial communities from Populus trichocarpa stands in riparian zone in the Pacific Northwest, United States - 23_S | ecosystem: Environmental > Terrestrial > Soil > Riparian zone > Trees... | reverse complement strand
TCAAACGAAAGGTCATTGAGGATGGGTAAGTCAGCCAGTAACTTTTGTGCTCTGGCGACAGTGGTTTTGTCTTCACCTTTGGCCTGATCATGGAGCCGTGTCAGAACTTCGCGCACCGTTTGCCCCTTCAATTTGTTGATATCCAGCACTTTTTCGGCCAGATGAATCAGTTGGGGAACCAGTTCGCCTAATTCGCTCATGGCATTGCCATTGCCCTGCCCAATGCCGAGAAGGCTGTCACCTGTGGGATCGCCTGTCACTTTGTTGACAACCTGCTGGGCTAACTCCCGTAGCGGTTGCGGCGCGCTGGTGACGACTTCGCCCAGCCCATCGGCCATGGTGATCATACGGAGCAGGGATGAGGCGGCTTGTGGGTCGCCAATAAGTTTAATGTTCATGGATGACATAGCCGTGGCCAGGGATTGGGCCCTCGCTGTTTCAATACGTACCCGAGCATCCAATTCTAGTTTAAGGATCTCCACCCGTTGGGCTACCCCATCATAGGCAGCCAGGGCTTCAGCTTTGGCTTTTTCGCTTTCGGCATGAGCCAGACCTTGTGCTTTTATGGCTTCGGCTTCGCGTAAGCCGGCTTCTGCTTTGGCGGTCAAAATGTCGGCCTGGGCCAGACCTTCAGCCGAGGCTTTGGCTTTGGCGGCTTCGGCGCGGAGTTTATCGGCGTCGGTTTCAGCTTTGGCCTGGGTGCGCAGTGTTTCCGCTTGTTTGAGGGCGGCTTCTGCCTCGGCCGAGGCGATCTCTTTCAGGGCTTTGGCCTGGGCTTCGGCATGCCGCTGTGTCCGTAAGGCGTCCAGTTCGATACTGTTCTTCTGATCAATCATCACCTTTTGGGCTTCCCGTTCAGCTTCAATGAGGCTAATTTTGGCCTGACGTTGGGCCTGTTGCGTGGCTTCAACCGTTTTAACAGCCTGAGCGGCTTCTTCCCGTTGGGCCAAAACGAGAAGCCGATCTTTTTCGGCCGTTTCCCGTTGCTGTTCTGCCTGTACCACGGCGATTTCACGCTGTTGTTCGGCCAGTTCAATGGCTTGCCGGCGGATAACTTCGGCGGCCATGACTTCCTGTTGTTTTCTTTCATTTTGGATAGCCAGTTGTTGCTCTTTTTCCAGTTCAGTCAGAGCCACAGCCCGCTCTTTGGCGACACGGGCCAGCTCAGAGCGTTGGATTTCCTCGAATACTTTTTGGTCGGCTTGAGCCTTTTCGGTGGCTTGCAGGGTGCGGACTTCACGCTCTTGCGCGGCTGTAGCCAGGGCCAGATCCCTATCCAGGTCAAGTCGGAGTTTGGCAGTGTCCGTATCCCGCTGCTTCATCTCAATTTCTGTGCGTCGTTCAATGTCGTTCCGTTCGCGTAAGGCTTGCTGGATAACCTGGGCATTGGCCCGTGCTACCTGTGCTCCAAACACGTCATCTGTACCAAAAGAACCTTGCCGCGCCGCCCGGAGCGTCAAAATGGAGACCGATTCCAGCACAAGACCGTTTTCTTCCAGGTCTGCTTTGAGGCGATTTTGTACTTCTTTGATGAAATTTTCTCTTTCCTGGTGCAAGCTCATCAAGGTGAAGGTGGCCGCCACGTCGCGGAGTGCACCGTCTAGTTTGGCATCCACCAACTGTTTGACGACATTGGCATCTACCTGTTTGCCCCCGATGGTACGGGCGGCATCAGTGATGCCATCAACGGTAGGGTTCACCTTGATATAAAAGATGACCTTAATATCTGCATATTGGGGGTCAATGGTGAGCAGGGCGTTGCCTTCGGTACGCTCAATTTCAATGGCCATGGTGCCTAAATCTACCCAACTGATTTCATGAATGGCTTTGAAAACCCAAGCCCCGCCATTCATCACTACCCGAGGGGGAACTGTAGCCGCTCGGAACAATCCACCGGTGCGGACATAGGCCCGATTGGCGGGTGTTTTGACATAGGATTTGAGAATAGTCGCAACCAGGGCCAGAAGCACCAGGGTGGCAACAGCCACAATAGCAAAAACAATAACAGGCGTGGACATGGTTAACTCCTTCGGGTAACTGTATAACGTTTGTTAATAGGATCGTAATCTACCAGTAAAACTTCACTATCACGATCAATGGCCTCTTCGTCATCTATAACGGCAAACACATTGATGGATGTACCACCTTGATCACGCAATCGTACCAGACCATAGGTTTTATCTATAGAAGGGCTGAGCACCGTACCCCGACGACCCACGAGGGCTTCGGCACGGGTGGCGGTGGTGCTGACCGGGGGAAGCATTCGGCCGATGAAGCGGGTGATGCGGGAGCTGATGAGGCTACTGCCCAGGAAGGAAAAGAGACCGACGGGGACAATGGCCAGGGATGGATAACTGCTAAACATGGTTTCGACCAGGTTGTTGAGCACCCAACCTAGAATCCCCATGGCCCCAAACAGGACAATGAGCACAACAAAGAGGGGGGCTTTGCCCACACCGATGAAGGCGAAGATGCTGAGGGCGGAGAGTCCGTCTCCTCTGTCGAGATGGAAATCACTGTCATGATCCAGATCGGTGTCATTATCCAAATCGGCGTCCGCATCGGCATCCAGGTCGGTGTCCGCATCAAAGTCTGCGTCCATATCTGCATCGGCGTCGAAATCGGCGTCCAGGTCCGCGTCGGCATCCAAATCTGTATCGAGGTCGGCGTCGCTGTCCTGTTCACCACCCAGGCCAAACAGTTGTAAGCCAGTCAGGAGCAGGCATAGGAAGAGGAGAATGGAGAAGGGTAGGTTGTACCAGGCGGTAATAAATATCCAGGTTTCACTGAGCATGGCACGTCTTTTGGGTGAAAGCCTTTTAGAACCGGCTTCGTGTAGCCAGATAACATTCTATGGGGCAAATTTGTTAAAACGCAACGACCAGGTCATTATAACAAAAATTCTGTGAGCCTGGGATAGTGCGTTGGGGTGAGAACGCGGCCGCAACCCCTCTACCAACAACGGCTTAATTCATGAGGAGAAAATGGTCAGGGTGGTAACATCGGTTAAACTTATTGTTAGAGAGATGAATCAATTGCTCTCCAATACGCAAAAATATCAGGAAGGGTGTAAGTGAGCTTCTTAAAACGATTATTGGGTAAAAAAGACCAAGCCTTCATTACGGTTGTATCTGGTTTACCTCGTTCTGGCACTTCGATGATGATGAAAATGCTGGAAGCGGGTGGTATTCTCCCGTTGACAGATGAGCTTCGCACGGCGGATGTGGACAACCCGGAAGGGTATTATGAGTTTGAACGGGTGAAGCAGTTGGACAAGGGGGATACGGCCTGGCTGCCCGACGCTCAGGGCAAGGTGGTGAAGGTGATTTCGGCCTTGCTGAAGCATCTGCCGACGGGTTATGAATACCGGGTAATTTTTATGCGGCGGCGCATCGAGGAAGTGTTAGCTTCCCAGAAAAAAATGCTCATTCACCGGGGAGAAGCGACGGATGCGGTGAGTGATGAGGAGCTGGCGCAGTTGTATCGTAAACATGTAGCTCATGTGGATGCCTGGTTGAACAGTCAGCCGAATGTGAAACTGTTGAATGTGAATTACAACATGATGCTAAAGGACCCGGAAGCTGAACTGCCCGCGATTATGGCTTTTTTTGATAACAAGCTGGATCGGGACAAGATGCTTCAGGTGGTTAATCCGGATCTGTACCGCAACCGGGCTTCTGTCTGATAGCGTTAGGACCATTCGCGTCACGAGAATTTTTGCCACGAATTTCCCGAATTAACACGAATGTATTGGTCGTTCGTGACTTGTTCAAGCTAGGATTGAGCCTGCCAATGAAGGAGAATATGGAATGATAGACACGGGCCACCGCCAGGAAAACAGGTTTGAAGTGGGCATTTATTCCTTTGCGGAATTGGTGTCGGATCCGGTGACGGGGGAGAAGATCAGCCCGACGGAACGGCTGCGCCAGCTTATGGAGACGATGGAATTGGCAGATCAGGTGGGGTTGGATATTTTTGCTCTGGGGGAACACCATCGGCCCGACTTTGTGTCATCGTCACCTGTGGTGATTTTAGCGGCCGCGGCCGCACGCACAACCTCCATTCGCCTCAGCACCGCCGTTACTGTGCTCAGTTCCGATGATCCAGTGCGTGTTTTTCAGGATTTCGCCACCTTAGATTTACTTTCCCAGGGGCGAGCGGAGATCATGGCGGGGCGTGGTTCGTTCATCGAATCGTTTCCCTTATTTGGTTACGACTTGAAAGATTACGACACTTTGTTTTCGGAAAAGTTGGAGTTACTTCTGAAACTGGGCGAGTCGGAGCGTGTGACCTGGCGGGGCAAACATCGGGCCACCATGGAGAATTTGGGGGTTTACCCGCGGCCGCATCAGGCAAAAATTCCCGTCTGGCTGGCGGTGGGGGGAACGCCGGAGTCGGCTATACGGGCCGGGGTACTGGGACTGCCCATGGCGCTGGCGATTATTGGCGGGATGCCGGAGCGTTTTAAGCCGTTTGTGGATATGTTTCGCGAAGCAACGCGGCGGGCGGGGCGTGAGCCGCTTCCCCTCAGCATCAATTCGCATGGTTTTATTAGTGATGAATCACAGCAGGCGGCTGATGATTATTTTCCCTCGTATCAGGCGGCGATGAATAAGATTGGACGGGAACGTGGTTGGCCCCCGGTGTCGCGGCCGCAGTTTGAAGGCGCACGGTCGTTGCGTGGGTCTGATTTTGTGGGTAACCCGGATGACATCATTGCCAAAATCCTTTTTCAGCATGAGCTATTTGGGCATCAGCGGGTGTTGTTGCAATTGGGGCTGGGAGGGATTCCCCATGCCAAAATGATGCGGGCGATTGAATTATTGGGCACGAAAATTGCGCCGGTGGTGCGTGAAGAGATTAGGCGACGAATGGCTTAAAGGAAATGGGGTTGCGGCCGCGTTCCCCCAAGCGCAGCGTCCAACAACCGTAGCGTTACCATGCTCTATCCGTCAATTCCTACGCCCCGAAAATCTTTATCTTACTTACATATAGCAAAAAAGTTGTACTGAAATTTTCCAAAAGAAAATATCTGTTGCTGAGTGATAAAGCCGAAGGGTCGCCAGAGCTTTCTCACTTTGCCACTTCGCCCCTTTGCCACTTTGTTTGAAGGAATCCCCCATGAAACGCCCGCTTATCGCCCTGGCCTTTACTATTCTTTTCTCGGTGATTATATTTGCGGTCGTCCGCGGCCGCGCTCCCACCACCGTTCACCCCCCCCTGCAAATCAGCCTGGCCGAAACTACCACACCAACAGCCACTGCCACAAGCCGTCCGACCGCCACCCAACGCCCCACACTGACCCCTCTGCCAACGGCGACGGCCACGCTCGCCCCGGTAGAAACAGCCACTCCCTTGGCCACCCGGATCATTCGCCCTGCTGTCTTACGATCCGAACCGAGCAGTTCAGAACTCTCTGATCTGATCCCTACTTTTGCCCTGGTATTCAACCAACCGATGGATCAGGTCAGTGTCGCGGCCGCGTTGTCCCTTGAACCGACTTTCACCTACACCCTCACCTGGATTACCAACGAGGAACTTTATATCCAGCCCCAGGCTCCCCTCTTGCCAGACAGCCGCTACACGCTGATGGTCAATTACACGGCCATCGGTCAAAACGGTCTTACTCTCTCGCAAACCCATACGCGGAACTTCACGACACCACCCCTGGTGGAAACCCTCAGGTATTGGCCGAACAATGGTGACACTGGTGAAATTACGATTCGTTTTGGTTATGAGATGAACAAAACCAGCACCGCGGCCGCGCTGGCTTTTGAACCACCTATCGAGGGTGAACTTGTCTGGTATGGAGGCACCGAGTTACATTTCACGCCTACCATCCGCCCCGCCGCGGTCACGAGTTACACACTCCACTTTACTGCTCCGCTTTATACGGTTCAAGACACCTGGCTGACCGATGCGGCCGCGACCGATTACAGCTTCACTACCCCCTCTGGGCTAAAAAACCATACCCCCGCTGCCGAGATTGTTGACCCGCGCCGTCCTATAACCTTGATTTTTGATCGGCCGGTGGCGATGAACAGCCTCGCGGCCGCGTTCACGATTAGCCCGGATACGCCAGGAACCTTCGTTCTGGACGAACATACCGCCATCTTCACACCCACCATTGGCTCTTTCCAACCATACACCCTCTACACTGTGACTCTCGCCCCCACGGTGCGCGATCAACGGGGACAACCTCTCATTGGTGAGGCGTATACCTGGGCATTTCAGACTGATTTTCTACCGATGACCGCCCATTTTGGACAGGGTTTGGATATTCAGGTGATCAACAGTGGCGACCGCCGGGCCATCCATTTCCGTTTTGAAGAGACCCCTGATGCCAGCCTGGACCTGACGCTACACAGCCTGACGCTCGCCCAGTTTACGGATTTCTTCAACACCCGTACCCATGTCAACGGTCAGCCGTACACGCCCTATCTGGCTAACGCGGCCGCGCCCGCGCATACCTGGGAGCTGCCCATTGAGGCGGCTCTGGTCACGGAATACGATGGTTTGTACGAATTGCTCATTCCGGCCGACATTCCCGCTGGCCTCTATGTGTTAAGTCTGGGCGAAGGCATAGTGTATGATCAGATGCTCCTGGTGCTAACGGCCAACCGATTGGCCGTGAAGCTGGCTCCGCGCCAACTGACGGCCTGGGTCACGACCAACCAGGGCAACCCTCTCCCAGGTGCGGAAGTTCAGGTGTGGGATAAAGAGGGCAACCTGATCGCCAGCGGCCGCAGTACCAGCGATGGTATTTTTCAGACGTCACTCAACCCCACCGGCCCCGCGCCCAGCCTCATCACGGCCCGGCAAGGCAATGAGTGGACGGTCAGTGGCATCAGTGGGCCTTGGCAGAACCAGGGGTATGGCCAACGTGGCGATAGTGCGGGTTATCGGGCCTACGTCTACACCGAACGTCCCATCTACCGCCCCGGCCAGACCGTCTACTACAAAGCCATTCTGCGTTACGACGAGGATGCCCAGATAAGCGTTATTCCGGCGGGAACCCCCATCGTTGTCACCGTGCGGGATGCGCGGGGCAACCAGGTGCAAACGGCGACTTACCTCAGCAACGATTTCGGCACCATCAATGGGCAGTTTACTATTGCCGAAGGCGCCTCTTTGGGAAGTTACTCGGTGTCGGTGGGGCTGGGTAGTTTTGGGGCGTCCGGGTGGTTCAAGGTGGAAGATTACCGCAAGCCCGATTATCGTGTCTCCATCAGCACGGCCGCGGCCGCATACGCTCAAGGCGATACCGTCCAAGTTACTGTTCAGGCCGAATACTTCTTCGGTGAACCAGTTTCTGGGGCCACCGTTGAACTCAAACAATTTCTCGTTCACAGCCAGGATTACTGGGGGGAAATGGACAGCGACCCGTTGACTGGTGTCACCGATAGCCAGGGCCGTATTACCTGGGAAATCCCCGTCAGCCTGTTCAATATCAACAATGATTCCTGGAGTAACTGGGGCAGTAATCTGCGCGAGCAAACGCTGGCCCTAGAAGTAACGGTCAACGATGGCGACAATCGCCCGGTAGCCGCTTCCCTCACCATCCCCGTCTACAACACCCGCGAACTGGTTTCTGTGACCAGCGGGTCTTATGGTTATGATGTGGGTACGACTGTCTCTCTTCAAGCCCGGCTCGAAACAATTGACCACCAGCCCCTCAATGGCCGTGCCCTTACCCTGGAAGTTTTGTACTGGAATTACGACAGCCGGGCCTACGAACTGGCCCATCGCCAGACTGGGGTCATCACCAATGCCAGCGGCCGCGTCACTACCACTTTCACCCCCACCGATCCAGGCTTTTACAAGGTGATTGTGTTGAGCCAGGATGCTCGCGGCCGCGTGGCCTACAACAGCCGCTGGTTTTACGTTTGGCCGCAAGACCAGGCCAATTCCAACTGGTACGTTGGCGAGACCCTGGCCCTACGTGCCGGAGCCGACAGTTACGCCCCCGGCCAGACGGCCCAGATCATCGTCGAATCCAGTTTTAGCGGACCAGCCTTGCTCACCGTGGAGCGGGCGAACGTGCGCCAGCAGGAAATGGTGCAATTGACATCTCCCCTCACCGTTCTCGATCTACCCGTCCAGTTCGAGGACATCCCCAACGTCTATGTCACCCTGACCGTCTGGCGTGAGCAGGATACCCACCTTATCGCGGGCAACTACCATTCGCGCTCCGAATTTGGTCTGCTCCAGGCCACACTCAACCTGATTGTCCCGCCCACGGCTAAAACCTTAAACGTCACCATCACCCCGAATCGCCTGGTGACTGGCCCCGGTGAGCAACTCAACGTCACTATCCGCGTCACTAACTACCTGGGCGACCCGGTTTCGGCCGAACTATCGCTGGCAATGGTGGATGAGGCTATTTTCAGCCTGAGCCATGACCTGTCTGGCGCTATGTTGCCGACGTTTTATAACCAACGTGGGTATGACATTAGCGGTTATCACAGTTTCCACCCCGGTCGTTCGCTGTACCCGCAGGTCGGTGAGGAGTCTGGTGGTGGGGGTGGCGGCGGCGGGGGCGGCGGTGATGGCCCCACAGCCTCCCATCCCCGCACGGACTTTCTGGACACTGCCGCCTGGTTTCCCAGCCTGGCTACCGATGCCAATGGTGAAGTGACCGTAACCATTCAGTTGCCGGATAACCTGACCAGTTGGCGGTTTACGGCTAAAGCGGTCACGGCGGATACGCAGGTGGGTGAGGCCGTGGTGAATGTGATCACGCGTCAGGATGTGGTGATGCGGCCGCAACTTCCCCGTACTCTCATCACTGGCGACACCCTAAACCTCTCCGCCCTGGTACAAAACTTCAGTGACCAGTCTCAGACGCTTACCGTGGGCGTGATGATCCCCCAACCGCTCCCGTCAGCGGGCACACCTATCTCCCTCACCGGCACGCTCACCCAGGTCATCACCCTGGCTCCCGGCGAAACACGCATCGTGGGCTGGCCCGCCTCGGCCACAGGGGTGGGAACAGCCGAGCTTACCTTCTATGCCCACAACGCCAATGGGCCGGGTGATGCCGTGGCCCTGATGATTCCGGTGCGGCCGCTGTCCATCCCCGATGTCACCACCGACATCGGCCAATTCACCGCCACGTACACCAGCCCACTCCTCTGGCCCGAAAACGCCCTGCCCAACAGCACCGTCCGCATTGAACTCAGCCGCTCCATTGCCGGAACCATGCTTGATGGCCTGGCTTACCTGACCGGCTTCCCCTATGGCTGTGTTGAACAAACGATGAGTCGCGCCCTGCCCAACGCTGTCGTTGCCCGTGCCTTCACCCAACTGGGCCTCGGCACACCGGCACTCCAGGCCGATCTGACGGCCAAAATTGACGCCAGTATCCAGCGGCTCTATGGCTTCCAGCACAATGACGGCGGCTGGGGCTGGTGGCACGACGACAACAGCCATGATTACCAGACCGCCTGGGTCATCTTCGGCCTTTCGGTCATGGCCGAGGCTGGTTATGAAATTGATCCTGGTGTTATCGCCCGAGGAGCGGAATGGCTCAACAGCCATCTCGGTCAGATGGATAGCCGCACCCGTGCCTATGCCCTGTACAGCCTGGCCATCGCCGGGCACGGCAACCCGGCTGAATCGCTGACTCTGGCCAATGAATTGGCTGAGTTGGACGCCTTTAGTCAGGCTGGTTTGGCTCTGGCCTTATGGGAATTGGGCCAAACGGCTGAGGCCAATGCCATACTAGATTATCTGGCGGAAACAGCTATGGAAAGTGGAACACTCATCTACTGGCAGGGCAGTGAGGGTGATGGCATATATCAGGGTAAAACGATGGCTTCAGATACGCGCACCACGGCTCTTGTCTTGAGTGCCTTCAGCCAGATTCGTCCTGGCTCTTCGTTAGAGGCAGGGATGGTACGCTGGCTCATGGCAGCACGACGCGATACTGGCTGGGGCACGACCAACGAAACCAGTTACGCCATTTTGAGTCTGACGGATCATCTGTTGGCGGTGCAGGCGGCCGATGGCAACAGTGGGACAACGTACAGTATCAGCCTCAATGGCACGATGGTTCAGCAGGGCACATTGGAACCGGGGGCCTTATCTGCCTCAGTCACCCTTTTGGCTGATGATCTTCAACCAGGAGCCAACAACATCCAGTTGACGCATAGTGGCTCCGGGGCGGTGTATTACAGCATTGTCCAGCGAGCTTATCTGAACCAGGCGGCGATTTCGGCGGCTGGCAGTGTCACTGTGTCCCGCCGTTACCTGAACCCCCAGACCAATCAGGTGCTCACCCAATTCCCGGTAGGGACATTGGTCA
>Ga0307505_10003270_pt1 | contig 10306 bp, 11 predicted proteins | sample 23_S_MG_FD_202183 | JGI IMG/M metagenome (GOLD analysis project Ga0307505, IMG submission 202183) | Soil microbial communities from Populus trichocarpa stands in riparian zone in the Pacific Northwest, United States - 23_S | ecosystem: Environmental > Terrestrial > Soil > Riparian zone > Trees... | reverse complement strand
GCGGATGTACGCCCACTTGCGGTCGGTCAGCCATGCGACATAGTCCGACGGGCCGATGTGGATATTGTCCTCGCCGATGTCGTAGTCGAGCTGTGAGGTGACGGCGTTGGTTTTGGAGATCTTCTTCGACTCCAGACGGCGACGCTCGAGCATGTTGTAGAAATCGGTGTTGCCGCCGACGTTTAACTGCGAGGTGCGGAGCAGCTTCACGCCGCGATCGCGGAACAAGCGTGTCATGACGCGATGCGCGATAGTCGCACCGACCTGTGACTTGATATCGTCACCGATGACCGGCAGGCCCTTCTCTTCAAAACGCTTCTGCCAATACTTCTCACGGGCGATGAAGACAGGGATGCAATTGACAAACCCGCAACCGGCCATGAGAATCTGCTCGACATACCACTTGGTCGCCTCTTCTGAGCCGACCGGCAGGTAGCTGACGACCACATCGGTCTTGGTGTCTTTCAAGAGCTTCACGATATCGACTGTGTCGCCAGGGGCTTTTTCGATGATCTTGGAGAGATACTCGCCGAGGCCATCGTGGGTCATGCCACGCGAGACAGGGATGCCGAGTTTGGGGACATCGCAAAACTTGATTGTGTTGTTCGGCTTGGAGTAGATCGCTTCGCCGAGGTCTTTGCCGACTTTGTTCTTGTCGATATCAATGGCTGCGGAAAACTCAATGTCGGAGATGTGGTAGCCGCCGAGGTTGACATGCATCAATCCGGGGACGAACTCGTCTTCGCGCGCATTTTTGTAATGCGTCACGCCCTGGACAAACGACGAGGCGCAGTTGCCTACGCCGATGATTGCGACACGTACTTTTGAAGACATGGGTGCTCCCTTACGTATTGTGATTGTTCTCTAAATTACTGGTGAATCAACGAACAGTGCCTACAGCGGTCCTACTCCACTTTGTCACGCCGACCGTTGCGGCGCGACGCTTTGCATCATCGAATGTCAGGACAAAATCCGGGCCGCAGTTCGAGATCATAGTCGATGAACATGCGGTCGCCAGCTTGGCTGCTTCGGGCCATGAGTATCCCTGCGAACGTGCAAACATCAATCCGCCGGCAAATGTGTCACCGGCGCCGGTCGAATCGATCGCGTGGGTCGGGATAGCATCGACACGATGCCAGCCATCTTCGGAGACAATCAGCACACCGAGCTCGGCCAATGTGATCGCCAGAGTGCGTATGCCCCAGCCATTGAGGATTGTCGCCGCGCCTTCGAGATCGACACGCGGATCAATTCCGGTCAGGATTTCGGTTTCGATTTCATTGGGTTTGACCACATCGCACAACGCACAAATCTCTTCAATCCCTTCGGGCTTGAAGTGCTCGACTTTGCCATTAGAACCAATGCGACGCAAAAGGCCCTGCGGATCGAGAAAGATCGGCGCCTGGGTGCGTTCGCGAATCTCACGCACCAAATTGAGCGGTGTCTCCTGCATGACCGGACCAATGAAGACGATGTCGGCCTTCTCGATGTCAGCCGGTATTCTCGCGATTGCGTCGGCGCGTCCGAGGATGGTCAATTCGCGGCGTCCACGGTCATCGTAGTCTAAGCCGAATCCGCCGGACTCAATGCAAGGGTCAGTGATCTCGGCGATGCCGTTGAAGGACAGATAAGACCGATAATGATCGAGGCGATCTTCCCCGACCCGTCCCACTACAGTCACTTCACCACCGAGACGGCGATAGACAAACGCGGCATTGGTCGCGCAACCGGAGAGGACGCGTCCGATGGTGCACACCCACGGTGTGCGGATATCGTCATAGACCGGATTGCCGAAGGCGAACACTTTCATGCGGCGCCTCCAGTCCGGGCTGAGAGTTCCTTGTGAGCGAAGATGAGCCGTTGGATTGTGGTGATAAACGATATCGCGCCAACGGTAATCATGGCGTATTGCAATGAGTGCATCGGGTAGACAACTTCGAGGACAGCTCCAGCAAGAATGATGATAAACTTTTCGAGCCGCCCCACGATACCCACTGCGCAGGTCTTCATCTTGCCGATCGACTCGGCCGCCGCGCGCGCATACGACGCGGACCACATGCCGAAGAGAGCGAACATTCCCCAGCCGGGATGAACATGGCCGGAGAGCACGATGCCGAGGATGATGAGGAATTCGCCGACACGATCAACGTTGTGATCGAGAACGGCACCGAAGACAGTCCCAAGATTCCCAGCGCGCGCTGTCGCTCCGTCAAGCATATCGAGCAGCGATGTAACGAGCATAAGGATCACGCCGAGAATGAATCGCTCCTGCCAAAATGCTGCAGCGGCGCCACCGGCGGTCAGAAGCCCCAAACCGGTCAGAATGTTGGGAGTCAGCCCGAGATTGACACAGACACGCCCAAATGGGATCGAAAATGCCTCATATGATGCGCGTCGGGTATGATGCATAGCAATAACCGGGAAGATCGTCAGGCAACGTTTGTCGTTGTGGCACAATACGTTCGCACTCGATCACCGGAACAGGGGAATATACCCGTCCCGCGAGTGGAGCGTCAAGCCGTTTTACTCTCAACAGCGTTGTGGCGACGAAGTAGGAAGTACAAGCCAATCAAGAACATACCGATTGCCGCGATAACGTTGTATGTGATTTCCAACCCCGCGATGTTGACTCTCATCGCCTCTTCATAATAGCGGAGCGGTTCGATCAGCATGCGGAACGATGCTTCGGCGATGAAGAATATCCCGACAGAGCGTCCGACACGGTACCAATGCCGATTGATCCACATGAGCCCGACCATGAGCAGGAGCCCGTAGGCGGATGAGTAGAGTTGTGTCGGGTGCACGGCATCGGCGCCGAATATCGCGTGTGCCGCTGAATCTGTCGGAAAGTGCACACCGAACGAGCCATCGGTGGGAATGCCGAAACAGCAACCGTTCATGTAGCAGCCTATACGCGCCAGGAAGATGCCAAACCCGACTGCCGGAACAACGGTGTCGAGCGAGGCGGCCAAGGTCATCTTCTTCCATTTGAGATACAAGAGCCCCGCGAGCAAGCCACCGATCATGCCGCCCTGAAGATTAAGCCCGACGATTCCAAACTGCCCGGCTTGGAATGGATTGATGATGTCGAGCAGATTGTCCGAAAAGTCGGACCAGTGATATAGGGCAAATCCGAGACGCGCCCCAAGCACACCGAAGATGATCAGGACAAAGCCGAGATTCACCAACAGTTCCGGATCCTGCTTTAGCTGACGCGCCTCGCGTCGGATGATTGACAATCCGACCAGAAAAGTCAGGGCCATGGCAAGGCCATAGGCGCGTACGGCGAAATCGCCGATATGGAAGAGTTCAGGATGCATTTACGCTGTCGGTCCTCTCCTCAGGCACGTTCACGTAGCACATTTTTTGAATCCGCAGAACTGATAACATCGAACCCGCCATTTCGTTCACGCGCGCCCGGCTTCGACCAGAATCCGGTTACTGCCAGCGCGGTTACGCCAACGATGATACCAACGAACGCATCCGTGACATAATGGAAACGTCCCCAGGCAGTGGCAAAGATCAGGATGAACACAAACGGGGTCAGCACCTTCCCGAGTGTCGGCAACGACCGTCGCGCCCAGAAAAGCGCAACAAGCGCAACGGCGACATGAGACGACGGCATGCAGCCGCCGTGGATGGCGCCGTTCGCGATGATGTACTGCACAGCCGGTACGAATACCCATCCGCTTAATGGCTCAGTGAATTGATCGGCGAAGAAGTAACGCGGCCCTTCGACGGGGAAGACGACGAAACCGATATACGAGATCACAAAAGCCACCGTGGTGCCGTAGAGCAACCCACGGACGTCGTCGATCTGACGGCGCAGATACAGCGGAAGTGCAATAATCGGCAAAAGCAGGTAGTAGCTAAAATATCCCAACATCATGATCTCATTGGCCCATGCCGTCTGAGCTTTCATGATCCAGATGTTCGGGTCAACTCCAAAGATGGCGCGTTCGAACGCGACGATATGCTGATCGAGAAATCCGGGGAATATCCAGTGATCGGCTATCTCCAACTCACGATAGAACAAAGAGTACAACATGACGGGATACAGCTGACGCACAAAGCCGGAAACTCCAGTGGTGCGATCATGCCAGAACCAGATCATCCCAATGATTACAGCGCTCAGGACTATGTGTGTCACAAACAACGAGACCCAAGTCGAGGAATCCCGTCCCAAGAGCACTAAGGCAATTGCGAACGCGAGAAGATAGCCGACTGTGAGTCGGTCCAATGGCGTGGATCGACGCCATAACTCTGCGAACGATGGCTTTTGTGCTTCAGGCATTGCGCGCGAAGGTAATGCTGGAGGGGATGCGCATCAACCGCGTTCGGCGCCGTGAACAACAATCACAAACTCGCCACGCATGGTCTTTGATGCCGCCCAGACGGCGAGTTCAGTCATTGTCCCGCGACGAATCTCCTCAAACTTCTTGGTGAGCTCGCGTCCGACACAGCCGTGACGGTCGCCCCAGGCATCGCGCATCTCGCCGAGTGTGCGCGCGATGCGGTAAGGGGATTCGAAGAACACCATGGTGCGGGGCTCATCAGTCAGTTCGCCGAGACGCCGGGCGCGTTGGCCACTCTTGGTCGGCAGAAATCCTTCGAAGACAAATCGATCCGCGGGGAAACCGGACACTGACAGCAATGCCGTCACCGATGATGGCCCGGGAATTGGGACAACTTCGATACCGGCAGCTACAACCGAATCGACAAGCCGTGCTCCGGGATCGGAGATGCCGGGAGTTCCGGCATCGCTGACAAATGCCGCGTTCTCACCTTGTTGCAAACGCTCGATCATCGATGCGGCACGGGAACGCTCGTTGTGTTCGTGCACAGAGAGCAATTTCGCGGTCAGACCATAGTGCTGCATAAGTGTGCGTGTACGGCGTGTGTCTTCGCAGAGGACAACATCGACTGTCTTGAGAGTTTCGATGGCGCGCAGTGTGAAGTCGGAAAGATTGCCGATGGGTGTGGCCACGATGTAGAGTCGTCCCGCGGAGTCGCTCATTGGGGACGTCCGGCCCATTCACGTGCGAAATGGAAATCGATGCCGACAGTTTTCATTGATAGCTTGGGGATTGTCGGCAGTGAACGTTTGAATTGCGACCTGGCGATCATGTCGAGCACACGCTTGATGAATGCGGGCTTGAACCCGAGCTCTCGAAGTGAGTCGATCGAGTAATCACGATCAACGAGTAGAGAGAGTAAACGATCGACCTCGGCATATGTGAAGCCGAGCTCTCCCTCATCGGTCTGGCCCTTCCACAAATCAGCAGTTGGTGCTTTGTAGACCACTTCTTCGGGTACACCAAGCCAATCGGCCAAATCCCAAACCTGTGTCTTGTAGAGATCACCCAACGGGTTGATCGCGCTGGCCAGATCGCCGAACCAGGTGCCGTAGCCGAGAAGCAGTTCTGTCTTGTTGGATGTCCCGATGACCAAGGCGCGGTGTTTCTGCGAGTAGTCGAAGAGACGAATCATGCGGAATCGTGCGGCGGCGTTGCCTATGCGGACACGGTCGATATTCTTCTCACGTCCGAAGAAATTGGAAATCAGCCCGCCGATCGGTTGCTCAATCAGCTTGATCCCAAATGTTGATGCAACGAGGCGCGCATCCCTGAGGCTCTGGGGATCAGACTGCTTCGCCGGCATTGCGAGTCCGGTGACATGATCGGGCCCGAGGGCGTTTGCGAGCAGCGCGACACCGAGCGCGGAATCGACCCCTCCCGATACTCCGAGCACTGCGTCCTTGAATCCTTTAGACTCAAACTGATTGCAGATGAATGTGGTGAGCAGCCCCACGGTAGTGGGTGGGTCGAGTGAGAGATCGATGTTGGCAATGTCGTCGTTCATGGCTTGGAAATCTGACTCTGACGAATGCGCTGCAATTCTTGGAGTATGAACTCGGGACGACTTTCTTTCAAATGCGGGAAGAGCGAACGGGCGCGTGAGACCGACTCCATATCAATCTCGCAGATGACGCGTGCTTCTTCATACATGGGCAGTTCGCAGATCACTTTGCCGGCTGGATCCATGACTTGCGATCCGCCCCAAAATGTTAGCCCTTCCTCGGTGCCAACACGGTTCACATAGATTGTCATGAGTCCAAGTAATCGTGCGAATGTCTCCTGCCCCAGGCGGAACGCCATCTCGCCAGCCATGTCGCCATCCGCGGTGATGCCGCGTGCTGGTGATGCAGAAATCGAGATTAGGAGTCGAACACCGGCTTGCTCGAGTAAGTAACCGATGGCCGGATGCAGCAGATCGAAACAGATCAGCATTCCGGATTTGCCCCACGGAGTATCGAATGTCTCGAGACGGTCCCCCGGCGCAAAGAACCGGCGCTCTTCGAACATGCCGTAGTTCGGGAGGAAGAGCTTGCGTTGAATCGCATGGACTCCACTCCCAGCCAGATAGGCGGCAGAATTGAAAAATTGACCATCTTCGGCCTTTTCGACCACCCCCAGGACCAAGGCCATGTCGCCCGCTTGTTTTGATAAGTCGAGTAGGCGGCGGTCGGACCGTTCGATCGCGACATGATGAACCATGCCACGCACGAGGTAGCCGGTCAGAGACAATTCGGGAAAGACCAAGAGGTCGGCCTTCTCGGATTTGGCCCACCGGATTGCATCGCTATGCTTCTTGAAGTTGGCATCGAGATCACCGAGGGCCGGGGCCATCTGGTCGATGGCCAAACGCAGGCGTTTCATGGAGTTCAATCTGGGCTATTTGGACTGGCTGGTCAAGTGGCAGACCCGATGTGGATAACCCTGTATCACTTCTTCTCCATTTCCCCAGAAGCTGATTGACCACGCAAGCGAGAAATGCGGATGATTGGCTCAGGCGGTGGGCATCATTCGACGTGCCCACAGAAGCAAGGACAGGCGTACCACAATCCCGCCACAGGCGGGCAAGCTTTAGGAGGCACTATGGCGTCGCTCAACAAGGTCATGCTCATCGGCAATCTCGGCAAGGATCCCGAACTGAAGTACACTCCCAGCGGTCAGGCGGTGGCCACATTCTCGCTGGCGACCACCCGTAAGTGGCGTGACAAAGAGGGCGGCGACAAAGAGGACACACAGTGGCACAATGTCAAAGTCTGGGGACGTACCGCTGAGGTCGCCAATCAGTACCTCAAGAAGGGCCGTCAGGTGTTCATCGAAGGACGTCTTGAGACGCGTCAGTATGAACAGGACGGACAGAAGAAGTACTTCACGGAGGTGGTCTGCGAGCAGATGGTGATGCTCGGAGGCAAGCGCGATGAGGGCGGCGGCGGCTCCGATGCCTCTTTCAGCGGCGGACCATCCACCCAGCGCGAGTATACCTCGGCTCCCAAGGGCCCGGTGAGCGGGGATGAGGAAGATTTACCGTTCTAAGTGATTGTTCGCACGTGGGCGGCAGCTATGACTGCCGCCCACGCGCCGTTGACTCGGAGGCGTCTATGAAACCGGACTTGACGATCTCGCCCATCGGGATGTCTACAGCCCAGCGACGAGTTATGGTCGCGACCGCAACTCGACTTCAGGAATTCAGCAAAAATGAGTAAGAAATGTATCGCCTGTCACAGGGAACTCCCGGAGTCGGAATTCCGCTTCCATTCATACAAGCCGAGTGTTCGCATAAAGAAGTGTGGACGATGCTCTGTAGGTGGAAAGGGCTGGGCGAGGAATCATCCGGATAAGGCAAAAGCCTCGGTCAAGCGATGGAATAACTCGCGTCGGGGGGTTGATTTTCGGCTTAAGCGCGCCTTTGGTATAGGAATTGAAGAGTTCGATGCGATTCTTGAACTCCAGAAGGGTCGATGCGCGATCTGCGGCGCCTCTCCTGACAACAAATATAGCCTACACCTCGATCATTGCCATGCCACTGGTGTGATTCGGGGAATTCTCTGTAGAAGATGCAATCATGGAATCGGACACTTCGACGATGACGTCTCACTCATTGAGAGTGCAGCATCGTACCTCAGATCTACTGCAGTAGGGGCAGAGCACAATCACTCGAGATTGCTTCCCACCCGAAAAGTCCCAGTCGTTCGGGAAGACTGTTGTAGAGACATGAGCATACACAGGATCAAGCAGTCCAGCGGGACTAAAGAAGATCCTACCCGAGGGCCGCTCCAAAGTGCCTCGGGCTTCGCCGCTGAAATCACCGTATTCAATACGCGGAAGCACAACCTCGGTTCGCAGACCGCTATTGCGACAGAGCATGTGACGAACAACGACGCCGTACGTGCTACACTTCTCGATCGCGGAATTCGTCCGGAGGACGTCTCTCCCGAGGAAGATGTGAAGAATGTCGAGCGTCGGCTGGCTGCGGCGGATAAGAAGACATTGGGCGAGTCCGGCTCTTTAGACAAGCGTTAGACGCTTTCGTCGCTCTTCCTGGCCAGACAGACGAATTTACTCGCATTCCCCCCTTGCCTTTCTTCCGATAAACTATCTATGTCAGGCGGTATGACCACCGTCGTTAACGATATGGATAGACCTGTGCGCACCACATTCCTGCCATTTGCGGCCCCGTCCATCGGCGAAGAAGAGATCGCTGAGGTCCTCGATACGCTTAGATCCGGCTGGCTGACCACCGGTCCCAAGGTGAAGCGCTTCGAGGAGGAATTTGCGGCTCGGGTCGGCGCCAAGTATGCTGTCGCGGTCAACTCATGCACGGCGGCTTTGCATTTGGCGCTCGAAGCAGTCGGAGTCGGCGAGGGTGACGAGGTTCTCACCACGCCGATGACATTCGCGGCTACCGGCGAAGTGATCCGCTACCTCGGGGCAACCCCGGTTCTGGTCGACATCGATCCGGTGACCATGAATATCGATCCGCAGCGGCTGACCGAGGTGGCGAAGAAGGCATGGCGGGCGAAGGCGGTGATTCCGGTGCACATCGGCGGGCTCATGTGCGACATGGACCCGATCATGGCAACTGCGCGTGAGCATGGTCTCGCGGTGATCGAGGATGCTGCGCACACGTTTCCGTCGACTTACAAGGGACGAATGGTCGGCACGATCAGCAACATCACCTGCTTCTCATTCTATTCGACCAAGACAATCACCACCGGCGAAGGCGGGATGGCTACAACCGACGATGAAGCGTTGGCCGATCGCATGCGCATGATGAGTCTGCACGGCATCAGCAAGAACGCGTGGACACGTTACACGGCGGCAGGATCATGGAAATACGACATCCTCTTCCCCGGCTTTAAGTACAACATGCCCGACATCGCCGCAGCGCTGGGGCTCGCCCAGTTGCGGAAAGCGGATGCGTTCCATGCGCGTCGTGCCGAGATCGCGACGCGTTACACGCAGGCGTTCGGGCAGTTGCCCGATTGTCTTGAAACTCCACCCGGAGCAGCGGCCGGTGACTTGCACTCGTGGCATTTGTACGTTCTCCGTTTGCATGCCGAACGTCTCAACATCGGACGCGATGAATTTATTGAGGAACTGAAGAAGGCGAATATCGGGGTATCGGTGCATTTCATCCCGTTGCATGTGCACCCGTATTACCAGGAAACTTACGGCTACTCGCCCAACGACTTTCCGAACGCGTACCAGAGCTATCTGCGGTCGATTAGTCTGCCGATTTATCCGAAGATGACTGATGACGATGTCGAATCGGTTATTGCGGCGGTCACCACGATCTGCCGTACCCATGTGAAGTAGAGATGGGCAAACGAGCGTTCGATTTCGTCTGTGCCTTTTTGGGCTTACTCATACTCTCCCCTCTCCTGCTCGTCATCGCCATTGCAATAAAGCTCACGAGCCGTGGCCCCGTGTTCTTTCAACAAGAACGGGTCGGCAAGAATTTTCGACCGTTTCGGATCGTAAAATTCCGCACCATGCATGAAGGATTGGATGGCCCGCTCATTACCGCCAGCAGTGACCGGCGCGTGACCGAAGTCGGCCGCATCCTGCGCCGCATCAAATTGGATGAATTGCCACAATTGTGGAATGTGCTGAAAGGCGAGATGAGTTTGGTCGGGCCGCGTCCGGAAGTCGCGAAGTATGTTGAGCAGTTCCGGGATGACTACGATGAAATTCTTTTGGTACGTCCGGGGATTACCGATCCAGCGAGTATCGCCTATCGCCGTGAAGATGTGATGCTGGCGTCGTCGAACGATCCGGAAACGAAGTATGTAACCGAGATCCTGCCCAGGAAAATTGCAATGTCGAAGGAGTATGTGAGGACGCGTACGTTTTTCGGGGATTTCGTTCTCATCGTGCGAACGATTGTGCACGCGTAAGAAGCAAAGAGCAGGCTCGCGAGTACGCTCGCCCTCCAAAATCCAACTGGAGGGCGA
>Ga0307505_10003269_pt1 | contig 10309 bp, 11 predicted proteins | sample 23_S_MG_FD_202183 | JGI IMG/M metagenome (GOLD analysis project Ga0307505, IMG submission 202183) | Soil microbial communities from Populus trichocarpa stands in riparian zone in the Pacific Northwest, United States - 23_S | ecosystem: Environmental > Terrestrial > Soil > Riparian zone > Trees... | reverse complement strand
GAACGACGATTTCGCTCCTCAACATAGTGTCAACTATGCCTTCGTCGCGAAATCGCCGTTCGACTCGCATCCAGGCCACTCTCGGCTGTCTCGCGACGAAGGGCTGTGAGAAATGCGGGTTAGCGCCGGCGGCTTTGCCGCCGGTGGCTGGCCTTCTGCGACGACTTTAGAACTTTCTGTCAGGCGCCGCCACCGGAGTTGCTGCCGATGCTGAAGGCATTCGCCGCGTAACTGGTCGCCGGGCGGGCGGGTGGGGGGGGACGTCGCTCGGGGTCGGACCCCTGATCCTGTGGCGACGCGTACTCCGAAGGCCGCTGGATGCTGTATATGCGCTACATCCGCTCGCACCGCTTCACGAATGCTTTCATCCCATCACGGAGTTCACGACTGGTCGGGCGGCGCCTGTTCGGCCCAAGGCATGCCATCAGAAGCTCCTGCTCGTCCGAAGCCACATCAGGACACTGTTCGAGCGTCTCCATCAGGCCTGCCCCCGAAGGGGTGCTACCCGTCAACATTTCGAACCACATGACGCCAAGTGAGTAGACATCTGTTTTGGGATCGAGCAGTTTCGGATCTCGCAGCAGTTCTGGCGCTGCATAGACGCCACCGGCCGCTGCCTCGCCCGTCCGGGTGAGACGCGAGACCAACTCGTCCTCAACGAGCACCCCCAGCCCGAAGTCGAGAAGGACGGGCCAGTCCGACCCGCTGATGATGACGTTGTGAGGTTTGAGGTCGCGGTGAATGATGCCTCTGTCGTGAGCGTGTGCGAGCGCTGCGGAAAGACGGGCAACTACACGTCGTGCGTCGGCGACGGTGAGACCGCCGTTGTCCTTGATCCGTTCGCGCAGACTCGACCCCTCGATGAGTTCCATGCGGATGAACGGTCGTCGGCCCATCATCCCGACATCGAAGACGCGGACAATGTTCGGATGACGAAGGCTGAAGAGAATCTTCGCTTCACGGAAGAATCGTTCCAGCGCGTGGTCCTTGTCGTCCACAAATACGCTGGGGTTCAAGAGTTTGAACGCGAAGTCGAGATCGAGGAGCTTGTGGCGACATCGGTACACTTCGCCGAATCCACCTCTTCCAAGAAGGTCACCCAAGGCCTCTAGTGCAGGAGGACGAGTTCACCGGAGACCGCCCGTCGTCTCGGCCGCCCTCGGGACCGATTGCAGGTTGGTGCAGACCGCTGCAACGATCATGAGGGCGACGACCAGGACGGCCCGATGAAAGCGCGCCGATGATCCTCTCACCGGTCTTCAGGCGCCCAACTAGGTGCCGACATCCCCAATCTCCGCATCGGAGCAGTTCGCCTCGAGGTCATAGCCTGCGTACCAGTAGCCGTGCCAGAGGCGACCGCTCTTCCGTGCCTCTCCAGACCAGACGTTGTAGTGAACACCCTCGGCCGAGGAGCATTCTGTCACTTCGTTTCGCTGCGTCTCCCCCGTCGACACCAACATCACGCCCGGTTGCAGCGGCGAAGTGAACTTGATCGCGTAGTACGGTCCCGGCGTGCCAGCTGCCGCGAATGCCTCGCACGACGGAAGCACGCGCTCGACCTGCCCTTGACGGCCGCGATCCTCGCCGCTGACGACCACGACAGGCGCACCGTCCTTCAGAGCATCACCCGATAACGCGACACAGGTCACGTCGTCGGACACCTGGGCAAGTCCATATCGCGCTGCGGGCTCGACGCGGGCAGTAGCCGGTGCTGCTTCAGCAGGGGCGGTGGGCGCGGGTGCCGACTCGCGCGCGCACGACGGCAGCAAGAGAACGGATGCGATCACAAACGACAATCTGAGTATGGTCATGACGGATTTGCAGTTCGGCCAAGGCCACCGCACGCGCGAGAGTAGCACCTATCGACGATACTGGACCTCGGCGGCTGAGAGGCTGAGACGCAATCCAGATAGGGAGGTGCGGCCATAGCAGAAACTTACTTCACCTCCCCAGCGCCCGAGCAGATCCTCAGGTCGACCGGCCATCTGACGGGCCATACCGGCGAGGACGATGTCTCCGACGGGATGCCCATGCTCATCACTTCCGACCTGAGCACGGTCATCGGCTGCAGGTCTGGACTCTCAAAGACGGACTCGCACCGCCGTGGCGACACCGCCCAGTGGCGACGCTCCTTGCCCGCGGCCGATCCGATCTTTTTCGGCGCTCGCCGGCAGGCGTCTGGACGAGATTGTCAGTGCCGTCATCGACGGTCGTTCTATAGTCCGCGGCGTGTCGATCAATCGAACGCCTCTCCTCTTCCTCGCCGCGCTGCTCATCTCCACTGCCTGCACGGAGCCGGCAGCGACACCGCCGCCTGCGAGCGCTGAGCGAGCGTCGACCGAGGTGAGCGCGCCGCCGCCTGCGGCCGCTCCGGCACCGACTCCCGCAACCGCGCCATCTCCCGTCGCCTCGCCGCCCGTCGCGCCAGAGGCTGGCGAGTACTGGACGGGAGACCGAAAGTTCAGTGCCGCGTGGATGGCCTTCTACCGACCTGAGACACCGCACGAGGAGGAACTTTCAGTGCCGCTCATTACCGCCGGGCCTGCGATGGCTCCCGCGGTCATCGAAGCCGTCCGGCACAAGGACATGAAGTATCGCCGGTATGCCATCACGGCGCTGGGTCACACCGGCGGTGTCGGCGCGATCCCGGTTCTCGAGCAGATCGTCAGGGACAACACCGAGGAAGAGTACTTCCGCGGCGACGCGCTGCATGCTCTCTACCTGCTCCAGCCGACGCGGGCGAAACAGTTCGCCGCGCAACACGCTAAAGCAGGCGAGTCTCTCGGCATGATGGCGGAAGCAATCCTGCGTGACGAGGAGTGGTTGCGCGCGGGCACCGAGTGAACTCGAAGCGGCACGATCGCTCTTTTGAGGCGCTGCACGTTCTCCACCGACGCGTCGATGAGCAGAGCGATGTGTTTCGTGGCGCGAACGAAGCCGTGCAGGATGACAGCGAACCCGCCGATGAGAACGTACCGCACGCCTAGGGCGTTCAGCGCCCGGCAGAGCGTGAGGAGCTCTTCGAGCTCAGGTGCGCGTGAGTATCCGCGATCGTCCTGATCATCCACTCGTCCGCCTCCTCGTGACCTGAGAACCGGCAGACGCCTCGCGGAATGAGCGCGCCACCCCGTAAGCGGTTCATCGTCCGCTGCATGGCTGCGCGTCCCGAACCACGTCTTCCCTTGGGCGCCTCGATACGCGTCGCATGCCGGAATCTAGCACGCGCGTCGAAGGCGGCGCAGTTCGATAGGCCTGTTGGCTGGTCCGCTAAGTTGCGGTACGTGAGGAGTTTGAAGTTGGCTGGGAGACAGGGAGTCGAACCCCGATTGAGCGGTTCAGAGCCGCTTGTCCTACCATTGAACGATCTCCCAGAACTGGCAGGGCGTGGATGCTACACGGCGGCTAACGCGAGGGTCAAGACTCTCATTCCACGAGCGAAACCGCGCCCGCCGTGTCACAATCTCCGGCAGGAAACGACCATGCTGCCCGAGGTTTTCGAGTGTCCGCAGTGCCAGCGCCAGTTCGTCGTCGAGCTGGTGGAGAACGCTGAGGACCAGTCCATCCACTGCCCGCAGTGCAAGCGCTATCTCGGCGAGAAGGACGTTCATTTCGTCATCGTCACCGAGATCGACGAGCTGCAGGAGCGCCTCCAGTTCGAGCGGGACCGCCTCGAGCGGGACCAGGCCGTCTACTCGATGACGGACTGCGATGCCGAGCTGAAGACGTACGGCAACGAGCTCCACAAGGTGGTCAACATCCTCCGCCGCACGCTGGCTGATCTGGATGCTCTCAAGTCCACGTATCGCTGAGCAGGGTGGCGCGCCGTCTCGCTGGCCGTCTGTTCGACGGCTCTTGTTGTCGGTTGTCCGTTGCCAGTTAGGGGCGCTTGGTCGCCGGAGTCGGACGACCCAGTTCACCGAGGACCGACACCCGTCGTTGTCCGTTGTCGGTTGTCGGTTTGGGGTGCATGGTCGCGAGAGTCGGGCGGCGCAGATCACCGACAACCGACAACCGAGAACCCGTCCGGGAGATGCGCGTTGACGGGTGAGGCTCCGCTCACCGGCATCCTCGTGGCCGACTTCTCTCGCGTGCTGGCGGGGCCTCTCTGCTCGCAGATGCTGGCGGATGAGGGGGCTCGGGTGATCAAGGTGGAGGAGCCTCGGGGGGGCGATGAGACGCGGCGGTGGGGGCCTCCTTATGTCGATGGGCTCAGCACGTACTTCCTCTCGGTGAACCGCAACAAGGAGTCGCTGGCGCTGAATCTTCGCGTCGAGGAGGACCGGGCCATCGCGCGGGAGTTGATCGCGCGGGCGGATGTGGTCATCGACAACTTTCTGCCCGCGCAGCGCGCGGCGTTGGGGCTGGAGGATCTTTCCGCGGACAAGGTGCATTGCTCGATCACGGGGTTCGATGCGGATACCGCGGAGGCGGCGACGCCGGGGTACGACCTCCTGGCGCAGGCGGCCTCGGGGCTGATGTCGATCACGGGTCCCGCGGATGGGGAGCCGTCGAAGGTGGGCGTGGCGCTCGCGGATGTGCTGACGGCGCACTACGCGCACGGGGCGATCTGCGCGGCTCTGGTTGCGCGCGAGCGCACGGGGCGGGGCGCGCGGGTGGAGGTGTCGCTGTTCGGTTCGGCGTTGGCGTCGCTGGTGAATGTCTCGCAGGCGGCGCTGTCGACGGGACGGGAGGCGCTGCGCTTCGGCAACGCGCATCCGTCGATCGTCCCCTACCAGCTCTTCCACGCGCGCGATCGCTCGTTCGCGATCGGCGCGGGCACGGACCGCCACTACGTGCTGCTCTGCGAACGTGTCCTCGGGCGTCCGGAGCTGGCGATGGACGAGCGGTTCTCCAGCAACTCGGCACGTGTGGCGAATCGCGTGGTGCTGGTCCCGCTCCTCGAGGAGCTCTTCCGAACGAAGGATGCCGCCGAGTGGGTGGCACTCTGTCGCGAGGCCGCGGTCCCTGTGTCACTGGTGCGAGGCGTCTTGGAAGCGTTGCGCAGCGAGGAGGCGAAGCCTTTGGTGTCGGACGCGGCTGGCTACGAGACGGTCGGGCATCCGGTGCGTTTCGACGGCGAGCGCCTCCCCGTGAGAACCGCGCCGCCGCGACTCGGAGAACATTCCGACGCGCTGCGGAAGGAGCTCGGGACTTCGCGGGAGTGAGGTCTCGGTTGGCGGTTGGCGGTTGGCGGGGGACCTTCGATCGGTTGTCGGTTGTCGGTTGTCAGTTGTCGGGGGGCCTCGCTGTGATGCGCCGTGGTGCGTGGTTGTTCGTAGCTGTTCTCGGTTGTCCGTCACGATGCCTGTGGGCTCTGCCGCAAAACCGCCACGAACCGACAACCGACAACTGACAACAGACGCCGCAAGGGCCACCGCCAACCGCCAACCAACACCTCAATGCCGCGCGAAGACGAACAACATCAGGCAGCATGCGAAGACGAAGGCCACGAGGGCGGCGATGAGGACCAGGTGGGAGGTGCGGCCGGCTTTGGCGCCGCCGAAGGCGCGGAAGGCGAAGAAGAGGAGTAGGGTTCCGACGCCGGCGATGAGGCTGCCGGCAATGAGGACGATGATCAGTGCTTTCTGAAACTCCGGCTCCACGGGTGGAACTTAGCACGCGGGGCTTCGCGGCAGTGGTGTTCGACTTCGACGAGACGATCATCGACCTCGAGCCGCAGCACACGGTCGCGCACGCGGCGCTCTGCCGCGAGCAGGGCTCCGACTACGGTTCGATGCCGGAGAGTTTTCGCCTGGGCTCGGGACGGCGGATCATCGACGACATCCGCGAGATGCGCGCGCACTTCGGCTGGAGAGCCTCGGAGGAGGAGCTGTTCGCGCGGCGGCAGGAACTGTTCGATGCGGTCTGCCGCTCGTCCGAGCTCGTGATCATGGATGGCGTCCGTGAGATGGTGGCCACTCTGCGCGAGAAAGGGCTGCCGCTGGCCATCACGTCCTCGGCGGTCAGGGCGTCGATCGAAGCGATTCTCGTCCGCCTCGGTCTGCGCGACGCGTTCATGCTCATCGTCGATGGCAGCGAGGTCGTGTACGGCAAGCCGGACCCGGAGGCGTATCTGCTCACGGCCCGGAAGCTCGCGCTCGCTCCCGCGTCATGCCTGGTGTTCGAAGACTCGCACGTCGGCGTGGTGGCCGCGAAGCGCGCGGGCATGTTCTGCGTGGCAGTGCGGAATCTTCGCGCGCAGATCCGGCAGGATCTTTCCGCCGCGGACGTGGTGGTGGAGAGCATGCGAGACGTGGTCGTCGCGTGAACTGTTTTCTCACAAAGCGTAGCGTGGGCTCTGAGCGCCAACCGAAACGTCGATGACCACTGGCGATGGCCCCTGTGGAGCGGTGGGCTTTAGCCCTCCGGGCGCTCGCGATGAGTGCGCCGAAGCCGTGTGAGGCTCTTGGGACACTCGTGCCGAAAGCCGCGTGCAGCGTCTAAGCCGAAACGGCAGAGGGGACGTGCCTCGCGAGAGCCCGGTGGGCTCAAGCCCACCGCTCCACAGCAACCGTTCGCTCTCGACATGCCGGGGCCGGACGACAGCAGCGTGTGTGCGCCGCGCAAGTCCCCCGGGAGATCGTGCAGGCTACGGGGACGTGACGGAGAGCTCGGCCACGAGGCGGATGAGTTTGCGGCCTTCGTCGTCGCTGGCTTCGTAGGCTTCGCAGAGGGTGGCGAGCTCGGCTTCGTCTTCCCAGGCGGGGACGGTGAAGCCGTCTTCGGGTTGGCGGGCGGAGTCGGTGGGGACGCGCCACCATGTGCCTTCTTTGAGGCGATAGCTCACGTAACCCTTCGTGCGTTTGCGACGGGCGGCGCCGAGGGTGGAGAGGACGGTGGCGCCGGCGGAGCCGGGCTCGCCGGCGGCGTTGGAGCGCTGCGCCTCGACGACGCGGCCGACGAAGTCGGTCATGAGGTCGTGCAGGATGGTCGCGGAATCGCCGATGGCTTCGACGAACTGCGCGCCCGTGAGCGAGACGGCGCTCTTGCCGTCACCGGCGGGCAGCCGGACGACGCTCGTGCGTACGACTTCGCAGACGAAGAGCACATCGGCTGCCCTCCATCGGAAGGAGAGTTGAAAGCGTTTGCCGGGCTCGGTGACGCCATAGTGCTCGAGGAAGGCTCCGGCCATGCCGATGTCGAGGATGAGCGTGTTCGCACCATCCATCACGCCGAGGATCGGCTGGGTCAGCTTGAGGCGCTGAAATTCGCGGCGGTCGTCAGGGGGCATGGGTGTATCTACGATATCGTGAGCGCAAGGGATCGGAATTGAAAATTGAAGATTGAGGGACGTGCTCAGTAAAGCGCCCGGAGGAGAGTGTCCTGTGGGTTGGGTTGCCCGTTGTCGGTGATCGGTTGTCTGCGCCTGAGCGCGTGACTTCTTTTCCAAATTTTCAATACATCTCCTCACCGGACTCATGCGAGGCTGGTAAGCACTTTGCTGACCCATTCCGGGAGACCGTCGTTGGAGCCCGAAAACACCATCAATCGACGCAGCGTCTGGCGCGTGGGGCCAAAGAGCACGTGGACGACCGTGTTGCCGGTCGTGTTCATCATCGCCTCGTTGCTTTCGCTGGTGATCCTGCCCGTGGTGGTATCGCGTAAGACGCAGAATATGCGCAGGCAGATCTCCGGGGTGGCCGAGCCTGCCCGGCGCTCGGCGAACCAGATTCAGGCCAACCTTTCCTGGGAGCTCGACAAGATCATCGCCTGGCAAGTGACGGGACAGGAGAGCTACCGGCTGGACTACTTCCGGCTGGTGCAGGAGCAGGAGGCGGACCGCAAGATCCTGTCCCGGCTGCTGCCGGAGCTCGACGAGGATCTGAGCGCGGATCTGACGGCGTTGTTCGTTCACACGAGTCGCTGGCACGAGGCGGTGGTGCGCGGCGAGATCATGTCGCGCAAGCTGCCTCACGAGGTGTTGCTCACGCGTCTGTATGAGAGCCACCCGCCGTACGAGCAGTCGCTCAAGGCGGCCTCACAGCTCGAGGTGGAGCTGCAGACGGCCATCGAGTCGCGGCTGCAGGAGATCCGCGATGCGGAGCGGTTCGACTTCTGGCTGACGATCGTGCTGGCCATGCTCGCATTGACCTCGGCGTTGCTGGTGGCGGGGCTGGGCCGTCAGATGCGGCTGCTGGCCGGCGAGGCGGTTCGCCGGCGCCGGGAGGCGGAGCGGGAGGCGCATGAAGCGAAGAGCGCGCGCGAGAGCGCGGAGCGGGAGGAGCGGCGCGCGGCCTTCCTCAGCGCGGCCGGCCAGGAGTTGGCTGCTTCTCTCGAGTACGAGCAGACCATCCACGCGCTGGCTCGACTCCTGGTTCCCAATCTCGCGGAGATGTCGGTCGTCGACGTAGCGGAGGAGGAGAACACGCAACTGCGACGCATGTCGGTCCTGCACCGCAACCCGGAGGACCAGGCTCGCTTCGAGGGGCAGATCGGGATGCTGCGCCAGGAGATCCCCGAAGTGCTCGTGCGCATCATGCAGGCGGGAGAGCCTGTGTTGATCGGGGCGTCGTCGCCGCTATACGCCTACATCACCGAGGAGCACAACGGGGCTGGACGGACGCTGATCTTCATGCCGCTGGTGAGTCGAGGGCAGATGATCGGTCTCGCGGCGGCGATGTCGCCGGAGGGCAAGCCGTTCGCGGAGGACGACCTGCCGCTGTTCGCGGAGCTCGCGCGCCGCGCCTCGCTGGCCATCGACAATGCGCGCCTCTATCTGGAATCGCAGCAGGCGGTGCGTGCGCGCGAAGAAGTACTGGCCATTGTCTCTCACGATCTGCGCAATCCGCTGAGCGCGGTGACGCTGGGCGCTTCGCTGCTGAAGATGACCAGTTCGCTCGTTGCCGAGGACCGCGAGCAGGTGGAGACGATCGAGGCGGCGGCGCGCCGGATGAATCGACTGATCGCGGATCTGCTCGACGTGACTCGGCTGGAAGGCGGCAAGCGTCTGCCGATCGAGGTCACGCCAGTCGATCCCGCGGAGCTGATGCGCGAAGGCGAGGAGTTGTTCCGCGCACAGGCCAAAACCGCGGCGGTCACACTGGATTGCCAGGCGGACGACCCGCTTCCGGCGGTGCGTGCGGACCGGCACCGCGTGATGCAGGTGTTCTCGAATCTGATCGGCAACTCGCTCAAGTTCACGCCTGCCGATGGGCGCGTGATCGTGCGCGCGAGACTGAAGGGGAACCACGTCGTGTTCTCGGTCAGCGACACGGGCTCGGGCATCCCGAAGGAGAATCTTGGAGACATCTTCAGCCCCTATTGGCAGGCCAAACGGGCGGAACGGCTCGGAGCGGGACTGGGACTGGCCATCGCGAAGGGAATCGTGGAGGCGCACGGAGGCCGGATCTGGGTGGAGAGCGAGCCGGGTCGAGGAACGGACTTCTACTTCACGCTGCCGGTGGAAGACGACGCGCTCACGAGCGCGGCGGAATCTGAAGGACGTCGCTCACACTGAGCTCCGCGAACATGCGGATGAGCCGGCGACCTTCTTCATCGGAGGCCTCGTAGACTTCACAGAGGCGGTGCATTTCCGCGGCGTCTTCGTAGCGCGCGACGGTGAACCCGAGGGCGGGTTGTTCGGGCAGGAAGACGTGACGTTTGCGCCAGGTGCCATTCTCGAAGCGGTAGGAGAGAAAGTTCGCGTCGGTGCCGCGCACGGTCTTGTCGCCGTCCACGGCACGGATGCGCAGTCGCGTGGCGGACGCGTCATGCAGGGTCTGGAGGGTTGAGACCACGAGGCGGGTGAGCATGTCGCGCAGGTGATCGCCGGAGTCGCCGACGGCCGCCAGAAAACGCAGGCCGGAGACGAGGCTGGTGCCCTCGCCGGTGGTGCGGGTGACGTCGCAGCGCATCCCGATCTGGTTTCCTCCGAAAGGAAACTGCAGCTCGCCGCGAGGCTCGGCGAAAGGCGTCTCGTGCTCAATGCGCGCGCCGAGAATACCCACATCGACGACCGTCACCGGGACTTCCCCAAACGTCCCCTGGACCGGCACTTCCAAGGGGAGGCGCTGAAACTCCCTCCGCTCCCTGCCGTGATTCTGCATGCCCCGCGATTCTAACCGAGTCGGCGCGGGGCGGGCACTTCGTGCCGTTTCCCGAACGCCACCATCCACTGTCCATCCCGAGAGCAGTGCGGAAAGCCGCGGCTTTCCCATCCTGTCATCCCGAGCGGGCCCACGCGGCGCAGCGGCGCGCCTGAGAGAAAGAAACAGAAGGCTGCGTACCTGCCACGAGAGCGACCCCTCATCCGCCTTCGGCACCTTCTCCCCTCTGCGGAGGGGAGAAGGCTCTCGGTGTGTGCGCATCG
>Ga0307505_10003268_pt1 | contig 10311 bp, 12 predicted proteins | sample 23_S_MG_FD_202183 | JGI IMG/M metagenome (GOLD analysis project Ga0307505, IMG submission 202183) | Soil microbial communities from Populus trichocarpa stands in riparian zone in the Pacific Northwest, United States - 23_S | ecosystem: Environmental > Terrestrial > Soil > Riparian zone > Trees... | reverse complement strand
TCCTCTCGCCATCCCCTCGACCGGCCGGTGTGGAGCGCGCTGACCAGCGTGCAGACGGGGCTGGCGGTAGCGACAGGCGCGGCGGTGCGGATCGATCCGGCATACGGGCCCTTTGCGGCGGCGCGCGATACTTCGGCCGAGGCGCAAGCGGCGCTGGTGGCCCTGCTCGACGGCCCGGACGACCGCATCGGGCTGGTCGAGCGCGAGGCCTGGCCCCGGCCGCCCGGCACGCGGATGCTCGGCGGCGGCGACCTGGTGCAGATGGTCGCCGATGGGCCGCTGCCGGAGGCCGACGACGACAAGCGCATCGTCCTCCTCACCGAAGCCGACGCCCCGGAAATGGCCGAGCTGGCGCGCGCCACCGAGCCGGGACCGTGGAGCAGCAAGACGCACCTTTACGGCGATTTCTACGGCGTGCGCATCAAGGGCAAGCTGGCCTCGATGGCCGGCGAACGCATGCGCCTGCCTGGCCTCGCCGAAGTCAGCGGGGTCTGCACCTGGCCCGAATTCCGCGGGCAAGGCCTCGCCGCGGCGCTGATCCGGCGGGTGATGCTGGGTTTCGCCGAGCGCGGCGACACGCCGTTCCTCCACTCCTACGCCGCCAACGTCCGCGCCATCGCGCTCTACGAAAGCCTCGGCTTCCGTACCCGCGCCCGGCTGACGTTTACGATACTGGCGCTGGCGTGATGTTCGCGACGCGCAGGGAATTCACCGGAGGAGCGGCCGCCGTGCTGCTGGCCGCCCTGGAAGCACGCGCCGCCGGTGCCGATCCAGTCGCCGCGAGGTCCGTCGAAACACAAATCGACCGGTTCTGGGAGATCATCGAGCGGACGCGGTCGCCCGACGGCGATCAGGAGCGGCAGATGGCCGCACTCGCGGCGGAATTGTCCAGGTTGCCGCCGGCCGAAATCGAGGCTTTCGGCGCCATCTTCGACCGCCTGCTGATCGAGAGCTATTCGTGGAATCTGTGGGGGGCGGCCTATGTTGTCATGGGCGGCGCGAGCGATGACGGTTTCGCATATTTCCGGGCTTGGCTGATCTCCCGCGGGCGCGCAGTGTTCGAGGCCGCGCGCGCCAACCCCGACGAACTCGCCATGTTGATCCCGGCCGACTTTGACGACGTCCCGGAGTTCGAACTGCTCGCCTATGTGGCGGCCGATGTATGGGCAGAAAAAACCGGCGACGACCCGACCAACATGCCGACGCCGGCCCATCCGACTTACCCCGATGAGCCGGCGGGTGAGCCGTTCGATGAGTCTTCCGAGCATCTGGCGCCCCGCTATCCGCGCTTGTGGGCCCGTTTCTCGGATTCGCCGCTTGGATGACTAGGATGAGCGAAGCCGAAGCCGCCAACGAGCTGATGCGGCTCGCGCGCGAAATCGCGCGGCATAATCGGCTTTACCATGCCGAGGACACGCCGGAGATTGCGGACGCCGAGTACGATGCGCTGGTGCGGCGCAATGCGGAGCTGGAGGCGGCGTTTCCGCAGCTGGTGCGGGCGGACAGCCCGAGCGCTGCGGTAGGCCACGAGGTTTCGGCCTCGCCGCTGGGCAAAGTGCCGCACGCGGTGCGGATGATGAGCCTCGACAATGCGTTCGGCGACGAGGAAGTGGCGGAATTCGTGGCGCGGGTGCGGCGGTTTCTCAACCTCTCCGAGGAAGAGCCGGTCGCGTTCACCGCCGAGGACAAGATCGACGGGCTGTCGTGCTCGCTGCGCTACGAGGAGGGCGCACTGGTGCTGGCGGCGACGCGCGGCGACGGATCGGTGGGAGAGAACGTCACCGCCAATGTCGCGTACATTGCCGACATCCCGCAGAAGCTGCGCGGCAAGGCCCCGGCGGTGTTCGAGGTGCGCGGTGAAGTTTACATGTCGAAACAGGATTTTACCGCACTCAACGCCGCACAGGAAGCGAAAGGCGAACGGTTGTTCGCAACGCCGCGCAATGCGGCGGCCGGGTCGCTGCGGCAGAAGGATGCGAGCGTGACCGGCCAGCGCCCGCTGCGCTTCCTGGCGCACGGCTGGGGCGCGACATCCGAGGTTCCGGCCGACACGCAATTCGCGATGATGCAGCGGATCGCGGAATGGGGCCTGCCGATCTCGCCCGATCTCGTGCGCTGCCATTCGCTCGAGGAGATGCTGCGGCAATACGCCAGGATCGGCGCGAAGCGTGCGAAGCTGCCCTACGACATCGACGGGATGGTCTACAAAGTCGATCGGCTCGACTGGCAGGCGCGGCTCGGGTTCGTCGCCAAGGCGCCGCGCTGGGCGCTGGCGCACAAGTTCCCGGCCGAGCGCGCCGAGACCGTGCTCGAGAAGATCGAAATCCAGGTCGGCCGCACCGGCAAGCTGACCCCGGTCGGGCGGCTCAAGCCGGTGCTGGTCGGCGGGGTCACGGTGACCAACGTCACGCTGCACAACCGCGACGAGATCGCCCGGCACGGCCTGCGCGAAGGCGACCGCATCGTGCTCCAGCGCGCCGGCGACGTGATACCGCAAGTGGTCGAGAATTTGTCACGCGACGAAGCGCGCGCGGCCTACAAGTTCCCCGACCATTGCCCGGTCTGCGGCAGCGAGGCGGTGGCCGAGGAAGGCGTGGTCGATGTGCGCTGTACCGGCGGGCTGGTGTGCCAGGCGCAGCAGTTCGAGCGATTGCGCCACTTCGCCAGCCGCGCCGCGCTCGACATCGAGGGGCTCGGCGAGAAGTCGATTCTCGAGTTCATGGAGCTAGGCTGGCTGGCCAGGGGCCCGGGCGACGTCTTCCGCCTGCGTGAGCATCGCGACGACCTGATCGGCCGCGAGGGCTGGCAGGACAAGTCTGTGGATAACCTGTTGAATTCGATCGAGGCAAAGCGCCGCCCCGATGCCGCGCGGCTTCTGTTCGGGCTGGGCATCCGCCATGTAGGTGCGGTGACGGCGCGCGACCTGCTCAAGCGCTTCCACGCGCTGCCGGCGCTGCGTTCAGTGGCGGAGCTGGCGAACGGCATCGTTCCTCCCCCGACGGGGGAGGGGGACCACGCGAAGCGTGGGGGAGGAGCACCCTCGGTAATTGCCACGCCGGAAGGTCAGGACCAGCCGCCCGTGCCCCTCCACCATCCTGCGAATGGTCCCCCTCCCCGTGCCGGGGAGGAACTTGCGCGCTCCGAACTGCTTTCCATCGAAGGCGTCGGCCCGGTGGTGGTCGAGGCGCTCGGCGATTTCTTCCACGAGCCGCATAACATCGCGGTGTGGGACGACTTGCTGAGCGAGGTCGATCCGCCCGAATACGTGGTCGAAACCAAGGCCAGCCCGGTCTCGGGCAAGACGGTCGTCTTCACCGGTAAGCTAGAGACAATGAGCCGCGACGAGGCCAAGGCCCAGGCCGAGCGGCTCGGCGCGCGCTCGGCCGGCTCGGTCAGCGCGCAGACCGACCTGGTGGTCGCAGGGCCGGGCGCCGGGTCCAAGCTCAAGAAGGCCGCCGAGCTCGGCATCGAAGTGATCGACGAAGCCGCGTGGGCGCAGATCGTGAAGGAGGCGGGATGAACAAGAATTCGAAAATGGGCCTGGGGCTCGCCCTCGGTATCGCGCTCGGCGCAGGGCTCGGCGTCGCGCTCGGCAACATCGCCATTGGCGTCGGCCTTGGCGTGGCGTGCGGGATCATGATCGGGGCGCTGTTGAGCCGTCGCGGCTAAGGCTTCTCGCCGCTTTCGTCCTCGCCGTCGCCGATGTCCTTCTTGCGGGCGATCAACTCGATCGACTCCGAAGCCTTGGCATCGAAAATCATCGAAAAAGCGATGCCGATCGCGATCATCATCGATCCGCCGCCCTTGCGCGTGGCGGGCTTGGCGCGCCGAAGCATTCGCGGCAGCAGCGCCAGGAACACCAGCAGGACAGCGGCCGCTACGAGCCATTCGATCATTTCTTGAACCTCCTCGCCCGATCTGGGGAGAGGCTGCCGAGAAGCAAGTGCGCGTCAGCTCCGCTGCAGCATGCGCCCCACCCACCACGTCACCAGCGCGGCGAGGGCGCCGCACACCGCGTAGGGCATGAAGGTATAGGCCATCAGGTGCAGACGCACGTGGCCGCCGGCGGTATCGGTCAGCAGCAGGAAAGTGGCGGTGGCGACGAACCCGAGCGCGGCGGCGGCCGGGCCGCCATCGCGCTTCAATTGCACCAGCATCAGCCAGATCGGCACGCAGAACGCGGCGATGGCGACGCCATAGAGCGCGGCCACCTGGACCAGGCCCTCGAACACCAGAGCGTCGTCCTGCGAGAGGTAGATGTAGCCGGTCACCAGCAGCGCCCCGCTGGCCACACCCGCGGTCAGCGCCAGCAGCACGCGAAGCGCGTTTCCGGCCAGGCGCGCGGCACCCCCCATCAGGCCCCCCACATCAGGCCATAGCCCGGCGCGGGCGGGGGCGCTTGACCGGGTCCTTGAACCGCAGCAGCCCGGTGCGCGGGGCGGCGAACCGTGCCTCGTGCGCGTAGAACTCGGCATAGCCCGGCCACGGCACATGGCCCTCGGTGTGCTGGTACCAGCCGAGCTTGTACAGCGCCTCGGGATCGGTGCCGGGATCGGGCATCGGGTCGGTCGGCACGGCCGAGCCGAACAGCGCCCACACGGGCTGCGCGGCGCGCGCGGCCTGCCACATGCCGGTGGGATCGACCCAGGCATCGCCTTTTTCCGCGACCCCGCTGGTGATGAACAGCGGGCGCGGGGCGCGCAAGGCGATCAGCGTGTGCGCGTCGATCGGCAGGTCGGCGGTGGTCTGGTCGCCACGGGCGAAGGCCATGATGTTCGGCGTGAACCAGTGGAACTCGCTCGAGGCGGCGAGGTTCTCCCAGGTCTCGCCGAAGTTGCGCCGCATCAGCTTTGCGCCGCCCGCGCCCGAGCTGGAAACGTTGGCGTCGGCGAAGGCATGGTCGAACGCCGCGGCGACCAGCACGGCCTTGCCGAAGCGCGAATGGCCCTGGAGCGACACGCGCGCCCCGTCGATGCGCGGGTCGCGCGACAGCTCCTCGCGCAATTGGCTGGCGCCCCAGGCCCAGGCGCGCAAGGCGCCCCAGTCGGTTTGCTGGCGCGGCCAGCGGGCGAGGCCGATCACGCCGGCCTGCATCGTCGCGCCACTGTCGGCCTGCAGCAGCTGCGGGCGATAGGCGACGTGGGCGAAGCCGTGGTCGAGCGCCATCTTGACGCTGTCGGGCGGGGGTGGTCCGCCGAAATTGGGCGTGCGCCCGCCGGGCCAGATATAGCTGTAGTCGATCAGCGCGGGCGCCTGCGCGGCCCGGGCGCGGGCCAATACCGGGAAGGTGACGATGGCGTCGATCGTCGGGCCCATGCGGCCGTCGGGGGCCACGATCTGCCCGATCCATTGCTCGGTGGTGGAGCCGGGGCGTGTTTCGGTCCGCTCCTTGCGCCAGATGACGCTGAACTGCGCGACGCCTTCGGGGATGCGGCCGACCCAGTTGTCCTCGACCAGGCGGGCGAGCTCGGCGCGACGCGCGGCCCATTGCTCGGGCGAGGGCGGGTTAGAGCCCGCGAACAGCGGCGGCAGAGCAAAACGCGCGACCCTGGCTTCGTCGGCATTGGCGGCGTTGGCATCGGTCGGCGTGCCGCTCGCCCCTCGGCGCAATTCGCCGAAGCCGAACCGCGCGCGCTCGGCGGCGTGCACGTCCTCTGCCGTCTGCGCCTGCGCGCCGGATACAAGGGAGATCGCCAGCGCGAACGCGGCGAGCCATCGACCCATGGGTAATCCGTCCCTACTCTCCGGTCATCCGATCCCGCGGGGTTCCGGCACCCATTTCATGACACCTCCGGCGAACGGCGTCCACCACCCGGTGCGCACGCCGGCCGCGGCCAGCGTGTCGCTGGTCCACTGGTTGCAGGTGTTGGCGGCGGTGTAGCGGCCGGGCGCGTCGTAGAACACGTCCTGCCGGCCGTAGCCGGGGTAGCGCACCCGCGGCCCGCGCGGCAGCGTGCGCTCGATCCCGGCGACGAGGCGGCGGTATTGCTCGCCGGTCAGCGTCAGCGGCCGGAAGTCGGCGGACGGGGCGGGACGGACATAGTGCGAGACGTGCAGCAGCCCGTCGCCGCCGACGCCGATCACCCTCAGCACGGTCAGCGGCGACAGGTCCCACCAGGTCGGCGTGTTGAGGAACACCTCGCGCTCGCCCCAGCCGATCGCGACGTGGGTGTAGTCGCCGCTCGGCAGGGCGAGGTCGGCGGCCGGGAACTCGCCGCGCCAGTCCTTCTCGGGCGTGACCAGCGGCAACACCAGCTCGGTGTGGACGCCGTTGGTCCCGACCATGATCTGGATGCCTTGACCCGGCTCGCGCCATTCGCCGTTGCGCGGGATGACGCTGCCGATCCACCCGGCGAGCGCGAACAACACGATGGCCAGCACCACGCCGGCAAGGATCGCGCCGAGGACGCGGCCAAGTCGGCGCGCGTGCTTCGACAAGCTCAGCATGAGCGGGGTTGGTTTAGCGGCCATTCACACCATCCGCTCATCCTGAGCCTGTCGAAGGGTGCGCTCAACGCCGTCTTAGCCACAGGATCGACCAGTCGCCTTCGACCAGCCGCGCGGCGAGGCGGAAGCCGGCGGTGCGGTAGACGGCGCGCACCGCCGCTTCCTGCGTCTCGAGCAAGCCCGCAAGCAGCAGGTGGCCCCTTGGCGCGACCGCGTCGGTGAAGTCCGCCGCCAGCGCCACCAGCGGCCCGGCGAGAATGTTGGCGATCACCAGGTCGTAGGGCGCGCGTCCGGCCAGGATCGCGTCGTCCATTCCCTCGGCCACGACCATCGCCAGCTCGCCCGCGCGGGTGCCGAGCGGGATGGCGTTGAGCAGCGCGTTGCCGACCACCGTGGCCTCGCACACCGGATCGATGTCGCTGGCGATGGCCCGCGCGCCCGGCCACAGCCGCAGCGCCGCGAAGGCCAGCAGCCCGGTGCCGGTGCCCACATCGGCCAGGTTGCGCACCACCACGCCGCGCCGCTTCATCGCGTCGAGCATGGCGAGGCACCCGGCCGTGGTGGCGTGCTGACCGGTGCCGAAGGCCTGCGCGGCGGGGATGACGAAGTCGACCATGTCACGCTCGGCGGGGTAATCCGGCGTGTGGACATGAAACCGTCCGGCGCGGATCGGCGCGACCGCCTTCTGCGTCTCGGCGACCCAGTCGGTATCGGGCAGCTTCTCGGCCTTGAGCTTGGGCGCCCGCTTGCCGAACAGCGCCGCCACCGCCTTGCGCTCAGCCTTGCGCGGTTTGTGCGACAGGTAGGCCTCCAGCACCCACTTGTCCGGCTTGTCCTTGGCGACCTCGCTGCCGGTCAGGACGATTTCCGGGTCCCACTCGTCGATCGCCTCATGCGCCGCCAGCGCCGCCTGCACGACCGCCTTCGGCGCGCGCGCGACGAGCTTCCAGGTCACTCGGGGCCTGCTTCTTCGAACAGACGCTCGTCGAGGCGGACCTCTTTATCCGCCGCGTATTTCCTGCAGGCTTCCGGGTCGACAAGCGGCGCCGCGCCAAGAAGACGGTCGCGCAGGCGGCTGGCGGAGGGGTGCGGCGTCAGCAGGATGTCGCAATCGAGCGCGGCGACTTTCGCGATGCTCCCCCGGAAGGCCGCGACATTGTCGGGATGGTCGCTGAAGCGATACCCGTCGCGGCTGACCGGCGTAAGACTGTCGGCATAGACGATGGTCAGACAATTGCCGCCGTTGCAGCTCTCCCATTGCCAGCTCAGCGCCCCCGGTGTGTGCCCCGGCGTGGCAACTGGCATCAGTTCGAGCATCCCTATTGGGCAAAGGCAAGCGGCCTCTCCCAGCGTGACCGGGGTTCCAGGTGTGACGAGGCCGCCGACCCGCGCCGCGGGAAATGCATCGTGCATTCCGAACTGCGGATCGCCGGGAGTGGCCACGCCGGTGGTGAGCACCGCCGCGGCTTCTACCGAGGTCAGCACCACTGCGCCGGTCAGTTCCTGCAGGCGCGCCACCCCGCCGACGTGGTCGTGGTGCTCGTGGCTCGTCAAAATGATGTCGACGTCCTCGATATCGAAGCCGAGCGCACGAATGTTGGCAGCGACAAGATCAGCGCCTGCCTCGGTGCCGCCGTCGATCAGGATATTGCCGAAGTCGCCCACGATCAGGATCGCGCTGATGCCGCAGGTGCCGACGTAGAAGGTGTTGCCGTAGATGATGAACGGCGTGGCGGGCTTGTCCCACTCGTCCCAATCCTCGCATTCGGTTGGAAACTTGATGTTCGGGACTGGAAACGGATGAACGGACATCTCCCCGGCGTGGGTCGAGCTTGGCGCGAGAACGGCCATGAGAACCGCCGCTACCGTGAGCAAGAACCTAGCGAACATAACTCGCCCCATTCGCGTCGAGCACCGCGCCGGTCATGCTCGGAGGCGCGGCGAGGGCGCAGAACGCGGCCATCGTGGCGATCTCCTCGGGCGTGGCGACGCGGCCGAGGGGGATGTCGGCGAGCAGCTCGTCGCCGCCGCGGCTGGCAAGGTAGTCTTCGGCCATACCAGTGTCGGTGAAACCGGGGGCAATGCCGAAGCTTAGAATGCCGCTGCTGGCATAGGCCCGCGCGATGGTCTTGTGCATCGCCAGCATCCCGCCTTTCGAGGCCGCGTAGTGCCAGTGGTCGGGCGAATCCCCGCGATGCCCGGCGCGGCTGGCGATGTGGACCAACCTCCCGCCGCTCCCAGTTTCCAACCAGTGGCGCACCGCGAAGCGCGACAGTTGCGCGGCGGCGGTGAGGTTGATCCTGAGCGTGTCCTCCCAGGCGTCGAGCCAGGATATGTCGGAGGCGTCGAGCGGGTTGGCGGCGAAGATCCCGGCGTTGTTTACGAGGGCATCGATCCGCCCTCCCGCACGCTCGAGCGCCAGTTCCCACAGCACCTGCGGCGCCGGCGGGTGAGCGAGATCGGCGGCAATCGTGTCCGCATCGTCGGTGAGGCTGGCGTGGCCGATCACCGTCGCGCCGCGTGCTCGCAGCGCCTCGGCGATGGCCCGGCCGATTCCGCGGCGCGACCCGGTGACGAGGATCGTCGGCATCCGCCCTTCCTAGCGAGCGAGGCGAGCGCGGGGAAGGGTGGCGGGGAAGGGCCAAGAGATGGGAGCGTGCGCTTGCCTCGCCCGTGGCATCCGCTAAGGGAAGCGCACAGCTTCGCGCATCGGAAACGCCATGGCCACACGCCCGCTTTCGCCGCATCTCACTATCTGGAAATGGGGGCCTGCCATGCTCGTATCGATTCTTCACCGCGTATCGGGCGATGGCCTCGCCTTCGTCGGCCTGCCGGTGCTGCTGTGGTGGCTGGGCGCGCTGGCCAGCGGGCCGGAGGCCTATGCCACCTTCGCCGGCTGGATGTGGGCCGACTTGGGCGCGCTCGAATGGAGCGGGGCGGCGATCCTGACTTCGGCTCTGCTGGTAGTGCTCAAGCTGGTCACGATCGGCCTCAGCTGGGCGTTCTTCAACCACTTGTGCTCGGGCCTGCGCCACTTCGTGATGGATGCCGGCGCGGGCTACGAGCTCGACACCAACAAGCGCTGGTCGATCATGACGACCGCCGGCGGGATCGTGCTGACCGCGGCCTTCTGGGCCGTGCTGGTGCTGCTGTGAGCGCCAAAGGTATGGGGACCGAAATGACCAAGGGTAGCGACCACGGCTCCGGCCACTGGATGCTGATGCAGTACACTTCGGCCGGCGCGCTGATCACTTGCGCCTACCTGGTGATCTCGTTCCTGCTGCTGCCCGACCTCGGCTACGCCACGCTGACCGGCTGGCTCGGCGGCCTCGGGCCCAGCTTCGCGGTCGGCCTGCTGATCGTCGCGGTGTTCTGGCACGCGCGGCTCGGCTTGCAGGTGCTGGTCGAGGATTACGTCGCCGATCCGGGCCGGCGTTTCGCGGCGGTCCTGGCGCTAAACCTCGCCGCCTTCGCCGGCGGGGCGTTCGGCATCTTGTGCCTGATCCGGATCGGAACCGGGGCGGCCTGATGGCTGCGGCCGCGCCCGCCTACAAGATTGTCGACCACACCTATGACGTAGTGGTGGTCGGGGCAGGCGGTTCGGGCCTGCGCGCGACCATGGGCAGCGCCGAAAGCGGGCTCAAGACCGCCTGCATCACCAAGGTATTCCCGACCCGCAGCCACACCGTGGCGGCGCAGGGCGGGATCGCCGCCAGCCTCGGCAACAATTCGCCCGATCACTGGACCTGGCACATGTTCGACACCGTCAAGGGTTCGGACTGGCTGGGCGACCAGGACGCGATCGAATACATGGTCCGCGAGGCCCCGCAGGCGGTTTACGAGCTCGAGCATGCAGGCGTGCCG
>Ga0307505_10003267_pt1 | contig 10314 bp, 11 predicted proteins | sample 23_S_MG_FD_202183 | JGI IMG/M metagenome (GOLD analysis project Ga0307505, IMG submission 202183) | Soil microbial communities from Populus trichocarpa stands in riparian zone in the Pacific Northwest, United States - 23_S | ecosystem: Environmental > Terrestrial > Soil > Riparian zone > Trees... | reverse complement strand
CGCATCGTCATCGTCAACCAGCCGGGCGGCGCCGGCTCCATCGGCACCAAGGCGGCGATGGACGCACCCAAGGATGGCTACACCTGGACGGCAGGCGCGGCCAAGCAGCTGGGCACCTACCCGGTGCTGGGCATGATCAACAGCAAGGTCGACGACTTCGACCTGTACCTGGCGGTGACCAACGTGTCGATCGTCAGCGTCAACCCGAACTCGCCGTACCAGACCTTCCCGCAGCTGCTGGAGGCGATGAAGAACCAGCAGGTGTCGGTGGCCACCGCGGGCAACAGCTCGTCGGGCCACTTCGCGATGGAGGCCATCGCCAAGGCCACCGGCGCGAAGTACCGGCACGTCACCTACGACGGCGGCAACCCGGCGGTGGTGGCCACGGTGGCCGGCGAGACCGAGGTGACTACGCAGCTGGCGCCCGAGCAGGCCGAGATGATCAAGGCCAAGCGCCTGCGCCCGCTGGCGGTGGTGGCCGACCAGCCGCTGACCATCGAGGGCGTGGGCACGATTCCGCCGATCACCGACTTCGTCAAGGACTTCCCGAAGGTGACCACCGGTTTCGGCATCTTCATCCCCAAGGGCGTGCCGCCCGAGGTGGTGGCCACGGTGGACAAGCTGTGGGCCGAGAAGATCGCCACCTCGGACAAGCTGAAGAAGTACGCCGCCGAGAAGGGCGCGCTGTTCACGCCGCTGTACGGCAAGGCGGCCTATGACGCGGTGTGGCCGACGGTGGTGACCGACGCCTACCTGCTGCAGGACGCCGGACTGGCCAAGGCCTCGCCGGAATCCCTCGGCATCAAACGCTGATCTGCGCGATGGCGCGCCGCGATGAGCTGCTCAGCGCCGGCGTGTTCGCCGCCGCGGGCGCGGCGATCCTGATCGCGTCCTTGCGCATGGACCGGCTCACCGACCGCGGCATCGAAGCCTGGTCGGCGCCGGGGCTGACACCGGGCGTGGCGGGAGCGCTGATGATCCTGCTGTCGCTGGTGCTGGGCCTGCAGGCGCTGCGTTCCCCGGCCCAGGCCGCGGATGACGAGCCGCCGGTGCCCGGTGCGATGCGCCGCGCCGGCCTGGCGCTGCTGCTGTGCGTGGTCTTCGCCGGCGTCACGCTGGGCCACGGCACGCCCTTCGTGGTCGAAGGCGCGGTCTTCATCTTCGTCTTCACCATGCTGTTCAGCTGGGCCGAATGGCGCGCCGCAGGGCGCATCGCGCGCGGCCTGGTGCAGACGCTGGCCGTGGCCGTGGGCGCCTCGGCCTTCATCTCATGGCTGTTCGAATCGGTCTTTCTCGTTCGTCTTCCGTGAGTCTTCGATGGACGGCCTGAGCCACCTGGGCACGGCCCTGGCCGCGCTGGCCGGGCCCTGGCAGATCGCCTACGCGCTGAGCGCGACGCTGGCCGGCATCGTCATCGGCCTGCTGCCGGGCCTGTCGGCCACGCTGGGCGTGGCCCTGTTCACCACGCTGACCTTGAAGATGGCGCCGGCCGATGCCATCCTGGTGCTGGTGTGCGTGTACGTCGGCGCCATCTACGGCGGCAGCCGCACCGCGATCCTGCTCAACATCCCCGGCACCGCGGCCAACGCCGCCTCCTGTCTGGACGGCCACATGCTGGCGCGCCAGGGCCAGGCCGGCCGCGCGATGGGCATCGCCACCACCGGCTCGGTGGCCGGCTCGCTGTTCGGTGTGTTGTGCCTGGCGATGTTCACGCCGCTGCTGGCCGAGACGGCGCTGAAGTTCGGCGCCTTCGAGTTCTTCTGGCTGGGCATGGTCGGCGTGATGATGTCCGGCACCTTGACCGGATCGAACCCGGTCAAGGGCTGGCTGATGGGGCTGCTGGGCATCTTCGTCGCCAGCGTCGGGCTGGACCCGATCCACGCACACCCGCGCTTCACCTTCGACCACAACGAGATCAGCGGCGGCATCGGCCTGATCCCGGCGCTGGTGGGCGCCTTCGGCTTTGCCGAGATCCTGACGGTGATGAGCCAGTCGAAGCTGAAGGCGATGGTCAACTCGGTGGACTCGGTGTTGCCGAAGATCGCCGACCTGCTGCGCTACCGGTGGACGATCCTGCGCTCCGGCCTGATCGGCGTGTTCGTCGGCATCCTGCCCGGCGTCGGCGAGGACATGGCGGCCTGGTCGTCCTACGCCGCCGCCAAGCGCGCCAGCAAGGAACGCGAGAAGTTCGGCAAGGGCTCGGTCGAAGGCCTGATCGCCGCCGAGACCGGCGACAACGCCGCCATCCCCGGCGCGCTGATCCCGGCGCTGGCGCTGGGCATCCCCGGCTCGGCGCCGGCCGCGGTGCTGATGGCGGCGATGATCATCCACGGCGCGCAGCCCGGCCCGATGCTGATGGTCAACCAGCCGCAGTTCGTCTACGACGTGGTCGGCATCACGCTCGTCGCCACGCTGGCGATCCTGGTGTTCGGGCTGGTGCTGGTGCGGCCCATCCTGTGGGTGCTGCGCGTGCCGCGCGAGATCATCATGCCCATCGTCTTCGTGCTGTGCGTGCTGGGCTCGTACTCGATCACGCAGCGGCTGTTCGACGTGTGGGTGATGCTGGGCACGGGCATCGCCTGCTTCTGGCTGCGCAGGCACGGCTTTCCGGTGGCGCCCTTCGTGCTGGGCCTGGTGCTGGGCGACATCGTCGACAAGTCGCTGCGCCGCGGGCTGGTGCTGTCCGACGGCAGCCTGCTGCCCTTCTTCACCCGGCCGATCAGCGCGCTGCTGGCTGCGCTGGTGCTGGTGATGCTGCTGATGCAGCTGCCGATGGTACGGCGCTGGTTCGCGCCGAGGAGCAAGACATGATCGAACGGCTGGCACTGTGCAACGAGGTGCTCGCGCCCTGGAGCTTTGCCGAGCAATGCGCCTATGCGGCCAAGCTCGGCTACCGCGCGCTCGAGGTCGCGCCCTTCACGCTGGCTGAAGACCCGATGAGCATCACCGATGCGCAGGCCGCGCACTGGGCGGCGGTCGCGCGCGACCATGGGCTGGCCATCAGCGGCCTGCACTGGCTGCTGGTGGCGCCGAAGGGCTTGTCGATCAGCCACCCCGACGCGGCGGTGCGCCGGCGCAGCGATGCGGTGCTGGCGCGCCTGGTCGAGCTGTGCGCACAGCTCGGCGGCAGCTACCTGGTGCACGGCTCGCCGGTGCAGCGCAATCCGCAGCCGGGCCAGAGCGCGACGGACGCGCTGGCGCGCGCCACCGAGGCCTGGGTCAAGGCCGGCGAACTGGCGGGCCGCCTCGGGCTGCACTATTGCATCGAGCCGCTGGCACGCGAGCAGACCTCGGTGCTGAACACCGTAGCCGAGGCGCTGGCCATCGTCGGCACTGCGGCGCTGCCCGGGCTGAAGACAATGCTGGACACCAGTTCGGCCGGCAGCACCGAAGCCGAACCCTTGCCCGCGTTGATCGACCGTGTCTGGCCCGGCGGCCAGCTGGTGCACGTGCAGCTGAACGACCGAAACCGCCGCGGCCCGGGCCAGGGCGAGGACCGCTTCGCGCCGATCCTGGCGGCGCTGCAGCGGCAAGGCTACGGCGGCTGGCTGGCGATGGAGCCCTTCGACTATCTGCCCGATGGCCCCGGCTGCGCGGCCTGGTGCATCGGCTACGTGCGCGGGCTGCTGGACAACATGCCCGCCGCTCAGTGGTAGTCGTCCTCGCGCTGATGGCGTAGTGCCGACACCACGACTTCGTCGTCGCTGACAATCTCGAACAAGGCCACGTAGCCCGAGCCGCCGAAGGGAATGAGCAGCTCGCATTCCAGCGGGTTGTCGTGAGCGATGCGGCAGGTATAGGGGTTGCGTTCGAGCAGGCGCATCTCGTCGCGGATCGCATCGACGGCCCGCCCGGGCAGCCCGAAATCGCCATGCTTCAGCGCGAGCTCGACAAGGAAGTCTTCGAGACGTTGCAGGTCCTGCAGCGCCTCGCGCGTCAGCACCACGCTGAAGGTCACGGCTTGGCGGTCTTGCCCCGCCTGGTGCGCTGCGCTTCGGCCATGCGCACATCGAGCCACGCACGCATCTGGTCGAGCGCGCCCTGCAACGGATAGAACTCACCGGTGGCCTTGGCGCGGGCCAGCGACGACCGGCCGCGCGCCACGAACTCCTGCTGCGCCTTGCGCCGCCGGGCCGCCTGCACCGCCGCGGCTTCGACGAACTGCGACAGGCTCTCGCCTTCGTGCAGCACGCCTTCGATTTCCTCCCGCACCGAAGGCTCGACGCGGACCGGGGGCAGTTGTGCGGTCTTCATTCGGACCAGTGTAGCGCAGATGCTATGCACGCTGCCGCGCCGCGGCGATCAGCTTCGCTCCCTGCAGCGCGATCATCGCCGTCGGCGTGTTGGTATTGCCGGACGTGATGTTCGGCATCACCGACGCATCGGCGATGCGCAGGCCGGCCACGCCGCGCACGCGCAGCTGCGGGTCGACCACCGCATCGCCGTCGGCGCCCATGCGGCAGGTACCCACCGGATGGAAGATCGAGGTGCCCACCTCGCCGGCGCCATGCAGCAGTTCGGCGTCGCCCAGGCGCTCCGCCCCCGGCCGCACCTCGCGCGGTGCATAGCGCTGCAAGGGTTGCTGCGTGACGATGCGGCGTGCCAGGCGCAGGCTGTCCACCGCGACGCGCCGGTCCTCGTCGGTCGACAGGTAGCCGGGACGGATGATCGGCGCTTGCCGCGCATCGGCTGTACCGATGAACACCTCGCCTCGGCTGGTGGGCCGCAGGTTGCACACCGACATCGTGATCGCCGGATAGGGGTCCAGCTCGCCGCCGAAGCGCGCCAGCGACAGCGGCTGCACGTGGAACTGCAGGTTGGCGCGTGTCTGCGCCGCGTCCGAACGCGCGAAGATGCCCAGCTGCGACGGCGCCATCGCCAGCGGTCCGGAGCGCTTGAGCGCGTACTCCAGCCCCATCAGCGCCTTGCGCCAGGGGCTGCGCGCCAGGGTGTTGAGCGTGCGCGCGCCCTGCACGGCGAAGACCGCGCGCAGTTGCAGGTGGTCCTGCAGGTTCGCACCGACCGCCGGCCGGTCCTCCAGCACCGTTATGCCGAGCTGCTGCAGCCGCGCCGCCGCGCCGATGCCGGAGCGCTGCAGGATCGCCGGCGAGCCGATGGATCCCGCGGCCAGTACCGTTTCCAGCCGGGCGTGGACCCTGCGCTCCACGCCGTCGACCACGGCACGCACGCCGACCGCACGCCGCCCCTCGAACATCAGCTTGTCCACCGTCCATCCGGTCACGACCTGCAGGTTGGTGCGAGCGCGCACCGGCCGCAGGAAGGCGTCGGCCGCGTTCACACGCACGCCGCGGCGCTGGTTGACGTCGAAGTAGCCGACGCCGCTGTTGTCGCCGGTGTTGAAGTCGGCCGACGCGGGAATGCCGGCCGCAACGGCCGCGTCGCGCACGGCGTCCAGGATCTGCCAGTGCAGCCGCTGCGGTTCGACGCGCCAGTCGCCGCCGGTGCCGTGCAGCGTGGTGGCGCCGGCGTGGTGGTCCTCCAGCTCGCGGAACAGCGGCAGCACCGCGTCCCAGCCCCATGACGCATCGGCGGCTGTGGCCCACTGCGCGTAGTCCTGCGCCTGGCCGCGCATGACGATCATGCCGTTGATGGAAGAGCAGCCGCCGAGCACGCGGCCGCGCGGATAGTTCAGCGCGCGGCCATTCAGGCCCGCTTCGTTCTCGGTGCGATAGCGCCAGTCGGTGCGCGGGTTGTCGATGCAGTACAGGTAACCGACGGGAATGCGGATCCAGATCCAGTCGTCGGGCCCGCCGGCCTCGATCAGCAGCACCGACACCGACGGGTCGGCCGACAGCCGGTTGGCCAGCACGCAGCCCGCGGTGCCACTGCCAACGATGACGTAGTCGTAGGCCGCCGCTGCGGCCCCAGCCATCGACCTGGCCCTGCGCGAAGAAGTGGCGCCGCAGCGTCTGCGTCAGCTCGGCGAAGCGCGGCGTGCCCATGCAGTCCAGCGGGCGCGGGCGCGGCAGGTCGATGCCGTAGATGGCAGCCACGCGGCCCGGCCGTTCGGACATCACCAGCACGCGGTCGGCCAGGAACACCGCCTCGGGGATGCTGTGGGTGATCAGCAGCACGGTCTTGCGTGTCCGCAGCCAGATGCGCTGCAGCTCCAGGTTCATCTGCTCGCGAGTCATCGCGTCCAGCGCGCCGAAGGGCTCGTCCATCAGCAGGATCGACGGGTCGCTCAGCAAGGCGCGGCAGATGGCCACGCGCTGCTGCATGCCGCCCGACAGCTGCCAGGGCAGCTTGTCCTCGAAGCCCGCCAGGCCGGCCATCTGCAACAGCTGGTGTGCGCGTGGCAGGTGCGGGCGCAGATCCTCGCCGCGCAGCTGCATCGGCAGCAGCAGGTTCTTCAGCACCGTGCGCCAGGCCAGCAGCACCGGCGTCTGGAAGACGATGCCCACGTCGTCCAGCGGGCCGTCGACCGCGCGCCCGCCGATGTCGATGCGGCCGGCGGTGGCCGGCGTCAGCCCGGCCACGATCTTCAGCAGCGTGCTCTTGCCGCAGCCGCTGGGCCCGACGATGACGACGAACTCGCCGGGCTCGACATGCAGGTCGATCGGCTTCAGCGATTCGACCGCACCGTTGCGCGTCTGGTAGGTCTTGGCGACGCCGGCAATGTGGATGTGTCGGCTCAAGGCAGCAGTTCGGCGGTGAAGTAGTCGTCGGCCTTGCCGCGGGTGCCGGCCTCCATGCCGCCGTAGTTGACCAGCACGTTCAGCGATTCCTCGATCGTCACCGGCGCCACGCGGAAGGGCCGCCTGCCCTGCGTCTCCTGGGTGAAGTACAGCTGCTGCGACAGCTTCAGGCTCACCAGCTGCGCCTCGGGTTGGCCGGCCTGCGGCGCGGCCTTCATCATCGCGGCGATGGCGGCGTCGGGGTCCTTCATCGCCTCTTCCACCGAGCGCGTGGCGGCGCGCATGTAGCGGCGCAGCACCTCTCCCCTGTTCTTGATGGTCTCGTTGCGCACCACCATGCCCAGGCTGACCAGCGTCAGCCCCGAATCGGAAAAGCGCAGGATGTTCACCGGCTGGTTCACCAGCGCCGGCATGCGCGCGCCCTGCTCGGTGACGAAGCCCAGCAGCGCATCGGCCTGGCGGCCGACGACGGCGTTCATCTTGGTCTGCGCGTCGCCGGAGACCGTCTTGAACTGGTTCTCCTTCAGCCCGACCTTGCTCAGGAACAGCGGAAAGATCGGCGTCAGCGCATCGCCGGGCGTGATGGCGATGGTCTTGCCCACCAAGTCCTGCGGCGTCTTGATGTTGCGGTCGGCCGGGCTGATCACCGCCGCCGGCGTCTGCTGCAGCAGCACGCCGATGCTCTTGACCGGCGTGCCGCGCGCCACGGCGCGCATCATCACGCCGACGTCGGCATAGCCCACGTCCACGCTGCCGGCGGCTGCGGCCTGGATGGTGGCGGCCGAACCGCGCCCTTCCTGGATCTGCAGGTCGATGCCTTCTGCGTCGAAGTAGCCGCGCTCCTTGCCCAGGAAGAAGGGCGCGTGTTCGCCGTATACGAACCAGTTGAGCATCATCACGACCTTGTCCTTGGGCTGCGCCTGCGCGCTGCCGGCGCACAGCAGCGCCAGCCCCAGGGCCAGCAACCAACGTTCGAGCGTCTTCATGTGGAGTCTCCTTGTGGTGGGTGGGAATCAGGCGGTGGCCATGTAGCTCTGCCGCTGCGAGGCGTGCCAAGGCACCATCAGCCGCTCGGCCAGGTCGATCAATGCGAACAGCAGCACGCCGATGGTCGACAGCACCACCAGCGCGGCAAACATCAGCGGCAGGTCGAAGTTGCCGTTGGCCACCTGCAGCAGGTAGCCGATGCCCGAGTTGGCGCCGACGAATTCGCCCACCACCGCGCCGACCACGGCCAGCGTGATGGCCACCTTCATGCCCGAGAAGATGTGCGGCAGGCTGTGCGGCAGCAGCACGTACCAGAAGGTGCGCAGGCGCCCTGCCCGGCTGCTGCGCGCCAGGTCGATCATTTCAGTCTCCACCGACTTCAGCCCGGTGACGGTGGACACCACCACCGGAAACACCGCCAGCAGGAAGGCCGACACCACCTTGGGAAAGATGCCGAAGCCGAACCACACGACGAACAGCGGCGCCACCGCGATCTTGGGCACGCTCTGCGAAAACACCAGCAGCGGGTACAGGTAGCTCTCGATGGTCTTCGAATAGACGATCAGCACCGCCAGCAGCAGGCCGATCACCACGGCGAGTGCAAAGCCGCCCAGCGCCGCGGCGGTGGTGACCGCACTTTCGGACAGCAGCCGCGGCCACTGGTTGACCAGCTCCTTCAGCACCTTCAGCGGCTCGGGCACCAGGTAGGTGGGCAAGCCGAAGACGCTGGTCGCCAGCTGCCAGGCGACGACGATGATCACCGCCAGCATCAAGGGCCGCAGGACCGGACCGAGGTTCTTCATCGCGCGGCGTAGGCGAAGTCGATGCAGAAGAACTGCAGCGGCTGCAGGCCCTGCAGCGCCAACGATGCGGCCCAGGCCTGCAGCGCTGGGCGGCGATCGGGCTGGTCCAGCAGATGCACGTCGCTGCATTCCAGCCACAGCAGCCCGCCATCCTGTGCGCTGCGCGCGCCGTGGATGCCGGCTTCCTGCGTGCGCACCGACGAACCGGCACCGTCCAGCTGGTAAAGCGCCAGCCGTGTCACCCCGTCGGGCAGATCGCCGTCGGGCAGATCGCCGTCGGGCAACGCGCCGGCGTCGAAGCGGGCCACGGCCAGCACCGGCGCCGCACTCGGCGCGGCGGCGCCGCGGCTGGACAGCAGCGTGTAGACGTTGCGGTCGGGGTTGCGGAACCAGGTCAGCGCCTGCCGTGTCCACGGCGTGGGGTTGTTCAGCGCCTTCAGGTAGGCGGCGCTGACCAGCACCTGCTCGCCCAGCGTGTCGTAGCACATCAAAAAGCGCGTCGCATCGTCGGTGGCCAGATAGCGCCGGCCGAGCAGGAAGCCGGGGATGCCGACCCGCTCCGGAATGTGCTCGGCGTTGTGCCATTGGCGATAGGCCTGCTGGTGTTCGGGCTCGAAATTCGCCAGGAACACCATCAGCCCCTTGGCCCGGGACAGGTCGGTCGAGATCACGGCGATGCTCCGTTCAGAACCGGCCGGCGCGCACTTCGTAGCGGGTGGGCTTGCCGATCTGCGGCATGTCGCGCTGCACCCAGTCGGCCACCCAGTCGATCAGCCGGGCCAGCGGCACGCGCGGGTAGCCGAACAGCCGCTGCGCCTGCAGCGTGTTGTTGACCCAGGCGTCGGGCTGCTCCACGCCGTCGAAGCTCGGCGTCTTGCCGAAGCGCTTGCCGAACTCGTGCGCCAGCAGGCGCACGCTGGCCAGCTCAGGCCCGCCGATGTTCAGCGGCGAGGTGGGCGTGGTGCAGTGCCTGAAGCTACGCAGCATCTGCGCATTGCAGTCGCCCTGCCAGATGACGCTGGCATGGCCGGTGGCGATGGGAATGGGCTGTTCCTGCATCACCCAGTTGGCGATGTCGATGAGCACGCCGTAGCGCATGTCGATCGAATAGTTCAGCCGCATCAGCCGGCCCGGCGTGCCCCACTGGCGCGAGCCGTAGGCGAAGGCGCGCTCGCGGCCGACGCAGGAGTTGGCATAGTCGCCCAGCGGGCCGGGTTCGACGCTTTCGTCCCAGCCGTGCTGCACCACCGGCGCGAAGGGGTAGACGCACAGCGTCGAGAACACCACCAGGCGCGATTCGCGGAACTCGCGCGCCACGATCGCCGGCACGTAGGTGTTCATCGCCCAGGCGAAGGACGGGTCGTCGTTGGTGCCGAACTTCTTGCCGGCCATGTAGACGATGTTGCGCACCTTGGGCAGCCTGGCCACGGCCTCGGGGTCGAGCAGGTCGCAGCGGATCGTCTCGATGCCCCAGGACTCGAGCTGCTCGGCCAGGCCGGCTTCGGAAAAGCGCGCCACGCCGATGACCCGCTTGCCCGGCGCCGCGCGCTTGGCCATGCGCGCCAGCGTCGGCCCGACCTTGCCGCCGACACCCAGCACCATGATGTCGCCGTCGACCTGCTTCAGGTCCTGCACCAGCTCCGGCGTGGGCTCGGACATCAGGTCTTCGAGATGCTCTTCGTTCTCGATGCGGTCGGGCAGCGCTGCGAGGGTGCTCATGGTCTTCGCTCTCTTCTAAGTAATAACTTAGTTGAATGCTAGCCAGAGGCCTGCGCTTGCGCTTCTGGGGTTTTCCCAGGGCAGCGATCGGTCACGTGGGGGATGACGTGGTCGGGGTTCCTCATGGCACCATTGCGGTGGTGATG
>Ga0307505_10003266_pt1 | contig 10315 bp, 9 predicted proteins | sample 23_S_MG_FD_202183 | JGI IMG/M metagenome (GOLD analysis project Ga0307505, IMG submission 202183) | Soil microbial communities from Populus trichocarpa stands in riparian zone in the Pacific Northwest, United States - 23_S | ecosystem: Environmental > Terrestrial > Soil > Riparian zone > Trees... | reverse complement strand
TGCCCGCGCCGAGGCTGCGCGCGAGCAGCGTCACGCGGGCGTGCACGGCCTCGGGGACGTGCACTACGTGATGCCAGCGGTGCCGTCCCGACGGCATGTCCTCGCTGCGCACGGGCACGGCGCGGATGCGGACCGGCTGGGCCGCCGGCACGTCGGCCAGCAGCGCCGCCTCCTCCTGCAGCTGCGCGTAGCGCGCCGGCGCGGAGAGGCCTTCCGGCAATGGCGAGAAGAACGACACTAGCGCCGATGGCCGCGCGACAAGCGCCAGCGTGCGCGGCGCGCTCTCGCGGAAGACCTCCCGCAGGGCTGCGCTCACCGCGTCGAGCCCCTCCACGCCGTCGGGCCCCAGCACGGCCGCCTCGGGGTCGAGGTCGAAATCGCACGTCCCGAGCCGCCGAAGCCGGGGTGCGGAGTCGGCGGGGCGCTCGACCTCGGCGTAGCGGAGGGCGCGCCCCTCGAGAGCGGCGACGACCGTGACGGGGGCGTCGTCGGGCATGCGGCGCGGCAGGGTGTACGGAGCGAGTTTACTCCCCCCTGCCGAGCCCGCGTTGACCCGCCTTAGCGTCAACCTGAACAAGGTCGCGCTGGTGCGAAACGCGCGCGCCGGCGGGCGACCCGGCGAGCGCGCGCGGCCGCGCCTGCTGGACGCCGCCGCCGCCGTCGCCGCGGCCGGCGCGCACGGCCTCACGCTTCACCCCCGCCCGGATCGCCGCCACGCGACGCCGGAGGACGTCCGTGAGCTGGCCGAGTGGATCCGCGCCACGCCGGAGCGCGCCGGCATCGAGTTCAACGTCGAGGGCAACCCGTTCCACGGTGCCGGCGCGGACTACCCCGGCTTTCTCGACCTGTGCGCGGATGTAAGGCCCGACCAGGTGACCCTGGTGCCGGACGCGCGCGGCCAGCTGACCAGCGACCACGGCTGGACAGCCGCCGAGACGGACGCCCTCCGTCCTCTCGTCGCGCAGCTGCACCACGCCGGATGCCGCGTCAGCCTGTTCGTCGGTCCGGACATCGACGCGGTCGACGCGGCCGCCGCGGCCGGCGCCGACCGCGTGGAGCTCTACACCGGGCCGTGGGCGGACGAGCACGCGGCCGGCGCCGGCCAGGCCGCGCTGCCTCTGTACGTCGTCGCCGCCCAGCGGGCCGCCGCGAAGGGCCTCGGGGTCAACGCCGGCCACGACCTCGACCGCGCGAACCTGGGCCCGTTCCTGGCGGCCGTCCCCGGCGTTCTGGAAGTGTCGATCGGCCAGGCCCTCGTCGCGGATGCGCTCGGCGTGGGGCTGGCGTCCGCGACGCGCGCGTTCCTCGACGTTATCGCCGGCGCCGGCGCCGAATCGTGATGGAGCCCACCCCGCTCATCGACCCGGACGAGGTCCCGGAAGGCCACCGCGCCGGCTACGTCGCCATCGTGGGCGCACCCAACGCCGGCAAGAGCACGCTGCTGAACCGCATGCTGGGGACGAAGCTCGCGATCGTCTCGCCGCGGCCCAGCACGACGCGAACGAGGGTGCTTGGCATCCTTTCCGGGCCGGATTACCAGCTCGTGCTCCTTGACACCCCGGGCGTCGTCCGCCCCAGGTACCGGCTTCACGAGCACATGATGCGCGACGTCGACCGGTCGCTCTCCGACGCCGACGTCACGCTCTTCCTTGCCGACGCCACCGTCCGCACCCCCTCTCGCGATGCTCGCGACACCCTTCAGCGCGTGGGCGACCGGCCGGCGCTGCTCGTGCTCACGAAAACGGACCTTCTGCGAGACGTCGCCGACGCGATCCCCGTCGCGGAGGGCTTCATGGCGCTCCGACCGTTCGAGTCCGTCGTTCCCATCTCATCGGAGACCGGGTACAACGTGGACGCGCTCCTCCGCGAAACCCTCGAGCGGATCCCCCTCGGGCCCCCCTTCTACCCGCGCGACCAGCTCTCGGAGCACCCCGAGCGCTTCTTCGTCGCCGAGATCGTCCGCGAGGCCGCCTTCAACCAGTTCCACGACGAAGTCCCGTACGCGGTGCAAGTAAACGTCATCCAGTTCGAGACGCGCGACGACGGATCGGACTTCATCGCGTGCGACATCGTAGTCGAGCGCGACTCGCAGAAGGCGATCCTCATCGGCAAGGGCGGCCAGGCGCTTAAGCGGCTCGGCACCGAAGCGCGCCGCGGGATCGAGTCCTTCCTGGGCCGCCACGTCTTCCTGAAGCTCTTCGTCAAGACCCGCCCCGATTGGAGAGACAGGGAGGGGTTTTTGAAGGAGTACGGTTACTGAGGAATCGCGCGATCGGGCGATCGGGCGATTGAAATGCCGTTTAACGGGCAAGTCGTTCAAATCGCTGAATCGCCGGATCGCTGAATCGTTCAGCGCCTAGTTCATCCTCGGATCGTCCGGGTAGTTCGAGAGCAGCGCGTAGTCGCCGCCCAGCTGGCGGATGACGCGGTTCCAGAGGCGGGGGTCGGCGGCGGCCCATACGGCCTCGCTGGTGGCCGGGAGCACGATCCATGAGCCCTCGTCGTGCTCGGCGTCGAGCTGGCCGGTGCTCCATCCGGAGTAACCGAGGAAGAACCGGAACTGCTCGGCGTCGAGGGCGCCACCCTCAAGCAACTCCTGCACCTGCTCGAACTCGCCGCCCCAGTAGACTCCCTCGACCACAGGAAGCGAGCCGTCGACTTCGTCGCCGTAAGGGTGCAGGTAATGCAGTGTGTCCGGCTGGACGGGTCCGCCCAGTCCGATGTCGCCGTCGAACGTGAGTGGGGTCGCCGAGACCTCCGAAATCCGGCGCCCCGTCGGCCGGTTCAGCACCAGGCCGAAGGAGCCCTCGAGGGAGTGCTCGCAGAGCAGGATGACCGTCCGGCGGAAGTTGGGATCGGCCAGCGGCGGCTCGGCGACGAGGAAGGCGCCGGGTGTGGGGTTCAACGGAGGCGACGAGTCATGAGGGTGCGGCGCCGTGGGCGCGTCGCAACAGACTCCCGAGAGCCGTCCGGCGATCCCGCGCCGGCTCAGTCGCCGATCCAGGAACGGTGCAGGACAGTCACCGGATGCAGCACCTCGACCGCCGGTCCGAAGCGCCGCGCACCCTCGAGGAGCTGGATCACGCACCCCGGATTGCCCGCGATCGCCATCGTCGCGCCCGTCTCCGCGACGGCCTCCATCTTGCGCTTCAGCAGCTCCATGGAGGCCTCCGGTTGAAGGATGTTGTAGATGCCCGCCGATCCACAGCAAGTCGTCGAGTCGCGCATAGGGATCAGCGTCAACCCCGGGACCTCCGCCAGGAGCGTGCGAGGGGCGTCGGCGATCCGCTGGCCGTGGACCAGGTGGCAGGCGTCCTGGTACGTGGCCACAGCGTCCACGCGGTGCCGCGCGGGCGGGCGCTCGACGGAGGCCAGGAACTCGCTTACGTCGCGCACACGAATCGCGAACGCGGCCGCGCGGTCCGCCCACTCTGGGTCGCCGGCGAGCAGGTGGCCATAGTCCTTCATGAAGGCCCCGCAGCCGGCGGCGTTGACGATTATCGCGTCGGTCTCTTCCATCGGGAGCGCCGCCTCGAACGCGGCGATTTCGACGCGGGCCATCCGGCGGGCGCCCTCCAGGTCGCCGTTGTGCCCCAGTAGGGACCCGCAGCACTGCTGCGCCGGCGCGCGGTGGACCTCGCAGCCCGCGGAGAGCAGCAGGTCCGCTGTCTGCCGGTTGACGTCCGCAAACGACACGTTCATCACGCAGCCCGTGAGGAGCTGCACGCGGTGGCGCACGGCGCCGGCCGGCCGCTCCATGGGAGCGATGAGCCGGTCCGACGGGGTACGGGAGATCGGCGGCGCGAGCGGCTCCAGCTCGGCGAGTCGCGGCGCGGCGCGGCGGAGGAGTCCGCTGCGAACCCCCAGCCGGCGCAGGCCCGTGCGCTCCGCGAGCCGCATCGCGCCGGCCGCTGCGCGCAGCCGGCGCCGGCTGCCGAAAAGGCCGCGCATAAGCGGTCGCTTGAACCGCGAGAGCGTGCCGCGTTTCTCGGCGTCGTCGTCCACCGCCGCGCGGGCCGCCTCGAAGAGCCGGGAGTAGTCCACGTCGGCGGGGCAGGCGGTCTCGCACGCCAGGCAACCGAGGCAGAAGCCCATCGAGTCCTCGAACCCGCCGGCGATGTCCAGCTTCCCGTCCGCGATGGAACGCATCATCTGGATGCGCCCGCGGGGGCTGTGCAGCTCCTCGCCGGTCAGCTGGTAGGTCGGGCACGACGGCAGGCAGAGCCCGCAGTGGATGCACGCGAGGATGTCGCCGTAGTCGACCTCGAAAGGCGCGGCGTCGGAGCGGAGGGGGTCGGGGGAGGTGGCGGGCAGCGGGGTGGCGGTGGGTGGGTTGGGGATCGCCGTTTGCGGTTTGTGGTTCGCGGAGTTGTCAGAGGACAGAGGACGGAGGACAGAGGACGGAGGACAGAGGACAGAGGACAGAGGACAGAGGACCGAGGACGGAGGACCGAGGCGACAGTGCTACCAACTCACGGTCCTCCGTCTTCCGTCTTCCGTCTTCCGTCTTCCGTCTTCCGGTCCTCCTCCGTCTTCCGTCCTCCTCCGTCTTCCGACTCGGTCCTCCATCCTCCGTCCTCCGTCTTCCGTCCTCTGTCTACCGTCAACCGTCCTCAAAACCCTCTCTCCCTCAGCACGCCCGCCACGCCCAGGTAGAACTCCAGTGAATCGAACGCTCCGCCGCGGCCGAGGCCGACGAGGCGCGCGTGGTCGGTCGCGACCGTGCCTAGGTGCTCTTCCCAGATCGCGGACGCGGTGGGCACCAGGCCGTCGTTGTAGCCGGCGAGTTGCGTCAGCAGGCGGTGCGTGAAGCGCAGCGGGCGGTACACGCCGGCGCCGGCGCGGGCGGAGTACGACGCGCACCACGCGCCGGCAGGCGTGGGATGCGCCGGCGCGAACACGCCCTCGACGTGCGCCGGCGCGAGCTCGGCGAGCGACGCGGCGACGTTCGGCGGGTCCTCCACCCACGCACGCCGGCCGACCATGCTCATCGCCTGCACCGACCACGTCGCGACGCGCTCGGGCCCCTCCAGCAGGTACGTGCTGAGCGGCGTGCCGTGGTGCGGAGTCGACACCGTGACGACCGACGCTATCCGGCCCTGCCATCGTTCGTCGGTCGCGACGTGGCGCGCGTCCAGCCCTCCGAGCGAGAATCCGACGAGGTTGACGCGCTCCGCGCCGGTCTCCTCGAAGATGTGCTCGAGTCGACTCGACCACTGCGCCGCCCGGCGCACTACCGTGTCGTAGGGCGCGACGCGCGGCGCGTAAGCGAGGACGCCGTGGCCGCGGAGATGCATCGCCTCGGCGTGGAGGAGGCCGTCGGCGATGAAGAAGGCCATCGCGCCGAATCCATGCATGAGGACGACGGGGTAGCGCGTCGGCCGGACGGCCGGCTGCGGAAAGGCGACGGTGCCAGCCATTCCGTGACTCAGACTACCAGGGTCTCTGACCGGACCGTGGGTGGAAGGATCTTGCTCGGGTTCAGTACGCCGTTGGGATCGACGGCGTCGCGAACGCGCCGCGTCAGTTCGAGCGTGCCAGGTACGGACAGTCGGTTGAAGTAGGGCCGTTTCGCGAGGCCAACACCGTGCTCGCCGGTCACCGTGCCGCCGCGGGCAACGGCGGCTTCGAATAGCTCGTCCAGCGCGCGATCCACGCGCGCCATCTCCGCCGAGTCGCGCTCGTCGCAGAGGATCGTCGGGTGCAGATTGCCGTCGCCGGCGTGGCCGAAGGTGCCAACGAGGATGTCGTTGCGCTTCGCAATGCGCGCGACCTCCTCGACCATCCCGGGCAGCTCCGATCGCGGAACCGTGATGTCCTCGAGCAGGGTGGTTGGCCGCAGCCGCGCGAGCGCCGTGAAGGCCATCCGACGGGCGGTCTTCAGGCGGTCAGCCTCCGCCGCCGTTTCCGCAACCTCAACCGACGTCGCGCCATGCTCGCGGGCCGTCCGCAGCATGATCTCGGCCTCCTCCTCGACCTGCGCCGGGTGCCCGTCGGTCTCCATCAGGAGGAGGCTCTCGGCATCGAGCGGGAGCCCGACGTGCGCATAGTCCTCGACGCACCGGAGCGTCGTGTTGTCGACGAACTCCAGGGTAGCGGGGATGATCTTCTGCGCGATGATGGCGCGGACAGTCGCGGCTCCGTCCACCGCGCGCGAGAACGCGGCGAGCAGCGTACGGCTGGTCCGCGGCGCCGGCACGAGGCGGACGAGAATCCGCGTGAACACGCCGAGCGTGCCCTCGGAGCCTACCAGCAGGCGCTTCAGGTCGTAGCCGGCGACGTCCTTGACGTTCTTGCCGCCGACGCGGAAGAACTCACCGGTCGGCAGGTAGCCCTCGATGCCCATCACGTAGTCGCCGGTGACGCCGTACTTGAGCCCGCGGAGGCCGCCGGAGTTCATGGCGACGTTTCCTCCGATCGTGCAGACGCGCTGGCTGCCGGGGTCCGGCGGGTAGAACAGTCCACGGGCCTCCACGGCCTGGTGGAGCGTCTGGGTGATCACGCCCGGCTGCACCCACGCCGTCAGGTTCTCCTCGTCGATCTCCTCGATCTCGTTCCACTTCGGGAAGAGGATCACCACACACGGCCGTCCGCCCGCCTCGTCGGGGTCGAAGGGCACCGCCCCGCCGGCCAGGCCGGTCCCGGAGCCGCGCGCCACAACGCCGAAGCCCAGCTCGTTGGCCGCCGTGAGCACGTCGCCGACCTGCGCCGGCGCCGTCGGGGCGACCGCGCACAGCGGCGGGCGGTGCAGCAGCGGCGTGCCGTCGTAGGCGAACACCTGCCGATCGGCCTCGCCGGCGAGTACGCCGGCGTCGCCGACGATCTCGCGGAGGCGTTGGAGGATGCTGTCGTCGGACTCCGGCAAGGGGCTCGGTCGGCAGTAGACGGTAGACAGTAGACAGTAGACAGTAGACGGGCTCCCGGGTGCCGCTCCTATCTCTCCCCGTTCTCCTATCTCTCCTTGCCCTCCAATCTCTCCCGGTTTCCTATCGGATTCCGGAAGGTAGGTGGAGCGCCGCTACGCCAGCGGCGGCGGCCGCGGCGCCGACGCACCCGGCAGCGGGGGCATGAAAGCGCCCAGGTACTCGTGCCGCGCGGCAACACCCACTTCTCGGCCCAGCGCGACGCGCCAGCGGCGAAGGCCCTCCTCGCTGGCCGCGACGTGGAAGGCGCGGCGGGCCCGCATCGCGACGACGCCTCCGCGGCGCAGGGCGAACCGTGCGCCGGCCGTTCGGCCGGTGAGCGTCGACAGCTCGGCGTGGAGGCCGGCCGGCAGCAGCCCGGCGGCAACGTCCGGCGCCAGCTGCGCGGCGATCAGGCGACCCTCGGCCCGCATCGCCCGGAGGGCGAACCAGAGCCACGCGACCGCCGCCGGGATCATCAGCCCGAAGTAGACCGCGAGCAGGAGGCTTCCGTCATTCTGCGCCGCCGACATCGCGGCGTAGTTCCACAAGTGGTGGAGCGCGATCCCGCTCGCCAGTCCCGCGGCGGGGTAAACAAGCGAGTGCATCCGCCACGGCCGCGCGGCCGCGAGCCCGATGCCAATCCCGGTCAGCGAGGTGTAGAGCGGGTGGCTGAAGCCGGTGAACACGCCGCGCAGGACGAAGAGCCCGGTGGCCTGGCCGGCGCCGCCCTGCGCGAACGCGTCGACGTAGTACAGGGCGTTCTCCGTCATCGCGAAGCCGAGCCCGACGAGCACGCCGTAGACGATGCCGTCGACCGGACCGTCGAACTCGTCGCGCCGGCGGATGGCAAGCATGGCGAGCGCAGCGGCCTTGAGGGTCTCCTCCACGAAAGGCGCCACGAGGACGACGGTGAGAGCGAGGCGGTCTTCGCCGCGCGATGTGTTGAAAAACGCCGCGAGGTACGCGCCGCCGAGTTCGTTGGCGAAGCCCGCGAGGAACGTCGCGACGGTGGCCCCCCACAGGAAGGCCCAGCCCATCAGCCGCGCCGGCTCCGGCTCCATGCGGTCCAGCGCCAGCACGGCGAGGACGTAGATGGGCACCGGCAGCACGGCGAGCACGATGGCCAGCGTCGCGCCGGCGCCGCCGCCCGTGCTGAGGAGCGCTCCCGCGAGCAGCACCACGATCACCACCATCAGCGCGTACATGGCGCGCTTCAGCAGCCGGCGCTGTTGCCGGCGCGGCGGGAGGGGCGGTGGCGCGCCGGTCAGGCCACCAGGAGCATGGCCGCGCCGGCGAGAAGCGGCACGCGCAGGTTGTCGTCCACCGGCATCGGCAGCGCCTCCGCGAGCGCGGCCGTGACCGCGCCGGCCGCGAGGAGGCCGACAGGCAGCGCCTCCGAGAGGCCGTCAACGGGCAGTTGCGCGAACAGCCAGGCTGACGAGAAGGCCGCCACGGCGAGCGCGGCCGAGCCCTCGAGCGTCTTGCGGAGCCCCGGCCACTTGTTCTTCCCGAAGCGCCGGCCGACGATCGCGGCGGCCGCGTCGCCTATTTGCTGCATGATCAGCGCCGCGGCCGCGATCGGCGCGGAGTACAGGATCGCGCAGGCGGCCGCGGCGATGCACATCCACACCGCACCGTTCAGCACGATCGGAGCGCCGCGATCGGGAATCTCCTCGGCCCGCATCAGGCCTGAGAAGACTTTCAGGAAGGGTCCGCGGAACACGTCGGAGCGCTGGCGCAGCACGTCGAGCGCGACCGCCACGACGGCCATCGTGATGAGAATCGCGAGGGCGATCGGGCGCCGGACTAGAACGATGCCCACCGGGAAGCCGAGCGCAGTAAGGTGCAGGGCCTTCCGGCGAAGCTCCGCGCCGAAACTGAGTCCACCCGCGGGGGCGGTTGCGACGGCGTGGGGACGTGCGGACACGGTGTTCGGGTGGCAGCGCCGGAAGATCGCGACCCGAGGGGTCGGAGCGGACCCCGGCGCCCGTGATCGACGTTCGGTCATCCCATCCCTCGACCCGATGCGCAAACTCACCCTCCTCGCCCTGATCGGACTCGTGTCGGCCGGCTGCGGGCGCCAGTACGCCACGCCCGCCGAGCAGGCCGACGCCATGCACGCCGCCCACGCCGGCGACGCCCCCGACGCAACGGCCGCCGTGGCCGGCGTCGACACCTTCCGCACCGAGGCCCGGGAGGTGACGTACGCGACGATCCGCGGCCGTCCGGTGCGCGGCTACCTCGCTCGCCCGTCCGACGTCGACTTCGAGGGGGCGCCGCCTGCCATCGTCCTCGTGCACGAGTGGTGGGGGCTCAACGACAACATCCGTCTCATGGCCAGGCGCCTCGCTTCGGAGGGCTACATCACCCTGGCGGTGGACCTCTACGACGGACACGTGGCGACGACGCCCGACTCTGCGATGGCGCTGCGCCGCATCGCCTCCGATCGCCAGGACGCGCTGATGAGCTCGCTCGACCAGGCCTTCACGCACCTGCGCGTCGTACAGGGCGCGCCGCACATCGGCATCATCGGATGGTGCTACGGCGGAGGATGGGCCCTGGAGACCGCGCTTGCCCACCCCGAACGAGTCGACGCCGTCGTGATGTACTACGGCTCGGTGGTGACCGACAGTGACCAGCTGGCCACGCTGGATGCGCCGCTCCTCGGGCACTTCGGCGCGGACGACGAGTCGATACCGGTGGCGGAGGTTCGAGCGATGGAGGCGGCGCTGGAGGGGCTCGGCAAGGACGTCGACATCCACGTGTACGAGGGCGCCGGCCACGCCTTCGCCAACTCGTCCGGGCGGATGTACGTCCCCGCCGCGGCCGATCTGGCGTGGGAGCGCACGACGGGCTTCTTCCGCGAGGCGTTCTCGCGGTAGCGGTCACGCGCCGGCGTCGAGTGCGGCGCGCAGGGCAGCGGCGGCGGCGCGAGGGTCCGGCGCGGTGGAGACGGCCGTCATCACGGCGACGCCGTGGGCGCCGGCGCGGAGCGCGTCGGGCACCCGCGCCGGCGTGATCCCGGCGATCGCGATAACGGGAACCGCGATGGCCGCGCACACTTCCGCGAGGGCCTCCAGGCCGCGCGTCGGCGCCGGCGCGCCCTTCGACCTGGTGGGGAAGACGGGGCCGAAACCGACGTAAGACGCGCCGGCCGCCTCGGCGGCGCGGGCCTCTGCGACGGTCGAGGCGGTGGCGCCGATCACGAAGCCGGCCGGCGCGCACGCCCGCGCGGCGGCGACGGGGAGGTCCAGCTGCCCCAGGTGCACGCCGGCTGCGCCGACGGCCAGCGCCATTCCGAGGTCGTCGTCGACGATCAGAGGCACGCCGGCCTCGCCGCAGGCAGCGGCGACGGCGGTGAGGTTGGCCCACCGCTCGCGAGCGGTGCCCTGCTTCTGGCGGAACTGGAT
>Ga0307505_10003265_pt1 | contig 10316 bp, 11 predicted proteins | sample 23_S_MG_FD_202183 | JGI IMG/M metagenome (GOLD analysis project Ga0307505, IMG submission 202183) | Soil microbial communities from Populus trichocarpa stands in riparian zone in the Pacific Northwest, United States - 23_S | ecosystem: Environmental > Terrestrial > Soil > Riparian zone > Trees... | reverse complement strand
AAGTTGCGCCGTTCCACCCGGACACCGGGAAAAATCACAACCTCGGCGGAAAGAACAACATCGTCGTGACTGCGCGGCACAACACGGTTTACCGGAAACTGCAAAACGACATTCATTCTTCCATTCCTCGCAGACGCTTTTTTGTTCGCGGGTTGGTTCCGCTTTTTTGGAGTTAAGGCGAGACTTGGTTAAGAATTGCCTAACCGGATTTCATATTTTTGCGGCAGAGAGTCCGGCGGTCCCGTCGCGGTCCTCCACTTCAACAATCCAAAGGTCCGAATCAAATTTTTTCCGGCGGGCCAAAAGAGAAGCGACATCGGCTTCGCTTGCCGGAAAAGGCAGTTCCTCAACGAAGCGCCGGTCGCCATGATCGTCAAAGGCGGGGCCGGGCGCGGGGCCAAAAAGATGGAAGCGCCCATCGAGCCGGTTGACGACAATGAAAACCGCGCCTGCCTCCGCCGCACCCCTGGCGGCAACGGTGCAGTATTTTCCCTCAACGTTGCAGCGGCGCATGAAGGCCTGAACCCAGACTTCCGATTTCAATCGCATGAAACCGCCCGCGCCCTATTCGGCGGCAATCAGGGAATCACCGCTCATCTTGGAAATCTCCTCAAGCAGCGCACTGGATACCTTACCTTTACGCGGCAGGCCCCGGTCTTTTTCAAACTGGATGATCGCGCGGATCGTGGCGCTGGTGAGGTCACCGGTAATTTCGCCGGGGGCATAGCCAAGTTCGGCCAGGCCGGTCTGAACCTGGCGCAGGGCGGCTGCCTCGCCCGGATTGCGCTCCAGCCGTTCGACGCTGGCGGTAAATTCCGAAGCGGCGGCAACTTTCTGGGTGTAGCGGAGATGTTCGATGAGTTCATTCGACACTTCGCCGTTCACCCTGAGGCCGGCGGATTTCTGATAGGCGGCAATTGCCATGCGGGTGTTCTTGCCGGCAACGCCATCGACCATGCCCCGGTAATTGCCGGTTGCCAGCAGGGCGCGCTGCACCTCTTCAACGCGCGGGTCATATTTCAGGACAATGGTGGCATTGCGGCTGTTGGAGGCAATGACATCAACGCGTGTCGAGGCGCCCCCTTCGGTTTCCTGGGAGGCCACGAAGTTGCGGCGGCCAGCTCCATCCACCTGCCCGAGGAATGCGTTGTAGAGAATCGCAATGCTCAGGACCGCGGTGGCAAGGAGGGCGAGGACAGAGAGGGGGCGCAGCGTTGGTCCGCCTTCCTCCAGCACATCTTTCATGAATTGTAACCCATACCCATACAAACACCCCAATTCCGCCACCTTGCCGCAGCGCTGGTTAACACCGTCTTTCCGCTAAATTCCTCCGCTCTTTCAGTTGCTTAGCAGGGTAAAAATTATCTTACCGGGAAATGGCGGATTTTCAGCGAATTCGACGCAAATCAGCGGCTTTTGCTTTAACTGCCGGAAACATGTTTTTCCGTACAATTTGCCGGAATCAAGGGTGTGGATATGCGCATTGTACGGACACTGATCGTTTTGACGGGCATCGCGGTTTTCCTGCCGACGCCGCCTGAAGACGCGACTCAGGCCGCGCCGGGTGCGGCCAGCGTTGAGGCTCCCGATACCGGCTATTTTGAGGTGGCCACCAGCACATTTTCCGATCTCGCCTCGTTTTGCGCCCGCCAGCCAGGGGTTTGCGAAACGGCGGAATTCGTTGCCCACAAGCTGGAACTCAAGGCCAAATACGGGGCCCGCTTGATCTATGAATGGGCCAGCGAGGCCAGCTCGACGCCCTCCGCCATGGAGCCCGACCTTGCCAGCGGCAGCGATCCCATTGAAACAGCAACCATCAAGCTGGCTGCGGCCAAGCGGCTGCCGCAGAATTCCCAGTCGACGCTTCGCCTCGAAGACCTTATTCCGGCCTGGCGGCGCCCGGGCAACGCCAAGACCAGTTGAGAATGGCTTAGCCAGCGCCTATCTTCGGAACAGACAGTTTCCCCGGAGTTTGGCCTTGAGCACACAAACAATCGAAAACCTGCAGGCCGATTTCGAGCTTCTTGACGATTGGGAAGAACGCTACCGCTATGTCATCGAGCTCGGCCGGCTGCTGCCGCCTTTCGAGGAGAAGTTCCGCACCCCGCAATACAAGGTCAGCGGCTGCGCCAGCCAGGTATGGATCCACGCGGAGCTCAATGGCTCGGTCTTGACCTTCACCGGCGACAGCGACGCCCTTATCGTCAAGGGCCTGATTGCCATTACCTTCATGATTTTCAGCGGAAAAACGCCCGCGCAGATCCTGGCTCTCGATGCCAACGCGATTTTCGCGAAGCTGGGCCTGAAAGAGCATCTCACGCCACAGCGCTCAAATGGGCTGGTCTCGATGGTGGCGCGCATCAAGTCCGATGCGCGTCAGGTTCTGGCGGCATAATCCGCGGGCGGAAATCCGCCAGGGCCCAATGGGCGAAATCCGGGTTTGCGGCGCTGCGTTCCGGCGGCTTGAGCAGGCGGTAGTGGCGGGCCAGGCGGGTGAGGGCAAGCGAAAGAACCGCCTTGCCGCTGCGCTGGGGCAAATGCAGCATCCGTTCGGCCTGCTCCAGTCCGCCCGCCAGACAGCACATATAATAGAGTACGCCGGAAAGCTCCGGCCCCACGGCATCAAAGGCGTTGTGCACCCTGCGGCGGGCATCGATGGCGCCATCGGAAAGGGAGGCAATGCGGTTGTCGCTGAGGCTGCTGAAGTTTCTGTTGCCGGTCCGCTCGCCTTCCCAGGACGAAGTGATGGGCGCTTCGAAATGGGCCCGCTCGTAATCGGCGCGGAGCCGTTCCCCGGCGGCAAACTGAAATTCGGAAATCACCGGCCTGCCCTGGGAATCCTTGCGGCTGAAAAGACGGTAGAGCGGGCTTTCGTTTTCATTGAAGGCGGGACCTTTTTCGGAACGGCGGGCTTTGGCCATGGCTGCTTTTCTCCTGTTGGAGGAGAGTTAGCAGATTGCCGTTAAGGAATCAATGCCTATTTTGGATTTTAGTTCTATTCACCCCAAGGCCGCCATGACCTGCATATGGGCGTCTTCGGAGGCGGACTGGAAATAGTCGTAGCACAACAGCATGCCCACTTCGCCGGTTTCGCTGGCGAGCGGCAGTTTCAGCCAATACTGCACCAGATGTTCCTTGTGGGTGCGGGGGCCGCGGACCACGCCCTGGGTGGGCTTGCCCTCCTCGATGGTGCGGCGGTAGGCGGCAATCCAGTAGTCATGCTTGTCGCCCCAATCCAGATCCTCAATGAAAAGACCGGTTATCTCGCGGTCATAGATCTCGCGGAGCCTGGTGCCCGCCAGCCTTATGCGGCAGCTCCCCTTTTCGGGGCAGACGTCGACCAGGCTGATGCCTGAGAGAACGCGGGGAATATGGGCCGGGTTGATGTCGCTGCGGCACGGCATGGCGCGGCTACCGGACTTTTCAGTCCAGTAATCGAACAGCTGTCGCTGTTCAGGCACAATGAGTTGCGCCCGGAATACCGTGCTTGCAGATTTCACTTTCGCCGCCCCTAACATCCGAATCGTTGGCCGATTCGGTCATTTCTTTATGAATCGACGCTCAGTGATCCGCAAGAGTCAGCACCGACAAATGTGAAATTGCCTACTTCCGGCTTTTTCGCTGGCCCAGCCCCATGCGTTTGGCCAGGCTGGAGCGGGCCTGGGCATAGTTGGGCGCGACCATGGGATAGTCCGCCGGCAGGCCCCACTTCTCGCGGTACTGTTCAGGCGAGAGATTATAGTGGCTGCGCAGGTGGCGCTTCAGGGATTTGAATTTCTTGCCGTCTTCCAGGCAAATGAGATAGTCGGCGGTGAGGGATTTTTTGATGGAGACCGCCGGTTTTGCCTCCGCCAGTTCCTCGCGCCCGACCGGCTGGCTGACTGCCCCTGACAGGGCGCGGTGAACCTCGCCAATGAGCTTTGGCAGCTCCGCCTGGGCCACGGTGTTCTTGCCGACATAGGCGGCAACGATATCCGCGGTGAGATCGACCAGACTCCGCTTTGCTTCCAAGACATCAGCCATCGAGAATCCCCCACGCTCATAGCTTGATACACTACTTGGTCTATTCTTCTCAATACACTATATCGTGGGTTCCTTTAACTTAGCGCCAGAATAACCGTCAAAGTGCTTGTTGTATTGCACCCAACTTGCGGTGCCTCTGTTCATAAGGCCGGCCTTGGCCGGATCAATTCGCCGGGGCGTAGGGGCCGGATTTCATGACGGCCCAGTCCCAATAGGTGAGCAGGACGCGGGCCTTGTTGAACGACATGGAATCAAAAATGTTCTGCAGTTCCGAGGTGTTCCGGTCCGAGGAAATGATGCCGAAGTCGGAGGCCTTGAGCATGTCGATGATTTCGCCGAAGCGGACACGGTTGGTGCCGACCGCCTTCAGGGCAATGGTCAGCGGCTCGCCGTTGGCATCGGCGATGATGCGCGCCGCGCTGTCGGGCTGGATGGCGGTAATCTCGGCGAGGAGATTGGAAGCCTCGGGGAATTTTCCGGCATTGAGGAACTCTACGAAGGCCTCGATCTGCTCGCGGTCGGGGAACCTGGTCTCTGTGCCCTGCTCGCCGCCGCCCATGGCGTGGGTGATTTTCAGGATCTTGGTCAGCGTTTCCGAATCGGTCAGGAAACGCGACAGGAGGTAACGGCGGAGTTCCGCCGGCACGAACCAGAAGAGCTCAAAGGCGATGGGGGCCGGCAAATCGGGGCGGGTCGCAAGCGGCGCCAGAAGGGCCGGATGGCGCTGGGCATGATCGGCAAGACGGGGGAAGGCATGGTGGGAGAAGACCGCGCCGCTGTTTCTCACCAGGGTGAGAAGCACCGACGGATCGTCAAATTCGATGAGCTGGTCGCTCAGGGTTGCCGAAATGTGGCGGCGGCGGGCGATCAGCCGAAGCAGGCTCACCTGCCCGGTGGCAATGACCTTGGACAGGACCTGGTCGTTGATGTGATTGCAGAGTTCCAGCAAGGGGCCGGCAACCTCAATGCGCGGGTCATGGATAAGCTTGGAGACAAGCAGATGCGGAGGCGATTCCATGATGGAAATGCGGTCAACCACCATGACCAGGAATTTCAACGGGATGCGGGGCACCAGTTTCAATAGCGCATCGGCGGCAAGGGCCCGCTCCTGGGGCTGGCCGGCATTGGGATTTGACAGCATCATGTCGAGAAGCGAGCGGGCCAGTTCGCCTGCATCCTCATCGGACTCATCGGCACTTTCGGATGAGGCGGGGCTTTCGGCGTCAAGCTTTGCAAATGGATCATCGAGCGGCTCGGCGCGCCGCACCTGGGATTTTGGCGTGGAAGCCGGTTCGACAATGACCACTTGCGAATCGGCCTGGGTTTTATTGCGGGCCGTATCGGCGGCTATCAGGGCGGCGATCTCCGCCAGAAAAGCGGTCCGGTCGGCCGCGGTGGGCGTGGTGAAAATGGCCTTGGCGACCTCTCCGATGCCCTGCACCACCATGCCCGAGACGGGCATGAAGTTTTCATTCAGCTTCTCGCTCGCCGTCGGCACCTTGCGGCGGAGGCTTGGCTTCTCGGCGTGAGCGGCGGGTTTTTCACTGTCAGGCGCTGGAGAAGCGGCCACAGGTTCAGGCGCAGATTTCTCCGGCTCGGCAATGACAGTGTCCGGCTGGGGGGCTGCTTCCGGTTCGGCTGAAGGCAGGTCCGGCTCGCTTGCAACGGCTGTAATTTCGGACGGGGCAATGTCGGGTTCGGGCGACGCCGCTTCGGGCTCCACGGATGCAGGTTCAGGTTCCGCAATAACGGCTTCTGGCTCAGGTGAGGCTATTTCCGGCTCGACCAATTCCAGTTCAGGTTCCGCGACAGCGGTTTCCGGCTCAGGCGAGGCGATCTCCGGTTCGGCCAATTCCAGTTCGGGTTCTGCGACAACGGCTTCCGGTTCCGGCGAAGCTGCTTCAAGTTCAGCTACTTCCAGTTCGGGTTCTGCGACAGCGGCTTCCGGTTCCGGCGAAGCTGCTTCAAGCTCAGCTTCTTCCATTTCAGGTTCCGCAATGACGGCTGCGAACGATGCCATTTCCGGTTCAACCGGTGCCGGTTCAGGCTCGGCAACAACGGCTTCCGCTTCGGGCGCAATCTCGGCAATTTCGGGTTCGGGTGCTGCCGGTTCCGGCTCCACCCAGACTTCGGCAAGCTCTGCCAGGGCGGCTGCGGGTTCAGGCTCAAGCGGGGGCGGCTCGGCAAAAAGCTCCTCAAAGGGAAGCTCTTTCCACGGCTCGGGTTCCGGGGCCGGCCTCTCCTCTTCAAAGGCTTGCACTGCCGCTTCGATGTCAGAGACGGGGGCTTCTATGGGATCGGCGGGGGTGAGCCAGGCCCAGGGCTGTTTCTCCTTAACCTCGGGCGGTGCGCTTTCGGCCTCGGCAACGGGGGCCGGAATGAGAGTTTCCTCAATGATTTCAAGCGGCGCAAAAATCGCACGGGCGGGCTGGAGCTGGGCTTGGGCAAAGGAGGCAGGCCTTTTTTTGAGCCTGGCGGTGAGCAAACGGAAGGAATCCGCCGTAATTCGGCGGTTCGGGATCTTTTCCCCGGCCACTTCGTCCAGAACATCCATTTGCCCTGATCCCTGGCGGTTCATATGCAACCCGGGGGCGATACTCTCATCGCTCTGCCAGGTGGCTGTTTCACCCATAATACTTCAATTGCTCCCTATCCCGTCGTCCAAACAATGACTGAGACGATTGTAAACTTGCTTAATTGCGGCGGAGACTGCCAGAGGGCCAGGCGTTTCCATGGCTTTATGGTTAAGGGCGGGTTAAATAACCGCTGAGGGGAGACTTCCCTTGACCGGGGCTGCGCACCACATAGGTTTCACAAATCCTAATTTTTGAACAAGGTTCATCATGGCAGACAAAATCACCAAGACCGAGGCCCAGTGGCGGGCGGAACTGACGCCGGAACAGTACCGGATATTGCGCGAGCACGGCACGGAGCGGCCCTTCACCAGCCCGATCAATGATGAAAAGCGGCCGGGCATGTTCACCTGTGCCGGTTGCGGCAAGGAGCTGTTTGCCTCAGCCACCAAATTCGATTCGGGCTGCGGCTGGCCCAGCTTCTACGCGCCCGCCTCAAAGGAAGCGGTGGCCGAGAAGGAAGACCGCTCGCTTTTCATGCGGCGCACCGAGGTTTTGTGCGACGATTGCGGCGGGCATCTGGGCCATGTTTTCAATGACGGGCCCAACCCCACGGGGCTGCGCTACTGCATCAATGGCGCGGCGCTCAAATTCAACCCCGGCAAGGCATAGGAATGACCATCGCGAATGTGAAGCCGCCTGTCGCGGAGAAGCGCCCCCGTGTTGAAACCTGGCATGGCTTCGAGAAGCGCGATGACTACCATTGGCTGAAGGCCGCGAACTGGCAGGAGGTGATGCATGACCCGTCGCTTCTGCCGCAGGATATCCGCGCCGTGCTGGAGGGCGAAAATGCCTATCATGAAGCGGTGATGGCGGACACGGCGGCTCTGCAGGAAATCCTGTTTGCCGAGATGAAGGGCCGCATCAAGGAAGATGACTCCTCGGTTCCCGCCCCCGACGGGGCCTATTCCTATTACACATCCTATGTTACCGGCGGGCAGCAGCCGCGCTTTGCCCGCAAGCTGCGCGACATGACGGGGCCGGAACAGCTTTTGCTGGACGGCAATGAACTGAGCAAGGGAAGCGAGTATTTCCGTTTCGGTGGCGTTGCCATTTCGCCGGACCAGGCACTGGCTGCCTGGAGCTTCGACAACAAGGGCTCGGAATTTTACGAGTTGCGGGTGCGCGACCTGGCAACCGGACAGGACCAGGCGGACATCCTGCAGAACACCGCCGGCGAAGCGACTTGGGCCGCCGATGGAACGAGCTTTTTCTACACGGAGCAGGATGAAAACCACCGGCCGCTGAAAACCTATCATCACATTCTGGGGCAGCCCCAGGCGGCGGACCGCCTGGTTTACGAAGAGAAAGATACGGGGCTGTTCTCGGGCGTGGGCAAAACCAATTCGGAACGTTTTATCGTGATCAGCAGCCATGACCATGATACGAGCGAGAACTGGATCATCGACGCAGAGCGGCCGCTCGATGCGCCCAAGCTGATCGCGGCGCGCAAGACCAGGCTTGAATATGATCTTGAGCACTGGAATGACCGGTTCATCATCAAGACCAATGCGGACGGTGCCGAAGACTACAAGATCGTGACCGCGCCAGTGGCCGACCCGCGGCCGGAGAATTGGACCGACCTCATTCCGCACCGGGAGGGTTGCCTGATCGTCGGCAGCATCGTGCTCAAGGACTGGCTCATCCGCATGGAGCGCGAGAACGCGCTGCCGCGCATCGTGGTGCGCGACATGGCATCGGGTGAGGAGCACAGCATCGCCTTCGACGAAGAGGCCTATTCGCTGGGCTTCGGGGAGATGCGGGAATACGACACGGATATCCTGCGCTTTTCCTACTCCTCGATGACAACGCCCTCGCAGGTTTACGACTATAACATGCGGGACCGCAGCCGCGTTTTGCGCAAGACGCAGGAAGTGCCGAGCGGGCATGACCCAGCCGATTACGTGACGCGGCGGGTGCAGGCTGTGGCCCATGACGGCGAGCTCATTCCGGTGACCCTGCTCTATAGAAAATCAACACCGCTTGATGGCTCGGCGCCGCTCTGGCTTTACGGCTATGGCTCCTATGGCATCAGCATTCCGGCAGGCTTCAACACCAATATCCTGTCGCTGGTCGACCGCGGCTTCATTTATGCCATCGCCCATATCCGCGGCGGCGAGGAAAAGGGGCGGCGCTGGTATAAGACGGGCAAGCTGGAGCTCAAGAGCAACACCTTCCGCGATTTCATTTCCTGCGCGGAGCATTTGATCAAAGCGGGCTTCACCGCCAGGGGCAATATCGTGGCGCAGGGCGGAAGTGCCGGCGGCATGCTGATGGGCGCCGTTTCCAACATGGCGCCGGAGCTGTTCCGGGGCATCGTGGCGGAGGTGCCTTTCGTCGATGTGCTCTCCACCATGCTGGACGACACGCTGCCCCTCACCCCGCCGGAATGGCCGGAGTGGGGAAACCCGATCAAGGACAAGACGGCTTACGAGGCGATTGCCGCCTATTCGCCCTACGACCGGGTGGAGGCCAAGGCCTATCCCAACATATTGGCGGTGGGCGGTTTGACCGATCCGCGCGTCACCTATTGGGAGCCGGCAAAATGGGTGGCGCGGCTGCGCGAGCTCAAGACCGACGATAATCTGCTGCTGCTCAAGACCAACATGGGCGCCGGCCATGGCGGCGCCTCGGGACGCTTTGACCGGCTGAAAGAGGTGGCCTTTGTCTATGCCTTCGGGATGAAGGTGGCGGGGCTGGCCTGATGCTGATCGACGCCGCAAAATCTTCGCTGCTGATTGTCGATGTGCAGGAACGGCTGCTGCCCGCGATGGCGGAGGGCAAGGGCGTGGTGAAGCAGGCGACAATCCTGCTGAAAGCGGCGAAGGCGCTGGATGTGCCGGTTGCGGTTTCCGAGCAATATCCCAAGGGCTTGGGCCATACGGTTGAGATTTTGAGTCAGGAGATCGGCAATGCGCCGGTGTTTGAGAAATTGTCGTTCTCCTGCTGGCGCGATAACGGCTTGCGAAAGCATTTCACCGCGCACCATGACGGCGGCCGGCCGCAAGTGATCATCGCCGGCATCGAGGCCCATGTCTGCGTGGCGCAGACGGCCATCGACCTGGCCCAGGCCGGGTTCGGGGTGTTCGTGGTGGCCGATGCGGTGTCCGCGCGGGCGGAGGCTTCGGTGTCGCTGGCCCTTGCCCGCATGGGGCAATCGGGGATTGAGGTCATCAATACGGAAATGGCGGTGTTCGAGCTGCTGGGCAAGGCGGGAACCCCGGAATTCAAGGCGCTGTCGGGGCTGATCAAGTAATTTCCCCTCTTCCGTCATTCCGGCGAACGCCGGAATCTTTTTAACGTCAATGGGATTCCGGCTTTCGCCGGAATGACAAAAAGGGGATGGCGCTCGCCGGAATGACGAGGGGGCACATGGCCCAATGATTTGACAATTTTGCCTGAAACGGGTTCTTAAGGGGAAGCAACCTGGAGTTTCCGAATAATGCCTGCCGAATTCAATTGGGAAGACCCGCTCGACCTGGAAAGCCAGCTTACCGGGGACGAGCGCATGATCCGGGATTCGGCGCGGGCCTTCTGCAACGACAAGCTGGCGCCACGGGTGAAGCAGGCGTTCCGCGACGAGAAATTTGACCGTGCCATCATGAATGAATTGGGCGAGATGGGCTTTCTCGGGGTGATGACGAGCGAAAAATATGGCGG
>Ga0307505_10003264_pt1 | contig 10317 bp, 12 predicted proteins | sample 23_S_MG_FD_202183 | JGI IMG/M metagenome (GOLD analysis project Ga0307505, IMG submission 202183) | Soil microbial communities from Populus trichocarpa stands in riparian zone in the Pacific Northwest, United States - 23_S | ecosystem: Environmental > Terrestrial > Soil > Riparian zone > Trees... | reverse complement strand
CTGGGGCGGCAGGATTCGAACCTGCGAATGCCGGTACCAAAAACCGGTGCCTTACCACTTGGCGACGCCCCAGCAGGCGGTCGATCGCGCGATGCGCGCGCAATGAGCGGCGGCTTATAGCGCCCGTGCGCCGAGAGAAAAGGCCCCGGAAACCGGCAAGTCGGGCTCGCCCAACTCCTCCACGGGCACCGGCCGCCCGAACAAATAGCCTTGCAGCTGGTCGCAGCCGAGTGCGCGCATGACAGCGGCCTCACGCTCATTCTCGACGCCTTCGGCGGTGGTTTCGACGCTTAGCCCGCGGGCGAGTGCGAGGATGGCGCGGACGATGGCGCTGCAGTCGCGCTCGCCCTCCGCCGCTCCCTGGACGAAGCTGCGGTCGATCTTGATCTTCGAGAAGCGGGCGCGGCTCAAATAGCCGAAGGAGGAATAGCCCTTGCCAAAGTCATCGAGCACCAGGCGCACGCCGATGCCGCGCAGCCGCTCGAGAGCCGCCAGCGTGCTGACATCGTCCCCGATGAAGATGCTTTCCGTGACTTCGAGCTCAAGGCGACCCGGTGCGAGGCCGCTGGCGGCAAGCGCCCCGAGCACGGTTTCGGCGATGCCCGGTCCCGACAGTTGCGCGGCCGAGATGTTGACCGCGACGCGCAGCTCGCCGTCCCAGCGCATGGCCTCGGTGCAGGCCTCGCGGATCACCCAGTCGCCGATCTGGTGGATGAGTCCGGCGTCCTCGATGATCGGCACGAACTGGTCGGGCGGGATCGGCCCTCGCACCGGGTGGCTCCAGCGCAGCAGCGCTTCGCGACCGACCAGCTTGCCGCTGCGGGCATCGACGATGGGCTGGTAATGCAGCGCCAAACCTTCGCTGCCGAGCGCGTTGCGGACGTCGTTCTCTAGGCTGCGGTAGTCCTCGGCATCGACGTACATCTGGTGCTCGAAGAAAGCGTGCCCGCCGCGACCGGCTTCCTTGCCGCTGTACAGCGCTAGGTCGGCGCAGCGCATCAGCTTTTCCTCGCGGTTGCCGTCCCGCGGGGCGCGGGCAATGCCGATGGTGGCGCCGATGTGCAGATCGGCGGCGCCGATGGTGATGGTGCGGGTGAGATCGGAGATGATCCGCAGCGCCAGCGCCTCCAACGCCTCTTCGTCGCCGGTCGCGTGCCAGACGACCGCGAACTCGTCGCCGCCGAGGCGGCCGACGACGCCGTCGCTGCCGACGCAGGATTCGAGGCGGCGCGCCACCTCGCAAAGTAACTGGTCCCCGACCGAATGGCCGAGCGTGTCGTTGACCAGCTTAAAGCGATCAAGGTCGACAAGCAGCAGGGCGCAGGCGCAATTGCCGCCGACCTGGCGAAGCAGTGCCTCCTCCAGCTGCTCGCGCAGCAGCAGGCGGTTGGCGACGCCGGTAAGCGGGTCGAGCCGCGCGGCGCGCACCGCGTCGCTGCCCGACAGGCGGATGTCGGTGATGTCCGAACCGACCCCGCGCCATCCCTGGAATTCGCCGTCGGTGTCGATCAGTGGCTTTGCCGAGATCGACCACCACCGGCGGCCATGGTCGATCGGTACGGCAATGTCGCGGAACGCCGTGCGCTCCTCGGCATGCATCATCAGCCGCCGCATGCCGGCGGACAGCTGCACCGCATTGCCGTCGGGATCGAGGATACGGCGGGCGTGCGAGCCGAGCAGCTGCGACAAAGGCTTGCCGATGGCCTCGGCCATGGCACTCGACATGTAGGTGAGATTCAAATCCTTATCGAGCTGCCACAGCCAGTCACTGCCGCTCGCCTCGAATTCGCGCAGCAGGGCGATCAGGGCACTCTGTTCCTCGAGTTCGATCTGGGTACGGACATGGCCGATGAAACGACGCGCGTTGGCAATGGCAGCCCCGCAGACGGCAAAAGCGAAGATCAGCATCAGGGCCATGTGCACCGGACGCTCGAACTGGGACGTCATCACCAGGCCGCCCGCCGTCAGGATGCCGATGTAGACGAGGCAGGCCTGCGGGACGGTGGCGAGGCTGACGCTGCCAAGGCTCATTAGCGCGATGACGAGGACACCAAGCATCATCTGGTGCTCGGCGTCGGCGGCCTCGAACCATAAGATCGGCGGCACCAGCCACATGGCTGCCAGCAAGGCGACGATGAGCGTGATCGCCCTCAAGTCCGGCGGGCTGCGGCGGGCATAGTCGGGGTCGCTTCGCAGCCGCAGCGCCCGATAGCCGCGCAGCCCGCAAATGGTCAGCGCGCTGAAGAACCAAAGCAGCAGCCACGTGTCCGCCACCATTCCGCGGAGCGACCAGGCGACGAGGCCGGCGGCCAGCAGCTGTGACGCCACCGTCACAGGCACGAGGCGGACAAGGGCGTCCAGCTGGGCATTGCGGATGGAGCGGCCAATGCCATCACTCGGCTCGCGGAAGCTCATGAGTTCGCGGAGCGACAGCGTGTCGCGGACCGTTCCGGCTTCGCCGTCCCGCGGGCGGAACGCCTGGAAGATTTCGACACCCATGTTTTCGTCTAATCTCCGCGCCCGGCCCCCGGTGGCGTGTCACTAGCCACTAAAAGCAAACCAAAGGTGAACCCATCAATCGTTATGGAGGCGGCCGTAGACGAGATCGTCATAGTCGCGGGCCAGCTGGCGGCTCAGGTCGCCCACCTCGAAGCTCCAAGGGCCGATCGAACCGATTGGAGTCACTTCGGCGGCGGTTCCGGTCAGGAAAGCCTGCTGGAAGCCTTCCATTTCCTCCGGCCAGATTGCCCGTTCGATCACCTCGACGCCGCGGCGGCGGGCCAGGTCCATGACCGTGCGGCGGGTGATGCCGTCGAGGAAGCAATCGGGCGTCGGCGTGTGCAGCTTGCCGTCCGCGACGAAGAAGATGTTGGCGCCAGTGGCCTCGGCGACGCGGCCGCGCCAGTCGAACATCAAGGCGTCGTCGAAATCGCGGTCCTCGGCATGCTTCTTCGACAGCATTGCGATCATGTAGAGGCCGGCCGCCTTGGACTCGGTCGGCGCCGTGTAAGGCGCCGGCCGCCGCCAGGGGGCGATGGTCAGGCGGATGCCTTTCTCGGCTTTCTCCGGCGGGAAATATTTGCCCCATTCCCAGGCGGCGATGGCGAGGTGTGGCCTCGAGCCCTTGGGGCTGACGCCCATCTTCTCCGACCCCAGCCAGGCGACCGGGCGCATGTACGCGTCAACCATGCCGTTGGCCTCGATCACCTCGTTGCAGGCGGCATCGATCTCGGCGACGCTCCACGGCAACTCAAAGCCGAGGAAGGCGGCGCTGCGGCGCAGCCGCTCGCTATGCTCGCTAAGCTTGAAGATGACGCCGCCATAGGCGCGCTGCCCCTCGAACACCGACGAGGCGTAGTGCAGGCCGTGGGTCAGGACGTGCACGCTGGCCTCGCGCCACGGGACGAGTTTGCCGTCCAGCCAGATCCAGCCATCGCGGTCGTCGAATGTGGTCGGTTCGGCCATCGTTCCCCTGTTCACTGGGGTGCCGACTAAGGCTTCCTGGCTTCATCGGCAAGCTGAGCACCGCGCCTTGCGGCGGCTGCAATGGTTTCCGCGATCAGATGGTCCAGCGCACCGTCCGCGTCGAGCACGGCAAGGCCCGCTTCGGTCGTGCCGTTGGGGCTGGCGACGCGGCGGGCAACTTCGTCCATGCTCTCAGCGCGCGCTTCCGCCATCGCCGACGTGCCGATCACCGTTTCCAGAGCGATGCGGGCGGCTTGCTCAGGAGGGAGACCCCGCGCCTCTCCAGCCTTGGCAAGCGCGGCAATGAAACGGGCGACATAGGCGGGCCCGGCGCCGGCCACCGAGCCGATCGCGGCCAACTCCGCTTCGCTGTCGGTCCAGAGGGCCAGGCCCAACAAGCCGAACAGGCCCTGCATCCGCTTCCGCAGCTCGGCGTCCGCATCGGCGCTGAACAAGGCCGTGACACCGCGGCGGTTGCCGACTGGCAGGTTGGGCATGATCCGAACCACGGCCTGCACTGCCGGAAACAAGCCGCGCAGGGTCGCCGCTTCAACGCCTGCAAGCATCGAGACGAGAACGGTTTGGGTTGAGAGCCGGGGCTCCAGCTCCGGGGCAACGGTGCGCAGCATTTGCGGCTTGAAGCCGAGCACGCAACGCGACGGTGGCGCATCGTCGGGCAAGCTGGCGATGGTGCGGATGCAGTCAACCGGCGTGCCGCTCGGGCGGATCACGACGGCTTGCGAAAAGTCGATTCCGGCGTGGCGCCAGCCTTCGATCAGAGCGCCCGCCATGTTGCCGCAGCCAACGAACCATGTCGGCGGAAGCTTGACCAAGCGTCAGGCCTCGCCGGCGGTTTCGATCAGTGCCGCCGAGATCGCCTCGCCCGGCGACTTGCCGCCCCACAGCACGAACTGGAAGACCGGATAGAAGCGCTCGCATTCCTCGAGCGCTGCCTCGGCAATGGATTCTGCCTGCTCGAACGAAAGATTGTCGCTTTCGCCAAGCATCGCCGCGTGACGGAAGACGATGAGGCCCGAGCCCGACCACAGTTCGAAATGGCCGAGCCAGAGCTGCTCGTTGATCAGGCCCAAGGCCTCGTAGATGGCGGCGCGTTTCTCGGCCGCGACCTTGATGTCGGGGAAGGCGAGGAATTGCAGCACCTGGTCCTCGCTGCGCCAGACGCCGCGAAGCTCATATTGCGCCCAGCTGCCGGTGGCCGAGGCGACGATCTCGCCCTCGCCGGTGCGCTCGCACGCCCAGCCGCGGGCCTCGAAATATTGTTCGAGCACCTCGATCGGCGCGCCGTCGTCGCGCTCGTCGTTTTCCGCTTCGTCGCTCAGCTGGCCGCTCCCGGCTTGGCCTTGGGCGTCGCCTTCGCCTTCGCGGCGGCACCGGCTTCCAGTGCCGTGATGCGGGCCTTGAGCGCCTCATTCTCGTCGCGCGCCGCCGCGGCCATCGCCTTCACCGCCTCGAACTCGTCGCGCGACACGAAGTCCATGCCCGCGATCCACTCGCGGGCTTTCTCGCGGGCCGAGTCCTGCGCCTCGCGGCCCATTCCAGCCATGGTCCCGGCAAAGCCGTTCACCATCTTGACGAAATCGTCGAACATCTTGTTTTCCGACTGCATTTCTAACCTCCGAACAATCCCAAGGGCCGCGAATCCGCGCCCGGGTTGAGGCGGCCAATCTCGAAATTCAATGCGGCCGCCAGGCACAGCCACGCCAGATAGGGAAGCAGCAGCCATCCCGCCAGTGCCCGGATGCGGCCAAACCGCCAGGCAGCGGTGACCGCCAGCACGAACATGACCAGGATCGTCAGCAGTCCGACTTCGACCATGCGGGCCCCGAAGAAGATCGGCGACCAGGCAAAATTGGCGAGCAATTGCGCGAAGAACAGGCCCAGTGCCGTCGTTCTTTCCGGGGAGCGTCCAGCCGTCAAGATCGAGGCCAGTGCCACGCCCATGAGCGTGTACAACGTCGTCCACACCAGCCCGAACATCCACCCCGGCGGCATGAAGGCCGGCTTGTCGAGCGCCGCAAACCAGGCGTTGGAATAGCCGCTGTTGGACAGATAGCCGGACAGGCTGCCGAGCGCGACAATGGCGACAATGGCGGGGACGGCGATCCGCCAGAAGCCGGCTTTCGAGACGGCGCTTTGCATGGCTACTCCTTGATTGCGCCGAGGAGGAATTCGCGATTCCCTTCGGGTCCGGTGATCGGGCTTTCGGTGAGCCCGACAACGCCCCAGCCTTGCGATGCGACCCAGGCCGAGGCTTCATCGCAGACGCGTGCATGCACGGCCTCGTCGCGCACGACCCCGCCCTTGCCGACCTCGCCGCGCCCCGCCTCGAACTGCGGCTTGACCAACGCCACCAGCTTGGCGCCCGGCTTCGCCAGGCCCAGGACGGCCGCCAATACCTTCGACAGGCTGATGAAGCTGGCGTCACAGACGATGATGTCGACCGGCTCGCGGACAATCTCGCTCGTCAGGTGGCGGGCGTTAGTCTGCTCATGGACGATGACGCGCGGGTCCTGCCGCAATTTCCACGCCAGTTGGTTGGTGCCGGAGTCGACCGCATAGACCTTGGCCGCCCCGCGGCTGAGCAGGACGTCGGTGAAACCGCCGGTCGAGGAGCCGACATCGAGCGCCACGGCGCCGGTGACGTCGAAGCCGAAATGCGTCAGCCCATGGTCGAGCTTGATGCCGCCCCGCGACACCCACGGATGGTCACGGCCGCGCACGTCCAGCGGCGCATCCTCGGCCAGCAACTCGCCGGCCTTGGCGATCTTCCGCTCACCGCTGAACACAGCGCCGGCCATGATCAGCGCCTGCGCACGCGTCCGGCTGTTCGCGAGCTCGCGCGCAACGAGCAACTGATCGGCGCGGAACTTGCGGTTCATTGAACCCGGCGGTCGTACCGGCGCCAAATAGCCTCGTCCACGCGGTCCAGGAAATAGCCGATGGCCTTCCAGGCCCATCCGACGCCCAGCACCGAACCCACTAACCAGAATATGAAAATCGCGAACATCGGAAGTGCGGTCCACTGACCGAACCATGCGCTATAATACAAAGCCAGGACCAGCCAGTAGCTCACGACGCTAAACAAAAGCAGAACGCCAACGATGAGCGCAGTCTTTGCAAGTAGTCCGATTGAAACTCTCAGCCAGAAGGGCACTTACGCCCTCGCCTCCTCGACGCCGGCGCTGTTGACGCGCAGGGCCTTGAGCACCGTCTCGACAATCGCCGCGGCGTCGAGGCCGGCCTCGGCATATTGCTTCTCGGGCTTGTCATGCTCCTGGAAGCGATCTGGGAGCCGCATCGTGCGGATCTTGAGACCGGCGTCGGTGAGGCCTTCGTCGCTGGCCAACGTCAGGACATGGGCGCCGAGGCCGCCGATGGACGCTTCCTCGATGGTGACGGCGACTTCGTGGGTAGTCAGCAGCTTGCGGATCAAAGCCTCGTCGAGCGGCTTGGCGAAGCGCAAATCGGCGACGCTGGCCGACAGGCCCATGGCGTCGAGCTGGTCGGCGGCCTTTTCGGCCTCGGCAAGCCGGGTGCCCAGCGACAGGATCGCCACCTTCTTGCCGTCGCGGATCGTGCGGCCCTTGCCAATCTCGAGCACTTGCGGGACTTCAGGCAAGGGGACGCCGACACCTTCGCCGCGCGGGTAGCGCACGGCGATCGGGCCGCTGTCGTGGACCGCCATGGTGTGCACCATGTGGCACAGCTCGGCCTCGTCCGCCGCCGCCATGACGACGAAGTTCGGCAAGGTGCAGAGATAGGCGAGGTCGAAGGCGCCGGCATGCGTCGCCCCGTCCGCCCCGACCAGCCCCGCGCGGTCCATGGCGAAGCGCACCGGCAAATTCTGGATGGCAACGTCGTGGACCACCTGGTCATAGGCGCGCTGCAGGAAGGTCGAGTAAATGGTGGCGAAGGGTTTGTAGCCCTGGGCGGCAAGACCGGCGGCGAAGGTCACCGCATGCTGCTCGGCGATGCCGACATCGAAGGTTCGCTCTGGGAAGGCCTCGGCGACCTTGTCGAGGCCGGTGCCCGACGGCATGGCCGCGGTGATGGCGACGATCCTATCGTCGCGCGCCATTTCATTACCCAGCGCCTTGGCGAACACCGCGGTGTAGCTCGGCGGGCCGCCACCGGGGCCCTTGTCCTGCTTGCCCGAGACAACGTCGAACTTGACGACGCCGTGATATTTGTCGGCGGCGTCCTCGGCGGGCGCATAGCCCTTGCCCTTCCTGGTGACGACGTGGACCAGCATCGGCCCTTCATCGGCGTCGCGCACATTCTCGAGGATCTCCACCAGGGCCTCGACATTGTGGCCGTCGACGGGTCCGACATAATAGAAGCCGAGCTCCTCGAACAATGTACCGCCGGTCAGCCACCCGCGGGTATATTCCTCGACCTTGCGCCCCCAGTCGTGGATGGCGTCCGGCATCCTGCGAGCAATCTTCTGGGCGACGCGGCGCGGGGCGAGATATTTGCTCGAGGACACCAGCCGCGCCAGGCTGTTGCGAAGCGCCCCGACCGGCGGCGCGATCGACATGTCGTTGTCGTTGAGGATGACGATCAGCCGGTTGCCGGCGGCTTCGGCGTTGTTCATCGCCTCATAGGCCATGCCGGCGCTGAGCGCGCCGTCGCCGATGACGGCGATCGCCCGGCCCGGATCGCCGGCCAGCTTGTTGGCGATGGCGAAACCGAGCGCCGCCGAGATGCTGGTCGAGCTGTGGGCCGCCCCGAACGGATCATATTCGCTCTCGCTGCGGCGGGTGAAGCCGCTGAGGCCGCCGCCCTGGCGAAGCGTGCGGATGCGGTCGCGGCGGCCGGTGACGATCTTGTGCGGATAAGCCTGGTGACCGACGTCCCAGATCAATTTGTCCTTGGGCGTATCGAACACATAATGGACGGCGACCGTCAGCTCGACGACGCCAAGGCCCGATCCCAAATGCCCGCCAGACTGCGACACGGCCGAGATCATCTCGGCGCGGAGCTCATCGGCCAGCTGCGGCAACTGCGCCTTGTCGAGCACGCGCAGGTCGGCCGGGAATTGCACCGTGTCGAGCAATGGTGTTTCAGGTCGGTCGGACATCGCCGCGGGCCTTACCCCCAAGCTTGCGCCAAGTCATCAATCCGCACCCAGCCGCGGACGATTTCAGCAATTGCTCAGCTTTTGCTTAGCTGCAGTCCCCGCACTTGCCGCGCACTTCGATAACCGGGCGGCTGGCGGCGAAGCCGGCGTTGGCGGCGGCATCGCGCACTCCGCCGGTGATGGTGTCGTCGTCGATATGCGTCGTCTGTCCGCACGTGTCGCAGATGAGGAAGATGCAGTCGTGCAGGCAGCCCGGGTGCTCGTTGGCGACATAGGCGTTGGCGCTTTCGACCCGCATCGCCAGGTTCGACGACACGAACAAATCGAGGATCCGGTAGACGCTGTTGGCGGCGACCCGGCGGCCCTGCTTCTTGGAGACTTCCTCGGCGATATCATAGGCAGAGGCCGGCCGGGTGAAGCCGGCAAGGGCTTCGAACACCGCCTGGCGCATGTCGGTCCATTGCTCGCCGCCCTGGGTCAGCCGTTCCTTGGCCGCGGACTTGAGCGAATCGCCCTTGTGGAGGTGGTGATCGTGACGCGCCATGGTGGGGAAATAGGCCGTTGCCGGCCGAGGAACAAGCTACTCTGCGGCGATCAGGTTCAGGCGGTGGCCGAGCGCGACGATGCCGACGCCGATGACGCTGTAGAGCGCTTCGGTGCCGTCATGCGGCAGGGTCAGTGCGCCAGCCATGACTCCCAGGCCGAGGCCACCGACCGCGCTCGGCATCGCATAGCCGTGCTCGAGGACGCCCCGACCGAGCGAGATCGCGCCCATCACCATCGCCAGAGTCAGGCCGACCTCGTGGATGATCGGGGCGCCGAGCGCTCCGCCCGCGGCGGAAAGCAACGCCAGCGCCACGCTGGTGGCAAGGCAATGCACCATGCACAGGCCGGAAAGGGCCATGGCGAACCGGTCGAGCCGGCTGGTCGGGAAGGAAATGGCATTCATGGTGCGCCGATGAGATAGCGTAACGTCGCATAAGATACAATATCACATCGTCATTTTTCTTTGCCGCCGTGGTCGCGCGCAGCTTCGCAAGCGTGCTAGTCTCGGTCGACGAAACAATGATGACGCAGCCCCGAGAGGTCCTGAATGCCGAAAATGAAGCCGAGACTCACCGCCAAGGAGCAGCGCGAGGCGTTTGAGCGCGAGGCCCAGCGGCGGCATGACGCGGGCCTGCCAAGCCTACTCGACAGCGATGCCACCATGGACGAGATGGTGCGCAAGAGCATTGAGGACCACGGCGCCTGACGCCTTGGCATGAAGCGCCGCCGCCGCCATAGGCGCGCGGATGGTTTCTCCTGCCCACCCCCGGCCCTTGGCCAGGGCGCGCTGGCTGTTTGCGGTCGCCGGGCTGGTCGTGCTGATCGTTGCAGTTGGCGGGATCACCCGGCTGACGGAGAGCGGTCTGTCGATCACCGAGTGGAAGCTCGTCACCGGCGCGATCCCGCCGCTCAGCGAGGCGCAGTGGCAGGCGGAGTTCGAGGCCTACCGGCAAAGCGGCGAGTACCGCCACATCACCGGCCCCGCCGGGATGGCGCTGGCGGACTACAAATTCATTTATTTCTGGGAATGGCTGCACCGTCTGCTCGGGCGGTTGATCGGGCTCGCTTTCGCGCTGCCGCTCGCCTGGTTCTGGCTCAAGGGTGCGATTCCCCAGGGATACAAGCCGCGGCTGCTCGGCCTGCTGGCGCTGGGCGGGCTGCAAGGCGTGTTCGGCTGGTACATGGTCCGCTCGGGCCTGAGCGGA
>Ga0307505_10003263_pt1 | contig 10317 bp, 10 predicted proteins | sample 23_S_MG_FD_202183 | JGI IMG/M metagenome (GOLD analysis project Ga0307505, IMG submission 202183) | Soil microbial communities from Populus trichocarpa stands in riparian zone in the Pacific Northwest, United States - 23_S | ecosystem: Environmental > Terrestrial > Soil > Riparian zone > Trees... | reverse complement strand
GGTCGTTTCGGTAGTTGTCAGGTTCTTTGCGGCAGCATCGCCACGCAGATATCCATCACATTTGTGCCGGTCGGACCAGTCACCAACAGGGAGTCGATCGACTTGAGGAAATTGTAGGAGTTGTTGTGTTCGAGGCAGTCCCGCACGGACAGTCCATTCGCGGCAGCGTAAGACTTGCTCTCATTAGTAATCATCCCGCCAGCGGCATCCGTCGGACCATCTGTGCCGTCGGTACCAATCGCCCCAATTAGAAACTCACAGTCCAAATCCGCTGACTCTTCAATCGCGGCGACTACGAATTCCTGGCAACGCCCGCCGATTCCACTCCCGCGCACCGTGACCGTCATTTCGCCGCCGTAGAGCAGGCATGTGGGACGTCCTGACTCGCTGCATGATGCTCGCAGTCGCTCTGTCACGTCCTTTGCCATAGCTTGCGCCTCACCGGAGATCGACGCCGACACGATGACAGCGTTGTATCCCAGACGCGCGGCTTCATTATGTGCTGCCCTTAGCGCGATTTCATTGCTGGCGATGATGCGATGGCTCGCCAGCCGAAACACGGGATCATCTGGATTCGGTGTCTCGGCAGAGATGCCGTCCAATCCGCTTCGTAGGTGGGTAATGACACTCCTTGGGACTTTCTCTGTCAGCTTGAACCGTTCCAAGACATCGTATGCATCCCGGAACGTCGTGGGGTCGGGAGCAGTCGGTCCGGACCCGATAACGTCCAGCGGGTTTCCGATCACATCCGAAATCAGCAGCGTGACAGAAGGACATGGAGAAAGTGCACGCGCGAGCCGCCCACCCTTGACCAACGAAATGTGTTTACGCACAGCATTCATCGCGCCAATATCGGCTCCCGAGCGGAGCAGCAACTCGAAGGTGAGCTGGGCATCGCCGAGGGGGATCGAATCAGGAAAACGTTCGAGCAGGGCCGATGCGCCTCCCGAGATTAGAACGATTGCCAGGTCGCGATCATCAAGGTCGGAGGCCAACTGCATGACCTCCGCCGTCGCCTTGAGCCCGTTCTGATCTACGACCGGATGGCCGGCCTCTCGAATCTTGATCTGACGGCAAGGGACTGCGTGAGCGTACTTCGTCACGATGCACCCATCGGAAATCCGGTCTCCGAGTATGCCCTCCAATGCGGAAGCCATCGCCGCCGAAGCTTTCCCTGCTCCGATTACGCAGATGCGACGCACCTTGGTTAGATCGTATGCCAGATCGTCGATCCTGAGCCGCTCCCTGTGCAGTCTGACATGCTGGTCCATCACAGACACGGGCTGCACTGATTTTATTGCGCCCCGGAAGATCGTGAGGGCGTCGGCTCTCAGTTGTGTAGACACAGTGCAAGAGTAGGGGAAAGCCGCTCCGTTCTCAAGCTTCGTGCTATGCGAATCATGAGCCCTGGGCGCATATTCCGTTTCGATGGCCCTCGGCAAGTCCGCAATGGAGTTTCTCGGTTTGCGCCGAAGCATGGTCGGCGTATTGGCCATGGCCATTCTCGTCGGCATGGGCGAGCACATGGCCGAACGGTTTCTGCCCATCTACATCATGGCTCTCGGCGGCGGCGCGATCGCGATTGGACTGCTCAATGGACTCGACAACCTGTTATCAGCGCAGTACTCGTTTCCCGGGGGATATCTCGCGGACAGGCTTGGCGAGAAGCTGGCGCTCTTACTCTTCAATCTCATCGCGATACTCGGATATCTGATCGTCATCCTCGTCCCGACTTGGCAGGCCGTGATCGTTGGTGCCTTCTTTTTCCTGTCGTGGAGCGCGCTCTCGCTTCCGGCGACGATGGGAATCGTCTCCAAGGTGCTCCCCAAAGACAAACGTACCATGGGTGTGTCGATGCATTCGATTGTGCGTCGTGTACCGATGGCGCTCGGCCCGATTGTTGGCGGGGCATGCATTGGAATCTGGGGCGAAGTACTCGGAATCCGCATCGCCTTTGGATTCGCGATTGTGGTTTCGATCATCGCCGCTGTGCTTCAGCAGTGGCTGATTGAAGATCGAGAGCACGCGAGATCGAGCGATGCTGAAGGGAATCCCTTGCGTCTGTGGGGTCAGATGACGCCGCAATTGCGCAATCTTCTGGTCGCGGATGTACTCGTTCGTTTCTGTGAGCAGATTCCGTATGCGTTTGTAGTCGTGTGGTGCATGAAGATGATCGAATATCCGGTCACGGCGCTGCAGTTCGGAATTCTGACGACTGTCGAAATGCTGACAGCGATGCTGATCTACATCCCAGTCGCTCACTTCGCCGACCGGACCCACAAAAAGCCGTTCGTGGTCGCAACCTTTGCGTTCTTTTCCATTTTTCCGATTGCGCTTCTGTACGCGCACTCTTTTTGGCCGCTTGTGATTGTGTTCGTGATTCGCGGTCTGAAAGAGTTCGGCGAGCCAACACGCAAAGCCCTAATCATGGACCTGGCCCCCGAAGGACGCAAAGCTGGGATGTTCGGATTGTATTATCTGGTCCGCGATGTCATTGTGTCGGTTGCGGCGTTCGGGGGAGCCTTTATCTGGGATGTTAGCCCGGAAGGGAATTTGCTTCTCGCAACTGCATTTGGCGTCCTCGGCACCATCTGGTTCGCAATTCGTGGGACTGACCTCGATTCAGCTCCTGCCACAAAGTGATTGATCACTCTCTGTGAGTAATGGATCTTCTGCTCAGGAGGAGAGGGCATGTCGACAGATATCAATTCCCAACGTTGGGCTGCTTACTCAGGCACACTGCGCGCTGTGCTCGATGAATACGCCCGCGCCATTCGCGATTACGAGGCCGTGCTGCTTGCCACTCCTGCCGACCGTTACGTTGCCAAGACCGCACTGTCCGATGACGAGTTCGCCAATATTAGAGACATTGCGGCGCACACTGTAGGGGCGGCGCATTCATACGCTTTCCACATCAACCGTGCGATCGACAAGCTCGATGGGCCCATTCCGAAGCGCGAGTCCGCGGTTGATACTCCGCCGGTTGCCATCGCTTCGCTCTGGGAGGCATTCAACCACATGGTCGAAGTGTTGGGCCGAATAAAGGATTGGCAGGACGGAGATCTGGCCAACGTGCGATTCGAATCACGCTGGAAGCAGCCCTACGACATCGAGCAGATGCTCGAGCACGCGATAGTGCACATTCTCAGGCATCGTCGTCAGATCGAACGATGGCGTGATGCCGAGTTGGCCTAATCCGGGGTCATGTCGTCGAGCATTTCTTACCGAAGATGAGGCGCCCGAAGAAATCGCGATTGTTGGCGACGCGGCGATATCCCCATTCCACGATTGGACGAAGCGGCCCCAGCCGCATCCATCGTCCAAGTCTGCGATAGCCGATGGACTCCAAGACAAAAGCGCACGCCATACCGGCGTTTAGAGTGACTCTGTCAGCCGTTACAACCTGCACCGCTTCTCGTGACATCTCGCGCAGTTCGGGCGTCATCGGCGGTGAGGGTGCATCCTGATACGTAACCGCTCTGAACACGCGGTCTTGGTCGCGTGACATCGCCCAACGCACACACTCGCGGCAAAAGGCGCACTCGCCATCCCAGATGAGCCAGTGCTGCCTTGGCGGTCTGGGTACGCCGACTGATTCAGATTGTATCATTGGTTGTTGGGCCATCCTGCTGGCTCTATCTTTGTATCTGATGCCATCGCCAATTGTACGAACTCGGGGGGTACGATGAGGGCAATTCTGTCGGGAGTTTTTGCATTGATCGTTGGTCACGCCGGGTCAGAGGCGGCCGCCCAATTCTCCATGGACACAACACGATTCTCCAATCCTGTTCGAGTAGAGGGTGCGATACCAGGACTTTACAAGTGGGCGAACTCTCCCCAATCCGACTCAGCCGACGTGACAATTCTCGCTCCGACAAACGGCCAACGATTCAAGGTAGGGGATTCCATCTTCGTGACCGTCTCGGTATCCGGGGTAGCCATCGGAGCGCAGTCGCAACACGCTGACCTAACCGGTCTCGCGAATTCCACAGAGGGGCAATACACTGGCATCATTCTCGACAACGAGCCGTGTCTGACCAACTACAAAAGCGGAATGCCTTTTTTTGTCGGTCTTGCTACCCCTGGCACCCACACACTCCGAATCTTTGCCAGCCGTAGCTGGCACGAGAGCATAAAGTCGCCCGGTTCGCTCAAGACTCTGAGTTTCTTGGTTGGCGACGATGCCACACCCGAGACAATCATCGAGAACAATTCTTTGCACTCCGAACGGCCGCTTCTCACTTGGAACGGTCCCAAAGATGAGTACGTGGGCAAGGACGCTAAGGCAATCATGTTGGATTTCCTCGTCACAAACGCGTCACTCGGATCTGAGAGTTACAAGGTTCGTCTCACCATCGACGGTGCGTCTGCGCTTTTGACTGAGTGGGTACCGTATCTGGTGACGGATCTCAAACCTGGTGCACACTCGTTCAAGCTCCAGCTGGTCTCGCCTGAGGGTTCTCTGGTGGGTGGTGCGTCCAACCAGATGGAGCGCAGCGTAGGTATTAAGTAGCTTCCATACAATAAGTTAGCCGGTTGTTGGCCTTGACCGGATCTCGGAGTCATAGGGTCCACTCTGAGAGCATGTTCTCTCTCACAATCTTACTCCGTTGCACATCCGAAACCGCTCCGTATAATCAGTTCACAGACTGGCAGTTTCGGCTGTCAGTTGGTGTGGGAGGTCAGCGTGTACGGTCGTAGTACGGGAATCACACTCGCCGCAATTCTTTTTTTTGTCGGGCTCGGCGTCGGTCTGCATCTGCGTGGTAAGTCTGCGAACCAAGAGCTGTCCGATCTCGATCCACGTCAATCGGCTTCATTCGCGGCGGACACCGAGTCCATTTCAGACACGTCGAGCGTGACATTTTCCGGCGGCGTGTTTCCAGCAGATGGATTCGCCGATGTTGCGGAACGAGTTGCGCCGGCAGTTGTGAATGTCTCCTCTGAGCGCGTTGTCGTGACGCGTGACCGTGTGTACTCACCGTTCGGGAATGACCCGTTCTTCGACTTCTTTGGTCCCCGTTACTATTCGATCCCGCGTCAACGTCGCGAGACATCGCTTGGATCTGGTGTCATTGTCAGCGAGGATGGCGTTGTCCTTACCAACAACCACGTCATTGAGGGCGCCGATCAGATACAGGTGATCTTATCCGATGGCCGACGCTTCGACGCCCGCCTTCTTGGAACCGACCCAGCCACCGACGTTGCGGTTCTCAAGGTGGAGGGACAGGGGCTGCCTGCGGTCCCCGTGGGGAACTCGGATCGGGTAAGAATCGGCCAACTCGTGTTGGCGTTTGGAAATCCGTTCGGAATCGGTCAAACCGTGACAATGGGTATCGTGTCGGCGACTGGTCGGTCGGAAATCGGGCTTGTGGACTACGAAAATTTCATTCAGACCGATGCGGCCATCAATCCTGGTAACTCCGGTGGCGCGCTTGTCGACGCCTACGGCCGACTCATTGGCATCAACACGGCCATATTCTCCCGGTCAGGCGGATATCAGGGGATAGGATTCGCCGTGCCGATCACCATCGCGCAAGGTGTGATGAACAGCATATTGACGACAGGGAAGATTCAGCGCGGTACTCTTGGAGTATCCTTCCAGGATCTCGACGAAGCCATGGCCGAGGCCTTTGGCCTCACAGATCGGAAAGGCGCCCTGGTCAATGAAGTTACCGATGGTGGGACTGGTGAGCGGGCCGGACTCCGGCACGGAGACATTATCGTCGAATTTGACGGCAAGGCGATCAATGACGCCCTCGATTTGCGTCGCTTAATCGCTCTGACTCCCGTGGGAAATACGATTGAACTTGCATACCTACGTGGCGGCCAAAGACACGCGGCTCGTGTTGAAGTTTCCGAGCAGGAAACCGAGTTTACCGTTACGTCGTCGGGCAGTGAAACCAACAAGCCACCACTTGAAGGCATCGTGGTCGAGGAACTCGACAGGCGCACCATCGAGCGACTGCGTTTGAGTCCGCAGGCAACGGGCGTCATTGTAAAGGACTTGCTGACTGGGAGCTCGGCGGCGGCCTCGGGGTTGCGCGTAGGCGATGTCATTCTGGAGCTAAACCGTGAGCCGGTTGGCGGTATGGATGATTTCAGACGGCTTCTGCAAAAACATTCTGATTCGCCAATCGTGCTCTTGCTGTCGCGCGGGGGTGCGCTATACTATCTTTCGTCACCGGCACGATAGCCGGCTGAGGGCTATGAAGAGAATCGGATTTCTATTTGTACTGACTGTGGCAGCCCTCGTCAGTGGCTGCGGATCCGACGACAAACCGTCGCCCGCGACTGTCAAGTCCGAGGAGAAGCCAGAACCGACCGTGTACAAACCGCCGCCGTTGGAGCACTACGAGGGCACGCCGTATTGGCTCACCCAAAGCACCACATGGCCGGCAGTCTTGGAATTGACTATTGGCTCTGAGGCGGAGTATGTCCATGACAGCTTGAGTTTGCGGATCACGGGTGGCGCGGTGCAGAGTTTTCTGTCCGGTCCGAAAGGCAAGGAGCACCCGCTCATGTGCTCGATCGAGTTGACCGTTCGTCCTGTGCCTCTCCAGCTGGTAGGCAGGTCATTCAACGTTGATTCGGTCGTCTTCTTCGATCCGATTAAGAAGATCCGGCTGCCCGCTCTCAAAATGCTTTCGTCGGAGAGACACACCGAAAAGGGCGTCGTGCGTACACGGTTCACGAACAACATGGCTGTTGTTCACTCTCCCGACTTAACGGAGGGCCAACATCTCGAGCCTAGTGCATTTATCAGTACTGTAGGTGGCAAGGCGATCAAAGTAGCCATGGCGCCGATGACGGTGAAATTCCTCAGAGAGATCAAGCCAGATGCAATCCCGACTGACTCGCTCAAGTGGGGACCATCGTAAGATCCGTCACCAATCTCATGCAAACCGGACACCTCACATCGCAGCAAAATACCCTCCGACTCTCGGTCGCTCCGAGCGCGGTCTATAAAGACGTCTTTGTGGTCCGCGTCGACGGCTCGGTCGACACACTCACGGCTGACGATCTTGACAACGTCATTAGCACCTTGGTTCGTCAGAAACGTACACGACTGGTAATCGACTTGGCAGGAACGCAGTACATCTCCTCCGCGGGTTGGGGCATTTTTATATCGCGACTGCGCGAGGCGCGCGAAGACGGCGGCGATCTCAAGTTGGCGCGGATGACGGCACCGGTTCGCGATGTCTACGATCTCCTCGAGCTTGATGGCGTGCTCCGTCATTTCGATCGTCTCGACATGGCGGAATCGCAGTTCAATGGCGGCAATGGCCACGAAGCTCCGGTTGCGCCACGGCTCGCTTCCATCCAAACGACTGCGCCGGCTGACGTCTCTCGTGCCGTTCCACCTAGTTCGATTGACGATGCACTGCGTCGTGTCGTCGTTGAGGATCCATTCTATTCGCTGGGGGAGATTCGTTCACGATTATCCGAAACAGGCTTTCCCAGTCTTGGCCGGATCGGGACCCTGCGAGCATTGTGGTCGCTCGGGTTGGCATTTCGTCACCAACGCTTCCGTTATTACCGCCGGCAGATGCGCAGTTCATCCACGTCACGCTGATCATGTCCGAACACCCTGATCGCCGGCGCCTCGGCGCCGTTGAAGGGCGCCCGCGCCCGCATCTCCCCATGACTACGGATGATCGCAAGCGGCTCTGCGCAATGCTTAACGCCGACTCACTCGACGATCTCGTGCGAGTCGCGTGCCGGGAAGCTGATGAGATTGGAATTGATCGACTCTTTATCGTTGGCTGGTACGCACAACAGCTTGGCCCCTGGGCCATTTTCCCGCATAGCAGCACCGATCGGGTGCTTTCGTCAGCCGTTGAACAAAAGCTCAACCTCGGACGTAACCACATCGCAGCAGATGCGACTGAGGACATTCTACTCAGTGAAGCAGCCGCGCTCGGCTTCGATGGCATGGCCATCGTGACTTCTCAGCGCTCGCTCGTCTTCCACGTTTTTTGGTCGACGAATGGATCGCAATCACCCTCCGGCTTTCGCGAGAGCGTCGTCTGGGCTGATCTCGAAGTGGCGCTGTGCAATTTTGCGCGTCTCGAACAGATTCGAGAACTCTCACACATCGACACTCTCACAAATGTATTCAACCGGCGCTATTTTAATCATCGATTGAGCGAAGAGGTCGCGCGCGCCGCACGATTTTCTCGTCCACTAGCCCTGGCAATCTGTGACTTGGACCGATTCAAAGCGCTCAATGATACGCACGGGCATCAAGCCGGTGACGTCATCCTTCGATATATCGCGCAGGCCTTGAGACGCTCCGTGCGAGCAATCGACATCGTGTGCCGACTTGGTGGGGATGAGTTTGCCGTCTTGATGCCCGACACTGATGCGGAAGAATGCGGGCTGCTGTCAGAACGCCTCCGGCAATCGGTGGCTTCCGGCGGATTTACTCTTGGTCGGCGCGAGTCGGGCGGGGAGACAGTTGATCTGCGACTGTCCCTCGGCGTGGCCGTATTCCCCAGGCACGCTGATCGCGCCGAACGACTGCTATGGTGTGCCGACATGGCGTTGCTTGAAGCGAAACGCAGTGGTGGGAACAGCTTCGTGATTTGTAATCCTTCGAAGATTCAGCGTGGAACGGCCCTGTAGGCGTAAACGCGGCGTGAAAGGTGGGTACGGTTATGCAGCAAGGAACAGTAGTAGTACTCGGTGCCTCGACCGACCGAAACAAGTACGGAAACAAGTCAGTGCGCGCCTACCTGAAGCGCGGATGGACCGTCTATCCCGTGAACCCAAAGGCCGACGAAATCGAAGGCGTCAAAGCATTCAAGTCTCTCAAGGAAATTACTGGGCCCATTGACCGTGTTACAGTCTATCTCCCGCCGACAGTCGTGATAACGCTCCTCGACGATATCGCGAGTCTGCATCCTCAGGAGACGTACTTCAATCCCGGCTCAGAGTCGCTCGAAGTCATGGAGAAGGCGGCTGCCCTTGGACTGAATCCAATCGCCGCCTGCTCAATTGTCGACATCGGCATGACACCATCACAATTCCCGGGCCAGTAGGGACTTGTGACCGCGCCACTGAAAGGTCCGCTTGCGTATGAGCTGCGTTGTAGTTGGTGCAGCCGTGCATTTCCCTCAGACGAACCCGCACATTTCTGTCCTGACTGCAACCGTCCGATTCTCGTCCGCTATCGGCTGACCGTCGAAGTCGGCGATGAGATTCGGTCACAACTGCATGCAGAGAGGGCCGGGCTCTGGCGCTTTCGCCGTGTCCTGCCAGTACGCAATCGAGATAGTGTCATCTCACTTGGTGAGGGAGGTACTCCGCTTGTGCCGGCCAAGCATCTTGGCACACATCTCGGGCTTGCTAATCTTTGGATCAAGGATGAGTCGCTCAATCCGACCGGGTCATTCAAGGCCCGCGGCATGAGTGTTGCGATATCTCGTGCCTACGAGTTGGGGATACGTCGCTTTTGCGTACCGTCTGCAGGCAACGCTGCGGGAGCAGCCGCGGCATACTGCGCGGTGGCTGGGTGTGAAATACGCGTGTATATGCCATCCGATTCGGGCGAGGCGTTCTTCAGCGAGTGCCGAGCGTATGGGGCAGAGGTGTCCGCCGTCGACGGCACGATAGCCCACTGTGGGGCGCGTATGCGACAAGAGTGCGATCTAAATGAGTGGTTCGACCTCTCGACACTCAAAGAGCCATTCCGGCTCGAGGGCAAGAAGACCATGGGGTACGAGCTGTGGGAAGACTTCGGCGGGACGTTACCCGATGTGATCATCTATCCGACTGGCGGCGGCACAGGACTCATTGGCATGTGGAAGGCGTTCGACGAGATGGAGCAGTTGGGCTGGATCGACTCTCATCGTCCACGCATGATCAGTGTTCAAGCCGAGGGCTGCGCGCCGATCGTCCGTGCGTTTGAGTCGGGGGAGAAGGTGGCAGCCAGCTTTCCGAACCCACAGACAGACGCGCTTGGATTGAGAGTACCTTCGGCTATTGGGGACTTTCTGATCCTACGCGCACTTCGCGATTCGAGCGGGCTCGCAATCAGCGTCAGCGAAGAGGAGTGGCATAACGGATCGTCGTGGATCGCCGACGATACCGGAATTTTCGCGTGCCCCGAAGGTGGCGTGGCAGTTGCAGCACTCAAGAAACTACAAGATCGAGAGCTCGTTGCTCCCACGGCCAGGATCGTCCTCTTCAACACCGGCACTGGTTTCAAGTATCCGCCCTCGACTTGGCCGAACGCCACCGCCCAACTGTAGTCTCATAATTCCAAGGCCCTACCGCAGCATGTAGTCCCGCTCGATCAATGTCTGGGGCATT
>Ga0307505_10003262_pt1 | contig 10318 bp, 6 predicted proteins | sample 23_S_MG_FD_202183 | JGI IMG/M metagenome (GOLD analysis project Ga0307505, IMG submission 202183) | Soil microbial communities from Populus trichocarpa stands in riparian zone in the Pacific Northwest, United States - 23_S | ecosystem: Environmental > Terrestrial > Soil > Riparian zone > Trees... | reverse complement strand
CCACCCGGCCAGCGGAACGAGCAGCTCCGCCGCGACCGCCGTCACCGCGGCATCCAATTCGAAACCACGCTCGTTCTTCAGGTACATCACGATCGGCAGCACCTCCGTCGTCCCCGCTTGCGCATTGTGTGCGCGGACGAGCGGAAGCAGCTCGGGCAGCAGATCGACCAGCGACGCCAGACCGGTGTCGTCGCTGTAGCCGCCGTCGACGAGCTGCCCGTGGGGTGTTCCCGGTGCAGCGCCGCTGCACTCTGCGCCATTGGGCACCGGCATGCGGCCGCCCGGGGTCACGAACGGGAAGCGCGCCGAGATCATCGCCGCAGACGACCACCGCAACGACGTGCTGCAGGCCCACACGTCATCGAATGCGAGCGCATAGCTCGCGCCCCGATCGCCACGGCCGCACTCGTCGGGCGAGAGCGGCGACGAGCGTGGCTTCTCACTCTTCGATGGCGTGGGTGTCGGGGTCGGTTCGGATGTCGGCGTCGGCGCGGGTGTCGGGGCGGCGGCATCGAGCTGCACGATCGTGATGCGGCATCCCGACACCGCCTCGGCCGAGTTCAGCAGCAGGAACGGCGGCAGCGGGGCATCGTCGCCCGAGCCCGCGCCCCGGGCGCCATCGGGGGCCGGCTCGCGGGTGAAGCGAGCTCGCAGGGGCGAGTCGTCGCCACCCGTATGCTCCTCCCACGCGTGCTCGATCAGCCCTGCCCGGTCGTTCCACACGCCGTCGACCGTGGGCACCATGGCGCCCGTGAATCCCGCCACGAGGTCGCCCGCCAGCATCCCGGTGACGAGGCGCGCGAGGGGCTCGGGATCCATGAGCTTCACGATGTCTGCGCCCGGGGTCCCGCTGACTCGATCGACGACCAGCCCCACCGTGCCGCCGCTGATGCCGCTCGCCGCGAACGGCGCGCCCGCCAGACACGTGACGGGTGCGGCATCCCGTCGATAGTCTCCGCGGCCGTCGCGACCGGTGTTGACGTCGAAGGCGTTGAGCGCCTGAACCGTCCAGTACGCCGCACGACCGCCGCCGCCCTCGGCCGCGATGAGCAGGAGAGGCTTGACCGTGCGGTTCGTGCCCGCGACGGTGCACTCGTCGGCGGACTGCTCCCACCGCGCGAAGCGCTCATCGATCGCCCTGGTGAACCGCTCATCGTCGGTGCCGTCCGCCGTGAGTATCGGCTGCGGTTCCCCGTCCGCGGTCGACACGCGCACCGCGTGCAGGGCGGACGGGGTGAGCCACGTCGCCGTGATCACGCCGCACACGAGGATGAGCGCGATGACGGGTGTGCTCGTCAGACCGAGCTGGCGGAACAGGCGCATCGGCCTGCGCCGCTGCAGAGCGAGGATGACGCCGCCGACCATGAGACCCCAGCCCGTCAGCAGCAGCACCGTCACCGCGACCGGCCCGAGCCGAGCGAAGAGCACGGGATCGATCACCGCGATCGCGACGATCACCGCGCCGACCACGATCGGCACCAGGTTCCAGACCGTCGTGCGCCACCCGTTCGCAGCGCTGGGCACGCGCGGATCGACGACACTCCAGAATCCCTTGGCCTCTTCGGGACCGAGCACGAACCGATCGAACGCCCAGACCCCCAGCAGGAGGACGACCGGCACCGCGATCGCCCCCACCATCGCGGCGAGGAGCAGCCCGACGGCGGCGGCGGCCAAGGCGGAGGCCGGCACGAGCTCGAGATACTCGGCGATGACGGGGGCGAGGAACGAGCGGATCAGACCGAGTGGGGCAAGCGCCAGCACCAGCACCGCGATCGCATCGCCCACAAGCCACGTGGTGCGTTCAGCGAGAGGCTGGTTGCTGTAGGCCGGCGCATGATGCAGCACCATCGGCTCGGGATGCCGCTTGTCGAGCACCCATGACCCCACGACCACGACCGCCGCGAGCGCAGCGACCACCGCTGCCGGCCACAGGTGCTCCCGGCCACCGAGAGCCAGCACGACCACCGTCGTGAGCGCGACCGCGAGCACGCACACGATCGCCCAGCACAGGATCGAGCGCCCTCGTGCCGCGGGCCACGCCTTCACCGCGACGTCGGCGAGCACCGCGACGCCCATCACGATCACGCCGCCGACCACCGCGGCAGCCCATGCCCAGCCCACGCTCGCGGTCGCCGCCCACGCCACCACGCTGAGCCACAGCGCGCCGAAGACGGCCGCGACCCACCAGCCGACCTTCGCGTCGCCGAGCCCCGTCCAATCGGCAGACACCCTGCGCGCGATCTCGGAGCGACGACGCCCGAGCAGCCACAACAGCAGAGCCGCCACGACCATCGCCGCGACGGCCGACCACAGCGGCCCCGCAGCGATCCCCCTGTCGTTGACCCACTGCCGCTGCACATCGGGAAGCTGATCGAAGATGCCCGAGCTCGACACGAGCGACAGCGCACCGAGACCGACGAGGAAGATGAGCCCCAGCGCGTGCACGCGACCGGCGGTCAGAGCCCGTCGCGCACGGACAGCGAGGGCGACCCGCGTCGCCCTCACGGCGAACATGCCCACGAACGCGGCCGCGAGCGCCGCCCACTTCACGGTGGCGCTCACCGCGACGACGACGGGGAAGAGCTTGCTGTCCAGTTCGTGCGCCGCAGCGATCGCAGCCCAGCCCTCGGCACCCTCCGCCAGGAACAGCACGCCGAGCGTCACCATGCAGAACCGCGAGCGCCACATCACCAGCGCCAGGATGGCGAGGTACCCGGCGATGAAGACCGCGTCGAACACGACATAGAGCCCGACCAGGTCCGCGATCTGGTCCTTCTGCTCCGAAGTGATCGCCCACGCCTGCCAGACCTGCCACACCTGCTCGTGGTGGGTCCACGACGAGAGCCCCGTCGCCTGCGCCATCGACGCCGTCTCGCCCTCGCGGTCGCCCACGGGCACCACGATCGCGGACAGCAGCCGGTCCACCTCGAGCAGCGCGACCAATCCGCCGGCGGTGATCACGAGCAGCAACGGCACGAGCAGCCGCTGAAAGTAGCTGGCCGCGACCGGCTCAGCCGGTCCGTCCCAAGGAGCTTCGGCCATCGCACACTCCCGCGCGATCCGCTGCCCGGCCCGCGACCCCCAGATCGACGCGGACCTCCGCAGATGCGCTCAGGATAGCGCGGCGAGGCCACGCGTCACCAGGCCCGCGGTCAAGGCGGGCCTGGTGGGCGCACGATCAGCGCTTGGACGCGCGATACCCCGCGTTGCGCGCCGCCTGTTCGGTGCGGAAGCACTCCTCGGGGTTGGTCTTGTCGTAGAACTGACCGCCCTTGACGTGGTAGATCATCGAGGACGCGTTGCCCTTGATCGGCGCCCACGCGGGACAGTTCCACGAGCCGCCCACGGGCTTGGTGCGATCGGGGTAGCTGACCACCGCCGTCACCTTCGAGGTGGCCGATGCCGTCGTGTAGCCCGACTTCGATCCGGTGACCTTGACGCTGATCCGCTTCCCGTGCTGTGCGGTGCCGAGGGCGAGGGTCTTCCCCGTCGCGCCGCTGATGGCGGCGCCGTTCGCGTACCACTGATAGCGGAACGTCGATCCGCTCGTCCAGGCGCCCGGCGACGCGGTGAGCGTGCTCGTGACCTTGGCAGAGCCCGAGATCGTCGGAACCGCCGCGGCGAGGCATCCCGTGTTCGAAGCGGCTGCCGCGCTGACCACCGAGGTGCCGCCCATGACCACCTTCGTCGACGGCGCCAGCCAGATGATCGAGTTGCGGACCGGATCGGGCACGCACGCGGCGCTCGTCACGTAGAGCGGTGCGCCAAGCCGACCCGCGAGCGCGGCTCCGGCGAGTGCGTCGGGGAAGTTCGTGCCCGTCGCGAGGAACATCGTGTCGGAAGAACCCGGTCCGAAGAAGGAGTCGTTGATGATCGCTGCCGTCGAGTAGCGGTTGCTCCCGCCATACCGGGTGACGCCGTACCCCAGGCTCCACAGCTGCTGCTCGATCGCCGCAGAGACCGCTCCCGGCCCGCCCACGACGGCGATGTCGGTCACGTCGAGGCGGCTCAGCGTCTGCTTCACGCTCTCAGGGATCTTCGACGACTTGCCGTCGACAAGGATGACCGGGGCGTTGTTCGCTCCCGCAGCACCGGTGGCGGCCAGGGCGTCGGGGAACGACCGCCCGGTCGCGATGAACGCCGTCGTGGCCGACGTGAATGTCTCGTTCACGATGCGCAGCCCGGTCGCGTAGCGGTTGGCTTCACCGAGCCGCTTGGTCGGCGCGACCGCCGAGAGCGCGTTGAGGATCGAGTTCGAGACGGCGCCGGTGCCGCCGATCACGTAGATCTGCGCGGGGTTGAGCCGCTTGACCTCCTTGAGCACCGCGGCAGGCAGCGCTGTGCGCGGAGTGAGGAGCAGGGGGCCGCCCAGAAGAGAGGCAGCGGATGCCGCCGACAGCGCATCCGGGAAGTTCGTGCCGGTCGCGACGAACACGACGGGCACATTCGCGGCGTAGCGAGCCGAGACCTTGACGGCCGTCTCGTAGCGGCTCGCGCCGGCAAGGCGAGGCGTACCGGCGGCGGGCGGAGTGATCACGGTCTTGTGCAGCGCCTCGACCGGAGCCGTCGGCAGCGAGATGGCTGATGCAGGGGCGTACCCCGCCAGCGTTCCCCTGACCTGCACCGTGATCGACGTGCCGGCATCTGCGGGCCGAGGGGTATAAGTCGACGATGTCGCACCGGCCACGAGCGTGCCGTCCGCGAACCACGCGTAAGTGTGCGCGACACCTGCGGGCCACGATCCGGGCTGCGCCGTCAGGGGCGAACCGACCAGCACCTTTCCTGAGATGGTCGGCGTGGGTGCGACGAGCACTCCGAGATCGACGGGCGACGTCGCCGGAGTGTCGACCGAGACCGGGACATCGCCTTCGCGGGAGCCCGTCACCGTCGCGGTGATCTGCTTGCCGAGCAGATCGGGCGTGAGCACCAGCGTCGACGAGATCTGTCCGCTGAGGAGTGCGCTGTCGGCATTCCACTGATACGTGAACTCGACACCCGCCGACCAGGTGCCGGCCTCGACGCTCAACTCGGAGCCGACGCGCGCGGTGCCGGCGATGCTGGGCTCTCCCGCGACGATTCCGTCCACGTCGAGCAGCTGGACGGGCCCGCCTGTCGTCGCGGACGCGGGCGTGCCCGGAAGGGCGACGAAGAGCGACGCGACGAGGGCGACGGATGCCGAGAGCGCGACGGCGCGCCAGGTGCTGCGCGAGCGGGCATGAGGGCGCGATGATGCGAGTTGCATGTTCAGTACTCCAGCGTGTGGCAGGCGGGCGGGGACAGGCCCTTGCTGACATGCAGCGCATCGCGCGACAGACCCCAGGTGTTCCCCACGAACTCTCCGACTTTATCCCAGGGGTGGCTGATGGAGTGCTGTAAGGCATCGGGCTGCCCGGCGAGTACGGCGAAGGCGGGGGTCCCCGGCCGGGTGGGGATACGCCTTGGGATGACGTCCGACCGGGGACCGTCGATCACGCGCCGTTGCGTCGTCGCCGACGATAGCGACGCGACGTAACGCCCGGCATCGTCGCGTGTAAACAGTTGGTCAACCCATCCTGCTCCGCGGCGACGCGAGCATGGCGTCACGGCCGTGTAACCCGTGCTTAATGTCACCCGCCTACGGTCGCATCATGACCGCACCCTCGATCAAGGCCGTGATTCCCGCCGCCGGACTCGGTACCCGGTTCCTGCCCGCCACCAAGGCGATGCCGAAGGAGATGCTCCCCGTCGTGGACAAGCCGGCGATCCAGTACGTCGTCGAAGAGGCCGTCGCAGCCGGCATCGACGACGTGCTCGTGATCATCGGCCGCAACAAGAATGCGCTCGCGAACCACTTCGATCGGGTCACCGAGCTCGAGCAGACGCTCGAGCAGAAGGGCGACCACGGCAAGCTCGCGCGCATCATGGAGCCCAGCACGCTCGCCGACATCCATTTCGTCCGGCAGGGTGACCCGAAGGGTCTCGGGCACGCGGTGCTGCGTTCGCGCAAGCACGTCGGGAACGAGACGTTCGCCGTCATGCTCGGCGACGATCTGATCGACGCACGCGACCCGCTGCTGTCTCGCATGATCGAGGTGTCGCAGAGCCAGTCGGCGACCGTCGTCGCCCTCATGGAGGTGGATCCTTCGCAGATCCACCTCTACGGCTGCGCCGACGTCGATGCGACCGACGACTCCGACGTGGTGCGGGTGAAGGCGCTCGTCGAGAAGCCGTCTGCCGCGGAGGCGCCAAGCAACCTCGCCATCATCGGCCGCTACGTGCTGAAGCCCGAGATCTTCGACGTGCTCGAGAAGACCCCGCCGGGCAAGGGGGGAGAGATCCAGCTCACCGACGCGCTCGAAGTGCTCGCGGCCGATGAGACGATCGCCGGCCCCGTGCTCGGAGTGATCTTCTCGGGGCGCAGATACGACACCGGCGACCGGCTCGACTACCTGAAGTCCAGCATCCTTCTCGCGCTCGATCGCGAGGATCTCGGCCCGGACCTCGGCGCCTGGCTCAAGGAAGTGGCGCCGACCCTGCCGTGAGGCTGCGCTGCGCATCCTCGGACGAGGGTCGCGGCATCCGATCATTCATCGCTGCGCACGGCGGTTTGGCGCGCGCGCGGCGATTGCGCCACAATCGGAGGACGACGTCCGGATGGCGCCGTCGAGCGACGCGCGGGCCACCCTGCCGTCGATCCCGATATCAAAGGCGATGGGTGGAACGACCATGACCGAGCACGTCGATGCGCTGATCGACAGCGCACACGAGGTCGCCGCGGCGGTGGGCGACAGGACCCTGTTCGGTCGCGTCTACCAGGCTCTCGTCGCGGAGCGGCAGAAGGTGCTCGCGGTGCAGAAGCTGGTGCAGGATGCCGACGGCGAGTGGCTCGACCGCGACGCGTTCGACGGACTCGCCGGCCGGATCCAGGATGCCGTGGCGATGCACGACCGAGTCGACACGCCATGACGATCCTCGTGCTCGGCGCGATCGCCCTCTGGGGTCTGATCGCGCTCCGGCTCGCCCTCACGCTGGGTCGGATGCTCTCCGCCGGCGAGCATCAGCATCGAATGGATCTGCTGCATCGCGACGTTCGAGCGGACTCGGCCCGGACGTGGTGAGAAACTCGTCGATTGGCACCACACCCCCGCGCCGCGCGGCCTGATACCGCAGCGCAGCCACGATGCCCGCGCCGAGGAAGGCGAAGGGATAGGCCGGCGGCGAGGTGAACACGGGGGCGGCGATCGACTCGATCGTGATCAGGAGCAGCCAGCCGATGCCGCTCCAGCGGATCCACCGGTAGAGCGGAGGCTCCAGATCGGCGATCGGACGCACCATCGAGATCATCATCGCCACGAGGCCGCCCGCGAACAGGACCGTGCCCAGCCACCCCGTCTCGCCGAGGAACGCGGGCCACTGCGTGTCGGTGAGGTACAGGCCCCAGCGCTCGCCCTCGCCGAGACCGTAGTGCCGCGTCCACCCGCGCGCGACGTACTCGGGCGAGTACTCCGTGGCGGCAAGGTAGCTGCCGTAGCGTCCGAATCCCGCGCCGAGGGGGAAGTCACGCATCGCGATCTCGACCGCGCCCGCCGTGAGAAGTGACCTGGCCGAGTCGCGCTCGTCGAAGAAGTACGCGGTGAGGTCGGTGGAGACGAGTTCGATGAACGCGGGGAGCACCGTGAGCGCCGCGATGGGAGCGACGGCGAGCACGATGAGGGGCAGCCAGGGCGAGCGCACACGCAGCGCGAACAGCGAGTAGACCACGATCATGCTCGTGAGCGTCTTGACACGCACGGTCAGCACGCTGACGAGGGTCATCGCGGCCATCGTGATGCCCGGGATCACGCGACTTCCCTTGACCACGAGCAGGTAGCACAGGCACCCGACCGCCACGATCGCCGTGATCCGGCCGAGGGCGGCCGGATGCGAATACGGACCGTTCAGCGCGGGGATGCCGAAGATCGTCGCCGGCGTGCGGATCTTGGTGAAGTCGACCCAGGCCTCGGTGGCGAGCAGGTTCAGCGCTGCGGTGAGCGTGAAGAACGCGGCGAACACTACGCCCGCGGTCGCGAGCGCCGCGAGCGAGCGCCTCCCCCAGTCGAGCTGGGCGAAGGCGAAGGCGATCAGGAAGCCCTTCAGCGTGAGGAAGGCCTGCTGCATCCAGATCGCCGTGGGCACGTCGCCGAGGAGTGACGCCGCCGCTCCGACGACGAGGAAGCCGAGGAACCACGCGAACCCCGGCATGATCACGATCGCCCGATCGAGCCAGACCCGCCGGATCGTGAAGGACACCACGCACAGCGCCGTCAGCATCTCGTCGATCGGGCCCCCGGCCGCGCCGAGGAGCAGCTCGAGCACCGACGAGCCGACCACCGCGATGAGGGTGGCGAGGGCGATGACGAACGGCCATCGGAAGCTGACGTAGAGCGCGATCACCCCGCCCGCGGCGAGGACTGTCATGTCCGGGGCCAGGGACATCCCCGGCACCACGGCCGCGACGAGCGCGAGCGGAACCGCCCACCACACGAGCGTCTCGCGCAGCGATCGCGCCCGCTCGGCGCGGACGAGGGCGGGCGATCCCAGCTGGGTCCTCGTCATGCGGGTTCCCTCGCGACGATGTCCATCATCCGATGCGATCGCGACCCCGTGACGTCGCGCCCCCGAGTCATCACGCGCCGGTACAGCGGCAGCGACAGCTTCGCGGCGCCCAGCATCGCGGCGCTGCGCAGGTCGCCGCGGCGGACGGCCAGCGGGAGGTCTCGCCACCGCAGCTCGCGCACGCCCGCGCGCGCCAGGCGGTCGGCCTCCTCGTCCGCGTACGGTCCGAGGACCGCGTCCTTGAGGCGCGACAGCGTGATGTGGGTGAGCACGAAGGAGCGATAGTCGGCGGAGGCCACGACATCCGGGCCGACATGATCTGCGCATTCGCGCACGACCCCGGCCACGACGTCGAGCGAGGCGCCGCGCCTGCGACCGCTTTTGAGAATGGAGCCGGGGGTCGCGTGGTACACGTAGACCGTCTCGGCGACGAAGCACACGGTCGCAGCCCGCGAGACCGCCCGCGTCACGATCGACAGGTCGGAGTGCACCTCGCTGACGGCGAACGGGAGGCATTCGTCGACGACGCTGCGGCGGATCAGCTTGTTCCACAGGTGCCCCGTGACGACGCCCGAGAGCAGCAGCCGGAAGGCCTCGGAGCTCGGCAGCGTGCCCAGTCCCGTCGGCGCCGCGATCGTGAAATCGACCCTCCCGTCGGGCAGCAGTGCGACGGCCTCGCCGACGACGACGTCCGCCCCCGATGCGACGGCGGCATCGACGAGAGTCCGCACCGCCGTGGCGGGGATCGAGTCGTCGGCGTCGATGAAGAGGATGTAGTCGCCGCGTGCCCGCCGGGCACCTGCCTCGCGTGCCCGGGCCACACCGACGTTGTCGGGCAGTGGCACCGACACCACCGACGCGTGGTGTGCCGCGAGCTCGGCGGCGACGACCGGCGTCTCGTCGATCGCCCCGTCGCAGACGAGGAGGATCTCGAACGGCGGTTCGGTCTGTGCGACGACCTGGTCGACGATGCGGGGCAGGGCGGCCGCCGCGCGGTAGGCCGGGATGATCACGGTCACCCGGGGTCGGTCGGTTGCGGACATGCTCTTCCTCCTCGTTCGGCGCGTGCGAGCGGTCAGCGCCAGCGCGCGTCGGGTCCGCGCCTCGGCACGGAGGTCAGGACCACTCCCCCGACCGGCGTCCCGCCGGACTCGAGCATCGCGTGGGCGTCGGCCAGGTCGCCTTTGCGCGTGTCGCCGCTCGATGCGACGAGCACGGCGGCGTCGGCATCCTCCGACAGGACGACCCCGTCGGCGTAGCTGAGCATGGCCGGAGCGCTGACGACCACGACATCCGACGCCGCTCGCAGGTCGGCGATCACGAGCCCCATGCTCGTCGAGGCGATGAGCGCTGACGGTGACGCGGTCGTGGGCCCCGAGGGGACGATCGACAGCCCGGCCACGGTGGTGGGCTGACGCACCGACGACAGCTCGGCCCTGGCACTCAGCACATCCGACAGGCCCAGGACCGATGGAACGGCGAAGGCCTCGGCGAGAGCGCCGTCGCGCAGATCCGCATCGACGAGCGTGACCGTCCGGCCCGTCTCGGCGATCACGGCCGCCAGGTTCGCCGCGACCGCGGCCGCGCTCGACTGCGGCCTGGGGCTGCCGACCAGCAGCGCTCGCGGGTGCTCGTGCGTACGCGTCAGCAGCTCGGCGTACAGGCGGCGATACGCCTCGGCTGCGGCATCCGTCGGACTGTCGATGGCGACCAGCGTGCTCGACACCGCGCGTGCGACGCCCTC
>Ga0307505_10003261_pt1 | contig 10320 bp, 12 predicted proteins | sample 23_S_MG_FD_202183 | JGI IMG/M metagenome (GOLD analysis project Ga0307505, IMG submission 202183) | Soil microbial communities from Populus trichocarpa stands in riparian zone in the Pacific Northwest, United States - 23_S | ecosystem: Environmental > Terrestrial > Soil > Riparian zone > Trees... | reverse complement strand
CGGGCTGGTCGCCGGGTCGGACGACGTCGACGTGCTGGCCATCACTGAAGCGACCGGCTGGCAGACGCCTTTGGGGGTCCTGCTGTTCGCTGCGGTGATCGTCGTGCTCTATGGCTGGACCCGTCGCAGGGCCGCGGTGGCGCTGACGGCGTCAAAGCCGGAGATGCCACCGACATCGGCGGCGCCCCGCTAGCGCCCCCGGTAAGCGGCCACGCCTTGGTCGGGCAGCCATAACCCCGCCGGCGGATCGCCCGATTGCCAGAAGACGTCGATCGGCATGCCGCCGCGCGGGTACCAATAGCCGCCGATGCGCAGCCATTGCGGGCGCATTTCCTCGACCAGCCGCTGGCCGATGCCAACCGTGACGTCCTCGTGGAAACCGGCATGGTTGCGATACGAGCCGAGGAACAGCTTGAGGCTCTTGCTCTCGACGATGGTCTCGGCCGGCGCATAGTCGATCACCAGATGCGCGAAGTCCGGCTGGCCGGTGACCGGGCAGAGCGAGGTAAACTCGGGCGCCGCGAAGCGTACCAGGTACAAGGCGCCGGGCCGCGGGTTGGGCACATAGTCCAGCACTGCCTCGGCCGGGGAGGCGGGCAGGGCGCTGGCATGGCCGAGATGCTTGGTGTCCATGGCGCGGCTCCCTAGCAGGGCGGCCACCGCGCCGCTATCCTGACGCGATGGACTCCCTGGTTTCCACCGACTGGTTAGCCTCGCATCTGGGCGAGCCCGACCTCAGCATCGTCGACGCCAGCTGGCACATGCCGGCGACCGGCCGATCCGGCCGCGAGGAATATCTGGCCGCGCACATCCCCGGCGCCATCTTCCTCGACATCGACGCCCTTTCGGATCGCTCGAACCCCGCGCCACACATGCTGCCGGATGCAGAGTCGTTCGGACATGCCATGGAGCGTCTCGGTATCGGCCGCGCCGACCGCGTCGTCGTCTATGACAACAGCCCGCTACACACCGCCGCGCGCGGCTGGTTCATGCTGCGCCAATTCGGCGCGGACCAGGTCGCCATCCTCGATGGCGGCTTGCAGAAATGGATCGCCGAAGGCCGGCCGACCGATGCCGGTGAAGCTGAAACCGGGCCGGCGTCTTTCGAAGCCGACTGGACTTCCGCGATTGTTACCAAGGCCGAAATCCTCGCCGGTCTCGCCACACCCCTGCTCGACGCCCGCGGGCGACCGCGTTTCGAGGGCAGCGAAGCCGACCCGCGGCCCGGAGTCGCCGCCGGCCATATCCCGGGCGCGCGCAACCTGCCGTTCGCCGAGCTCTACAATGCGGACGGGACGTTCAAGGACCGCGAGGCGCTGCGCCGGCTGTTCGAAACCGCCGGCATCGATCCCGCCCGGCCGTTCGTCGCCAGCTGCGGCTCGGGCGTCACCGCCAACAGCCTGATCTTCGCCGCGCATCTGCTCGGCAACGATCAAGCGCGGCTGTACGACGGGAGCTGGAGCGAATGGGGCGCCGACCCGGCAACCCCGAAGGCATTGGGTCCAGCCTAAAGGCTGAGGAGGGCGCCGAGCTCTTCGAGGCGGACGCGGATGTCGCGGGCGAGGAGGTCAGCGGCGGCGGCATTGGCCTGCCCGCCGGCGTCGTTGAGCGCGGCGATCGCCTCCAGCCCGGCGGCGGAGCCAGCGACGGCGCGCGCCGAGCAGGCGTCGAACCAGGCCTTGCGGGCGTCTCCGTTAAGCATCGCCATGTCATTCTCATTGGCCGGCGGCGGCGACGGCTCGGCGCCGGCCAGGCCTTCAACCAAAGTCAGCGCCTGGCGCAGGCCGGCCAGCCGGGCAATGGCCTCGGCGTACGGTGCCTGGAGCGGCTGGCTCGGCGAATCGGGCACGAAGTGGATCACGACCGCCGTTTCTCACAGCGGAGTTTACGAAAAATGAATCAGGCGGCGGCGTCCGCCTGGATGTCGCGCAGGATCCAGCCGCGCTGGGGAATCGTCTCGATGAACTCCGCCCCGCCCGACGCCGAGCGCAGCTTCTTCCTGAGCTTGGAGATGAAGACGTCGATGATCTTGGGCTGCGGCTGGTCGTCCGAGCGGCGGTAGAGGTGCTTCAGAAGCATCGTCCGGGTGACGACATTGTTGCGCGCGAAGGCGAGCAGTTCGAGCACGCGATATTCCATCTCGGTGATGCCGATCGGGTGGCCGTCGATGCGAATCAGGCGCTGGGTCTGGTCGACCGCCAGCCGGCCGCCGCACAAGGTCTCCGGCATCTCCGTGCCGCTTGCCTTCAGCGAGGCGAGCAGGCGCGAGGCGGCCTCCTCGCTGTCCTCGGCCGACATGCCGCTGGCGGGCGCGCCGAGCAGGGCCTGCTGGATGTCGCCGAAGGCGCGGTGGGCGTCTTCGACGATCTTCATCCCTTCCTCGAAGCGCTTGCGGGCGCGGTCGAGGATGGATTCCAGCTCTGCCAGCCGGGCGGAAAGGGTTTCGGTCATCTGATTCTTTTACCGGGGCGTTCTTACTGCGGGGACTGGGCGGACGCGGTCTGGGTGTCGCCTTCGGGCGCATTGATGATGGCGACGGTGGTCTGGCCCTTGTCGACGACGCGGGTGTCGGGATCGCCGACGATCGAGCGCGCCCCGAGTGCCGCGCGGTCGCGGCCGGCGCTCTCGAGCAGGCTGGTCTCGGTGCTGCTGCGCGGGGCGGGGCCGCCGAACAAGGCCTCGATGGCCTGCGCCTGGGCGCTCTCGGCCGTGGCGCTGACGGTGCCGGCGACCGGCGGCGTCAGCGAATAATCGGGCGGGATGACCAAGGGCGCGTTGCGGGCGACCGCGAACTCGTCGAGCGACTTGGTCTTGCCGCTGCCGAAGATGCTGCAGCCGCCAAGCGCGAGCGCGGGCAGGAGGATTAGGGGCAGGGCCTTACGCATGATCGATAGTCTCCTCGGGCGCCTTTGGCTTGGCCAGGAAAGCGCGCAGCAACAATATGACGACGCCGATGCTAATCGCTGCGTCGGCGACATTAAAGACCAAAAAGGGTCGGCAAGCATCATTAGCATAGCTCCAGCAGAGCTGCGCCGGCCAACTATGGAAGTGCAGGTCGGCGAAGTCGACGACATAGCCGAAGCGGACGCGATCGAGGATATTCCCCAGCGCTCCGCCGAGCACCAAGCCGAGCGCCAACTGGTCGCCGCGCTGGTGCTCATGGGTGATCCACCAGGCAATTCCGCCGGCAATGATCGCGGTCATGGCGACCAGCAGCCAGCGCCCGACCTCGCCGTCGGCGGTGAGCAGGCCGAGGCTGATGCCGCGGTTTTCTGTCCAGGTCAGGTTGAAGATCGGCAGCAGCTGGATCTGGCGGACAGTCTGCAATTGCAGCGGGCCGATGACCAGCCATTTGCTCAGCTGGTCGGCGATGAAGATGATCGCCGCGGCGGCGATGGCGGTGGTGCGGGACCTCACGCCACGACCCCGGCACAGCGCGCGCAGAGGCCGCCGTCGCTCTCGACTTCGGGCAGATGCCGCCAGCAGCGGCCGCATTTGAGTTGCGCGGTCTTGGCGACGGACAGGCTGTCGCCGGGACGGACGGTCGAGGTGATGAACAATTCGGCGAGGAAATCCGGGTCCGCGGTCGAGGGGACGGTGACTTCCGCCTCCAGACTCGAGCCGAGCACCTTGTCGCGGCGCAGCGGCTCAATGGCTTCGGTGACCTGGGTGCGAAGGGCGCGCAGCTCGGCCCAGGCCGAGTCCTCAGCATCGACGGCGGGCATTTCCGGCCATTCCAGCAAATGCACGCTGCCGGAGTCCGGATAGCGCGTGCCCCAGACCTCCTCGGTGGTGAAGACCAGCACCGGCGCCAGCCAGCGGACGAGGGCCTGGAACAGATTGTCGAGCACCGTGCGATAGGCGCGCCGCTTCGGGTCCGTGGCTGCGTCGCAATAGAGGCAGTCCTTGCGGATATCGAAGTAGAAGGCGCTCAAATCCTCGTTGCAGAAATCCGTCAGCGCCCGGACGTATGTATTGAAGTCGAAATCGGCGATGGCCTGCTGCAGCCTGGCGTCCAATGCGGCGGCGAGGTGGAGCATGTAGCGCTCCAGCTCCGGATAAGCGGCGACGTCGTCGAGCCGCTCGTCGTCGCTGAAGCCATCGAGCGCGCCGAGCAGATAGCGGAAGGTGTTGCGCAATTTGCGGTACTGGTCGGCGACGCCGGCGAGGATTTCCTTGCCGATGCGGTGGTCCTCGGTGAAGTCCACCGACAGCGCCCACAGGCGCAAGATGTCGGCGCCATAATCGCGCATCAGGTCGAGCGGGCTGACGGTGTTGCCCAGGCTCTTGGACATTTTCATGCCCTTGGAATCCATGGTGAAGCCGTGGGTCAGCACCGCCTTGTACGGCGCCCGCCCGCGCGTGCCGCAGCTTTCCAGCAGCGACGACTGAAACCAGCCGCGGTGCTGGTCCGAGCCTTCGAGGTAGAGGTCGGCCGGCCATTGCTGTTCGGGCCAGTGGCCGCTCTCCAGCGTGAAGACATGGGTGCAGCCGCTGTCGAACCAGACGTCGAGAATGTCGGTGACCATCTCGAAGTCGTCGGGATTGCGGGCGGCGCCGAGGAAAGCGGCGGCGTTGTCGGCGTCCCAGGCGTCGACGCCCTGTTCGCGGATGGCGGCGACGATGCGGGCGTTGACTTCGGGATCGACGAGGGGCTTGCCGGATTTGCGGTCGACGAACAAGGCGATCGGCACGCCCCAGGCGCGCTGGCGGGACAGCACCCAGTCGGGGCGGCCCTCGACCATGGCGCGGATGCGGTTCTCGCCCTTCTCCGGCACCCAGCGGGTGTCGGAAATCGCCTGCAGGGCCCGCTGGCGGAGGGTCGACGGTTCGCCGGGGACCGCCATGGCAATGGCGGCGCCGATGCCCGAGAGCGGGACCACTGGGAAATCGGCTTGCTCGATGGGCTTGTCCATCGCCACGAACCATTGCGGGGTGCAGCGGTAGATGACCTTGGCCTTCGACCGCCACGAATGCGGGTAGCTGTGCTGGTAGTCGGCCGACGCTGCGAGCAAGGCGCCGGCCTCGCGCAGGTCGGAGCAAATCGGGCCGTCGGGCGCGTTGAACTTGGCGTTGATGACGCTGCCCTGGGCGCCGAGCCAGAGCCAGTCCTCGCGATACTTGCCGTCCGCCTCGACGGCGAAGACCGGGTCGATGCCTGCCGATTTGCACAGCTCGAAATCGTCCTCGCCATGGTCGGGCGCCATGTGGACCAGGCCGGTGCCGCTGTCGGTGGTGACGAACTCGCCGGGCAGGAACGGGCGGGGCCTGGCGAAGAAGCCGCCGAGATGGTGCATCGGGTGGCGCGCAATGCTGCCGGCGAGATCGGAGCCGGTCACATTGCAGTAGCCGCCGTCCAGCACGGAACTCTCGAACAGGTAGTCGTCGAACTCAACTATGGGCTGTCCGGCAGGCCAATCGCTCGCTGATGGAAGAGCGCGGAGGTGACGCTCGATGCGCTGCCTGAAAGTCGGATAAAGTTCGTTCGCGATCAGCACCCGCTTTCCATGGAGGTGCGGGGCGTCTACGTGAGGCGTGATCTCATAGAGCGTATATTTGACCTCCGGCCCGTAGGCGATCGCCTGGTTGACCGGAATGGTCCACGGTGTGGTCGTCCACACCACCGCATGCGCGCCGACCAGCTCGGGGATCGGGCTTTCGACAATCTCGAACGCCACATCGATCTGGGTCGAGACGATGTCCTCATATTCGATCTCGGCCTCGGCCAGCGCGGTCTTCTCGACCGGGGACCACATCACCGGCTTGGCGCCGCGGTAGAGCTGGCCGGTCTCGGCGAACTTGAACAGTTCGGAGACGATGGTCGCCTCCGCATCGAAATGCATGGTGAGGTAGGGCTTGTCCCAGTCGGCGCTGATGCCGAGGCGCTTCAATTGCTCGCGCTGGGTGTCGACCCAATGCTGGGCATAGGCCCGGCATTCGGCGCGGAACTCCTTGACCGGCACCTCGTCCTTATTGAGCTTCTTCTTGCGGTATTGCTCCTCGACCTTCCACTCGATTGGCAGGCCGTGACAGTCCCAGCCGGGCACGTAGGGCGCGTCCTTGCCGAGCAAAGTCTGCGTCCGAACCACCATGTCCTTGAGGATATGGTTGAGGGCATGGCCGATGTGGATGTCGCCGTTGGCGTAGGGCGGGCCATCGTGGAAGATGAACTTCTCGCGCCCGTCACGCGCGGAGCGGAGCTGCCCGTACAGGTCCGCCGCCTGCCACTTGGCAAGGATCGCCGGCTCCTTCTGCGGCAGGCCGGCTTTCATCGGAAAGTCGGTCCTGGGCAGGAAGACGGTCGAGCGGTAATCGGGTTTTTCGGGGGCGTCGGACATTGGCGGGCGTCCTAGCCGTGGCGGTGGAGATTGCAAACCATCCGTCATGCTGAACTTGTTTCAGCATCCATCGGCGAGCTTCGTTGTGGGTGGAGGAATGGACCCTGAAACGAGTTCAGGTGACGGGTGTCCGGGGGACAGCCGGCAGCCTGAAACTCAGGGTGACGATCGAAGGAGGCGTCGCGCCATCTCCGCGTCTTTCGCCATCTGGGCCGTCAGCGCGTCGAGGTCCGCGAACCTGGCTTCGGCGCGAAGGTAGTGGTGGAGCATGATTTCGATGGTGCGGCCGTAGAGGTCGCCTTCGAACCCGAACAGGTTCGCCTCAAGCAGCTCCTCCGGCGGGTCGAACATCGGGCGGATGCCAAGCGAGGCGACGCCGTCATGCTCGCTGTCATCGTCCAGGCGGACGCGGACGGCGTAAATGCCGTAGGCGGGGCGGAGATAGTTGCCGAGCTTGAGGTTGGCGGTCGGCCAGCCGAGGTCGTGGCCGCGGCCGTCGCCATGCTCGACCTGGCCCTCGACCGCGAACGGCCGGGTCAGCAGACGCGTGGCGCCACCGGGATCCGCGGCCTGCAGCAGTTCCCGGATGCGGCCCGAGGACACGCGTACGCCGTCCACCGAGACCGGCGCAACGGTTTCGGCGGCGATGCCATGCGCCTTGCCCAGCTCGCGGAGCACCTGCGCATTGCCCGTCCGGCCCTTGCCGAAGGTGAAGTCCTCGCCGGTGACCACCGCCGCGGCGCCGACCCGCTCGCCGAGCACTTTCGCGACGAAGGCTTCCGCCGTGGTCGAGGCCAGCTTTTCGCCGAACTCGAAGACCAGCATGGCATCGGCGCCAGCATGGCCGAACAGGCGCTGGCGCTGGTCGAGGCTGGTCAGGCGAAAGGGCGGCGCGTCGGGCCGGAAGTGGCGGACGGGGTGGGGGTCGAAGGTGGCGACGATCACCGGCCGCCGCTCGTGCGCGCCGCGCTGCACGGCCCGCCCGACAACCGCCTGGTGGCCGAGATGGAAGCCGTCGAAATTGCCGAGCGCGACGACCGCGCCGCGAAAGGCATCCGGGATCGGCTTGTCGAGGGTCAGGCGCTGCATCGTTTCGCGCGCTTAGCGAACGGCGTCCGGCTTGCAAATGGCGCGCGTCTTGACTCGCGCGGGGGCGAATCCTACATGGCCCTCATCCCGTTCCACCGGTCTACCGGCGGCGCACTCGTGCGCGCGTCGGTTTTGTCTTTGGACTTTGGGGCGGGGTAACAGCTGAGAGATAGGGCGCCGCCAGGCCCCTGTGGAGCTTTAGGAGCGAGTACTAAATGGCACGTATCGCCGGGGTGAACATCCCTACCAACAAGCGCGTCGAGATCGCGCTGACCTACATCCATGGCATTGGTCGCACCAAGGCCAGGGAGATTACCAAGAAGCTGAGCATCGCCCCGGAACGCCGGGTCCAGGACCTGACCGACCAGGAAGTGCTGCAGATCCGCGAATCGGTCGACGCCGATCACACGGTCGAGGGTGACCTTCGCCGCGAGACGGCGATGAACATCAAGCGGCTGATGGACCTGGCTTGCTATCGCGGGCTTCGCCATCGCAAGGGCCTGCCGGTCCGCGGCCAGCGCACGCACACCAATGCGCGCACCCGCAAGGGCAAGCCCAAGCCGATCGCGGGCAAGAAGAAGTAAGCCTTCTTGCCGCTCACGCAGCTTCGAATTTGTAGGAATTTCTAATGGCTCAAGCACCCCAGCGCCTTCGGCGCCGCGAGCGCAAGAACATCACGTCGGGCGTTGCCCATGTGAACGCTTCGTTCAACAATACGATGATCACCATCACCGACGCGCAGGGCAATGCGATTGCCTGGTCGTCGGCCGGCATGATGGGCTTCAAGGGCAGCCGCAAGTCGACTCCCTATGCCGCCCAGGTCGCCGCCGAGGACGCCGGCAAGAAGGCCGCCGAACATGGCGTCCGCACCCTCGAGGTCGAGGTCAAGGGCCCCGGATCGGGCCGCGAAAGCGCGCTTCGGGCGCTGCAGGCGGTCGGCTTCCAGATCACCTCGATCCGCGACGTGACCCCGATCCCGCACAACGGCGTCCGCCCGTCCAAGCGCCGCCGCGTCTGAGGCTTTCGTTCAAAGTGGGACTTTGAGCGGGAACTCGGAAAAGAAGTTAGAAATCAGGGCCCAGGCCCCCAGCTGCCAAGGAAACAACATGGCCGTCAACGCGAAGAACTGGCAGGAACTCAAGAAGCCGAACGCTCTCGAGCGCAAGCAGGCGACCGGCGATGCCCGCCGCCGCGCGGTGTTCGTCGCCGAGCCGCTCGAGCGTGGCTTCGGAATGACGCTTGGCAATTCCCTGCGCCGCGTGCTCCTCTCGTCGCTGCAGGGCGCCGCCGTCACCTCGATCAAGATCGAGGGCGTGCTCCACGAATTCTCGTCGCTCGCCGGCGTCCGCGAGGACGTCACCGACATCGTCCTCAACATCAAGCAGCTGGCGCTGAAGATGGAAGGCGAAGGCCCGAAGCGGCTGCAGCTTTCCGCCACCGGCCCGGGCGAAGTCACCGCCGGCCAGATTGCCACCAGCGGCGACATGGAGGTCACTAACCCCGACCTCGTCATCTGCCACCTCGACCAGGGCGCGACGCTCAACATGGAGCTGACCGCCGACATCGGAAAGGGCTATGTCCCGGCCCAGGCCAACCGCCCGGCCGACGCGCCGATCGGCCTTATCCCGGTCGATGCGCTTTACTCGCCGGTCCGCCAGGTTGCCTACAAGGTGGAGAACACCCGCGTCGGCCAGGAACTGGACTATGACAAGCTGACGCTGACCATCGAGACCGACGGCACGGTGACCCCGGAGGACGCATTGGCCTATGCGGCGCGCATCCTCCAGGACCAGCTGCAATTGTTCGTTCATTTCGACGACAGCCAGATCCGTCAGGCGCCGGCAATGATCGGGACGCCGTCCTCGGCGTCGCCGGTCGAGAGCCAGGCCGACACCAACCAGCTCAACCGTTATCTTCTCAAGAAGGTCGACGAGCTGGAACTGTCGGTGCGCAGCGCCAACTGCCTGAAAAACGACAACATCATCTACATCGGCGACCTCGTTCAGAAGACCGAGGCCGAGATGCTCCGCACGCCTAACTTCGGCCGCAAGAGCCTCAACGAGATCAAGGAAGTCCTTGCCTCGATGGGCCTGCGCCTCGGCATGGACATCCCCGGCTGGCCGCCGGAGAATATCGAAGAGATGGCCAAGAAGCTCGAGCAGGAATTGCTGGGCTAACAGCACTCGACAACGGGTTTGGGCGGTGCCCGTCATCACCGCCTGGCCGGGGGTACCTTGAACGGCCCCCTGACGAACGGAGAATGAAAAATGCGACATCGCGTCGGCCATCGTAAGCTGCAGCGCACCTCCAGCCACCGCGCGGCCTTGTTCCGCAACATGTCGGCGGCGCTCATCAAGCATGAGCAGATCACCACCACGCTCGCCAAGGCGAAGGAGCTTCGCCCCTATGTCGAGAAATTGGTGACGCTCGCCAAGAAGGGCGGCCTCAGCAACCGCCGCCTCGCCCAGTCGCGGCTGATGGACGAGACGCAGCTGGCCAAACTGTTCGACGTCATCGCCCCGCGCTATGCGGACCGCAGCGGCGGCTACACCCGCGTCGTCAAGGCCGGCATCCGCGCCAGCGACGCCGCCCCGATCGCCATCATCGAGTTCGTCGACCGCGACGTCTCGGCCAAGGGCCAGGATTCGGGCCCGGTGATGACCGACGAGGACGCGTTCGAAGAGGCGTAAGCTCCGCGCCACCGATTACACGAAGGGCCGTCGGAGCGATCCGGCGGTCTTTTTTCTATGGCTTGATGCTTACCTAGATCAGGCTTGCCTGCGTAACGGCGGATGGCGGCGGACTCGGGCCGAGCCGCGCACCCTCTGGCAGGCGTTGCGGGTTCAAGGCTCCATCCACGCAAAGGAGCATTTGAGATGCGTACCATCATGTT